>OOBW01000004.1_pt1 | contig 314977 bp, 236 predicted proteins | sample 1671701 | NCBI WGS metagenome assembly OOBW01 (sample SAMN06348183, study PRJEB24527) | human gut metagenome | biome: human gut; feature: ankylosing spondylitis patient; material: feces | host: Homo sapiens | place: China | collected 2015-10 | reverse complement strand
ATCAGATTCATTAAGAAATGTCTCTTGAAGTGTCTTAAATTACGATACCATTATACAAAATTTTAAGATAATGCACTATCAACACACTCTTAAGTTTGCTTCTAAGTCTTATTTCCATAACTTTAGGGTTAACCATACGCAAGACCAATCACTCTCGGACAATACTCATGATTTTCGGTAAAAAACGTAAAAGAAATAAGAACAATTAACAAAATGTATAATAACAATCAATAGCGACTAATGATTTTCATGTAAAAGGACACCAAACTATACGGTGTCCTTTTCAAATTCTTACGTCATATCAAGGCTCATTCAATCGTGGTAAATTCGTGGTAAAATGAGTGCTTTCCTATATTTCAAAATGCTTGAAAGTATAGTGTTTATGCGGATAATCAAAAATCAGATATAAAATTTATGTAGAATTGATAATTCTGCTGAATCTAGACTCTTCCGTAAAATAGTGATACTAGTATCGCTAGGGATGTTGGAAGCCAGTATTGACGTCTATATGGGAAGTGCAGTAGCAGGTAGTCTGACTGCATCAAAATGGTTGACATCTCAAGAAACCAGCATGTTTCTTTCAGCGAACTTTTTAGGACTACTCATCGGTTCTCTAATTGCTGGCCTAATAGGAGACTGCAAAGGAAGAAAAGTAGCATATCAAATTAATTTACTGCTTTTCGGTGGATTTACTGTACTCGGTGCTTTTTCTCCTAACATGGACATGCTGATAGTCTGCAGGTTCCTTGCGGGAATCGGTCTTGGCTCAGAAATAGTGACAGGGTTTGCTTTCATTAACGAATTTGCACCTGTAGCAAGACGGGGAAGGTGGTGTGGACTAGTCTCACTTGTCGCTAATTGCGGGTTGCCTACATCGATTCTTTTATCAGCTTTGATAATCCCAAACACTTCTTGGCGCGTAGTTTTCTTTGCCGTGGGCATATTGGCTATTGTGCTTTGGTTTTTTCGTAAGGACATTCCTGAATCACCCAGGTGGCTAATCAGCAAAGGACGGTATAGGGAAGCAGCTCTTATCGTGGAACAGTTGAGCAGTGCATCCATAGCAACAAATTATGGAAATAACGACAAGTTAAAAAGGACTGCGTTGCAGAATCCCGATCAACAGGATAATTTATTCGTTATGCTTACTGTAGGTGTTGTAGCAGCGGTTGCAGCAAACGTATGCTCCTACACTTTCACAACTTGGGTACCAACAATCTTAGTTTCAAAAGGAATTAGCTTATCGAGTTCACTTTTAACAAGTAGCTTAATGATGTTTGGGGCACCTTTTGGCTGCTTAATGGCCCTGCTTTTACTTGATAAAATAGGTCGAAAAAAGATGATTGTATTGGCTTTTCTGATGACAGCGATTCTAGGAATAGCTTATGCAAAGCAAGCAACAACAATTTCAGCGATAATACTGGGGTTCTTTTTGGTATTGTTTTTGTATATACTCACTGCTGCTGTTACGGCTGTCTATGTTCCAGAATTATTTCCAACACGAATCCGTTTCCGCTGCGTCGGCATAGTAAACGCTGCGGCAAAATCAGGAAATGTTTTTATGCCACTGTTTATAGCTTTTCTCCTAGCAGAGAAACAAGAAGGACTGATATATGTAAGCATTAGTGGTTTAGCTATAGCCGCAATGATAATTGTTATCTTCTTTGGCCCTGAAACCTCTCATCGTAAATTACGGTAAATGTTCAAAAATGATCTCATCTTACACAGATAATCCCTATAGCATAATTCATACAGGAAATATTACTACCATTTATACGTATGTGAAAAATCTTCCTAAATCACATGAGTTTGAAGCTGTCGAAGGAAAGAATGGCTATACCCAACGTTTCTACCAGCAGTCTCTAGACGCCCGAACTTGCGCTCGATATGCATTTAGCGAGTACAACATTACAAGAAGTGAGATTCTTTCCGACATATATGGAAAACCTGTTTGGCCGGAAGGGATAATCGGCAGTCTATCTCATTGCGAAGGGTGCGTGGGAGCAGCTATAGCTCATACCTATTATTATCGATCTATAGGAATCGATATCGAAGAAAATTATTTTTTACCAATAGAAATTATACATTTTCTTTGTTTGATAATGAAATTAAAACTATCAGTAGGTTAAAAAATAGCAATCCTACTGTTGCTTGGGATAGACTATTCTTTTCTGCAAAAGAAGCAGTATACAAGGCAATCTCATACGCAGAAAATACTGCTATACCCTTTACGGATATAGAAATTTCTCTGTTACCTATTCGCAAATTTCGTCTGAAATCAATTAGAAGTTCTTACGGTACAACGGTAAATGGACCGATTCCTTCTGTCACTGGTGAATGGAGAATACTGCAAGACAAAGAGCATAGGAAACAGTTCATACTAACGACAGCATGCATGCATGCATAGCAACTCTCAGACAGCATGAACATCGATGAGATGCCAAATTGCAATGTTAGGGGCTTAAAAAGCATATGATGCAATATTCTGTACATGATATATCTACAACTATCAGCAACTGAAGGATAAGAAGCTGCAGATGTTTTCTACGCAGTTTTGAAGTGATGAAAGCAAAGCCTGATAGGCATCTCCCACACCGTCCGCAGCCCCTTATCCACCGTCCATGAACACGTACATATAATCAGAATCTTAATAGTCTTGTGCACCATGACTCGATGGTTTTCATACTTCTCCAAATTAGTCGCTCAGAGGCCACGATGGCCGGCATCCGTTCGCTGCTCGGCAACTGGTATGTCAATCTGTTCATTGGATAGGTCGCAAAGTACTTGCCATCAGAGTTTTTCGGTGATCTTCTTGCGACGCCAGTAATGTTCAACCGCAGCGGCAAGCGCGTCCTTGCGCCGCGCTCCTTCGGAGCCTTGCGAATGCGTTTCAGCATCTGCTCTTTTTGCTTATTTCCCCAAGTTAGGAGAGCAACAGTCTTCGAGGCACTTTGTGAGAATCACAAAAGTGTTAACATGTATAACACGTAAACGTTTGGGAGGTGCACTATGGCCACGGTTACTGCAGCATTAAGGATGCCTGTCGAATTGGCGGCTCGTTACGATTGTCTGGCGAAAGCGACTGGTCGTACGAAGACGTTTTACATGAACGAAGCCCTTACCGAATCGATCGATAGGTTTGAGTATGAATACGGCATTATGAAAAAGGTCGAGGATTGGCGTGCCGGCAGACTCGAAACCGTGACGCTCGACGAGCTGGAGGAAAGCCTTGGCTTGGAGGATTGAGATTGACAAGGGCGTCCAGCGTTCGATGAAGAAGCTGGATCGTAATGTTGCCAAGAGAATCATCGCAAAGCTTAGGGAAATTTCACAGTTGGAAGATCCGAGAAGCACCGGCAAGGCTCTTGCCGGTAATCTGGCAGGGCTGTGGCGTTACCGTGTCGGGGACTATCGTATCGTGTGCGATATAGAGGATGAGGTTCTGCTGATTCTTGTGATTGATGTCGCGCACAGGAGCAAGGTGTACAAGCGTTGCTGATTGCTGCACCAAGGTTCCGTTGGCTCTGCCGGTGAGAAACCAGCGGATGGGAGAAATTGCCGTGTTCGACCCTATCGGGTCTCGTTCGGCGGGGCTATGCATAAGCCCACTGGGCGCTTATGCATCACGCTCCGATTGCAATTATTGACCGGCTTGCGGCCGGACTGTCACTTTTCCTCGTTCAGGCCTATCGGCCTTCACTTGGCGGAGCTACTCGGAAGCGCACTGCGCTTCCTCCTCACGCTCCGCCCTTGAAATTCAGTTGGCGCCAGGCTTCGTAGATGGCGATGGACGCGCAGTTGGTGAGGTTCAGGGAACGCAAGGACGGGCGCATGGGCAGTCGCACCTGTTCGGCCACATGCGGGCCCTCCATGATGTCCATCGGGTCGGGGATGTCGCCGGGTTCGGGGCCGAACAGCAGGATGTCGGTCGGCTTGTATTCCACTTCGGTGTACAGCTTGGTGGCATGTGCGGTGAACGCGATGATGCGCGAATTGGGCATGGACTCCACCAGGTTGTCGAAATTCGGGTGCAGCACCACGTGGGCCATGTCGTGGTAGTCGAGGCCTGCTCGGCGCAGCTTGGTGTCGCGCAGGTTGAAACCCAACGGCTCCACCAAATGCAGGATGGTGCCGGTCACCGCGCACAGGCGGATGGCCGAGCCGGTGTTGCCGGGAATACGCGGTGAGTAGTAGCACAGGTGCGGTGTTACGGTTTCGGTGGTGGCGGCCTTTTCAGCCGAGAGCATCGCGTCCACCACGGAGATGGGGTTGCCATGCGCGTCGGTTACGAGTTCGTCCGGTCCGTAATTCGATTTACGGTACCCGTACTCGAACATCTTCTCGACTTTTGTTTCGGGATTCTGTGCGTTCTGCGAATTCTGTTCTGCCTCGTTCGTCATAGCTGCTAAGAATAAGAATGATGAACGACACAGCAATTTCTTTACGGCTCGGCGCATGGTGGGAGGCCAATGCGCGTGACTTGCCATGGCGCTTCGGACGGGCCACGCCGTGGGGCGTGCTGGTCAGTGAGGTGATGAGCCAGCAGACGCAGATGAGTCGTGTGGTGCCGTATTGGAACGATTGGATGGCACGCTGGCCTGACGCCCGTGCTCTTGCCGCAGCACCTAAAGCCGATGTGATCACCGCATGGGGCCGGCTTGGCTATCCTCGCCGTGCGCTGCGATTGCAGGAATGCGCCCGCGTGGTGGCGGAAGAATATGGCGATGAGCTGCCTCGCACCTACGACGAGCTCGTCGCTCTGCCCGGTATTGGCGACTACACCGCCTCCGCCGTGCTGAGCTTTGCATTCGGTGAGCGCATTGCGGTGATCGATACGAATATTCGCCGCGTGCTGAGCCGCGTATTCCTCGGCACCGAATCTCGCGGGGGAGCGGCGAGCCCGGCCGAACGCGCGCTCGCCAACCGCATGTTGCCCCAAGACAGGGTTTGTGGGGACGGTGCCGATTGCACGGACCATGCATATCGATCCGGCGAACACACTTTCCTGCAGCGCAGCGAACCTCCATCGGTCACGTGGAATCAGTCGGTGATGGAATTGGGCGCGGTGATCTGCACGGCCAAATCGCCGTTATGCGAGATTTGCCCGATTGCGGATGATTGTGCATTTCTCAAGGCCGGCCGCCCCGGACTGGGGGAGCGTCGCACCCGCCCACGCCAACGATTCCAAGGCACGGATCGACAGGTGCGCGGTCTGGTGCTCGCCGCGCTGCGCGAGCTTCCCGCTGGAGTCACGTTGCCCAGGGAAGATGCCGACAAGCTTTGGAAGGACCAGATTCAGCTTGCCGCCTGCATCACCAGCCTTGACGATGATGGCCTAATCGAGATTCTGGACGGCGGCCTGCGACTACCCAACTGACATTGTGAAAAATGGTGGGCTCCCCAAGCGTGTATGGGTGTGGTGACCGTAGACTGGAAGAGTTATGGCAGTGCAGAGGAACACATCAGGCGCGAGAACGGCACGCGGAGCCGGTACCGGGGCCAATGGGCCATCCGGCGGGCCCGCCCGAAACGACCGTTCCGGCAAGCCGCGCAAGCGCAAGATCAGCAAAAAGCAGCAGGCCATCTATCGTCGTCGGCGTATCGTGGCCGGTACGGTGTTGCTGCTGATAATCGCGCTGATTGTATTCTGCGTATACAGCCTTGGCCGGGGTATCGGTGCCGTGAACTCGATGATCCACCATGACGAGGTGTATGCGATTTCCCGCGACGCCACGCCGGCGCCGAAGAAAGTCAGCAACGTCAAGGATTGCTCGGCCAGTGATGTGACATTGCAGCTTTCCGCGGCCTCCCAATCCGTGCCGGTAGGAGGATCGCTTGATTTCACCGCGACCATCGTGCACGAGGGGTCAGGCAACTGTTTAGTGGACGGGTCCGATTCCGGCCGTGTGCTCACCATTACTTCCGGTCAGGAAACGATTTACAAGTCCGATGTGTGCCCGGCGGATTCACGTCTGCTGCTGATGGCTAAGGGCGATAAGGACGTTCAGAAGGTCACGTGGAATACCAATGCGAACGCCACGCTCGCCAAATGCACGGATGAGTCAGGTTGGGCCAAAGTCAATGCGGGAACGTACGTGGCGCAGCTGAGTTTGAAGGATCATCCGAAGGTGAAGAGCGATCCGGTGACGTTTACGGTGCAGTAAAAGTCTTGCCTTAGCGCTATTCTTTTGACTTTGCATGAGGTGTGTCATATTGCGGGCATGCCGTCGACAATGAAGCGTCCGCATAGGCATATGGTGGCCATGCCGGCGCTCCCAGGGGAATTACCACATATTAGCGAGCGATAAGGAACGTCCATTGGCTACTGAGTCTACGACGAACACCACCACCATCATCGCACGCGCCGACCAGCATGACATTGATCTGCACAAGGCGTCGGATCGCGTGAACTTCGGTTCCATCAAGGAACCCATCGATGTGCCCTACCTGCTGGGCGTGCAGACCGACAGCTTCGATTGGCTGATCGGTTCCGACCGCTGGAAGAAGCGCGTCGAAGAGGATGAGGCTAACGGCACCAACACCGTGGCCCACACCTCCGGTCTCGATGAGGTCTTCAACGAGATCTCCCCGATCGAGAACTTTGCACAGACCATGTCCCTGACCTTCTCGGACCCGTACTTCGAGGAGCCGCGCCACACCGTGCAGGAGTGCAAGGAGAAGGATTACACCTACTCCGCTCCGCTGTACGTGAACGCCGAATTCGAGAACGGCGACACCGGCGAGATCAAGTCCCAGACCGTGTTCATGGGCGACTTCCCGCTGCAGACCCCGCACGGCACCTTCATCATCGGCGGTACCGAGCGAGTCATCGTCTCCCAGCTCGTGCGTTCCCCGGGCGTCTACTTCGACCGCCAGCAGGACCGCACCTCCGATAAGGAAGTCTTCGGCGCGAAGATCATCCCGAGCCGCGGCGCATGGCTCGAGTTCGAGATCGACAAGAAGGACCAGCCGCAGGTGCGCGTGGACCGCAAGCGCAAGCAGTCCGCCATCGTGTTCCTCATGGCCATCGGCATGACCAAGTCCGAGATCGCCCAGGCCTTCAAGGACTACCCGCTGGTGCTCGACGCCCTGGAGAAGGAAACCCTCGAGACCCAGGACGAGGCCCTCGTCGACCTCTACCGCAAGATTCGTCCGGCCGACACCCCGACCCCCGAGGCCGGCAAGAACCTGCTGGACTCCTTCTACTTCAACACCAAGCGCTACGATCTGGCCCGCGTCGGCCGCTACAAGATCAACCGCAAGCTGGGTGTCGAGGCCGATTTCAACGACCGTTCCCTCCACCAGGAAGACATCATCGCCACGATCAAGTACCTGGTGGCCCTGCACGACGGTGCGGCGACCTTCCCGGGCAAGCGCAACGGCGAAGACGTTGACCTGCGCGTGGACGTCGACGATATCGACCACTTCGGCAACCGTCGTATCCGCCAAGTCGGCGAGCTGATCCAGAACCAGCTGCGTACCGGTCTGAGCCGTATGGAGCGCGTGGTGCGCGAGCGTATGACCACTCAGGACGCCGAGGCCATCACCCCGCAGTCCCTGATCAACATCCGCCCGGTGAACGCCACCATCAAGGAGTTCTTCGGCACTTCCCAGCTCTCCCAGTTCATGGATCAGAACAACCCACTGTCCGGTGTGACGAACAAGCGTCGTCTTTCCGCACTGGGCCCCGGCGGTCTGTCCCGCGACCGCGCCTCCATGGAAGTGCGCGACGTGCACCCGTCCCACTTCGGCCGTATGTGCCCGATCGAGTCTCCTGAAGGCCCGAACATCGGTCTGATCGGCTCCCTGGCGACCTTCGGCCGCGTCAACCCGTTCGGCTTCATCGAGACCCCGTACCGCAAGGTCGTCAACGGCCACGTGACCGACGAGGTCGAGTACATGACCGCTGACCGTGATCTCGACCACGTCATCGCCCAGGCCAACCAGGAACTCGACGAGAACGGCAACTTCGTCTCCAAGTCCGCCCTTGCCCGAGTCGGCGAGGAAGAGGCGGTCGATGTGCCGGTGAGCTCCGTGGATTACATGGACGTCTCCCCGCGTCAGATGGTCTCCCTCGGCGCCTCCCTGATCCCGTTCCTGGAGCATGATGAGGGCCACCGTGCACTGATGGGTACCAACATGCAGCGTCAGGCAGTGCCGCTGATCGAATCCGAGCGCCCACTGGTGGGCACCGGCTCCGAATGGCGCGCCGCCAACGATTCCGGCGACGTCATCAAGTCCGAGAAGGACGGTGTGGTCACCTACGTGTCCGCCGACCTGATCCGCGTGATGAACGACGACGGCACCACCAGCTCCTACAAGCTGGCCAAGTTCCAGCGCTCCAACCAGACCACCTGCTACAACCAGCGCCCGATCATCCATGATGGCGAGCGTGTGGAGGCCGGCTCGGTGCTGGCCGATGGTCCTGCCATCCAGAAGGGCGACCTGGCCCTGGGCAAGAACCTGCTCATCGCCTTCATGCCGTGGAACGGCTACAACTACGAGGACGCCGTGATCATCTCCCAGCGCCTCGTGCAGGACGACACCCTCTCCTCCATCCACATCGAGGAGTACGAGATCGACGCCCGCGAAACCAAGCTGGGTGCCGAAGAGATCACCCGCGACCTGCCGAACGTCGGCGAGGACGCTGTGGCCAACCTTGACGAGCGCGGCATCATCCGCATCGGCGCCGAGGTCGAGGCCGGCGACATCCTGGTCGGTAAGGTCACCCCGAAGGGCGAGACCGAGCTGACCCCGGAGGAGCGCCTGCTGCGCGCCATCTTCGGCGAGAAGTCCCGCGAGGTGCGTGACACCTCCCTGCGCGTGCCCCACGGCGAGACCGGTACCGTCATCGGCGTCAAGGAGATCACCCGTGAGGATGCCGAGGAGGACGGCGACGAGCTGCCCAACGGCGTCAACCAGATGATCCGCGTCTACATCGCCCAGCACCGTAAGATCACGGTGGGCGACAAGCTCTCCGGCCGCCACGGCAACAAGGGCTGCATCTCCCGCATCCTGCCGGAAGAGGACATGCCGTTCCTGGCTGACGGTACTCCGGTCGACATCATGCTGAACCCGCTGGGTGTGCCTTCCCGAATGAACCTTGGCCAGGTGCTCGAACTGCACCTCGGCTGGATCGCCCACTCCGGTTGGGACATCTCTTTGGATCCGAATCTGGAAGCCGAGTGGAAGAAGCTGATTCCGTCCGGTGCCGAGAAGGCCGAGCCGAACACCCCGGTCGCCACCCCGGTGTTCGACGGTGTCAAGCCTGAGGTCCTGAAGGGCCTGCTGTCCACCACGCTGCCGAACCGCGACGGCGACCGTCTGGTCGGCCCCGACGGCAAGGCCACCCTGTTCGATGGCCGTACCGGTGAGCCGTACACCAAGCCGATTTCCGTTGGCTACATGTACATGCTGAAGCTGCACCACCTGGTCGACGACAAGATTCATGCCCGTTCCACCGGCCCGTACTCCATGATCACCCAGCAGCCGCTCGGTGGTAAGGCCCAGTTCGGTGGCCAGCGCTTCGGCGAGATGGAGGTGTGGGCCCTTGAGGCCTACGGTGCCGCCTACACGCTGCACGAGATGATGACCACCAAATCCGATGACGTTGACGGCCGTGTGCGTGTCTATGGTGCCATCGTCAAGGGCGATAACCTGCCGCCGGCAGGCATCCCCGAGTCGTTCAAGGTGCTCCTGAAGGAAATGCAGTCCCTGTCCCTGAACGTCGAAGTGCTCAACGCCGAAGGCGTGGCCATCGACATGAAGGATGAGGATGACGATCCGGCCAGCTCCGCTGACGACCTCGGCTTCAACATCGGCGCCCGCCCCGACGCGGCCGCCAAGGAAGACCAGAAGGCCGAAGAGCCCGAATACCAGTGATCCCTCGGGCTGCATGCGGTCAATACGCCGCGTGTAGCTCCGCCAACGTGAAATAAATAACGTACAGAGACCTTTCCGGTTTGCACTACCCCTCAGTCAGCCTTGGCTGACAGCTCCCCTGACAAGGGGAGCTTGGGAAGGTCTCAAGAACAGAAACGGATTAACAAGTGCTGGACGTCAACGCATTTGACAAGATTCGCATCGGCCTTGCCACCGCCGATGACATCCGTGGTTGGAGCCACGGTGAGGTCAAGAAGCCTGAAACCATCAACTACCGTACGCTGAAGCCTGAGAAGGACGGTCTGTTCGGCGAACAGATCTTCGGCCCGACCCGTGACTGGGAGTGCGCCTGCGGCAAGTACAAGCGCGTGCGCTTCAAGGGCATCGTCTGCGAGCGATGCGGCGTCGAAGTGACCCGCAGCCGCGTGCGCCGTGAGCGCATGGGCCACATCGAGCTCGCCGCCCCGGTGACGCACATCTGGTTCTTCAAGGGTGTGCCTTCCCGCCTCGGCTACCTGCTGAACGTCACCCCGAAGGACCTGGAGCGCGTGATTTACTTCGCCTCCTACATGGTCACCGAGGTGAACGAAGACGAGCGTCACAACGATCTGCCCGGCCTGCAGGACGAGTTCGATTCCGAGATCAAGCGCCTTGAGCAGCGCCGTGACTCCGACATCGAAGCCCGCGCCAAGAAGGTCGAAGAGGATCTCGCCGCCCTTGAGGAGGCCGGCGAGGCCAAGGGCCCGGCCCGCACCAAGTTGCGTAACGGAGCCGAGCGTGATATGGCTGCCATCCGCACCCGCTACAACGACCAGATCGCCCGTGTGGACGCCGTCTTCGACAAGTTCAAGAAGCTCAAGCCCGGCGACATGGTCGACGACGTGGACCTGTGGCGCGAGATGCAGGACCGCTACGGCGATTACTTCGACGGCTGCATGGGCGCCGAAGCCATCAAGAAGCGCCTGCAGTCCCTCGACCTGGAGACCATCTCCAAGGAACTGCGCGAGGAGATCAAGGACGCTTCCGAACAGCGTAAGACCAAGGCCCTGAAGCGCCTCAAGGTCGTCAACGCCTTCCTGACCACCGGCAACAAGCCGGAGGCCATGGTGCTCGACGTGATCCCGGTCATCCCGCCGGACCTGCGCCCGATGGTCCAGCTCGACGGTGGCCGCTTCGCCACCTCCGACCTCAACGACCTGTACCGCCGTGTGATCAACCGTAACAACCGTCTGAAGCGACTGATCGAGCTCGGCGCCCCTGAAATCATGCTCAACAACGAGAAGCGCATGCTCCAGGAAGCCGTCGACTCCCTGTTCGACAACGGCCGTCGTGGTCGCCCGGTCACCGGTGCCTCCAACCGTCCGCTGAAGTCCCTGTCCGACATGCTCAAGGGTAAGCAGGGTCGTTTCCGTCAGAACCTGCTCGGTAAGCGAGTCGACTACTCCGGCCGTTCCGTGATCGTGGTCGGCCCGTCCCTGCGCATGCACCAGTGCGGTCTGCCGAAGCCGATGGCCCTCGAGCTGTTCAAGCCGTTCGTCATCAAGCGCCTCGTGGACCTGAACTATGCGCAGAACATGAAGTCCGCCAAGCGTCTTGTGGACCGCGGCGACGCCGAAGTGTGGGGCGTGCTCGAGGAGGTCATCTCCGAGCACCCCGTGCTGCTCAACCGTGCACCTACGCTGCACCGTCTGGGTATTCAGGCATTCGAGCCGATCCTGGTGGAAGGCAAGGCCATCCACCTGCCGCCGCTGGCCTGCGCCGCCTTCAACGCCGACTTCGATGGTGACCAGATGGCAGTCCACCTGCCGCTCTCCGCCGAAGCCCAGGCCGAGGCCCGCTCGCTGATGATGGCTTCCGACAACATCCTGAAGCCGGCCGACGGCCACACCGTGACCATGCCGAGCCAGGATATGATCCTCGGTTTGTACTACCTGTCCACCGTGCTGGAAGGCGTCAAGGGCCAGGGCCGCGTGTTCTCCTCGCTGGAAGAGGCCGAAATGGCCCTCGACCGCCACGAGATCGACATGCAGGCCAAGGTGCTCATCCGCCTGCCCGAGAGCTTCGTGCTGCCGAAGAACTGGGAGCCCGGCGAAGTCAAGGTGCTCGACCCGCGCGAAGGCGAGGACGAGGTCGTCAAGGAAGAACGCTTCCACGACGGCACCGTGCTGTTCGCCACCTCCTACGGCCGCATCCTGTTCAACGAGACCCTGCCGACCGACTACCCGTTCGTCAACGAGCAGGTGGCCAAGGGCCGTCTGTCCAAGATCGTCGATGACATCGCCATGCGTTACTCCACCCAGCAGGTGGCCGCCACGCTGGATGCCCTGAAGGATCTCGGCTTCACCCGCGCACCGTGGTCCGGCGTGTCCTTCGCGTTCTCCGACGTGAACGAGCCGCCCGAGCGCGACGAGAAGATCGCCGAGTACGAGGCCAAGGCCGACAAGGTCAACGCCAACTACGAGATGGGTCTGTTGACCGAGGAAGCTCGCCGTCAGGAACTCATCGACCTGTGGACCGAGTGCACCGCCGAAGTGTCCAAGGAAGTCGAGGAGAAGTTCGACCCGACCTCCAACCTGGCCATCATCGTGCAGTCTGGTGCACGAGGCAACATGATGCAGATCAACCAGATTGCAGGTATGCGAGGCCTCGTGGCTAACCCGAAGGGTGAGATCATTCCTCGTCCTGTGAAGTCCAACTACCGCGACGGCCTGTCCGTGCTGGAGTACTTCATCTCCCAGCACGGTGCACGTAAGGGTCTGGCCGATACCGCACTGCGTACCGCAGAATCCGGTTACCTGACCCGTCGTCTGGTCGACGTCTCCCAGGACGTCATCGTGCGCGAAGAGGACTGCGGCACCAAGGCCGGTCTGCCCATCCGCGTCGCCGAGCGCGACAACGACGGCAACCTGGTGCTCGTCAAGGCCGCCGACGGTGGCCCGTACTCCCGTCTGCTCGCCGCCGACGTCATCGACCCGGCCGACGGACAGACCGTGCTGTACAAGCGCGACGACGCCCTGTCCATGGACGTGCTCAACGACCTCGTGGCCCACGGCGTCGAGGAAGTCAAGTGCCGTTCCGTGCTGACCTGCGAGTCCAAGCGCGGCGTGTGCGCCAAGTGCTACGGCTGGTCCCTGGCCACCAACAAGCTGGTCGATGTCGGCGAGACCGTCGGTATCGTCGCCGCCCAGTCCATCGGTGAGCCTGGTACCCAGCTGACGCTGCGTTCCTTCCACTCCGGTGGTGTGGCCGCGGCCTCCGATATCACCCAGGGTCTTCCCCGTGTCACCGAGCTTTTCGAGGCCCGCACCCCGAAGGGTGAGGCCCCGATCACCGAGTTCGCCGGCAGCATCAAGATCGTGGAGAACGATCGCGGTCGCCAGATCATCCTGACCCCGGACGCCGATTCCGGCGCACCGAAGGAAGACGGCGTGATCAAGCCGATCACCTACCAGGTCTCCAAGCGCGTGCCGCTCAAGGTTGCCGACGGCGACCACATCAAGGTCGGCACCCAGCTGGTCGAAGGTTCTGTGGATCCCAAGAAGATCCTCACCATCCTCGGCAAGCGCGCCGCCCAGGTCAACATCGTGGAGGAAGTGCACACCGTGTACCGCTCCCAGGGTGTGGATATCCACGACAAGCACATCGAGGTCATCGTGCACCAGATGACCCGTCGCGTGACCATCATCGACTCCGGCGACACCGACCTGCTGCCGGGTGAGCTGGTGGACAACGCCCGCTTCCGCGAGATCAACCGCAACATCGTCAAGAACGGTGGCCGTCCGGCCGTCGGTCGTCCGGCGCTTATGGGTATCACCAAGGCGTCGCTGGCCACCGACTCCTGGCTGTCCGCCGCATCCTTCCAGGAGACCACCCGCGTGCTCACCGAAGCCGCCCTCTCCGAGAAGGTCGACGACCTCAAGGGCCTCAAGGAGAACGTCATCATCGGTAAGCTCATCCCGGCCGGTACGGGCCTCGCGCGCTACCGCAACGCCGCGGTCGAGCCTGACAAGGCCATCCGCGACACCATCTACCCGAACTTCGGTCTGGGCGGCGATGGCGATCTCGGCGACGCGAGCTTCTCCGACGCCGACCTGTCTGACCTGAACTTCTCGAACCTCGAGTTCGGCGATCTGAAGCTCGGCGACGACTTCAACCCGGATGATTTCTACTCCGATCAGGGCGGTCAGCCTGACATCGAGGAGTAAGTGAGAAGGTCCTAGAAAGGATGCCCCTTCTAGGACTCAGATCTTGCGTTAATCGCAATAAGATGGCCCGGAACTATATCAGTTCCGGGCCATCCGTATATTTGCCATTGTGATTTTCCTGTTGAACAAGAGCAGGCAGCCGCTCGTTGCTTGATTACTCAAGCCTGTTTTTCGGTGAACTGGAAGAACTGGTCTCCGATACGCACCGTGGCAGGCGCGCTGAGCTTGAGCGGTGTGCCCTTGGTGACTTGTGTCTCTTGGCCATTGGTGATGATGTAGGTGCCGTTCAACGAGCCGTAGTCCTCGATCCACAGCGCGCCATCGGTGTCGATGCTGATGGCGGCATGGTTGCGGGATGTGGTGCGGGTCGGGTCTACGATACGCACCGCCTTGGCACCCTGCGGCACATCCATGGAAGGCTTGCGGCCCAGCAACGTGCTCTTATCGATCACGATGGTCTGGCCGGTGACATCGTTATGCAGCAGGTACGTCTTCTTCGGTGCCTTGGACGTGAACGAGGAGGAGAGCACGGTGCTGTCCCAATCCTCGATGTCGTTTTCGGCGGCGTGCGGTGTGGTGTCTGCCGGAGCGGTGGCAGCGGGCTCAGCGGCGGCGGCCGTGGCGGCAGGCTCTGCGGTAAAAGCGGTATTGGTTGCCGCTTCCGCGGTACTGGGCTGCCCGTAGTCGTTCTGCGGTTCGGCTGTGCCAACTGCGGAATCCGGGGTGCCTTCCACCGGATCGTCAGAATACCAACCCAGTTCAGGTGCTGGAGGGTAGGGAAGTTTGGCCATGATGATGCCGTCCTTTCACTGACGGGAAGCCAGAGCGGCGTTGATTGCCGGGTCGCCGAGCTGGCCCAGCCATTCGATCAGTGCCGGATAGGTGTTGGGATTACGTGCGATGCAGGCGCGTAGTTCAGGCGCGTACTGGGCAATCTGGGCGATTTGCATCTGGTCGGTGGTGGTCAGGGCCTGTTCGGCGGTGAAACCGTAAGGATTGGTGGCCACAGGCTCCTCGAATGCCGCCTGAGCCGCGGGCTGCTGAGCCTGTTTGGCGGCGGGCTGCTGGGCCGCCTGTGCCGTGGCTTTCTGATCCTGAACCGGGCCGCCGAATGCCTCGGCAGTGAACCCGTATTGCGCCAGGGTCTCGCGGGCGCGATCGTCACCGAACTCGGCGATCCAACGCTTCAAGCCGGGATAACAGCGCGGATTCACGGCGACATTGGCACCGAATTCCGGATTCTCGTAGGCGATTTTTGCCAACAGAATCGGATCCGCGTTCGGATCTTGTACGGCAGCGACCGCAGCATCATAATCAACCATGGGATTACCTCCTTATGTTCGCTCGGTTATGCCGAACGTATGGTCCGTAGTGTTTGTAGTGTTGCGTCTTCAATGGCGCCGATATCCTCACCTTCGTCCAGCCTGAATGCGCTGAACGCATGATGTTCGGGTTCGGTCAATGGCATATCGGCCACAATCACAGTGATATTGTCGGTTCCGCCCACATCAAGAGCGGCCGCCACCAAGGCGTCCACGGCCTCCTGCGGACTGGAATGCGCCGCGGCGATGGCCGCGATCTGTTCGTCCGGCACCTCGCCATGCAATCCATCCGAACAGATGATGAAGCGGCCGGTCAGATCGGCGACATATACGTCGGGCATGATGCCATCCGGATCACCCAGACATTGTGTGATGATGTTGCGTGGAATGGTCGCCTCCGCCTCTTCCGGCAACATCTGCCCGGAATCGATGGCTTCCTGACGTTGCGAATGGTCTCGCGTGATGCGGATCAGCGAAGCGGCGTCCCACACGGGAATGATATCCGTGGCGGGAGCATCGGCATGCGCCAACGGACTGAGATGGTAGGTGCGGGAATCGCCAACATTGACCACATAGGTCTGGTCCGAGAAGTCCTGATCATCGGCGTCACTGAACAAAGCAGCGCTGCGGGCGCTGGTGGAATCCGCATGATCTTGGGGCAGTACCAAACCGGAGCAGGTCGTGCCGGCCACGCCGCCAAGGCGGTCTCCCAGATCAAGAATGTCGTGCTGGGCCCGGGCCAAGGTGTCGTCGATATCCTGACGGGTGCGTGACGGTATGGCGGCCAATTGTGCGAAATGCTGGGCAGCCAACTGGCTTGCCTGCTCGCCGCCCATGCCGCCGCCCATGCCGTCACAGACCATGAACACGCCTTGTTGCGCGAATCCGGTGTCTTGGTTGTTTTTGCGCCTAAGACCCACGTCACTGGTCATCGCGATACGGATGGAGCCTGTGGTCATGACGCCTTCCCCTTCTTATGCGCGCGCTTGACATGCGTCGTGTGCGGCTTTGCTGCGTGCCCATTTGACAGTATAGCCACGCTTTTCAGGGAAAGTCGTGTACGTATCCTCCTGAAACGCGGCAAAGAAGCGAGCATTGCCTTGCGCAATTGGTCGACTCCTGCCCAATATGTGGTGGCTTGGCCCGATTCAATGTCTTGCCCCGAGAACGTGGCGTAGTCGGCTTCCCGGCCAAGCTGGATCAAAGCCTGGTCATCTGTGCCGAGTTGACGGGCGATGGCACCGGCCTGATCTCGACGAGTGCCCTTGGCTGTGATGCCGCTTTGCTCGGCAAGCATGCGTATGGCATTCCAACCTGCTGCCACACGGGCTTTCGGACTGCCATGCCGCCGCGCTCGTGCCAGCAGTATGGCCTTGAACATCAGAATCAGACCGCAGGCGATGAGTAGGGTCCACAATGGGCTGCCGTACAGGGCCACCTTGCGGGTCACTCGCCAGAACCGCGCCCAGAACAGGTTGGTCGGCGAATCATCGGCGTCGGCGCCGGCCAATGAGCTTTGGCCCTTGGCTTGCGTCTGATCGCGCAGCGGATCGGTCAACGGCACTGGTGGTTGCCGGACCAGCGTCTGCGGATTCGGCGGCGTCAGGTTCTGGTTTTCATCAGGCATCTTGGTCTCCTTGGGCGTCGGATAGAACGCCACCCATCCCAGGCCCTGCAATTTGATTTCCACCCAAGCGGTGACATCGTTGCCGGTGAATTCGATTTTGGTGCCATTGCCCGAGGTCTTCTCCGTGCGGGCATCGGTGATTTCGCCATCCTCGTTTTTCGGCAGGAAGCCCAGGACCACACGGGAGGGCAGTCCCAGATCACGAGCCATCAGTGCCATGGCGGAGGCATATTGCTCGGAGTCGCCCACCATGGCCGTGCCTGCCAGCAGCTTGTTGATGCGGTAGTTGCCATGGCCGGCATCGGAGGGATGGTCGCCTTCAAGTCCATGAGAGAACCATCCGGAGTCTTTCAATGTGTCAGCCAACGCCGTGGCTGCGGCACCGCCCGAGGACTGCCCGCCGGCAATGGACGTGGCCAGTTTGCTGGCCGAATCGGGAACATCCTGGGCTTCTGGTTGGGTGATGCGGGCCGCAGCCGCACTGCTGATCTGCTTATCGGTGGGCTTGCGGGCGATAATGCCGGATTCGGTATAGGTGAGGCCTTTACGCGTGCCGGCGGGAATAATGGCGGAATCGGTATCCGTGTTGTAGTAAAACGTGTCATTGCCGTTGTCGGCATCGTTGGCGAAGCTCACGCCAGTGGCCGCTCCCGCCAGCGGCAGCCAGGTGTCGGTCAGTCCCTGATCGACGGTGAAGGTCGCAGTGAAGGATTTACCCTGCTCATCCGCCTTGATCGTGGTGCCCACGCGATGATAATTCGAGGAGTCCGTGGCTTCGGAAGAATCGGACAGGTTCCATACTGTGCCATCGAATCGATCCATCACCGCAAGTTTGACCGGTGTTCCGGCCGGCAGATTATGAACGGTCAGCAACACGTCTTTTTTGTGGTCCTTGATATAGGATCGCATGCCGCTGAGCGGGCTGGTGTAATCGTAGGGGCTTAACGGCGGATCGTAGCGGTCACGCAGCACGAAACGGTCCTGTGGCACCAGCAACGTGCCCCCGAAAGCAAGGCCGGCAGCGAGCACGACGATGATCAGCGCGGATATCCAGCGCCCCCATTCCAGCAGTTCAAGACGCCAAGACAGCCAGATAATCAGCAGCAAGGCAAAGGCAATACCGCAGATGGCGCGTTGCCAGCCGCTGTCTGTGCCCAGCAGGGCACATACGGCCACGGCCGCCGCAAGGGGCAGCACTCCCACCAGAGACAACCATGCGTTGGCATTAATGGCAAACACGCCGGTGAAGAACGTAAGCCACAGGCCGATGGTCCATACCGCCATCAGCACGCCGTCTTGCGTGCCCAGAGGCGGATCGACGGAAATAATGTACTTGAACGAGCCAAACGTCATTTCCCAACCTGAACTCAAGGTCTTCAAGGTGGGAATCACGTAATGGGACGTAGTGGAACTCAGCGTTACCACCGGGCCGATGATGAATTGGGCAAACGCCAGAAACACGATTTGCCACCACAGTCGCAACGCCGGCAACATGCCCGCCAGAGCGATGATCGCGCCCAGCAAGGTGGCCGGTACAGCGGCAATCGCCCAAGTGGCCACGCCGCCGTACACGTCGATGAGATTGGCTTGCGCCAGCAACATCATCGCCGCTATGAGTACGAGGCTGGCGATTCGTTTGCCCCACGGCTGGCGACTGAGGCCCATGCCGCGAAGCACATTGCCTCTGGTCATCCAGATAACCGAATGTGTGGAGTCGGCCCAGGAGCCGGTGGTGGTGGAGGTCCCGGTGTACGTGCCGGAGGAAGTGCCGGTGTATGTGCCGCTCGATCCGGCGTACGCAGCGGTATTGGTATTGGTGATACTGGACTGGTCGAAGGTCATGCGAGCATCCCCATGATCAGCGGGAGATCATCGAGGTCGCCGATGGTGGCCAATGTGAAGTTGGCGAATCTTCTGATGCCGCGATTGGCGCCGGCGCTGGCCTGCAATACCACGCAGCTGGCCGATCGGGGCAAGGCCAAGGTCATGCGCTTGATTTGCTCGATGTCTTTCAGCGATCCAACAGTGAAAAAATAGAACGAAGCATCAGGACTGTGCTTCAGCGTGCCCTCGGCGAGATTCGGATTATCCTCACGATCAGGCTCTATGGCACTGGCGTTGTCGAGGAACTCCATGGCGTTGCGCGGCTGGCCGTGCGCGTTGCCCGCGTGGCAGAACAATGGACGATCCTGCAGCAGGCATTTGACGCCGATGGAGGAGTGGATGGACACCGCCATCTCGAATTCCTCGCCGTTGACGTATTCGTCCGGGTTCACGCTGATGGTCACCGAGGTGTCGGTGCGGCGCGTGGCCTCATATTGGCGAATCATCAACGTGCCGGTTTTCGCGGAGCTCAGCCAGTGGACGTTACGCACGTCGTCGCCCGGCTCGTATTCGCGCAATCCGTAGAAGTCGAGATCATCATCCACGATCTGGCCGGATGGTTGGCCTTCCAGGTCGCGGGGCACGCCGGCATTCAGAGTATCGAGACGCACGGTACGAGGGTGGATGAATACGGTGATGCGGTCGGCCAGCTCCTTTTCGTGACGCACCAGACCGAACGGGTCTCCCTTGCGGATGCGCAATGGGCCGATGGGCAGTATTGCGCGCGATACGGTACGGAACTCCACATCGGTTTGCTTGGATTGCCCGGGAGCCAGCATGGGGATGTTGAATCGTTCATGCGCATCGCCGATTGGCAGATATCCGCGTGCCGTGGTCGTCGGCGTTCTGCCGGTGTTGTCGATGCCGACGATAACGGATACGGTGTCTCCCACGGTCACGCGATGATTGGATACGACGATGGACGCGTGGAAGCGTGTGTTGCCGAGGGAAAGCACGATTGCCGCGAGCATCATCACCATCGCCACGATGCCGAATACGAGCAGCTCATACCAGCCCAGAAACGGGAACGCAATAAGGCATGCGATGCCTGCGCCCGTTACCGCCCAGCCCAAGGGCGAGACGTAGGATGCGAAGAACCGTCTGATGCGTCTTACCGCGCGCTTGAACATGCGTTCAGCGCGCCGGCGACGGCGTAATGCGGCGGATGTAGATGCCATGGTCGGATACCTTTCCGGGCCCTATCAGGAACCGATGGTGGGGGAGGGAACGTCTTCGAGCACCTGTGCGATCAGGCTTTCCGGAGTCGCGCCATCGAAGGTGGCTTCCGGAGTCAGCGTGATACGGTGTGCGAGCACGGCCACTGCAAGGTCCTTGACGTCATCCGGCACCACGTAGGCACGGCCATCGGCCGCGGCCCAGATACGGGCGCATCGGGTCAGTGCCAAAGCGCCACGCATGGAGGAGCCGACCGTGATCTTCTCGTTGTGGCGGGTCGCCTCGACGAGCCTGACGATGTATTCACGAATCGCATCATCCACATAGATTTCGGTGGCCACCTGACGCAGCCGCATGACATCGTCACCGCTCAGCACCGGGGAAATGGTCTGCGCACGGTCGGTGATATCGACCTGCTTGAGGATATCGACGGACACATCATGGCCCGGGTAGCCGATTGACGTCTTGATAAGGAATCGGTCCATCTGCGCCTCAGGCAGCTTATAGGTACCGAGCTGCTCGATGGGGTTCTGGGTTGCGATCACGATAAACGGCTGCGGCACATCATGTGTGACGCCGTCAACGGTGACTTTCTGCTCTTCCATAACCTCCAGAAGTGCGGACTGCGTCTTCGGCGATGCACGGTTGATCTCATCGGCCAGCACGATGGAGGCGAAAATCGGGCCTTCGCGGAACTCAAATTCTCCGCGCTTCTGATCGTAGAAAGTCACACCCACCACATCCGAAGGCAGCAGATCGGGCGTGAACTGAACACGCTTGAAACCGGTGGAAATGGAATTGGCCAAGCCTCGGGCCAACTGGGTCTTACCGGTGCCGGGGTTGTCTTCAAGCAGAATATGGCCACCGACCATCAGTGCGGTGACGCATTGCTTGATAGGGATGGTCTTGCCGATAACCACCTTGGAGACATTTTCGACCAGCGCATTGAAGGACTGCTGGAAATCCCGGACCTGAGCCGTGGGCTGGGGCAGTAGTCCGGAATTGATGCTGGCGGGCAGTGCCGATGCGGCTGCTTGCGCGGCTTTGCTCGACTGACGCTGCGGCTGTGATTGCGGCTGGGATTGCGCGGTGGCCTGCTGCGGGATGGCTGGCGTCGATCCCTTGCGCGGCTTGAGCACGGTGCTGTCATCGCCCGCAGGAATGGAGGCGGCATCAGTAGTAGGAGACGGCTTTTCTGACGGCGCTTGTGACGGCCGCTGCGGCAGGTTAGGCAGCGCAACGGACTGCGGCGCCGACTCGGTGCTTGGGGTCGTGCCGGTGTGTGGTGCGGATGCCAGGTGCGTGGCGTCGGACAAGTGCGTGCTGTCGGATAGCTGCGTGCTGTCGGACAGACGGGTCGTGTCAGACAACTGCGTCGCGTCATCGATGTTCTCGCTCATGGATGTTCTCCTACTGCTTGTGAATGGTGGTTGACGATATTGGGGTATTGCCGAAACCAAGAATCCAGGGGTTCTTGGCCAAAGTGGTGACATCGGTACCGGATTTGAGCGACTTGGTCCCCTCCGAGGAGTCAGAGGGACGTGTGCCCGCGACGCTGCCTCCGTCCGCAGTGTTGTCGAGACCGGAGTATCCCGGCCCGCCGGTGACTTTGACGCTCCACGCGTAGTTGCCATCGGCGGCCACGGCCAAGTCGGTGACATCCAATGGCTGGCCGGAGTTCCACGTGAACGGTTGGCCATTGATGATGATTTGTACAGTGGCCGACTTGCCATAGACATCAACCGAACCGCCGGTGACGTTAATGACGTGAGCGTTGTCTGACCAGCGCAGCTCCTGCGGTTTGTTGATTACAGCCTTCTTCTCATAGGTGTAAGGAGCGCCATTGTGCGGGCCTCCGGTGACGGCGTCGCTGGTAGCGCCGTTGAACACCTGTTGCACCGATGCGGTGTTGCATTTGGCCCAAGGACTCATTCGGAAGTCGAGTGAGTTCCGGTTAGTAGCTGTACCGGAATCGATGCCATCGGCAGTCACGCTGTAGGACTGCGCATGTCCCTGCTTGGTCCAATGCACGGTGCATGTACTGCCGGATCCGGTGGTGTAGACGTCAGTGGGCGGCTGGACCTTGTACTGCGGGACAAAGCTGCTCTTGCCCGTGCCGGAGGAAGCATCGCGCTGCGGCACCACGGTGGCCGTTACGGTGATTTCCCGGGTGTTCAAATCGTTCTCATTGATATCGAACGTAGCGCCACTGTCACTGCAATCGATGGTGTCCTTGACGTCTCCTCCCAAGGAAATTCGCCGGCAGCCGGCATTGCGGTTATTGCCGAGAGTGACTTTCGCCGTTACCGTGGTGTCGTCGTTCGACAACGCAATGTTCGGCGCATCCGGGTCTCCCCAGATCTTCTCTGACGGCGATGCGGCGGACTCGGCACTCCAATTGATTTTGTTATGGGCTTTGACGGTCGCCGTAATGGCGGTGCCATCGGAAATGTCGTTGTTGTTGAACGTAAACGACAGCTCGGTGGCCGTATTGCCGGTTTCCTTGGTCTGCGGAGCACCTGCACCGGTGACGGTCACTGAATAGTTGTCGACGGCGCTGAAATCACCGCTCGGCGCTTTCCACGTCACCTTGGCGGTTTTATTGCCACCTGTGACCGTAACATCGGTGGGAGCGGACGGCACCTTGTCCGGTGTGGCTTCGACGGCGGTGGACGGCTTGGACCAGCCGACGTCATTTCGCGCGGCGACGGTGAAGGAATAGGTTTTGCCGTTCTTCAGACCAGTGACCTGGCATGAGGTGACGGTACCGCAATCCTTCTCTCCGGTGACGGCACCGGTCCAACTGACCTTGTAGTTGGTGATCGGGCTGCCATTGGCGGCACCGGGCGTCCATGTGAGGCTGACCGCGCTGTCCTGCGGTTCCCCGGCTACGGGGGAGAGCAGTGGCGGCTCGGGCTTGTCGATCACGGACACGGTAATCGATGCGGTGACTTCACGATCCTTGGACTTGGTGCCGTCTTGCACGGTGACGAGCACGGTGTTCGTGGAAGCACCTACATCGGATGCGACGGCGATGGTGATGTTTCCGGAGGCATCGCATCCGGCGATGGTGAGTTTGGCGGCGTCATCCGCCTTGCAGCTGATGACGGTCAGCGAGGAATCGGGGAACGGATTGTACGCGCCGGTAAGCACGTTCACGGCATCGCTGGCACCGGCCTTGATCTTCAACGTCTTGTTGCCGACGCGTGTCAGCGGACGGGTCGAAGACACTACGCGCACGGTCACACCGGCATTCACGGTGCCCGCGCCGTATGCGATTTGCACGGGAATGGACGCGGTGGTGCCAGGAGCGGCATCCTTGGTGGCGGAAACCTGCAAGCTACCGGAACGGGACAGGTTTGCGGTGATTTGCCTGGATGATGAGCTTCCACCGGAATACGTGTATTGCTTTTCGTCGTCATACACGCCGGACGGTGCATGGGTGAGCGCCGTCAGATCAACGGTCTTGGGGTCCGCGCCCGCCTCGACATCAATAGTGGAGGACGAGAACGTGGGCGGCGGCACATCGCGGCCTATCACCGTGATCTGGAGAGTGATCACTGCGGAATTGATGATCTTGGTCTTATCCGATCCCTGCTTGCCATCCACAGCGGTAAAGGTAATGGAGGCGGGGCCTGCGTAGTCTTTTGCCGCAGTGAACTTCAGGGTCTTGTCGTTCACGTAGAAATCGGAGTTGGAGGCCTTGGTGGCGCTGACGGAATCAGCGCTTTCGATATACGGTTCCTTGCCGGCGCCGACGCGGACATAGTCATTGATGTTGATTTCAATGGTCTCGCGCGAATTGACCTTCAATTCCGGTGCCTTGGGACGCAACGTGGGCGGAAAGACACCATAGGCCGGTACCTGGATGAACGCGGTGGAGGTGATGTTGTATTTCGTATTGGTCACCGTGTAAGGCACGGCTCGCGCCTGTGACGTCAGGTCGACGGTGATGGTGGTCGAATGCTCGCCGCCCCTGACGTGAGCGTGAGCGCTGGCGGAGGGATGCACGCCGACCTTGAGCTCATTGGCTGTGCCGGAAGGATTGGCGATCCACTGGGAAACATCCACATCCACGGACTTCTTATCGATGGTGGCGGCGGACGGCACGCGATAGTCGTAGGCGGTAGGCGGCTCGATGGCGGCATTCGGATCCACGTTTACCGTGAGGGTGGCCGTATCGGACAAGCCGGCCTTGTCTTTGACCGTGTAGGCGATATAGTCGGTGGTGGCGCTGTCGGGCGTGGTGAAGGAGAGCATATTGTCTTTCACGCTCACCCCGTCGAGACCTTGGACCTCGACATGCTTGTCGACGGTCAGATTGGTGTTGTCGCCGGAGATGTCGTTCTGCGCGACCGGCACGGTTGCGGCCGTATTGGGCCTCAACGTGATTTCGTCATCCCTGGCGTATACGCCGGAGTCGGACGATCCTTGGAATACGCCCACGCGGATCTGCGCCTGTGCGCGCTGACCGGTCCAATCCTCCACGGCATAGGAGAAGGTGTCGGTGCCGGACGAATCCGGATACGCTTCATAGACCAAGTAGTCGGAACCGACTTCGGATATGCGGCCCAGCGTGGGTGCCTTGTTGCCCAGACCCAACAGCTGATCGTCGTCGCCATCCGTGTCTATGCCGGTCAGTGTGATGGGGATGCGGACCTTCTGCCCGGCGGCAACCTGCGCTTCGGCGTCATGCGGGGTTGGCGCGGCCTTGCTCGCTGCGTCGCTCTTATGCACGGTAATGGTGATATTGGCGGAAGCCACATTACCCAGATTGTCTTCAACCGTATAGGTGATGGGGAAGTTGCCGGTCTCGCTGGATGCTTGGTAGCGGACCGTGTCTCCAGAGACGAAGGCCAGACCCTTGAACGTCCCCTTGTCGTATTGCAGGTTGTTCTTGAGTTTGACCGTGGTGCCATCCGAGTAGGCCACATGGTCAAGCACATCCACGGACACGATGCCGTCGGTACGCACCTGGGCATTGATATTGCTGGCCTTGGGCACTGAATTCGAGGTGGCCAGAGCCGGCGGCTGCAACACGATGGTGCCCTTGGCGGTTCCGGAGGCGTTGGCCACGGTGTAGGTAAGGGCGACGGGCTTCGTGGGCACCTGACGCGCGGTGATATACACGCGCTTATGGCTGACGAGACCAACCTTGATGCCGGAGTCGGCCGGTGCGCTCACCGTGGTGACGGACAGCACACCGCCCATCGGATCGACGTCATTGGTGAGCGGCTCCACAATGGCGGTATTATCCGCGCCAAGCAGGGCGACATCGTTGGCGGCAACCGGTTTGGCGGCCTCGCCGGTGGCGGGCTGCACCTCGACTCGAGCCAATCCGGTGGCCGGAATCGAACCTTGAGTAATGATGTAGGGCACATAATAGGTGCCGGGATTGGTGGCCTTGAACGTCAACGACATATCCGCCGCATTGGTGGTCGTCGAAGCGCCGTTGGGCGTATCCACCTGAGTCAGTTGTGCCGGCTGCAAGGAAGTGCCATGCACATAAGAGGACAGCTTGACGACGGTATCCGTGTTGGGAACGGTGGTTTTCGCTACCGGGTCGATGACCGCGGCCAAGGTGTTCGCGGGCTTGACCGAGAAATACACCATGCCGGTGCCGGTTGCCGTGCCGTCGGAGACGGTGACCTCGACGCCCACACGTCCCGACGCCAGCGCACCGGTGTTGAACGTAAGCTGGCCGTCGGCTCGGGTGGACACCTGCACCTGGTCGGTGTTCTGGGCCACAGCGGAGACCAGAGTGAGCGGGTCTCCATCCGGATCGTTGAAGCTGCTCAGCGCATTGGCGGTATAACTGGCTCCCTGCTCCACATCGATCTCGGGAGGAGTGTCGAACTGTACGGGAGCGTGGTTGCCTCCATCATTCAGGGTTACGGTCACCGTGGCGGAAGAGGTCTGGCCGCGACCATCGGAAATATCGTAAGTAAAGGTAACGGTGCCTGCGGATGCGGCGGAGGCATCGAGTTGCAGATACCGGCCGTCGTAAATCGGCGAAATGGTGACGTCTTTGTTGTTTGGTGCGCCAACCTTGGTGATTTTCAGTACGGAACAATCGGTCTGCTCGTCATTGCGCAGCGCGTCGAGAATCTGTTCCGAACCGGCTCGTGCGCCGATTTCATCATCCTCGGCTTTGATTTGGCCGGATTGTGCGGAACAGGTCTTGGAGAAGTCGTGGTGGTTGTTGGCCGAGTCGTTGTTCTGCTGTTCTTTCTCGGTCTGCTCGGTCTGTATTTTGTTCCACTGTATTTTGATGACTTTGGTGGAATCCTCAGGGTTCCACACATTGCCGTTAACCGTGTCGTTGAGCACCACAAGGCGATGGTTGGTGCGGAACACCAATTCGGAAGTAGTATTGACGGATTCGAGGGTTTGCGGCTTGACGCTGGTATCCGTGGGGGAGCAGGCGCGAATGTAGTTGCTGGCCTTCTGGCTCCAAGCCGAGTACACGCAGCCCTTGGACGATACCGGTCGTGCTGGATTCGCCTTGCCCCCGTTGGCTATGAAATTCGCCTTGGCATTGGACTTCAACGGGATAAGCGCAAGGCCTCTCGGTGATGCCGCGGCCACCCAATCGGACTGTATGTCATCGGTGGGAGGCTCCTGAAGGGTGAGGGTGCCGGTCGTGTCGACATCGACGCGGCCGCCCTTGAATATGACGGTTTTGCCGGTTGCGATTACCGGCGTGCTCCCGATGACGGTAAAGCTTTCAACGGTCTGCTGCTTGCCGTCGGTCAGCGATTCGAGGGTTTTGGCCTTGGCGCTGCTGGGATTGTCAAGACGCAGCACCATACCGTCGGATGGACGGTATCCGTAGACCTTGCCATCGTGGGTTACTGCGATGCGCCCGCCCTCGCCCAGCTTTATTTTCGGATCGGAAGTGGTGGGGGTCACGGAATCAAGGTTTTCCGACAAGCCGGTCCACACATTGCCGGTCTTCTCGTTGATCAGGGCTGCGGTATCCCCGCCGACCACAGTGGTGGTGTTGGCTTTGATGTCGGTCTTGACACCGGTGCTGACCGTGGATGCCTTGATGGTGGAGGCTTTGGTCGTTTCGGTCAGGATGGTGTCGCCATTATGCTGTGCGATGTCGAATCGTGGGGCGGAGGAGGAGACGCCGGCGTCGGCCTCCTTGTTCTTTACGTTGAATCGTGCGGCCTTCTGGTTTTTCAGCGAAGTGACCCATACGGTGCCATCGTCCAGTTGCACATGGCGGCGCGTGACGGTGCTCATGATCACCGCGCCGGCAACAAGTCCCAGAAGCAGCAGGAGCGTGATTACGGGAACCGTCCACGTATGCCCTCCGGAGGGCATAAGGCGGCGCAAAGCCGCGCTGATGCGTCGGCGACGATCGTATGACTGGGACGATGTGGCCATCTGAACTCCCTGACCCCTGTTTTCTCTGGTTGCTGGTGTAATGACAACGCTTTACGGTTCCAATACCTGCCGTTCCTGTTGTCCATTTGGTGAATTCGCCGCTGCTGGGCGCACGTCTGATGCGATACGCAATGCCAGGGTGGCATGCCCGGCAGTGGCGAGCGGATCATTCTTGCGGCTTGGCCGCACAGGCGATGGCGGGGCTGACGGACATCTGGCGGTTCTTGCGCACAATGGACACCTGAATGCAGGTCTGCGAGCCTTCCTGCGCGTTGACGGTCACCGTGGGATCTGACGTTGTGACGGTTTGCGCGCTCTGGTCGGTATTGCTGCCCTGCACTATGGCCCACGCATAGGTATCACCGCTTTGCGGGTCTGGATTCGTCCAGGCGAACGTCACGGATGACCCATCCGCCGCATAGGTGCCGTTCAGATTCTCCGGGGAAGGAATCTGGGCGTTCGCGGTATCGGTGATCACGTCATCCTGATTATTGCGGTTGTTGTCATCATCCTTGGTGCCGGGCGTCGCCACCTGTTTGGTATCTGATCCGGTGGCGCTGTCCATGCGGGGAACGACCACGAAGGCGAATATCAGTGCCGCTGCGGTGATCGCCGCAAGTATACCGACGGTAATACCCACCGGTTTGACCCATCGCCGTGACGAACGGGTGATCTGATCTCGCTGGTCCGTGGCCCGGCGCCGACGCTCGATGTCTTTGGGATAGGCCGGCATCCCTTCCACGGTAACGGGAGTGGCATGCCCGAAATATGCGAATTGCACACGCTGCATGGCACGTGCGAACTCCAACGCGGAGTAGTACCGCTGGTCGGGGTCCTTGTTCAGGGCCCGGCGCAGCACCGCTTCCACATCGGCCGGCACGTCGGGGCGGTTGAGGCGAGGCAATGGCTGGTTGACGATCAGCGAAATCAGTTCCGATTGCGAACGCGGGTGATAATCGTGCTGGAATGGCGAGCAGCCGACGAACATGGCGTACAGGGTGGCCGCCAGTGAATAGATGTCGGCGGCTTCCGAACCATTGGTCAGATGCTGAAGCACCTCAGGCGGTGCCCACGGCGGCGAGAATCCGGTTTCGGTGCGGTCATACACATCGGTGGAGATACCGAAATCACCCAGAACAGGCAAGCCCTGCGAGGTGATGAGAATGTTGCTGGGCTTGATGTCGTGATGGATGATATTGCTGCGATGCGCGGTGAACAGCGCGCTTGACAGCTTGATGCCGAGGTCGAGTACCTGCTCGCAGGTCATGGACCGGGCCTTCATGATGCTGTTGTAGGTGCCGCCCGGCGCATATTCGATGACGATGTAGCCATGGCCATCGGAGGTGACGCCGGCACCATATACCGGCAGAATGTACGGGTGGGATGACAGCTTGGCCATGAAGTTGGCCTCGCGGTTGAACAGGGCAGCGGCCCGTGGGTCAAGGGTTTTGGCGCTGGCCTTTACCGCCACCGGGCGTGCGGGCATACGCTGGTTATATAGGTACACCGTGGCGGTGGCACCGCTTCCCAACATCTGGACGAAATCATATCCGGGCAGCTTCGGCGGTCTCATCGTAATGTTGTCCATCTGTTCCCTCCCTCCTTGGAAAATGCGCTCTCCCTGCATTCGTTCTACAGGATACCGTCAAGGGTACGATTCTTCGTCGGGTTCGGTAAAATTTTTCCCTCTGTGACGGTCGGGTTTAGGCTGGAGCCATGATGACGAGACTTGAACCTGGAACAGTGCTGGACGGCATCGACCGTGATGGAGCGGCGAGGCTGATTGTCGGCACGCCTGGAAGCGGCAAAACTGAATTCGCCTTATCGGTGTTGATGGCGGGGCTGCGCCGCTACGGTGGCACGCAGGCGGTGATGGCCGTATCCGGCCGTGTGGCCGCCGACGCATTGGGCAATCGGGTGATTCGTGAGCTCGGGTTTTCCGTGCAGGCCAGGCCGGTCACCACGCTGGGTGCCGTGGCATTCCGGGCCATATCGGCTTCGCGCGAGGGAACTGGATTGCCGTCGCCTCGATTGCTGAACGGTGCGGAACAGGATGCTTTGCTGCGTCAAGTCATGGCCGTGCATCTGCGCCATGCCGTAGCGGGAGATGATTGCGGCACCTGTGATTTGCTGCGCGTCTACTTTGCCCAGGATGACTGGGCGAGACTCATACGCGATGCCGGTGCCGGCGAGATGCCCGGCTCGGCCGCTTCCGCACAATCAAGCCTCTCGCAACAAGGGTCGGATTCGCCGTCTCCGACGTCGGCAGGCGGCTCGACCAGCGCGGATAGGTTCACGCGAGGTATTTCAGATGCGTTTATCAGCCAGTTGCGCGATATGCTGGCCCGATTGGATGAGCTCGGTGTAGGCGTTCACGAAGAGCCACGTCTCTTGGACGCCGTGACGGAGGACGCGCGATTGTCGGTGCAATGGCGTTTGGCTTTCGCGTTGCGCCGTGAATATATTGCAGCCCAAAGCGCGGTATATCCGGGGCAATACCGTTTGGATGCCTCGTATTTGCTGGTGGCAGGCGCTCGTGTGGTGCGTGAGGCATTCGCCGCCGATCACGCGGATGATTCCGACCGGCCTATGTGTGTGGAGGCGTTGGGCTTGCCCCGGCTGCTGGTTGTGGATGATGTTCAAGACACCACGCTGGCCGGCATGCGCTTCTTGGAGGAGTTGGGGAATGCCGGCGTCAAGTTGGTGCTGGTCGGCAACCCGGATGAATCGGTGCAGACCTTCCGCGGATCGTATCCGGAATATCTGATGCGCCGTGCCGTGGAAGGGCGGCTGAAGGCCAAGGAAGAACAGCTGGTTGGCGGCAGTGCCGTCGCTGATCAGTCGCACATGACGATGGCTGATGTGATCGCGTCTCGTATTTCGCTGTCGATTCCCTCGCCGGAAGACGAGCCGCTGCCTCCGGCCGAGCGTCCCGGCAAGCTGACCGCCATACTGGGCGGAGTCGATGCAGCGAATTATCAGGCGGACGGCACGGTGACCGCCGGCCTGTACCGATCCTCACGTGAGGAGCTGGATGATGTGGTCTGGCGCATCAAGCGGGCGCATCTTGACCGGCATATTCGGTGGAACGACATGGCGGTCATCACCCACGACAATGCCGCCGTGCGGCTGTTCGGCGAACGACTGCGCCGAGATGGTGTACCGGTGCGGTATTCGTCGGTCACCCGTCCTTTGAAGGACGAGACTTTCGTGCAGGGATTGTTCGCGCTTGTGGAGCTTGCCCGATTGCGTGCCGAGGGGATGGCGGAATGCCAGATGACGTTGGCTTCCTGCGCGGCATATATAAGGACTAGAGTGGCCACGTTGATGAACGGCCCGTTGGTGAGTGCCGGGGCCAAACCCGGTCAGGGGCGTCCCGCAAGGCTTGCGCCGATCGAATCGGCCATGGGGTCGTTGGAGTCGCTGGCGCATCTCGCCACGGATGATGCCATGCTGACCTCTCTGACGACGGCATGGGAAACATTGCGTGAAACATACCATGAAACACGGCGTGAAACAGGTTGTGAAACATCCTCGTCAGTGGTTTCGACGTCAGCGGTTTCGTCGTCAGTGACTTCGTTGCCAGTGTCTGTCGAAATACTCGGTGAACCGTCCGGCGATGACTTGGCCTTTGGCGTTGACGCGCTGTACGTGATGCTTGCCATTGATGATGCCGCCGCGCCGGCGCAGGCTGCGCTCGCATCCATCCACGCGGTGCTCGGCAACGACCCTCAGGCCCGCGCTTTTGCGAACCTGTGGCATCTGGTGGGCAGCGTTGCTTCCGGCTTGGAGCGGCTGCCGGCAAGCCAGCGCGTACAGCCGCGCTATGCGCTGTCTGTTGCGTGGAACGCCACCGGTCTGGCACCGGTCTGGCAGCGTGCGGCATTATTCAACACGGCAGAGGGGCGTACGGCCAATGACCGGCTGGACGCGGCAATGCGCCTGTTCCAGTTCGCCGATGATTCCACCGCCAGTCGAGACATCACGTCATTCATGGCACAGGTTCGGGGCATGGAAGTGCAGGCCGATTCCTTGGCCCACATAGGACCGGTGGAAGACGCGGTGACATTGACTACGCCGGCAGGCGCGGCCGGACGCCACTGGGAATATGCGTGGATACCGGTGGTCCAGCAAGACGTGTGGCCGAACCTCGCCGGGCGCAACACCATGTTCGGTGGTGAAGACCTTGCCGAGCTCGTGCTGAGGGGAGCGCTTGAAGAAAGCGACAAAACCGGGCATGATCCGCGGTTCGCGGCTGTATTGTCGGGCGAGAAGAAGAGTTTCCTGGTCGCGCTGACCCGTGCACGGCGAATCATGATCAGCGCGGTATGGAACGACAGCATGAGCCCCTCGGACTTTCTCTTCGGGTATCTGCCGGAATACTATCCGCGCAACCGGCAACAGGCGCCTTTCACCACAGTGGGGGCACATGCGGGATTCGCCGAATATGATCTGGCCGGATTGGACGCCGACCCACGTGGGTTGGTCAGCGCCGCCCGCGCGGTTCTGGCCACTGCTCAACCGCAGCAGGCTGCCGCAAAGGACGCCGCGATTGCGTTGACACTCCTGTTAGAGCATGGTGTGCGCGCCGCAAATCCGCAGAGCTGGGCGTTTGTGGAATCGCCGGCCCAATCGGATAGCGCGTCATCTGGCGGTGCGTCATCTGGCGGTGCGTCATCTGGCGATACCTCATCTGACAGTGCCTCATCCGACAGCGCGTCATCTGGTGGTGTACAGCCTGACGGTATCCAAACAGGGAAAGGCAAGACGGATGCGCAGGCCGCGCCCATGGTCACCTTATCTCCATCGGCGGTCGACAGCCTATGGGCGTGCCCGGTGTGCTGGATGCTGGAGAACCGGTTCGCCGGTCCTCGCCCCAGCTCCGTGGCCACCAGTTTCGGAACCCTCATCCATGCGGTTGCGCAGCAAGGCAGCGAGGAAGGGCTGGACCATCTTTCCCACAATGCCCAGGCGTTGGCCGCACTGGGCTTGGACTCCACGGCCGGCGCGGAACGTCGCATCGAGGCTGTCTCGGCACGGCTTAATGCCATCTATCAGAGCAAACGTCCTGATCCGAATGCCATAGCCGACACCCGGAACCGCTATGAGGCCACCCGTAAGGACGAGTCCGCGGCGGATACCCTGCGCAACATCGCCGATTACTTTGTGCGCAGCGACGCCGATCCGGAAACGTATCTTGGCAAGAACTCCAGCAACTTCAGCATTGGCGCATTGGCCGGTGCCGAATGCGAACGGGAGTTTGCCGCACGATTCGATGTGCGTGACATACTCGACGCATACAATGCCGTGCCCGGCCTGCACCCAATCGGTCGGAACACGCTGGTCCGTCTGATGGGAGCACTGGTCGGAGGGTGGCCGGAAGGCATGGACGAGCATCTGACCGTGAGACTGTCCGGGCGCATCGACCGTATGGAAACCCGCGTACTCGCAGACGGCGGCGAATGCATTCGCCTCATTGACTACAAAACAGGCAGAACGCCCACGGTCAAACAGATTTTCAATGATTTGCAGCTCGTGTGCTATCAGCTTGGCCTCGTGTTCCCCGAAGACGGGCCGCGCGGTGCCAAGGCACTTGCCGCAATGCCGCATATCAGCCAAAGCGTGCTATTCCATGTCGGGCAGAATGCGGCACCAGCCAGAAGCTACGCTCCGGAAGGTGCCTTCCAGCCGCCGCTGTTCACTGATGGCTCGTTGAATGCCGAACCGTTCACGCCCCGATACTGGTATAAAGACCCCAACCGTTTCTTCGACATACCCGCCATAGATCCGGCTACTCCTCCCGAAGGTGTGAGTGCCGAAGCGTGGGCGCAATTCGCCGCGCTCGCCGGTACGCAGACGTTATGGTCGCTGACCATGATCGCCCGCGTATTCTATGCCGCGGCGGCCAGCAGATCAGCCATCATCGAGGCCCATCCGCAAGACACCCATATCGGATTCTGCCGTATGAAGAACGTCTGCCCTGCCTGTGCAGGCCAGATCGACACGATTTTCGAAACGAGGCAAGCATGAGCACGTTCACTCCCAGTGCGGAACAGGCCGCCATCATCGATGCGCCAGTCGATGCTGACGTATTGGTGGTTGCCGGTGCCGGTTCCGGCAAAACCTTTACGATGACCCAACGCATCATCGCGCTTATCAATCGAGGTGTGGCACCTGAACGCATCCTGGGCCTGACCTTCACACGCAAGGCCGCAGGCGAACTGCTGGAACGCGTCTCCGCCGCAGTGGCCGGTGATATGGCGGGCTCTACGACCGCCACGGTGTCTGATCGGGCATTCCTCAAGCCGGCCATTTTCACGTATGACGCCTTCTTCCAGACCATCGTGCGCCAATATGGACTGCTTGTCGGATTCGATCAGAACACGCAACCATTGAGCGCAGCCGGAGCGCTTCAACTGGCCACCGAAGTCATCGACAGTCACATGGATCTGGCGTTCAGTGAGGATTTTGGCGCCTTCTCCAGTTTGGCGAACCGTGTTCTGGCGTTGTCGGATGCCATTGGCAGTGCCATGATCGGTGCCGGCTGCACCAGCTTCGATGATGCGATCAATCGAGTACGGCAATGGGATTCGGCATTCATCAATCGATTGCAACAAGCCGTTGCAGACGAACCCATGCCCGAGGACGAGCCGAAAATCCCCAAGATCAAACGACTGAAGAAAGATACCGACGCCAGCTGGCAAGCCAAGCTCGATGACCGTGCCGAACATTTGCACGCCCGCTGCACCTATCATTGCGGTGCGCTGCTGGAGACCACACGCAAACGCGATATTCTGCTCCAGCTGGTGGAGGCCTATGCCCAAGCCAAGCGGGAACGCAATATGGCCGAATTCTCCGACTTCACCATTGCCGCGTATCAGCTTATCGAGCGCTTCCCCTCCATCGGAGAGCGTACGCGCCGCAGGTACAGCCACGTGCTGCTCGACGAATATCAGGACACCTCCACCACGCAGGCCGCTCTGCTGGCAGCACTGTTCCACGTGGATGCGTCACAGAGGTCCGCCGTCAACGCGGTGGGTGATCCGTTCCAGTCGATTTACGCATGGCGTGGTGCCAGCCCTGGTGCATTCCGTATGTTCCAGCAAGATTTCCACCTGTCTGCCGGATACAAGCCATTCCCGCTGTCCGTCACCAGGCGAAACAGCCGTATAGTGCTCGAAGCCGCCAATAATCTCACGCTGCCGTTGCGCTCCAATCCGTCGCGTCCTTCCAGCTCATTGATGCGTGAGGTCGATGTCTCATCGCTCGACCCCATGCCTGATGCCCCCGAAGGAACATTGGGAGTACTGGGCTTCGCCACGGCCGGGCAGGAGATCGACGCCGTAGTGCGTTTCTGCAAGACGGCCATCGCACGGCACCGTTCCGCAGCCGAACAACAGGAACAGATGCCGGGCGAACAGAAAGCGCCGGTCGCCGTGCTGTTTCGGTCCAAATCACATATGCCCGAATATCAGGCGGCATTGGAACAGGCCGGATTGACCACATTCGTGGTCGGCTATTCCGCGCTGTTGGAACGTCCGGAAATCCGCGATCTGATGGCGTTGCTGCACGTGGCCGCCGACCACACCGATACGGGATCGCTGATGCGCTTGCTGGCCACGCCACGATTCACCATGTCCGCAGCGGATTTGACCATGTTGGCCCGTTTTGCTGAAGAACAGAACACGGAACAACGCTTCCAAGCATTGGTGCAGGCCGGCCTTGCCCAACCGGATACACCAGCGAATGAATGGGCGGCTGTGGTGCGTGAGTACCGCGATCAGGTGGCCAATGCGGTATTCCTGCCAGACGTATTGCTACGCGGCGACCTGGTAAAACTGCTTGAACGGTTGAGCGCACACGGGCGCAACGCCATAACCCGGGCCGCGGTGATGCTCCGTCAGGTGCATGATGCCGTCGGGCGGCCACTGGGCGACGTGATTCGCGCCGGCATAGAAGCGTTGGATCTTGACATCGACACCGTATTGGCCGGTGTGCTGCATAATCCGCAGCACCGCGCCAATCCCGCTTTGGCGCATATGCCTATGGATGCGATTGTGGATTTGGTGGATACGTACACGCAAGAGATTGCCGCTGAGCAAACTCCCTCGTTGCATGGGTTCATCACATGGGTGGATCATCTGGCTTCGGTGGAGGATGAAGCCGCCAGTCTCCCTGACGCTCCGGTGGATGTGGAACTGATGACCGTACACCAGTCCAAAGGGTTGGAATGGGATGCCGTTGCGGTAGTGGGGCTTACCGCCGTCGGATTCCCCAGCAATCAGGGCGACCATCTCAAGATCGTGCTGGACGAGCACCATACGGGAGGCACCGAGCAAGGTCACTGGACCGCACCCGAATATCATGAGACCGCCGACTCCTGGCTCACCAACCCCACCGCCGTACCCGTGCCTATGCGTGCCGATGCCGGCATTCTGCCGCGATTCCCCCATGATGCCGATGTGGAAGCCGACCCCATCGCATCGTTGGCGGCTTTGGATGATGTGGAGCTTATTGATGATGAAGTGTTCGGCTCCATGCGCGAATTCGGCGATGGCGTGGAAGAAGTGGATGCATCCGGCTGGTATTTGACGCAGGCGGAGGAATATGGGCGCCGGCTGCATGCCGACGAACGTCGATTGATGTATGTGGCGCTTACCCGTGCGCGAGAAGATGCCCTGATGACCTATTGCGCCTATACGGGCGAATCCGGGCGGGACCCGTCAGTGGTGCCCAAAGGCTCTCGCGCCGCTCAGCCATCCAATTTCTGGCTTGAAGTGCATGACGCGCTCCAAGCCCGTGAACATGCGATATCGGCTCAGGACTGTGTGGAACGGCTGCAAGCCGCCAATGCCGGGAAGCCCATGCTGATCTCGGCGCAAGGCGAAGCGATTGCCACTCCCGAAGGGTTCTTTATCGGAGAGCATGCCGCGGCATACGGTGACGCCGTGGTGGGGGAGGCATGGCAGACGCCGATTACGCAGACGGATGCCGCTGTCGAATTGCCGTGGCCGGCTACCCTCAGCGACGCAGTGCATGAACAGCTGTCACGTGGCATCGATGTTATCGCCGCAGATTCCTCGTCACTTGAGCAGCACCAAGACGCCGGTCCACTGCTGCAACGGGCGCAATTGCTGGTGGACGACGCCGATTTGATGGCCGATGCCGCCAGCGGCCAGTCGCTTGATGAGGCAGTCAAAGCCAAGGCGCAACGCGTTCTGGCTGCAGGACGCCAGAACGTGACAAGCCTGCAAGCCCGCGTAGGTGGCATGAACGAACGGGAGGAGCGCCTCTACTGGCGTAGCATTATCCGCCCGATTCCGCGCATATCGTCTCCGGCGGCCGAGGCCGGCACGCAGTTCCATGCGTGGGCTGAGCAATTCATCAATGCCGGTAAGCCGGATGAAGCGGTACTGGCATATGAAGCCGAATCAAGTATGCCGCATACAGGTCAGGATGCGGGATTCGTTTCCCGGGAAGCCATGTTGGCCGATTTGGCCGAACGGGAGCGGCAATGCCGCAAGCCATCCACACGGCAGCCCGCTGTCCCACAGCCCACGGCTCAACAATCCGCATCCGCCGTATCCGCCGCCTCCGCCACTTCCATAAGTAGCGACAATGCCACCGAGTCCAAGCTGGTGGCGTGGCAGCGCAGACTGGCCGAATCATCGTGGGCCAAGCGCATCCCGGCGTGGACGGAGCGTGCCATCGTCGTGGACGTGCCGGGCGTGGGCCTGGTCAATGGCAAACTCGATGCGGTATTCATCGGTGGACTTGACTCGTCCAGCACCACCGCACGCTTTACCGTGGTCGACTGGAAAACCGGTCGTCGGCCCACCAAGCCAGACGACATCACCCGCAAACTCGCCCAGCTCGACATGTACCGACTGCTGCTGGCAGCGGTCGAAGGTGTGGAATTGGACAGTATCGACGCCACTCTCTACTATGTCAGTGAGCCCGACGAGGGCTTGCGCGAGCTTCACGCCCGCGCGAAAACCAAACAGGAAATCCTTACCGAGTTGAGCTCCGGCATTCCCGAACAATCTGACAACGACTGAGCCCAAAGGCTCATGACCTGTACAGCATCGGACGGCCTTCACCGGCGGAGAGACCTTATGCATCGCAAGGCATCTCCGACGATGAAGACGACTGGCCACGTACCGGTCCGCGGTTGAAACGCGCCGCGTGACGTTGCTTGGGAACCGCTACCCCTCGGATGGCACGTGTGGGCGGGCGCACGTGCCGGACAACGCACCAGTAAGGAGTTATTGTGTCCACGACTCGCGCGGTTTCGAAGTCGTCCGCTGCCCACTCGCCCTATCAGCGCCTGTTCATGCTGCCCGGAGCCAAGGCGTTCTGCCTGTCCGGTGCGGTGGCACGATTGCCGATCTCCATGATGAGTCTCGGCATCGTTCTGGCGCTCAACCATCTCTACGACAATTGGACCATCGCCGGCACCATGAGCGCCGCCTATGTGCTGGCCATGAGCTGCGTCACCCCGTTCTACGCCCGCGCCTTCGACCGTTTCGGCCAAGCCCGCGTGGGCCGGCTTGCGCTCGCCGTGCAGATCGTGGCCATGCTCGCCTTCGCCTTCGCGGCGTTGGTGCGCGTGCCGATTCCGCTGCTGTTCGCTTTGGCCATCATCATGGGTCTGACGCAGTTCTCATTCGGCGCATTGGTCCGAACCCGTTGGTCCTATGCGTTGCGCGGTGTGGAAGATGGCGAACAGCTGCTCAACACGGCCTACGCCATGGAAGCCGCCATTGACGAGATCGTCTTTATTCTGGGGCCGATTCTGGCGGCTTGGCTGGCCACCTCCGTGCATCCGGTATCCCAACTGTTCGTGCCCACCGTGGCATGCGGCATCGGCGGCACCATATTCTTCTCGCTGAAATCCACCCAGCCGCCGGTCATCGTGGAACAGGTCAGCGTGGCCGCGCACGATGACGGCAGCCCCGCTGCAAGCGAAGATGCCGACCAGCTGACCCTGCGCCAACTCAAACGCAGCGGTGCCAAGCCCAAGAGTGTATTGCTCTATGCCGGCGTACTGCCGTTGCTCGCCGTGTTCATCGTGTTCAATATGAGCTTCACGTCCTTCGACGTGTCCATTACCGCCACCATGAAATCCATGGGACTTGAGCCCTTCCTCGGTCTGCAATTGGCGATGTTCGCGGTCGGCTCGTGCATCGGCGCGCTGGTGTTCGGCTCTTGCCAACTCAAAGGCTCCCATTGGGCGCATATGGTGATGTTCCTGTCGCTGCTGACCGTCGGCTACGTGTTCTTCCGGTTGTCAATGGACAATCTCATCCTGCTGGGCGTCTTCGAAATCCTCGCCGGCCTGACCGTCTCGCCGACGTTCGCCACCGGCAACCTCATCGTCAAGGATCTGGTGCCGGCGGAATCCCTGACCGAAGGACTGAGCTGGGTAACCACCGCAGGCACGGTCGGCACGTCGATCGGCTCGTCCGTGGCCGGCATTGTGCTTGACGCCTCCAACCCTCATGTGGGCATGATGCTGCCATTCATCTTCACGCTGGCGTCCGTGCCATTGGCGTTGGCCGGATGGGCCTTGGCCAAGCGGCGTGGGTGAAACGGGATCGGGCTACGCCCGATGGATGGTTGGCGGCTTCGCCGGGGTCTCTCCCTCAGTCCGCTTCGCGTCCAGCTCGAACGCAATTAATGATGGCTTTCAGCCAACTGAATTATTGCTCACTGTCGTTCGCCCTCACCTAAAAACGCCTCCGGCGTTTTCTTCACGGTTCGGCTCATCAGAGGGAGCTCGACTTCACGGTTCGGCTCGTCAGAGGGAGCTTGATTCTGTGGACGGGGTATTGGCGTGAGGGGCCTGCGGTGATAGGCTGATTGCCGATTGGAAAACGTCCCGGGTACATTGCCGGGCAGGTACGGGTAGACAGGGAAGAAGACATGATCAAGGTTTCGGTGGTCGGAGCAAAGGGCCGCATGGGCTCGCACGTGGTCGAAGCGGTGAACAACGCCGAGGATACGCAGCTGGCGCTCGCATTGGATGCCGGCGACGACCTGACCCAGATCACCACCGACAACACCGATGTGGTCATCGAATTCACCGTGCCGTCCGTCAGCCTGAACAACGTGCTGACCCTGATCGGCCAAGGCGTGGACGTGGTGGTCGGCACCACCGGCTGGACCGACGAGAAACTCGCCCAGATCAAATCCGCCATCGCCAACGGTCCGAAGCCCGAAACCCAGAAGGTCTTCATCGCACCTAACTTCGCGATCTCCGCCGTACTGGCCGACTACTTTGCCACCAAGGCCGCGAAATACTTCGAATCCGCCGAAGTCATCGAACTGCACCACCCCACCAAGGTGGACGCCCCCTCCGGCACCGCCATCCACACCGCCCACGGCATCGCCGAAGCGCGCAAGGCCGCAGGACTCGCCCCCGTGCCGGACGCCACCGAAACCGATGGCGGCTCACGCGGCCAGGTGGTCGACGGCATCCACGTGCACGCCGTGCGTCTGCGCGGCCTCAACGCCCACGAGGAAGTGCTCTTCGGCAATGCCGGCGAGCAGCTGACCATTCGGGCCGACAGCTTCGACCGCACCAGCTTCATGCCCGGCGTCCTGCTTGCCGTGCGCAAGCTCGCCGGCGACGCTCCGGCTGGCCTGACCATCGGCCTCGACCGCTTCCTCGACCTGTAATCGACCCGCAGTCGACCAGTAGTCGCCCCCGCATTTCAGGCAGGGAAGCGCGCCGGGACGCGCATCACGGCATTGCCACCGGCTCCGGCCATAATGCCACGCATTCAGCAACAATCAAGGTACGTAATATAAGAGTCCACAATGGGAAGTACGGTGAACACTATGAGCGAGCATGACATGCACCTTCTTGAGCCAGCACCTTTCGGCCGCATTCTGCCGGCTATGGTCACCCCGATGAAATCCGACGGCAGCGTCGATTTCGCCGCCGCGCAGAAGCTCGCCAAATACCTCGTCGCCGATGGCGCGGATGGTCTGGTGGTCAATGGCACCACCGGCGAATCGCCCGTCACCCATATGGATGAGAAGGTCGAGCTGGTCAGGGCCGTCAAGGAGGTCGTCGACGTTCCGGTGATTTCCGGCGCCGGCTCCAACGACACCGCACACACCGTGCGTATGGTCGAACAGACTCAGGAAGCGGGCGCCGACGCGGTGCTCGTCGTCATGCCTTACTATTCCCGCCCCTCGCAGGACGGTATCGTCGGCCACTACAAGGCCGTCGACGAATCCGCCGAAAAGCCGATCATCGTCTACGATGTTCCCGGCCGTACCGGCTTGAAGGTCAAGGTCGAAACCTACGACCGACTGGCCGAACTTGAACACGTCAAGGCTGTCAAGGACGCCACCGGCGATCTTGCAGCCGCAGTGGAGAAGCAGCAGCGCACCGGCCTCGCCTGGTATTCCGGCGATGACGGCCTGTTCCTGCCGTTCCTCTCCATCGGCGCCGTCGGCATCATTTCGGTGATTGCCCACGTCGCCTCCAACCCCATGCAGCAGCTTGTCCAGGCATTCGATCGCGGCGATATCACCACCGCCCGTCGCCTCGCCAACCAGCTCGCCCCCCTTGTCCACGCGTTGAATGGCGACGGCTATCAGGCCGTCATGGCCAAGGCTGCGCTCAAGGTCAAGGGCGTTATCCCCTCCACCACCATGCGTCTGCCGAACATCGGTCCCGACGCCACTCAGCTTGACAAGGCTGAAGAGGGCATGCGCGCTGCCGGACTGCTGTAAGCCCGAAACGCTGCATACGGGTTGCCAGCCCGCCGCCCCTGCATGACAGAGCAGAGGCACCACAACAGAAATCCCAAAAAGGTTATGGCACAAGAACAAAAGAAAACAAGCAAGAACACGAATTCTCGCCGTCGCGGTTCCGCGCGCGGCCGCAACGCCAACGGATCCAACAGCCGTACGCCGTCCCGTAAGATCAACGCCACCCGGCAGGCCACCGCACCCCAGCAGGATGCCGTGCTGATCGCCCCGCCGAAGTACCGCAAGGGCTCCATGCGCATCACGCCGCTCGGCGGCTTGGGTGAAATCGGCCGCAACATGAACGTGATCGAATACAACGGTCACCTGCTGCTCATCGACTGCGGCGTGCTCTTCCCCGAGGAGGAGCAGCCGGGCGTGGATCTCATCCTGCCCGATTTCAGCTACATCAAGAACCGTCTCGACAAGGTCGACGCCCTGGTGCTCACCCACGGCCACGAGGACCACATCGGCGGCGTGCCCTACCTGCTCAAGCTGCGCCCGGACATCCCGCTGATCGGCTCCAAGCTGACCCTCGCCTTCGTGGACGCCAAGTGCAAGGAACACCACCAGAACCCCACCAAGGTTGAGGTTGCCGGCCGTGAGAAGCTCAAGGTGGGTCCCTTCGACCTCGAATTCGTCAACGTCACCCACTCCATCCCGGACGCCCTGGCCGTCTATGTCAAGACCCCGGCCGGCTCCCTGATCGACACGGGCGATATCAAGCTCGACCAGCTGCCGCTCGACCACCGCATCACCGACCTCGTCGAATTCGGCAAGATCGGCGAAAAGGGCGTGGACCTGCTGATGATGGACTCCACCAACGCCGAGGTGCCCGGCTTCGTCAAGCCCGAGACCTCCATCGGCCCGGCCCTTGACCAAGCGTTCGCCCAGGCCACCCGCAAAATCATCGTCGCCAGCTTCTCCTCCCACGTGCACCGTGTGCAGCAGGTGGTGGACGCCGCCCACAAGTACGGCCGCAAGGTCGTGTTCGTCGGCCGTTCGATGGTGCGCAACATGTCCATCGCCGCCGACCTCGGCTACCTGCACATCCCCGAAGGCACCGTCGTGGACCTGAAGCAGGCCAACGACATTCAGGACGACAAGCTCGTCTTCATGTGCACCGGCTCCCAGGGCGAACCGATGGCCGCACTCGGCCGCATCGCCGACGGCAACCACCGCGATATCCACATCAACGAGTTCGACACCGTGATTCTCGCCAGCTCCCTGATTCCAGGCAATGAGCACGGCGTCTACAAGGTGATCAACAAGCTCGTGCAGCTCGGCGCCAAGGTCGTCAACCGCGACAACGCCGCCGTGCACGTGTCCGGCCACTGCAACGAGGGCGAGCTGCTGTACATGTACAACATCGTCAAGCCCAAGTGCGCCATGCCGATCCACGGCGAAAACCGCCATCTGGTGGCCAACGGCCTGATCGCCGTCAAGACCGGCGTGGACCCGCAGAACGTGGTTTTGGCCGAAGACGGCGACGTGGTCGACCTGTACCACGGCAGGGCCGCGGTCGTCGGCTCCGTGCCGTGTGGTTACGTGTACGTCGATGGCGATTCCGTCGGCGAGCTGACCGATGACGAGCTGGAAAAGCGCCGCATTCTCGGCACCGAGGGCTTCGTCTCCGCGTTCGTGGTGGTCGACACCGACAATCACGAGGTCGTCACCGGCCCGAAGATCTACCTGAATGCCGTGGCCGAGGACGAAAGCGAGTTCGACAAGGTTCGTCACCAGATCGTCGAACAGCTCAACGACCAGATGATGCAGGGCACGCGCGACACCTACAAGCTGCAGCAGACCATGCGCCGCACGCTCGGCAGCTGGGTTGCGCGCCAGCTGCACCGCAAGCCGATGATCGTGCCCGTCGTGGCCGACATCGCCCAGGACGTCGAAACCGTAGAAACCAAGTAGTCCGGATTATCCAGGGACGACCGTAAGGAGTAATTGAAGTCATGCCCGGTTCTAATCTCACTCGTATTGAAGCCGAAGAACGTAAGGCCGTTATCGAAGCGCCGATTCACTATCACGTCGACCTTGACCTGACGGTCGGCGCGAAGAACTTCGGTTCCAAGTCGTTCATCTGCTTCAACGCGAAGCCTGGTTCGTCGACCTTCCTCGACCTGATCGCCGACGAAGTGACCTCCATCGACCTCAACGGCAAGTCCCTGGACCCGGCCGTGGCCTTCCAAGACAACCGCATCGAACTGACCGACCTCAAGGAGAAGAACGAGGTCACCGTCGAAGCCAGGTGCCGTTACTCCAACACTGGCGAGGGCCTGCACCGCTCGGTCGACCCGTCCGATGGCAACATCTACCTGTACTCCCAGTTCGAGGTGCCGGACGCTCGCCGCGTCTACGCCGTGTTCGACCAGCCTGACCTGAAGGCCACCTTCGACTTCAAGGTGCTCGCTCCCGCCAGCTGGATCGTCACCTCCAACATGCCGGTTGCCACCATCGAGGACGATCCGCGCGAAACCCTCGACGGCACCCTCGGCGACAAGCCGAACGAAAGCACCCGTCTGTGGGACTTCGAGCCGACCCCGGTGATGAGCTCCTACCTGACCGCCATCTGCGCCGGCCCGTACGCCGAATGGCACACCGAATACCTGAACGAAGACGGCCGTACCGTGCCAATGGCCCAGTACTGCCGACAGTCGTTGGCCAAGGCCTTCGCGAAGGACGTCGACTACCTGTTCGACATCACCAAGAAGGGCTTCGCGTTCTACGCCAAGACCTGGGGCGTGCCCTACCCGTACGCCAAGTTCGACCAGATCTACGTGCCCGAATACAACGCGGGCGCCATGGAGAACATCGGCATGGTCACCATCCGCGACTCCTACGTGTTCGAATCCAAGGTGACCGACGCGCTGGCCGAGCGCCGCGTGGTGACCGTGCTGCACGAGCTTGCGCACATGTGGTTCGGCGACTATGTGACCATGAAGTGGTGGAACGACCTGTGGCTCAACGAGTCCTTCGCTGAATTCACCTCCACGCTGGCCACTGCCGAAGCCACCGAATGGCATGACGCTTGGGCCACTTTCTGCTCCGGCGAGAAGAGCTGGGCGCTGCGCCAGGATCAGCTGCCCACCACGCACCCGATCGTCGCGCCGATCAACGACCTCAACGACACTTACGTCAACTTTGACGGCATCACCTACGCCAAGGGCGCCTCCGTGCTGAAGCAGCTGGCATTCTACGTGGGCCGCACGCAGTTCTTCGAAGGTATCCACAACTACCTGAACCGTCACGCCTACTCCAACGCCACCCTGGCCGACCTGCTGAGCGAACTGGAAAAGACCTCCGGCCGCGATCTCAAGGCCTGGAGCGCCAAGTGGCTGGAGGAATCCGGCATCAACACGATCGCCACTGGCCTGACCGTAAACGCGGACGGCACCATCGCCGAACTGAAGCTCACCCAGAGCTCGCCGGCCGAACACCCGGTGCTGCGCCCGCATCGACTGGCCGTCGGCTTCTACAACGAAGACGCCGCAACCGGCAAGATCGTGCGCACCGAGCAGTTCGAACTCGATGTAGATGGCGAAACCACCATCGTCGAGGCCGCAGCCGGCAAGCCGCGCCCGGCATTCGTGCTGGTCAACGACGATGACCTGACCTACACCAAGATTCGTTTCGACGCCGAATCCCAGGCATTCGCCGAAGCCAACCTGCATCGTTTCGATGATGCCCTGGCCCGCGCCGTGACCTGGCTCGCCTTCTGGGATATGACCCGTGACGGCGAATTCCCGGCCGAACGCTTCGTGGACATGACCCTGCGTCTTCTGGCCACGGAAACCGAATCCACCACCTTCCGTTACGCGCTGGCCTGCATGAGCACCACCGCCCACCACTACGTGGCGCCCGCCCGCCGCGACGATGTGCTGCGCCACGTGGCCGCCGAACTGTGGACTCTGGCCAACGCCGCCGAAGCCGGCTCGGACACCCAGTTCCAGCTCGTCACCGCCTACTTGGGCTACGGTGAGGAGGGCGACGCCGCATTCGCCGCCAACGCACACGGTCTGCTGGACGGCACCGTGCGTCTTGAAGGCCTCGAAATCGACAACAACTTCACGTGGACCATCGTCCAAGCGCTCACCTCCGTCAACGAGATGACCAACGACGACGTGGACGCGCAGCTCGCCAAGAAGGAGACCACGGAAAACCGCGAGTTCGCCTACGGCGCCCGTGCCTCCATGGCCACCGCTGAGGCCAAGGAATGGGCTTGGGATCAGGCGCTCCACAACGACGAGCTGACCAACTCCCAGCTCGAGGCCGTGGCCCGTGGCTTCTCCGCCACCCCGCGCTCCGATCTGGCCGAGCCGTTCGCCGCCAAGTACTTCGAGACTGTGGACTGGGTCTGGGCCAACAAGACCTACCACATGGCCGACGCCCTGCTCAACGGCCTGTACCCGGGCTACGCCGATCCCGCCACGCTGGTCAAGCTCGGTGACGCCTGGCTGGACGAGCACATTGCCGCCGACAATGCCCTGAAGCGTCTGATCGTCGAAAACGTGGCATCCTCCCACCGCACCCTCAAGGTTCGCGAATACAACGAAGCGCTCTGATTTCCTTCTGGCTCCCCTCGGGCGCGAGGGGAGCTGTCGCCTCAGGCGACTGAGGGGAGTCGCTTCCGCGAGAAGCTACGTCCACATTCCAACATAAAACCCGCAACCAATCCTCAACAGCGTATTCTCGCTCAAGGCCGGCAATATGCCGATCGATGAGCGACAAGGATACGGGGAATGATTGCGGGCTTTTCCATAACTTCATTACTGCTGATTCTGTTGGCCGGAATCGGCGCAGGATTCGTGGGCTATGCGGTAGGCGCATCGTCACTGGTCTCATACCCGGCCCTGCTCGCGTTCGGCATTCCGCCTGTATTGGCAAACGCTTCTAACACCGTTGGCGTGGTCGGCACGGGCATCGGTGGCGTGATGGGTGCGCGCAAAGAACTCAAAGGCCAAGCGGTACGCTCCATTACGTATGTGGTCATCGGCGCATTCGGCGGGGTGGCCGGTGCGTTTCTGTTGCTCAAACTCGACCCGAGTGTCTTTGAATTTGCCGCACCAGTGCTGATTTTGCTGAGCTCGCTGATCATCGCCATCAATCCGCGCGGCCGCATGCAGGCCAAGCAAGCCGCCGCGGATGCCACCGCGCAACTCAAGCACATCGAAGCCACTGAAGCCACTGAAGCCACTGAAGCCGCCAAGCGCGCAACCACCCCTACCGCACCTCACCGCCCGCCGGAACAACTCGTGCAGCCCATGAGTCAGGATTCCTGGTGGGTATGGCTGGGCGTAGCGGCGGTCGCCATCTACTCCGGCTACTTCGGCGCGGGCGCCGGTACCTTGGCTCTCGCCGTGCTTGATGCCGCCAAAATCGGCCCATTCCACAAGATCAATGCATTGAAAACCCTGATCGGCACAGGCGCGAACATCAGCGCCTCAGTGGTATTCATCATCCAAGGCGCGGTCGATTGGCCGGCCGCCATCATGCTGTGCATCGGATGCTTCATCGGCGGGTACATCGCCCCGTCCATCACCCGCAAGATTCCCGCAAACATCATGCGCGCCGCCGCCGTAATCGCCGGCATCATTCTTACCATCGATCTGGGGCTCAAAACCTATTGATTCGTGCCTTACACTGATGCAGTGAAGCATACAGCATGGCCGTCAACCGCAGCGTGGTCGCAGACCCCGATAAGGTGGCCAATGTCTGGCATTTGGCGACTGCGGAACCTGAGCGCCTAGAAACCAGCGCGGCAGGCGAAGCGGTGAACGACTTCCTCGATCCGCCAGACACGTCGCAGATTCACGGCATTGCGTGTCATGCTGATTGGCGGTTCGCGGCGCGAGCAGGTGCTGTTCGCCGGCGTTATGAAGGAGCTACTCGCGCCCATCAACAATCCGCGATATGTCATCATCGGTAAGGAATGGGGCGTGCGCGCTTACTGCGTGAGCTTCCCCTGCCCGTCCGTATTTGCCCGCCGCCAGCAGGACGCCGAGATACTGAGCCGGCAGTTGGACCGCTGCCTGACGCATTGCACCATGGTATACGCCCGCACTGAGGAAGGTCGGCATACGCTACTTCGCTGCCAAACGCGTTCTTTCCTCAACCGCGACGAGCAACTGCCGCACATACTGACCACAACATCGGAGTAATAGATCGTTGCATTCATGGCCGAGACCACCCCGGTAGAGGAGATGCCGTTGGGCATGTTCATCGCATGGCTCAGCGTGTTCCTCGCCGTCGTTCTGTTTGGTGTTGCTTTGCCGGTTATCGATGTACGCTGGGTAGTTCCGTTCGTCGTATTTGCCGCTGTATTGTTTACAGGCGCGTTTGCCGGCCCGTTCTTACTAGTGCGATGGCTTCGTTCCCGTGCCGGAGTGCATCGGTCCGCCCGGCATGCCCGCTAACGAATGTATCTCATCATCATCCGCCGAACAAGATGAATATGCGGGTTTGTGGGTGATGCCATTGCGGCTGTTGAATGCTGATTTCCGGTTCTGGAGCAGATTCCGTGGCGGTTTTTTGCCGAGTCGGGTCCTAGGGTGGAGCACAACGACTACGATGGTGCGGGTAACGCGATACAAGGAGTGGAACTTCATATGCCGAAGATGTTTGGAACCGATGGTGTTCGAGGACTGGCCAATAGGGATTTGACCGCACGTCTGGCGTTGGATTTGGGCGATGCCGCCGTGCGTGTGCTCGGCGACGCCGGCACCCAAGACGATCAGCCTGAGGGGCGCCGCCGCGCGCTCGTGGGTCGTGACACCCGTGTGTCCGGCGATTTTCTGGCTTCCGCCCTGTCTGCGGGCATGGCCGCCGGCGGATTCGACGTGATCGACGCAGGCATCATCCCGACCCCGGGCATCGCGTTCCTGACCAGCGTGCTCAACGTTGAGATGGGTGCCGTGATCTCCGCCTCCCACAACCCGATGCCCGACAACGGCATCAAGTTCTTCGCACGCGGCGGCTTCAAGCTGCCCGACCAGAAGGAAGACGACATCGAGGCCGTGCTCGGCCAGGACTGGGACCGCCCGACCGGTGCCGGCGTGGGCCGCGTGAGCCACGACCAGACCACTGCCACCAACCTGTACATCGATCATCTGGTGGCCACCATCGCTCCGCTGAACGATGACAAAACCCAGCCCAAGCCGCTCAAGGGACTGAAGATCGTGGCCGACTGCGCCAACGGCGCCACTTCCGTGGTGGCTCCCGAAGCCCTGCGCCGTGCCGGTGCGGATGTAATCGTGATCAACGCCTCGCCGGACGGCTACAACATCAACAAGAACGCCGGTTCCACCCACCCCGAGCAGCTGCAGGCCATGGTCAAGGCCACCGATGCCGTGATGGGCGTGGCCTTCGACGGCGACGCCGACCGTTGTCTCGCCGTGGACGAAGACGGCAACATGATCAACGGCGACCAGATCATGGGCATTCTGGCCCGCGCCAAGCAGCGCGAAGGCAAGCTCAACCACGACACCCTCGTGGTCACCGTGATGAGCAACCTCGGTCTGAAGCTCGCCCTGAAAGATATGGGCATCAAGACCGTGGAAACCGCCGTGGGCGATCGTTACGTGCTTGAGGAAATGCTCAAGGGCGATTACTCGCTCGGCGGCGAGCAGTCCGGCCACGTGATCAACCGCGAATTCGCCACCACCGGCGACGGCACCCTGACCGCACTGACCCTGTGCAACGAGGTCGTCAAGTCCGGCAAGAGCCTGAAGGAGCTCGCCGCCGACTTCCCGCAGCTGCCGCAGACCCTCATCAACGTGCCGAACGTGGACAAGAAGGCCGCCTCCACCAACAAGCGCATCCAGGATGCCGTGGCCCGTGAGGAGGAACTGCTGGGAGACACCGGCCGTGTGCTGCTGCGCCCCTCCGGCACCGAACCGCTCGTGCGCGTGATGGCCGAGGCCGCCACCCAAGCCTACGCCGACGAAGTCTGCACCCGCCTCGCCAAGATCGTCGCCGAAGAACTCGCGCTGTAGCACCCTTCCCTAAGGAAAAAACAATGTTTGGAAAGAACGCCAAAGTCGACCTCGAACTCAACCGTGATGTCGAACAACTCATCAAAACCGGCGGCAAGGAGAAGCTCCTGCCCATCGTGCAGGCCGGCGAACCGGTGTTGCGCCAACGGACAGTGGCCTATAATGGCCAGCTTTCCAAGCGTACGCTCGCCAAACTCATCGATACGATGCACACCACCATGCTGGAGGCACCCGGCGTGGGGCTCGCCGCCACCCAGATCGGCTTGGGGCTCGCGCTCGCCGTGGTCGAAGACCACGTGCGCGACGACGAGGATGATCCGCGCGAAATCGCGGAATTCCCCTTCCACGTGATCATCAACCCGAGCTACAAACCCACCAGCGACAAAACCGCCTCGTTCTACGAGGGCTGCCTGAGCTTCGACGGATACCAAGCTGTGCGCAAGCGTTGGCTCGACATCACCGCCGAATGGGATGATGAAGACGGCAAACACCACAGCGAGCCGCTGCACGGCTGGCCCGCACGCATCTTCCAGCACGAAACCGATCATTTGAGCGGCGAGTTGTATATCGATCGCGCCGAAATCCGTTCGCTGACCACCAACGAGAACCTCGAGGACTACTGGTGCGAAGACCCGGTGCCCACCGAGGCCGCTGAAGAGCTCGGTTTCGCACTATGACCGACCGTGCATGGTTCGACGCCGCCAAGGGAGACATTCCCCAATGGGCGGCGTCCATGCCCAAGGACGCCGATGGCACCACCATCGACTGGGACTGGGTGCGTTCTCTGGACCTGGCGCATGGCGTCGGCACAATACCGGAATCCACCCCACAGTCCATCCACGACGCATTGAAGGCCGACTACGCCACACGCGAGCGTCTGGAATCGATCATCGCCCAATGCAACAGCGCATTCATGACCGATTTCGACCGGTTCATCGGCTCCTATCGTCTGCCTCGCGCGCTCGCCTACGCCAATCGTCGGCTCAACGACAACATCAACACGCTGTTGCATCTGGGCGAACAGCAACACCTATGGGCGGTCAGTCGCGAACGGCGGGGGAGGGCCACCATTGCCGTGCTCAAGCCGTACTCCGGCAGCGGCCCGTCGAACGATGACCAAGGCATGCTGGATCTGAGCGGCGAAGCCGGTGGCACATCTGCCGGAAACACTGCCGCCGAAAACAGCGATGTCAAGTTCCCCACAACAGTCGCCTTGGACGATGTCCAAGATCGTACGGCAGCGATTCTTGACGCACGCGCCGAACGGCGTAAGGCCCAGCGCTTCCAGAAGCGGGCGGGCGATGCGGCGATGGCCCGCGCCAATCTCTCCGGCGCGACTTCGCCGGGTGGTGCCGCTCTGCCGGGTGGTGCCGCCGCGTCTGGCAACGCTACCGGACACCATCCCAAGCCCGACTGGCGCGACGCCTACCTGCCCGGCCGCGACGTGGATGCGGTGATGGGCATCGACATCGAAACCACCGGCATCGATCCGGCACGTGACTACATCATCGACGTCGGCTTCGAGTTCATGAACATGGCCAGTCCGCGCCCGGCCGGCGAACCCGAGACATACGCCTATGAGCAGGGCTATTACGCCGCCGGCGACGCCTACGGCCAGTCCCGCCTCGCTTTTGGCGTGCCGCCGGAAAACGCGGCGCTCGGCAACGCCCTCATCGCCAAACTCACCGGCATCGATGTACGCGGCCGCAGCAGCGAGGCCGGGTACCGACTCTTCGACGAATGGCCCCAAGCCCAGGCCGGCCTGCTCGCGCGGCTTACCCAGCAGCCGTACGTGGCGCATAACGCCACCTTCGAACATAGCTGGTTCATGCTGAACGTCGCCGGATACGCGGAAAGCTACCGCGCCGGGCGCATCACCATCATCGATACCCTGCCGATGAGCCGGCAGTGGGACCCCGGCGCGGTACCCACCAACGAGCATCCTTACGGAGACAACACGCTCGACGCCTACGCCAAACGTCAGGGCGCGCTTGATTCCGCCCACAACGAACGCCACCTGGGCCTTGAGGATTCGCACATCATGCTGGTGGCCATGAAACACCATCTGGCGGCGCTGAAAGCGCAAGGGAAAGGGCCGTGGGGGTCCACCGGCAGGGCGGGCGTCGGCGGCAAGTCCTGCGGTCGTAAGCGGTGAGTACACTATTGGTCTCGTGAGTAACTATCAGGACAGCCGACAGCAGCGTGAGAACCGCCGCCGCACCATCGTGCGTGTGGTGTGCGTGGTCATAGCTGTGGCCATGCTCGGCTCCCTGGTCATCCCGGCGATTTACGCGGGGCTTTGACGTTGCCTTCGCATATTCGTGCCCGCAGTTGAACACGTCTGATGCGAGGGATTCGTGAGGTCGCCCGGCCGGTTATCGGCAAGGCAGGCCCGGAACCTTCTGACAGCATGGATTGCAGGCGGATGCGCGTGTGGCGCGGCAATGCCCGCCAACGCCAGAGGAATGTGCGAAGGCTGTCAACAAGGACGTGACTTCCCAAGGAATCTCAAAGAATCAACAGTAAGGTAAACCACGATGGCAGAATTTGACTTTACCCAGGCGATCGGCGAAGCCCGCGCCAAATACGAATCCATCGCCAAGGCGCTGGACGTCGACCGACTCAAGGCCGATATCAAGGATCTCGAAACGCAGGCCGCGGCCCCGGGCCTGTGGGATGACCCGGAAAACGCCCAGAAGATCACCAGCCGGCTGTCCGCCGCGGAATCGCAGCTGAAGCGTCTGAACTCCGCCTCCCAGCGCATCGACGATGTGGAAACGCTCGTCGAACTCGGCCACGAGGAGGGCGATCAGGACTCTCTGGACGAGGCGCAAAGCGAAATCGGCGAGATCCAGAAGGATCTCGACCAGATGGAGATTCAGACCCTGCTTGACGGCGAATATGACGAACGTTCCGCCGTGGTGACCATCCGCTCCGGTGCCGGCGGCGTCGACGCGGCCGACTTCGCGCAGATGCTGCTGCGCATGTACCTGCGCTACTGCGAGCGTAACGGCTTCAAGGCCAAGGTCATGGACACCTCCTACGCCGAAGAGGCGGGCATCAAGTCCGCCACCTTCCAGGTGGACGCCCCCTACGCTTACGGCCGACTGTCCGTGGAAGGCGGCACCCACCGTCTGGTGCGCATCTCCCCGTTCGACAACCAGGGTCGCCGCCAGACCAGCTTCGCCGCCGTGGAAGTGGTGCCGCTGGTCGAGGCCACCGATCACATCGACATTCCGGATACGGACATCCGCGTGGACACCTACTGCTCCTCCGGCCCCGGCGGCCAGGGCGTGAACACCACGTACTCGGCCGTGCGCATCACCCACCTTCCCACCGGCATCGTGGTGACCATGCAGGATGAGCGTTCGCAGATTCAGAACCGCGCCTCCGCCATGGCCGTGCTCCAGTCCCGACTGCTCGTGCTGCGCCACGAGGAGGAGGCCAAGAAGAAGAAGGAGCTCGCCGGCGACATCAAGGCCAGCTGGGGCGATCAGATGCGCTCCTACGTGCTGCACCCCTACCAGATGGTCAAGGACCTGCGCACCGGCTACGAAACCAGCCAGACTCAGGCCGTGTTCGACGGCGACATCAACGCGTTCATCGAGGCCGGCATCCGCTGGCGCCATGAACAGCGCCGCTCCGCCGAAACCGAGGAGTAAACAGCATTATGGCACTGATCTCACTGGACAATGTGTCCAAGATCTATCCCAAAGGCACCCGACCGGCGCTTGACGACATCAACCTCGATATCGAACGCGGTGATTTCGTGTTCCTTGTGGGTGCGTCCGGCTCCGGCAAGACCACGCTCTTGAGCCTGCTGTTGCGCGAGGAGGAGGCCACCAGCGGCGAGATTCGCGTGGCCGGCAACGATCTGCGGCGCATCACCAACCGTCAAGTGCCGCAGTACCGCCGTTCGCTGGGCTTCGTGTTCCAGGATTACAAGCTGCTCAATAACAAAACCGTATGGGAGAACGTGGCGTTCGCCCTTGAGGTGATCGGCACGCGGCGGTCCACCATCAAATCGTTGGTGCCCAAGGTGCTGGATACCGTGGGACTCACCGGCAAGGAAAAGAACTATCCGCATGAGCTCTCCGGTGGCGAGCAGCAGCGTGTGGCCATCGCCCGCGCCTACGTGAATCACCCGCAGATTCTGCTGGCCGACGAGCCCACCGGCAACCTCGACCCGACCACTTCGCTGGGCATCATGGAAGTGCTGGACGCCATCAACCGCACCGGCACCACCATCGTCATGGCCACGCATAACGAAGAGATCGTCAACTCGATGCGCAAGCGCGTGGTCGAACTGCACAACGGCAAGATCGTGCGTGACGAGGCTCATGGCTCCTACGATTCCGCCCTGTTCTTCCCGGATGCCGAAGTCGAAGCCAAGTCCGACACCGCCCATCATGTGCTGGCGGCGGCGACCAAGGCCATCGAGGGCAGTGACGAGCCGTCTGAAGGCATCGCCCGTTTGGCCAATTCCGTGCATTCCGGCCGCACCGGCCGCTATGGCGAGACGTTTGCGCCGCTGGAAGACACGCTGACCTGGGGCAAGGGCATTCCGTTGGATGAGCAGGCCGCCGCCCTGGAAAGCACCCAGGCGTTCGACCCGTTCAAGGACGAGTCCGGCGAGACCGCCGCGGTTGCCGTGGTTGCCGATACGTCCGTGTCATCCGCCGCCGAGCCGCCGGCCCCGCCGGAACTGCCGGCCCCGCCGGAACTGCCGGCCCCGCCGGAACTGCCCTCCCCGCCGGAACTGCCCGCACCGCCGGAACCGCCGGAACCGCCCGAACCGCCGGCCAACGAGCAGTCCGCCGGCGAGCAGTCCGCCGCAGACCAAACATCCGACGATCAACCCGCTGAGGGCGCGAAGGAGTAAGGGGGATCATATGCGAGCACGATTCATTCTGTCCGAAACGTGGGCCAACCTCACCCGTAACCTGTCGATGCTGCTGTCGCTGACGCTGGTCACCTTCATCTCATTCCTGTTCATCGGCGCTTCGGTGCTTACTCAGGCGCAGATCACCAAAGCCAAGGGCGACTGGTACGACAAGGTCGAGGTCGTGGTGTGGCTATGCCCCGACGGCACCAGCCAATCCGCGAACTGCGCTTCCGGCAAATCGCCCTCAGCCAATGAGATCACGGCACTGCAGAAAACCATTCGCGACGAACTCAACGACGTGGTCTCCAACATCGACTATGTCAGCAAGCAGGATTTCTACGACAACACCTTCACCAAGCAGTACCCGAACGGTGAATTCCAAGGCCGTACGCTGACCGCGGACGATATGCAGGACTCCCTCTGGCTCAAGCTCAAGGACCCCACCAAATATCAGGTGGTCTCCGAAGTGCTCTCCGGCAAGGAGGGCGTGGAAGACGTCACCGACCAGCGCCAGATCTTCGACCCGGTGTTCGCCGTGCTCAACCGAGCCACGGCGGTTACGGCCGTGCTCGCCGGCGTGATGGTGGTGGTCGCCATCCTGCTGACCGGAACCACCATTCGCATGTCCGCCGCGTCCAGACGAACCGAAACCGAAATCATGAGATACGTGGGTGCCTCGAACTGGACGATTCGTCTGCCGTTCATTCTGGAGGGCGCCATCGCCTCACTGATCGGCTCGGTGCTCTCGTGCCTGATGCTTTCGACCATTGTGAACGTGTTCATCACCGGCTGGCTGGCGAAATCCATTACATGGATTCCTTATGTGAATCAGCTCACGGTACTGGTGATATCGCCGTTCCTGGTTGTGGGCGCGATACTGCTGTCCATCATCGCTTCAACCATTTCGTTGCGGCGTTATTTGAGGGCGTAACGCGACCGGCTTACCCGCGAGAAATGTGATGACATCGTGTGCAAGCCTCTCAGGTTCGCATGTTATGGTATTGGCTTAAGTGAGCGAAAGGACCATTCACATATGACGAACGTACGTGTGATCAAGCCCGCACTGGCGGCACTGGTGGCCGCCGCAGCCTGTGTGGGAGGTCTGGCGTTCAGCTCGGCACAGCCTGCCCAGGCAGACACCTATTCCGACCTGATCAATGCGCAGAACCAGCACGCCGCGTCGGTACAGCGCGAGGCCGAACTCAAGCAGCAGCTGGCCGGTGCCAGCCAGGATCTGGCGAATAAGGTACTTGAGCTGGACGATCTGACCAACAACAAGATTGTCGCCGCGCAGGCCAAGGTCACACAGGCCAACGAGGATGCCGCCACCGCTCAGGACGAGGCCGATGCCGCATCCGGACGTCTTTCCGCCGCGCAGAAAGACAAGGAGACGCTCGAGGAGCAGATCAAGCAGACCGGCAAGGACTACGATGACGCGCACGCCGCCGTGGCCCAGCTGGCCCGTGACGAGATGCACGGCTCGAATGCTTCCGACGTGATGAGCGTGGTGACGGGTGCCACCAGCACACAGGACTTCGTCAACTCCATGCAGTCCCGGGACGCGTTGTCCCGCAACGAGGCGAATGCGGCTTCCTCCGCCGCGACCTCACTGAGCACGTCGAAGAACCGTGGCGAGCGCTTGGCGGCCATCGAAAAGCAGATCGCTGTGCTCAAGGCCCAGGCCGATGAGAAGGCCGCTTCCGCACAGACCGCCGCCGAAACCGCGCAAAGCGAACGTGACGCTTTGGACAAGCTGCGCCAGGAAGGCGAAGCAAGGCGTGACGAACTGTCTTCCATGATCGACAGTCTGGATTCCCAATCCGCCAAGCAGGCGGCCCAGACCGTACTGATCGCCTCCCAGGTCGATTCCTACAATCGTCAGTTCCAGAAGGAGCAGCAGGACGCCGCCAACAGGGTGGATACCGGTAACCAGGGCGGTACGCCGTCTACTCCGGTGACTCCTACTCCCGCTCCCACACCGACGCCGACCCCCACTCCGACGGTTCCCGGCGGTGGCGGCAGTAGCAGCGGCGGCCAAGGCACGTCGAACGGTGATTACGGCAACGCCTATGCCGCCGGCCAGTGCACGTATTGGGCGTATGAACGCCGTAGGCAGATGGGCATTGGCACGCCGTCCTATCTCGGCAATGGCGGCGACTGGTGGCGCAACGCCCCCTCGTACGGCTTGCGCGTGGACCACAACCCTCAGGTCGGTGCGGCGCTCTCCTTCCTGCCTGGTCAGGATGGTGCCGACGGTACCTATGGCCATGTTGCCGTAGTCGAAGCCGTGTATGGCGACGGCACATTCCAGATCTCCGAAATGAACTGGGGTGGTCCGTGGAACATGCACTACCGCACCTTGACCAATTTGGGTCAGTACTGGTTCGTCCACTGATCGGTTGGTTCGGCCGATATATACGGTTGAAGGGTTCCTCTTGAAGAGGAACCCTTTTTCGTATTCGAGGCTGGTCCGTGATATCGTCGGATGTTGCGTTGCTACTGCTACCCACGAGTTGTTGCCCACGAAAGGAGGAGACATGCCCAAGGAGACTGGTGAGAAACTCATCGTCCAGAACAAGAAGGCCCGGCATGACTATGCCATCGAAGACAAGTATGAGGCAGGGCTGGCCCTGACCGGCACCGAGGTCAAATCGTTGCGCGAGGGGCGCGCGTCGCTGTCCGAGGCGTTCATCTCCATCGACCGCCGCGGCGAGATGTGGCTGGAGGGCGCGAACATCCCCGAATACCTGAACGGCACATGGAACAACCATGCGCCCAAGCGCAAGCGCAAGTTGCTGCTGCACCGACTGCAGATCACCAAGCTCGCCCGCGGCATCGAGGCCAAGGGATACACGATTGTGCCGCTGAGCCTGTACTTCAAGGACGGTCGCGTCAAGGCGGAGATCGCGCTGGCCCGAGGCAAGAAGGAATTCGACAAGCGCCAGGCCCTGCGCGAAGAGCAGGACAAGCGCGAAGCCCTACGCGCCATGCGCTACGCCAACATGCGCCACTAGTCCCGCCCCTTGGCTCCTCTCCGGAGGGGAAGCCAAGAGTAGAATATCCACGTTGTGGGCCATTTCGCCCACGATTAACGCTTCCGTAGCATTGCACTCCTACGCTCTGGAACCATCTGGGAAACATACCCGCCCAGCTGACTATCCGGAGAGAGGAAATCCAATGTCTCTAAGCAAGGGAATACAATCCGCTGCGGCCGCCGCCCTGAGCGCGGCCATGCTGATCGCCGTGGCGGCCTGTGGCACGACTGACGGTACCGACACCGCATCCAAGAGCGGCGATTCATCCAAGGACTCGTCCAGCACTTCGATTCAAGGCTTCGACACCAGCAACATCCAGAAGGACGACGAGATCGCCGCACTGCTGCCTGATTCCGTCACCAGCGACGGCACGCTGACCGTCGGCACCGATACCTCTTACGCTCCGGCCGAATTCCTGGCCGAAGACGGCAAGACCCCGGTTGGCTTCGACGTCGACCTGTCCAAGGCGCTGGCCGCAGTGTTCGGACTGAAGGAAAACACCGTCTCCTCCACGTTCGATTCGATTATCCCGTCCGTCGGCTCCAAGTACGACATCGGCATCTCCTCCTTCACCGTGACCAAGGAACGCATGGAGGCTGTGGACTTCGTGACCTACTTCAAGGCCGGTTCCACGTTCGTGGTGCAGAAGGGCAACCCGAACAAGGTCGACTCCTCGAACCTGTGCGGCGTGAAGGTGGCTGTGCAGACCGGTACCACCCAGGAAGAGGAAGTCAACAAGGATAACGAGCAGTGCAAGGCGGACGGCAAGGATGCCATCGACATCCAGTCCTCCAAGCTGCAGACCGATGTGACCACCGCCGTGGCTTCCGGCAAGGCCTCCATCTTCTACGCCGATTCCACGGTGTCCGCCTACGCCATCAAGCAGACCGGCGACACCTTGGAGACGCTCGGTGAAGACGCCGGCGGGGTGCCCGAGGCCGTGGCCATCAAGAAGGGCGATACCAAGACCGCCGAAGCCGTGCAGAAGGCCATCCAGAAGCTGATGGACGACGGCACCTACAAGAAGATCCTCGACACTTGGGGTGTTGGTTCCGGTGCCATCGACAAGGCTGAGATCAACCCGGCCGACGCCGCCTGATTGCCAGGTGTCCCTGTTCGTTCCCGCTGGCGGGAGCTGTCGCCGAAGGCGACTGAGGGTGGTCTGTAGCATAACAGCCACCAGCAGTTGTATTCTTATGCGGCGGCCTCCCAGCGGGAGCATTTGTATATGTATACGCTATAATGTATATTTATACCTGATTGTTGATAGTCGCTATAGGGCGGCTCCACAGAGAAGAAGAGAGAGATCATGCAGTTCAACAAGCTGAAGACCATTGCGGCCGCCGCCTTGAGCGTGGCCATGCTGTTCTCCGCCGCGGCTTGCGGCACCTCCGACAAGGCGGGTGACTCCGGTTCCGATAAGGGCGGTTCCTCCAAGTCGGTCACCATCACCAGCTACGACGTGAGCTCCGTGAAGAAGGACGATGCAATCGCCGCACTGCTGCCTGAATCCGTGACCAAGGACGGCAAGCTCACCATCGGCACCAACCCCTCCTACGCCCCGGCCGAATTCCTCGACGCCGACGGCAAGACCCAGATCGGCTACGACATGGATCTTGCCCGCGCCATGGGCAACATCTTCGGTCTCGATACCGAAATCGTCTCCTCCAACTTCGATACGATCATTCCGGCCATCGGCTCCAAGTACGATCTGGGCATCGCCGCCTTCACCATCACCAAGGAGCGCATGGAATCCGTCGACTTCGTCTCCTACTTCACCGCAGGCATGGGCTATGCAGTGGCCGCAGGCAACCCCAAGAACGTCGATGAGAACGACCTGTGCGGTCTGAACGTTGCCGTCGAGACCGGCACCGTCGAGGAAGAGGCCATCAACAAGACCGCCAAGCAGTGCAAGGCGGACGGCAAGAAAGACATCACCATCCAGTCCTCCAAGCAGCAGACCGACGCCACCACCGCTGTGGTGACCGGCAAGGCCGACGTCTTCTTCGCCGATTCCCCGGTTGTCGGCTACGCCATTGCCCAGACCGATGGTCAGCTGGAACAGCTCGGCAAGGACTTCGATGAAGTGCCGAACGCCATCGCCATCAAAAAGGGCGATTCCCAGACCACCGAAGCCGTGCAGAAGGCCATGCAAAAGCTTATGGACGACGGCACCTACACCAAGATCCTCCAGCACTGGGGCGTCGAATCCGGCGCACTGGACAAGGCCGAAATCAACCCGGCCGTCGAATAGCCGACAAGCTGTCGCGAAAATTCGAATGGGGCGCACTGTTTGTAACACAGTCGCCCCATTCGTACACTAAGGTTCAACGCTAGTTGCAACTTGCAGTTCAGGCTGCCCAACACGTCCAAGGAACCAAATTATGGCGAAGAAAGAAGTCGACGGTGAGGGAGTGAACATCCCCAACCGCATCAAGGCGCTGCCGGTCAAGCGCCCCGGCCCGATTGTGGCCGCAGTGATCGTGGTGCTGCTCGCCGCGATGCTCATTCAAGGCTTGATTACCAATCCGCGACTGGATTGGCCCACCGTCTGGAAGTACCTGTTCAACGAGAACGTGCTTGAAGGCATTCGCTATACCTTGGAGCTCACCGTGATCTCCATGGTCGTGGCGATCATCCTGTCGGTGATTCTCGCCATCATGCGCAAATCCATCAATCCGGTGCTGCGCGGCGTCAGCTGGTTCTTCATCTGGTTCTTCCGCGGCACGCCTGTGTACACGCAGCTCATTTTCTGGGGTCTGTTCGCCGTGCTGATTCCCAAGATTAGCCTCGGCATTCCGTTCACCTCGGTGGAGTTCTGGAGCATCGACTCCAACGTGGTGGTCACCGCATTCAACGCCGCATGGATTGGTTTGGCTCTGAACGAGGCCGCCTACCTGTCCGAAATCGTGCGTGCCGGCCTTGAAGCCGTGGACCCCGGCCAGACCGAGGCGGCCAAGGCATTGGGCATGAACCGCACGCTCATCATGCGCCGCATCGTGCTGCCGCAGGCTATGCGCATCATCATCCCGCCCACCGGCAACGAGACCATCGGCATGCTGAAGACCACCTCGCTGGTCACCGCCGTGCCGTTCACCCTCGAACTGCAGTTCGCCACCAACGCCATCGCCAACCGTATCTACAAGCCGATTCCGCTGCTTCTCGTGGCCTGCTTCTGGTACCTGCTGATCACCTCCATTCTGATGGTTGTGCAGTCCCGCCTTGAGGCGCACTTCGGCAAGGGCTTCAACGCCCGCCCGGTGGGCACCAAGGGCAAGCAGCCGCCATACGATCCGCCGTACCCCGGCAAGTCTGACGGCGAGCCGAAGGACGATGTGAACAAAATCAATCAGACCACCTTCGCTGGGCTGAATGCGTAAGGCGGGAGCGAGAATTATGACTACGAACGACATCACCAACTCCGCTCCGGTCGTGCGCAAGGCGGTTGACGGTTCCGTGATTCCTGCTGTCAAGGCCGTGCAGGTGCACAAGGCGTTTGGGCCGCTGCATGTGCTCAAGGGCATCGATCTAACCGTTATGCCCGGCACTGTGACCGTGATTCTGGGGCCCTCCGGTTCCGGCAAGTCCACGTTCCTGCGTCTGATCAACCAGCTGGAAACCCTGACCGGCGGTTCCATCGAGGTGGACGGCGAACTCATCGGCTACAAGCACGTGACCAAAAACGGCCAGGACATGCTGCAGACCCTGGACGATAAGGAGATCGCCGCACAGCGTTCTCGCCTCGGCATGGTGTTCCAGCGCTTCAACCTGTTCCCGCACATGACCGCGCTGGAAAACGTGATGGAAGCCCCGATTCACGTGCAGCACCAGTCCAAGAAAGCCGCCCGTGACCTGGCCGTGGCCGAGCTTCAGCGCGTCGGTCTGGGCGATCGCATGGACTATTACCCCTCCCAGCTGTCAGGTGGTCAGCAGCAGCGTGTGGCCATTGCCCGTGCTCTGGCCATGAAGCCGGAGATCATGCTTTTCGATGAGCCGACCTCCGCCCTTGACCCCGAACTGGTGGGTGAAGTGCTCAACGTCATGCGTTCCTTGGCCAAGGAAGGCATGACCATGGTGTGCGTGACCCACGAAATCGGCTTCGCCCGCGAAGTCGCCGACCAGATCGTGTTCATGGACGGCGGCGTAGTCGTAGAAAAGGGCGGCCCCGACATCATCGACCACCCCACCGAGCCTAGGTTTAAGGACTTCCTACAGCACGTGCTGTAGGAAGGCTGTTATATTACCTCAGCACTGTCGTGCTTCGGCGTCGCCTACGGGGAGCCCACTGGGCTCCCCGCTTTACGGCTCCGCCTACAGCACGTGCTGTAGGAAGGCTCGTTGTTGCAGCTCCAAAAACGTACGCTGATGAACTCAGCGTACGTTTTTTTGCGACGCCTAATCGCACCCCCATCTCGTGAAGAACGTACGCTGAGTGGTAGTCAGTGTACGGTTTTCACGAAGGGGCATGTTCCAATCCTGCAAAGGCGGCGGGTTGGATTCGCTTTGCGCAATAATCGTCCGCTAGGCTGGTGAACCATGTGTGGAATCGTTGGATACGCGGGAAATATTGAAACGGCATGCGGCAAGCCTTTGGAGGTCTGCCTGCAAGGCCTGGAACGTCTGGAATACCGAGGCTATGACTCGGCCGGTGTGGCGCTGACCGCGCCCGGCATGGATAAGGTGGTCGTGCGCAAGAAGGCCGGCCGTTTGAAGAACCTGGTCGAAGACATCGAGCGTAAGCCGATGCCGCTTGCCACGGTGGGCATCGGCCACACGCGCTGGGCCACCAATGGCGAGCCGAGCGACGTGAACGCCCACCCGCACACCAGCATGGACGGCAAGGTGGCCATCATCCATAACGGCATCATCGAAAACGCCTCTCAGCTGCGTCTCGACCTGCAAGCCGAAGGCTACCGATTCGCCTCTGCCACCGACACTGAGGTGGCCGCTAAGCTGCTCGGCAAGATCGTGGACAAGATTATCGCGGACGAAGGCAAGCCAGACCTGTTCAAGGCTGTGCGCCGCATGGCCCGCATGCTTGAAGGCGCGTTCACCATTCTGGCCACCGACTGCCGCCAGCCGGACATCGTGGTCGGAGCCCGCCATGATTCGCCGCTGGTCGTGGGCCTTGGCGAGGGGGAGAACTTCCTCGGTTCCGACGTCGCCGCATTCGTGGCCTACACCAAGCGCGCCATGGAAGTCGACCAGGATCAGGCCGTATGCGTGTCCGCCGACAAGGTCATCGTCACCGATTTCGACGGCAACGTGGTCGAAAACCCGAAGACCTACACCGTGGATTGGGATGCTTCGGCCGCCGAAAAGGGCGGCTGGGATTCCTTTATGGACAAGGAGATCCACGAAGACCCTGCCGCAGTGCAGCGCACCCTGCTTGGCCGCTTCGACACGAATGGCGGCATCACCCTTGATGAAGTGCGTATCGACGAACACGACTTCAAGGCCATCGACAAAATCATCGTCGTGGCCTGCGGCACCGCCAGCTACGCCGGCCAGGTAGCCAAGTACGCCATCGAACACTGGGTGCGTATCCCCGTGGAAATCGAACTCGCGCACGAATTCCGTTACCGTGACCCGATTCTGACCCCGCGTACGCTCGTGGTGGCCATTTCTCAGTCCGGCGAAACCATGGATACTCTGATGGCCCTGCGCCACGCGCGCGAACAGGGGTCCAAGGTGCTGGCCATCTGCAACACGCAGGGTGCCTCCATTCCGCGCGAATCCGACGCCGTGCTCTACACACACGCCGGCCCGGAAGTTGCCGTGGCATCCACCAAGGCGTTTGTGGCGCAGATCACCGCCGCCTACCTGCTGGGCCTGTATCTGGCGCAGGTCAAGGGCGCGATGTTCCGCGATGAGATTCATCAGGTGCTTGACTCCCTGAAAGACATGCCGCGCAAGATTCAGTGGGTGCTCGACACCCAGCCCAAGACCATCCAGGCGGCCGCCGAGCGCATGGTGAACGCCAACTCCTTCTTGTTCCTCGGCCGTCACGTGGGCTACCCGGTGGCGCTTGAGGGTGCACTGAAGCTCAAGGAGATCGCCTACACGTTCACCGAGGGCTTCGCGGCCGGCGAGCTCAAGCATGGACCGATCGCGCTGGTGGACGAGGGTGAGCCCGTGGTGTTCATCGTGCCGCCGCAGCGCGGCCGCAATGTGTTGCACGCCAAGGTGATCTCTGGTATCGAGGAGGTCAAGGCTCGTGGCGCGTACATCATCGCCGTGGCCGAGCAGGGCGACCCGGATGTGGAACGGTACGCTGACGTGGTGTTCTGGCGCCCCGCCTGCCCAACGCTGATGAGCCCGCTGGTTGACGTGGTGCCGCTGCAGCTGTTCGCCATGGACATGGCAAAGCTCAAGGGCTACGACGTGGACAAGCCCCGCAACCTCGCCAAGTCCGTGACCGTTGAGTAAGCCACATCGGTATGTGATTGATGAGCCTCATATTCCGTTTGAGATGGACGTGCTGTATGAGGACGAGCGGATCATCGTGGTGGACAAGCCGCATTTTCTGGCCACCATGCCACGCGGCATGTGGTATCGGCAGACCGCGCTGATCCGATTGCGTGAGCGGCTGGGGGAGCCGGACATCACGCCAGCGCACCGATTGGACCGCATGACCGCCGGCGTATTGGTGTTCGTGCGGGATTCGGCCTGCCGCGGCGCATATCAGATGCTGTTCCAGAACCGGCAGGCCGTCAAGATCTATGAATGCCTGGCACCCTGCCGGCCGATCAGCGGCCCGCGATTCGGCACGATCATGCAGGTCGAACCGCCACGCCCGTTCCCATTGCTGCGCCGATCGCACATCACCAAGGAACACGGCACGATGGCCGCATTCGAGGAACCGGGTTTGGCCAACGCCGAAACCCTCATCGAGCGCGGCGACCTCTGTTTCCCTCCCGCTGGCGGGAGGTGGCGCGAAGCGCCGGAGGGTGGTCCCCATCCGGGAAATCACCCCATCTGCCGCTACACACTCCACCCGCGCACCGGCAAAACCCACCAATTGCGCGTCCACATGAATTCGCTCGGCCTGCCCATCGTGGGCGACGACTTCTACCCGCGCATCCAGACACGCCCCTACGACGATTTCAGCCAGCCGCTGCAATTAGTGGCGCGTGTGCTACGATTCACCGATCCAATAACAGGCGAGAAGCGCGAATTCGTTTCCCGTGTGCCGCTTAAGATCTGATTTCTTATGCATTGAGAGTGTTTTCGCTCATGGTGTCACCATTCATAGAGTTCGGCGGGCTGCGGGGTTTTGCGGACATCCAGCGACAAGCCAAGCTCAGTCAGGGCGCTGAGAATGGTGGAGAATTCGGGATTGGGGACTCGGGCGTGTTCAAATTCGATCAGCCAGCGACGTGACACGCCCAGCCGTTGGGCCATGTCGGTCTGACTAATGCCCTGGCGTTGCCTATGAATCACTGGCAGGTGGATCACTGGCAGGTACCAGTGGATGCCAGCGCATGCCGCTCGTCAGCTGATGTCGAGCACGGAACCGCGTTCAATCAGTTCCGGCGGGATTACGGTTTTGACGCCGACCGGTATCTTCTCGCCTTCGCATTGACGGCGGACCATGGAGAAGGCGGTGGCGCCAATGTCGTCAAAGCGCAGCTTCATGGTCGTCAGGTTCAAGCGCGGGACCATATCGACCAGCGAATCATCGACGCCCACGATGCTGACATCCTCGGGCACGCGCTTGCCCGCTGACTGCAACCCGAGCATTGCGCCGTATGCCATTTGGTCGTTGGCGGCGTAGATGGCCGTGCAGTCGGGGTCGTGGGCCAACGCCACGCCGGCCTGGTAGCCTGAATCCGCGCACCAATCGCCGATGTACATGCTCGGTATGCGTGCTCCCATTTGTTCCAACGCTTCTCGCCAACCGCGGGCGCGGCTTTCGGCGGCGCGCGAGGTGGACGGTCCGGCAATGTGGTAGACGGTCTTGTGCCCCTTGCTCATCAGGTAATCGACGATAGCGGTCGAGCAGCCATACTGGTCGGCGTCAACGGTGGGGCAGTGGTCGGCGGCGGATTCGCAGATGAGCACGACTGGAAATTCTCGCGGAGGCTTGTATCCGACGAAATCGGAGATGCGTTCCTCCAGCACTACGATGACACCATCCACCGGCTGACGCTGCATGCGATCGATGGCGGCGGAAAGCGTGCGTTCCGCACCGTGGCGCATGGTCTGGATGGTGACTGAATAATCGTCATCGGCCGCGTTGGCCACAATAGAATCAAGGATGCGGGCGTTGCCGAACGTGGCGGTGTTGAACATCACCACGCCGATATCCTGGAAGCGGCCGTGCTTTAGGGCTCGGGCCGCATAATTCGGACGATACCCAAGGCGTTCCATTGCGGCTTCGACACGCTGGCGTGTTTCGGGTTTCACCGCATCGCTGCCATTCGCCACGCGGGACACTGTCTGTGGCGAAACGCCGGCGGCTTTCGCTATGTCTTGCATGGACACCTGTGTTGGCCTCGACATTTCACCCTCGCTTGACTCATTAATGTCGGTGTTTCGTTTGCAACGCTTATCTTAGGGTCGCTTACGGTAACGATAACATCGTTGTCTTCGTGACCATTGTAGCAGAGTGACTGAGAAACCCTTAATTCAACACGGTACTCAACACGATTGGACAATGTTACAAATGGTGTTATGATGATAACGCAAACATTTTGGTCAACCTTCGAAGGAGAGGGGTTGGGAATGGCTTCAGCCGATATCGCAGCTGCGCCCGTGCATTCGGGCAAGGCTCGTGTGAATAAGCACAAGGCCGATTGGCGTGGATGGAAATTCATGTGGCCTTTTGCGGTGGTGTTCGTGTTCGTGTTCATCGTGCCGATCGTGTACGCCGTTTATATTTCGTTCTTCAAGAAGCAGATGATCGGCGGCACCAAGTTCGTCGGCTTCGAGAACTACGCGCGCCTGTTGGGTGATGGCCAGTTCTGGAGCAGTGTTGGTCGTGTGGCCCTGTTCACGTGCGTGCAGGTGCCGATCATGCTGTGCCTGTCGGCTTTGATGGCCCTGGCGTTGGATTCGATGAAGCTGCATGGCACGAGGTTCTTCCGTATCTCGACGTTCCTGCCCTACGCGGTGCCGGCGGTGGTGTCGACGTTGATCTGGGGTTTCGTGTATGGCGCGAAGTACGGCCTGGTGGGTTCGTTGAACGATTTCCTGGGCACGGACATCGACGTGCTCGCCCCCAGCGTGTTGTTGGCCAGTATCGGGAACATCGTGACGTGGGAGTTCACGGGCTACAACATGCTCATCTTCTACAGCTCGCTGTCGACCATCCCGCATTCCCTGTACGAGGCGGCCAGCATCGACGGCGCGTCGGAGTGGCAGATCGTGAAGAGCATCAAGCTTCCCGAATTGCGCGGCAGCCTGGCTATCACGGTGATCTTCAGCATCATCGGCTCGTTCCAGTTGTTCAACGAGCCGAGCATTTTGCAGAACATGGTTCCTGGTAATGCGATCACGACGTATTACACGCCGAACATGTACGCGTACAACCTGAGCTTCTCCGGCAACCAGTCGAACTACGCGGCCGCGTTGGCGATCGTGATGGCCGTGATCACCATGGCCATCGCCTACATCGTCCAGCTCAACAGCCTCAAGGAGCAGATGAAGTGACGACGACTACTGCTGTTCGTGTTGAGGAATCGATGATGATCGTGAAGGAGCGTATGTGATGAGTGCAGCAACGACTTCGGCCGCCGGTCGCCTGACCGACGCCGAGCTCAAGGCCCAGGAGAAGGCCGCCAGGAAGGCGGAGAAGGCCCGCCAGAAGAGGATCGCCGCCGACGAGGCCGCCGAACGCAAGCGCAGCGCGAAGGCCGGGTTCGCGAACGTGAACAACCCGAGGCGTTCCACGTTGTTGACCGTCCTGTGCGCGGTCTTCGCCGTGTACTGCCTGTTCCCGTTCGTCTATCTTTTGATCAACGCGACGAAGACGCAGGCCGACTTCACCAGTACGTTCGGCCTGGGCTTCGGCAAGACGTTCGCCCTGTTCGACAACATCGCGACGGTGTTCTCCTATCAGGACGGTATCTTCGCGCGCTGGCTGTTCAACACGATCCTGTACGTGGTGGTCGGCGCCGGCGGCGCGACCCTGCTGGCGATCATGGGCGGCTACGCTCTGGCCAAGTTCCGCTTCCCGGGGCGCAAAGCGGTGTTCGTGGTCATCATCGGCGCGATCAGCGTGCCGGGCATCGCTTTGGCGGTTCCCCAGTTCCTCCTGTTCGCCAAATTGGGCCTGACGAACACCCCGTGGGCCATGATTATACCGAGTTTGATCAGCCCGTTCGGCCTGTACCTGATGTGGATCTTCAGCGAGCAGGCCGTGCCCCAGGAGCTGCTGGAGGCCGCCCGCGTGGACGGTGCCTCCGAGTTCCGCACGTTCTGGCAGATCAGCCTCCCGTTGTTGGCTCCGGGCATCGTGACGACGGCCCTGTTCACGATCGTGGCGACGTGGAACAACTACTTCCTGCCGTTGATCATGCTCAAGGACGCGGACTGGTACCCGCTGACCATCGGCCTGAACCAGTGGAAGGACCAGGCGAGCACGGCCGGCGGCCAGGCGATCCAGAACCTGGTGATCACGGGCTCCCTGATCACGATCATCCCCTTGGTCATCGCGTTCTTGTGCCTGCAGAAGTACTGGCAGTCCGGCCTGGCCGCAGGCGCCGTCAAGGAGTGAGCGTACTTTGGCTCCCTTCTGGTGGAGGGAGCCGAGATAAAGGCATAACCACTAACAGAAGGAGGCACCTATGCAGATATTCGCATTGTTGAGAATTGTGCAGGTGCCTCCTTGTGTGTCTGTGCAACGTGAGGAATTTATTCCCGTAGACGCAGATTATCGATAAAATTCAATAAAGGAACTGAATCATCATGGAACGTAAAGAGTTCAAGTGGCCGCAGCCTCTTGCGGGCAACGAGCCCCGCATCTGGTACGGCGGCGACTACAACCCCGACCAGTGGCCGGAGGAAGTCTGGGACGAAGACATCGAGCTTATGCAGCAGGCCGGCGTCAACCTCGTCTCCGTAGCCATCTTCTCCTGGGCCAAGCTTGAGCCCGAAGAAGGCGTGTACGACTTCGATTGGCTCGATCGCGTCATCGACAAGCTCGGCAAGGCCGGCATCGCCGTCGATCTCGCCTCCGGCACCGCATCCCCGCCGATGTGGATGACCCAGGCCCACCCGGAGATCCTCTGGGTCGACTACCGCGGCGACGTCTGCCAGCCCGGTGCCCGCCAGCACTGGCGCGCCACCAGCCCGGTCTTCCTTGACTACGCGCTCAACCTGTGCCGCAAGATGGCCGAGCACTACAAGGACAACCCCTATGTGGTCTCTTGGCATGTGAGCAACGAGTACGGCTGCCACAACCGCTTCGACTATTCCGAAGACGCCGAGCGCGCCTTCCAGAAGTGGTGCGAGAAGAAGTACGGCACCATCGACGCTGTCAACGACGCCTGGGGCACCGCCTTCTGGGCGCAGCGCATGAACAATTTCTCCGAGATCATCCCGCCGCGCTTCATCGGCGATGGCAACTTCATGAATCCGGGCAAACTGCTTGACTGGAAGCGCTTCAGCTCCGACGCCCTGCTCGACTTTTACAAGGCCGAGCGCGATGCCCTGCTCGAGATCGCCCCCAAGCCGCAGACCACCAACTTCATGGTCTCCGCCGGCGGTACCGGCATCGATTACGACAAGTGGGGTTACGACGTGGACTTCGTGTCCAACGATCACTACTTCACGCCTGGCGAAGCCCACTTCGACGAGCTGGCTTACTCGGCCTCCCTGTGCGACGGCATCGCCCGCAAGAATCCGTGGTTCCTCATGGAGCACTCCAGCTCCGCCGTCAATTGGCGCCCAATCAACTATCGCGTCGAACCCGGCGAATTGGTGCGCGACTCCCTGGCCCACTTGGCCATGGGCTCCGACGCCATCTGCTACTTCCAGTGGCGCCAGTCCAAGGCCGGTGCCGAGAAGTGGCACTCTTCGATGGTTCCTCACGCGGGCCCCGACTCCCAGATCTTCCGCGATGTGTGCGAGCTGGGTGCCGACCTCAACAAGCTTGCTGACGAGGGCCTGCTGAGCACCAAGCTGGTCAAGTCCAAGGTCGCCGTCGTCTTCGATTACGAGTCCCAGTGGGCTACGGAACACACCGCCACGCCTACTCAGGAGGTACGCCATTGGACCGAGCCGCTCGCGTGGTTCCGCGCGCTGGCGGACAACGGTCTGACCGCAGACGTGGTGCCGGTTCGCGGCCCTTGGGACGAGTACGAAGCCGTCGTGCTGCCGAGCCTGACCATCCTGTCCGAAGAGACCACGCGCCGCGTGCGCGAGTATGTGGCGAACGGCGGCAAGCTGTTCGTGACCTACTACACCGGTCTGGTGGACGACAAGGATCACGTCTGGCTGGGTGGCTACCCCGGTTCCATCCGTGACGTGGTGGGTGTGCGCGTTGAGGAATTCGCCCCGATGGGCAACGACTTCCCCGGTGCCATGGACCACCTTGACTTGGACAACGGAACCGTGGCGCACGATTTCGCCGACGTGATCACCTCCGTGGCCGATACCGCTCACGTGGTCGCCTCCTTCAAGGCAGATAAGTGGACCGGTTTCGACGGCGCTCCCGCCATCACCGTCAACGACTTCGGCGACGGCAAGGCCGCATACGTCGGTGCCCGTCTCGGCCGTGAGGGTTTGGCCAAGAGCCTGCCCGTGCTGCTGGAGGAACTCGGCATCGAGACTTCGGCTGAGGACGATCGCGGTGAAGTGCTGCGCGTCGAGCGTGCGGACGAAACTGGCGAGAACCACTTCGTGTTCCTGTTCAACCGCACCCACGATGTTGCGGTCGTGGACGTGGAAGGCGAACCGCTGGTCGCCTCGCTGGCCCAGGTCAACGAGTCCGAGCACACGGCCGCCATCCAGCCCAACGGCGTACTCGTCGTCAAGCTGTAAAACCGCGCATAGCGCCTAATTACCCAACGGCTCCCTTGCTGCTCATCGTAGCAGGGGAGTCGTTTTCGTATCTCCAGCAAAGTCGGGTAGGGTGGTCACCGTGCGAGGCAAAAACAGAGTGACGATGGCGGACGTGGCCCATGAGGCCGGTGTTTCGGTAGCCTCGGTGTCTAATTTTCTGAACAAACAGCCATATATGAGCGAGGCGATGGCCGCGCGTATTGCGGAAGCCATCGACAGGCTCGGATACAAAGTCAACTCGTCGGCCAGAAACCTGCGTTCCGGGCGTACCCGGTTGCTCAAGCTGGTTATTCCCGATCTGCGGCAGGTGTACTTCTCCGAACTCGCCGAGGATATTCTGGCCGAGGCCCGGCAACATGGCTACGGCGTCATCGTGGAATCCACCACCAACAATCGTGCCCGCGAGCTGGAAAGCATCGCATCGATGGGCACGCACAGCGCGGACGGGCTCATCTTAAGCCCTCTGATGATGACGGTTGACGATATCGCGGCTTTGGATGGCGATTACCCGCTCGTGCTGTTGGGTGAACGTTTGTTCGGCGTCAACGCGCCGCACGTAGTGATTCGCAATCGCGAAGGGGCCGCCGCCGCGACTTATCACCTGCTTGATGCCGGTTGCCGCCGCATCGCCGTAGTCGGTGCCGTGCCCCACCCCGAGCACGATTTCTCGTCGGGCTCCATCCGCACCCACGGATATCGTGAGGCGCTGGCCGCGCGCGACATCCCCTGTGATGACAGTCTGCTTATCGAAACCCAAGGCTGGGGGAGCGCCGACGGTTTGGCCGCGGTGGACACCATGCTGGAGAGTGGCCTGCAATTCGATGCCGTGTTCGCTTTGAATGACTTGCTGGCGTGGGGCGTGCTGCGTGAACTGCGCGAACGCGGCGTTGCCGTGCCGGATGATGTTCGCGTCATCGGCTTCGATGACGTGGAGGAATCGGCCTACATGGTGCCGTCTCTTTCCACCGTTAACCCCGGCAGGGAAGCCATCGCCCGACTGGCCGTCGAATCCATCATCCAACAGGTCGAATCCGGCAGCCGTGCCCCCGCCCAAACCATCGAGGCCCCCTATAGCCTCTCCCTGCGCGAGTCCTCACCGGCGTTGGCGCGCGCCTGATGAATCCGTGGTTCGAAATATCCGAAGTGAATGACAAGGCCCGTCAATCGTATGGTGATTGACGGGCCCTGGTCGTATTGGACTTGACTGTACTTGGTACGGGCGTGACTCTCCGTCTTTTAGCCGTGGAATTCCACGCTGATCCAGGAGATGGCGGGAAGCGTTGCCGTGCAGGTGCCGGTGGCGTTCATCGCAATGTCGAGCGGTTGCGGCGTGACGGCTTCGGGCGCTTCGGCGGTGTTGGTGCGGTACGGATCGTCCTCATGCAACAGTTGCGCCTTGCCGAGCGCGAGCGTGCCGAGACCGGGCAGGCCGGGCAGCCCGGAAAGGTCGATGGTGAGCGTGTGTGGGGTGTTGGCGTCGCGGTTGACGGCAAGCAGCAGACCGGTGCGGGCCTGTTCATCCCACGTGACTACCGCGTCGATGGCCGGCACGTCGCCGTATGCCTCGGTATGGATGGTGGGGGAGCTGATGGCCGGAGCGTAGGCCTGGCCGCGCGCGTGAAGGGCGGCTTCGGCGAACGGGTAGAACGTGGTCTGCCGCCATGCCGGGCCGTGTTCCTCGGCCATGATGGGGGCGATGACGTTGACCAGCTGGGCGCGCGAGGCGGAACGCACGCGATCGCAGTGCTTGAGCAGGGTGATCATCAGGGAACCTTCGACCACCGCGTCGGCCGCGGTGTAGATGTCTTCCAGCAAATGTGGAGACTTGGGCCATGGCTCGTGGTGCAAACCCTGCGCGGCCTCCGCCTTCCACTGGTCTTCCTGCTCGTTCCACTTGTCCGAATACCATACGCCCCATTCGTCGAAGGACAGGGCGATGTCTTTGGTGCCGTTATTGGCTTCGCGCGCCTGATCGGCCGCGTCCGAGACGGTGGCGATGAACTTGGTCATGTCTTCGGAAGAGGCCAGGAAGTCCTGCATGGAGGCGGCGGCCCGGGTTTTATGGCCGCGGTCGAAGTAGTAGGCATGGCAGGAGACGAAGTCGAGATTCTCGTAAGCCTTGGTGAGCACGGTCTTCTCCCACGTGCCGAAGGTCGGCATATAGGCACCCGAGGAACCGCAGGCCACGAGTTCGAGACCGGACTCGGCGAGCTTCATGGCGTGGGCCACCTTGTCCACCGCGCCGGCATATTCTTCCGGACTCATGTGGCCCACCTGCCACGGGCCGTCCATTTCGTTGCCGATGCACCACATCTTGATATCCATCGGCTCCTCGATGCCGTTGGCCACGCGCTGATCCGCCCAAGCGGTGCCGGGCGCGCCGTTGACATACTCGAGCTCGTCGAGCGCGGCCTTCAGACCCCGGGTGCCCATGTTGACGGCAAGCATGATTTCGGTGCCGGCTTTCTGGCTCCAGCGGTAGAAGTCGTCGATGCCCATTTCATTGGTTTCGGTGCAATGCCAGGCCAGGTCGCGGCGTACGGGGCGATTCTCGCGTGGGCCGATGCCGTCTTCCCAGTTGTAGTTGGATACGAAATTGCCGCCGGGGTAGCGTACGCAGGTGACGCCCAGTTCCTTGACCAGATCAAGCACGTCTTGGCGGAAGCCGTTTTCGTCGGCGGTGGGATGGCTGGGCTCGTAGATGCCGCCGTAGACGCAACGGCCCAGATGTTCTACGAATGAGCCGAACAGACGCGGGGGAACGTCGGCTACCGGAGTGGCGTCGGCATTGAGGGCGATGCTGGCGTCCGGCGTGGTTGCGTTGCCAGTTGTGGAGACGTTACTGGCCGTGGTGCCGGCGGCGGTCGGCGCCGGGCTGCTTTCCTGCTTGTCGGGATGGGCGGTTTCGGCGGAATACTGGCTGTTGTGAGTGGTCATGAGCGGGATGCATCTCCTTCGGTTTGCGGTTAGTCACTATGGTTTCGGTTTGTGGTTAGTCACTATGGTGCGACGTGTCGTGTTTGCGTAAACATAAAACATGTGGTACCGTTTCTTAAAACGATACAAGACTTGGAACAAAACGCCAAGTCCCGTCGTTTCCCATAACAAGGAAGGAAAGAACGATGAAGTTCGGCAAGAAGACAATTGCCCTGATTGGTGCTGTGGCCATGCTCTCCTCTGTAGCTGCCTGCGGTTCCACTTCTGCCGGGGATGGCGGAAGCACCGGCTCCTCTGATAAGAAGGTCGAGCTGACCGTGTGGTCCTGGGATTCCACACTGCCTCGTACGGTCAAGGGATTCGAGGCCAAGAACCCGAACATTAAGGTGAAGGTGACCAACGCCGGCACCAACAAGGACGAGTACAACGCACTGTCCAACGCCATCGAGGCAGGCTCCGGTGCTCCGGACATCGCCCAGATCGAATACTACGCACTGCCCGAATACGTGATTCGCGGCCACCTCGAGAACCTTTCCGATCTCGGTGCCTCCGATTTCAAGGACTTCTACACCCCGGGCACGTGGTCCTCGGTGAACATCAATGACGGCGTCTACGCCCTGCCGATGGATTCCGGCCCGATGGCCTGGTTCTACAACAAGGGCGTCTTCGACAAGGCCGGCGTCGATCCGACCCAGGTGCGCACGTGGGACGACTTCTACGAGGCCGCCAAGAAGATTCGCGCCGTGGACTCCTACATCACCTCCGATTCCGGTGACGCCGGCTTCTTCGACTCCATGACCTGGCTGGCCGGCGCGACCCCGTTCGAGACCTCCAAGGACGGCGGGACCGTGACCATCAACCTGACCGGTGACAAGAACGTCAAGACCTTCACCGACTTCTGGCAGAAGATGATCGACGAAGACCTCATCGACACCAAGACCGTCGGCTGGACCGACGATTGGAACAAGGGTCTGGATGACGGCTCCATCGCATCCCTGCTGACCGGCGCTTGGATGCCGTACAACCTGCTTTCCGGCGCTCCGAACGGTGACGGCAAGTGGCGCATCGCCCAGATGCCGACCGCAGACGGCTCCGAGACCAACTCCGAGAACGGTGGTTCCTCGCTGGCCATCGTGAAGTCCGACGACAAGGACAAGGTCGCCGCCGCCTACAAGTTCATGGAATACGCCTGCCACGACGCCGAGGGCATCAAGACCCGTGTTGACGGCGGCGCCTTCCCGGCCGACAACGACACCCTCAAGTCCGACGACTTCCTCAACATGACCTCCCTGACCGACTCCGACGGCAAAGCCCACGAGTACTTCGGCGGTCAGAAGTTCAACGAGGAGCTGGCCAAGGCCGCAGCCAATGTGTCCACCGGCTACAAGTTCCTGCCCTTCGAGGTCTACGCTCGCGGCAAGTTCGGCGACTACGCCGGCGATGCCTACACCGGCAAGACCACGCTCTCCGATGCCGTGGCTTCCTGGCAGAAGGACCTGCAGGATTACGCCAAGCAGCAGGGCTACCAGGTGAAGTAACGGCAATCACAGCAGACTTCCTCCTGTGGTTTCTGTAGCGGGAGGTTGCGATAACAGGATCGGGCACTCTTCGGAGCGCCCGATTTTCTTATGCCATGGGAGCAGTGGCGCGCGGATTGCGATACCAAGATGGCGTGTTGCCGAAGAATGTGTATAATAAAAGATGTTATCGCAACCATAGCTACAAAGTGGCGAAACAAAGCCGTTTTGTGACTACTGAACCATAGAGTGATGGTTCACGATAGCATGACGACGAGGAGAGTTGCCATGCTGTTGTGGTGACAATCACTGCAGACCGCCGAAAGGCGATCCAAGGAAGGAGAACAGAACGATGAAGTTCACCGTTGCTAAGAAGGCCATTGCACTTACCGGTGCGGTTGCCATGCTGGGTTCCGTTGCCGCCTGCGGTTCCGACACCGCCAGTGGCAAGCCGGCTCAAGATAAGGACGTTACCGAAATCACCGTGTGGGCTTGGGAGCCCACGCTGACCCAGGTTGCCAAGGACTTCACCAAGAAGACCGGCATCAAGGTCGATCTCAAGAACGTCGGCACCAACACCAAGGAATACACCCAGCTTGATAACGCCATCGAGGCTGGCTCCGGTGCTCCGGACGTCGCTCAGGTTGAGTACTACGCCATCCCGCAGTACGCCATCAAGGGCAACCTGCTGGACATCACCGACAAGACCTCCGGCTACTCCGACTTCTACACCCCTGGCCCGTGGGCTTCCGTGCAGTTCGCCGGCAAGGTCTACGGCCTGCCGATGGATTCCGGCCCAATGGCCTTCTTCTACAACAAGGAGGTCTTCGACAAGGCCGGTGTTGACGCCGAGCAGATCAAGACCTGGGATCAGTACTACGACGCCGCCAAGAAGATTCACGCTCTGGGCGACAACTACTACATCACCTCCGACACCGGTGACGCCGGCTTCTTCGACTCCATGACCTGGCTGGCCGGTGCAAAGCCGTTCCAGACCTCTTCCGATGGTTCCGAAGTCACCGTCAACCTGACCGAGGACAAGGGCGTCAAGACCTTCACCGACTTCTGGCAGAAGCTGCTGGACGAGGGCCTGCTCGACACCAAGACCGCTGGCTGGTCTGAGGACTGGTTCAAGGGCATGGTCGACGGCACCATCGCCTCCCTGTTCACTGGCGCTTGGATGCCTGCCAACCTGGCCAACTCCGCTGCTGACGGCGCTGGCAAGTGGCGGGTGACCCAGATGCCGACCGCTGACGGCTCCACCACCAACTCCGAGAACGGTGGTTCTTCGCTGGCTGTGCTCGCCTCCACCAAGAAGGCTGACGCTGCTTACCAGTTCATCGAGTACGCCAACCACGGCGACGGCGTGGCCACCCGTGTGGCCGGCGGTGCATTCCCGGCTGACAAGGCCTCCATGGAGTCCGACTCCTTCAAGAACACCACCACTGTGAAGAACGCCGATGGCGAGGACGTTGACTACTTCGGTGGTCAGAAGTACAACGAGGTTCTGGCTCAGGCTGCTGAGAACGTGTCCTCCGACTACCAGTTCCTGCCCTACGAGGTCAAGGCCCGCACCATCTTCGGCGACTACCTTGGCAAGTCCTACACCGGCGACCAGAAGCTGACTGACGGTATCGCCGCTTGGCAGAAGGCACTGCAGGATTACGGCAAGGATCAGGGCTTCACCGTGAAGTAAGCCTTGAACCCTCGCTGAGACTGCCTAGCTAATCTCACCTGATACACAAAGCCCCGTGACGAATCCCGTCACGGGGCTTTTACCGTTTTAAGCCCCGCCTAGTACACTCGTCACCATGCGAGTGATCGGACAGCGAATCAAAAGAATGGCAACCATAGCAGTGACTGCCATCCTTTCCGTATCCCTGGCCTCGTGCGGGCAGGCCACGGACGACAACCGTACGGAGATCAGCGTATGGAGCTGGGAACCGAGCATGGGGGAGGTCATCCGCCGTTTCGAAAAAGCCAATCCGGACATCCGCGTGAAATGGACCAATATCTCCGGCTACGGCAATCTTAATACCGCCATTCAAGACGGTTACGGCACGCCGGACGTGGCTCAAATCGAATACTATGCACTGTTGCAGTACGCGGTCTCCGGCCAATTGCTTGATCTGACCGACAAAATCGGCTCGGATTATTCCAACTTCTTTACCCTCGGCACATGGTCGTCCGTGCAGCTCGCCGGCCGTACCTATGGACTGCCCATGGATTCGGGCCCGATGGGCTTCTTCTACAACGAAGACGTGTTCCGCCAAGCCGGCGTGGACGCCACCAAGATCAAGACTTGGGATGACTATTACGAGGCCGCCGAAAAGCTCAAGGAGATCGGCGCGTATATCGTCGCCGACTCGGGCGACGGCAGTTTCTATGACGCGATGGTCTGGCTCGCCGGTGGCCAGCCGTTCCACACGTCGGCCGACGGCAAAACCGTGACCATCGATTTGGATGAGGATGCCGGCACCCAACGGTTCACCGAATTCTGGCAGAAAATGATCGATGAGGGGCTTGTTGACACCACCTCCGCCACATGGTCGGATCGGTGGAAAAGCAGAGTGGGCACCGGCACCATCGCCTCCGTGTTCTCTGGGGCTTGGATGCCGTCGCTGCTGCTGTCCAATGTGCCGGGCGCGGCCGGTCTGTGGCGCGTGGCTCCCATGCCCACCTATGATGGCCAGCCCACCAACGCCGAAAGCGGCGGGTCGGCACTGACCGTACTGCAATTGACCCGTAAGCCGGATGCGGCTTATCGTTTCGTGGACTTTGTGGCGCATGACGCCCAAGGCATTAGCGCGCGTGTGGATGGCGGTGCCTTCCCGGCCGATTATGCCACCCTGAATTCCGCTGATTTTCTGGATAAAACCACGATTACCAATGACCGGGGCATTGAAATCCCGTATTTCGGCGGGCAGAAGTTCAACCGTGTACTGTCGGAGGCCGCCGAGGATGTGTCGGTCGGATACCAGTATCTGCCATTCGAAGTGTATGCGCGCAGTGACTTCAAATCGACGGTGGGCCAGGCATACGAGTGGTCCGGCAGTTTCCACGCCTATCAGCAGCGACAGGAAGCCATTGAGATGGGCATGAAGGACGAGGAAGGCAACCCGCTCGAACCGTTGGAGAAGCCCGGCAAGAAAGTCAGTCTCTCCGACGGCCTGGCCCAATGGCAGAAAGACCTCCGAGAATACGGCTTCAATCAGGGCTTTACGATTAAGTAGGGATTCGGGGTTGGGTCGGAATCGACCGCGCTATACGCGGCCGATTCCTGCATACTACGTCACTTCACATTGCGCGAGTAGATGTGCGCCATGCCCTTGAAAATCAAATCCGGGTCATACACGTCAATCAGCTCGGTGTCATTCTCAAACACTCGACCGAGGCCACCGGTGGTGATCACCTTGAAATCCTCGCCTCCGAGCTCTTTGCGGAACTGACGAATCGTGCGCTCCACACCGCCCAAGAACGTGTAATACAAACCGGCCTGCATGCAGGTCTTGGTGTTGGTGCCCAGAATCGTATCCGGTCGCGTAATTTCCACTTCCGGCAGCTGGGCCGTATCTCCCCACAGAGCGGCCGCACCGGCACGGATGCCGGTGGTGATGACGCCGGAATCGACCACGCCCTTGTCGCTCACGTGTGTGAACGTGGTGGCGGTGCCGAAATCAGCCACCAGCACTGGGCCGCCATACTCGTAATAGGCACCGGCGCAGTCGGCCAGAATATCCGCACCCAGCGATTTCGGATCGTCAACGCGCACGTTCATACCGGTCTTGATGCCCGGTCCCACCACCATCGGATCAATGTCGAGGAATTTGACGATGGACGAACGGAAGGAGTGCATCACTTTCGGCACCACCGAACAGATGATCACATCGTCCACATCGGATGGCTGAAAACCGCTCATTCTCAGGAATTCAGTCAGAAACAGCCCATACTCATCAGACGTATGGTTGGCTTTGGTGGTGATGCGGTAGGTGCCGGCGATGGTATCGCCATCCAAAAAGCCCAGCACGATGTTCGTATTGCCGATATCAACGGCGACCAGCATGATAACCCTCCAGATTCAAGATGGATTTCATGCGCAATTCTACAGTCCCATGGCTATGATGGCCTGCGGTGGTCGACCCAGCGTGGCGGCCAACCGTAGAACACAACATATACAGAGGAAGAACCATGTCTCAAGACAATGGTGCGCACATCGAAGACGGCGCAACCACAGATGCGAGCCTTGCCTCGCGTGCAAAGAATCCGAAAAAAAACGGCCCGAAGTGGTGGCTGATCTCACTGATTGCCGTCATCGTGGCAGTGGCGGTCGTCATCGGCGTCACGCTCGCTTTCGGCGGTAAGAAAGATGACAAGTCGGCCTCGTCCAGCAACCAATATGCCGACACCGTGACCATCGGCCTCAAACTGGCCCCCACCAATCTGGACATCCGCAACACCGCCGGCTCCGCGCTTGACCAGATCCTGATTGGCAACGTATACGAAGGCATCGTGGCACGTGACTCCAAGAACCAGGTCGCTCCCGCCATCGCCTCCAGCTGGGAGACGTCCAAGGACGGCCTGACCTACACCTTCCACCTCAATAAGAACATGACCTTCTCCAATGGCGACAAACTTGACGCCGAGGACGTGGCCTGGTCCATCAACGAGCTGATCGCTAAGGGCTACCACGACGCCGACGCGCTCGCCGCCGTCAGCAAGGTGGAGGCCAAGGACGCCGACACCGCGGTGATCACGCTCAAGACGCCGAACTCCAACCTGTTGTGGACCCTGACCGGTCGCGCAGGGCTCGTGTTCGACAAGGACGCCAAGTATGACCTGAAGACGCAGGCCGTCGGCTCCGGCCCCTACACCGTTGCCAAGTTCGTGGAAAACAGCTCGATCACGCTGAAGGCCAATGAGAAGTACTGGGGCAAGAACAAGGCCAAGACGCCCACCGTGGTCGTCAAGTATCTGGCCGACGACAACGCCGCGGTCAATGCGCTGAAGTCCGGTGACGTGCAGGTGCTCGCCCCGATTACCGAGAACCTCGCCGAACCGTTCAAGTCCGATTCCGCCAAGTACACGGTCAAAGCCGGCAATGGCACCGACAAGTTCGTGCTCGGCTTCAACAACGCTTCCGGTTCCAAACTGGCTGACAAGCGCATTCGCCAGGCCATCCGTTACGCCATCAACCACAAGGAGCTCATCGCCTCTCGCGGCGGTGCGGACAAGGCGCTCGGCGGCCCGATCCCGTCTCTCGACCCCGGCTACGAGGATCTGACGAATCTGTACCCGTATGATCAGAACAAGGCCAAGTCGCTCATGGCTGAAGCCGGCTATTCCACCGACAAGCCGCTTCAACTTACGCTGACCTACGCCAACATCTACGGCACCGAGCTCGGAGACCAGCTGCGCTCCCAGCTCAAGCCCATCGGCATCGACCTGAAGGTGAATGTGGTGGAGTTCTCCACGTGGCTGCAGGATGTGTACACCAACCACACCTTCGATATTTCGCTGGTGGACCACAACGAAAGCCACGACTTCGCATCGTGGACCGATCCGACATACTATTTCGGTTACGACAACAAGAATGTGACCAAGCTGTACAACGAGGGTGTTGCCGCCACCTCCGACAAGGAGCGTGATGCCAAGTTCGCCGCGGCCGCCAAGCTTGTCTCCGAGGATGCGCCGGCCGACTGGCTGTTCAACTACCGCATCACCACCGCCACGGCCAAGGGCGTTGAAGGATTCCCCTTCGACCTCAACCAGACCGTTCTGCCCCTCTACAACGTGACCTACACGAAGTAGTTCGTTACAGCAATGAGCTCCCTCAGTGAGGGGGCTCATTGTTAATCCAAGTAAAGTAGGCATTATGCGATTCGTGTTGAAACGGCTGGCGTTATTCGTGGTGGCGTTGTTCGGCCTGTCCGTGGTGGTTTTTGCAGCATTGCGCATTCTGCCTGGCGATGTGGCCTCCGTGATGGCCGGCGTCAACTCGCCGCCTGAGCGTGTGACCCAGCTACGCGAACAACTCGGTCTGAATCGGCCATTGATTGCACAATACTTCGATTGGATGAGTGCGCTGGCCCGTGGTGACTTCGGCACTTCAATCCTGACTGGTCGCTCCGTAACCTCCTTGGTAGGCGCACGTGCGTCCATCACCTTTCCCCTGATTATTCTTGCCCTGCTCATCGCCTTGGTCATCGGCTTGCCGCTGGGCTGTGCGGCGGTACTGGCCCGCAGCGCAACGGTGCGTGCGGTGTTTCATGTACTGGCTATTGTCGGCGGTGCCGTACCTGCGTTGTGGGGCGGTCTGCTGCTGATTCTGTTGTTCGGGCGCGGCGTAGGATTGCTTGATGTGTTTCCCTCGCAAGGGTTCCCGCTGGATGGTTGGGGCGCACCCGGTTCGGCGATATCAGCGTTGGTATTGCCGGCTGTATCGGTCGGCATCATCGTGGGAGCATCGCTTATGCGATACACGCGCGCGGCCTTAGGGGATTTAGCCAGTTCCGGCTACATCGATATGGCACGCTCGTGTGGCATGACGCGCACTCAGGCGGTGTTGCGTGTGGGATTGCGGTTGGCAACCCCGCAGCTGGTGTCTGTTATCGGGCTGACCTTCGCTTCGATGGTCACTGGCGTGATGGTCATCGAAAACCTGTTTGCGTTACCGGGCATCGGCAACGGTCTTGTGACCGACGTGGGCAACCGCGACCTGATTGCCGTGCAAAGCGAGCTGTTCCTGCTGGCCGCGTTCTTTTTGACTGTCGGCCTCGTGGTCGATTTGTTCCACCGCGTGCTCGACCCGCGTCTGAAAACCGCTACCGCCATTACGGAGGTGACCGCATGAGCAATGTTCGTCGTGCGACGACTGGTGGTCGACGGGCTGCCTTCGTCATCGTCCTGCACTCTATGTGGCGTCGTGCCGAGGGCAAATTCGCACTTATCGTGCTCGCTCTGTGGTTGCTCATTGCCATCGTTTCCCTGTTCTGGACCCCGCAATCGCTGTGGGCCACTGATGGCTACCATGTATGGGCCAAGCCGTCCGCCGAGCACTGGCTCGGCACTGACGGCACCGGCGCGGACGTGTTCAGCTGGCTGCTGGCCGGCTCACATACCAATCTTGTGATCGTGCTGCTGACCGTAGTGGCATCTATGGCTTGGGGGCTGCTGCTCATCGCGGCCATGGTGGCGCGCAATGCGGCGCTCGCCAGTTCTTCGGTAGTGGTAGTTGATGCGTTGATTTCCGTTCCCACCGTGTTGATTGCGTTGATTCTGGCTGTGCCGTTGGGAGCGTCAATCGCGGTGATTGTGATCGCCTGCGGCTTCGGATATGGGTTGAATCTGGCTCGTGTGGCTCGCCCCGCAGCGTTGCTGGCGTCCCGCTCGTCATATGTGGAATCGGCCTTGGCCAATGGTGCCAGCGGGTGGCGTGTGCTCATAAGCCATGTTATGCCGAATATTCTGCCGGTATTGGCTGTGCAACTGTCATTGTCGGCGGGCACGGCGGTGTTGGCTGAGTCGGGGCTCACTTATCTCGGTATCGGTGTGCCGTCCGGTGTGCCGAGCTGGGGGCATTCTCTGGCCACTTCGGTCAAACTCATCAACGTGTTCCCATTAACCGTGGTGTGGCCCGGCCTGATCGTCACGGTTGTGGTTGTGGCGCTGAATATTTTTGGTGATGTGCTGCGCGATGCCATCGATCCGGTCACCAACCCCGCATTACGTGAAATAGGAGGCGAACGATGAGCGTCGATGTTCGCGGGCTGAAAATCACGATTGGCGGCAAACCAATCGTCTCTGATGCGGATATGACCATTGCCGACGGTGAACGAGTCGGCTTGATCGGTTCTTCAGGCTCCGGAAAATCTATGATTGCCAAGGCGATGCTGGGGTTGCTGCCCCTGACCGCTGTGACTAATGGGTCGATTGATATGGGCGGCACGGAAATTATCGGAGCTTCCGAACGTGCGCTTGCCGACCTGCGCGGCCGGTATGTGGGTGCGGTGTTCCAGAATCCGGCTGCCTCACTGAACCCGGTGATGACCGTGGCGCAGCAGATCGCCTTGCCATTGCGGTTGCACTATGATCTGACCAAGGCCGAACGAGCCGACCGAGTGAATGCCTTGTTGAGCAAGGTCGGGCTGGATCTCGATATGGCCGGCAAATACCCGCACGAACTGTCCGGCGGCCAACAGCAGCGCGTGGGCATCGCCACGGCGCTGATCACCTCACCGCGATTCATCATCGCGGACGAACCCACCACCGCACTCGACTCCATCACGCAACGCCAGATCGTGGACCTGCTGACCTCGCTGGTGGACGACGCCGGTGCCTCCATGCTGTTCATCACCCACGATTTCTCCGTACTCGCGCGTGCCACCACCCGCTGCTACGTGCTGGACGCCGGCCGCATCGTCGAATCCGGACCCACCGCCGACCTGCTCGCCGCGCCGACCACACCACAAGCCCAGCGCCTGGTCGCCGCCGCCCAAACCCTCACCCTCCACACCCCCAAGGAGGATTCGCATGAGTAACAGCAGTGTGCCGCTCCTCTCCGCCCACTCCATCACCAAATCCTTCGGCCCGCGCACCGCACGCCACCAAGTCCTCTTCGACGTCTCCGCCGACGTCCACGCCGGCGAATGTCTGGCCGTGATCGGCGGCTCCGGATCCGGCAAATCCACGCTGACCCGCATTATGCTGGGCTTGGAATCCGCGGACTCCGGCAGCGTGGAATACGAGAGCCAATCCATTGTCGGCGGCCGAAAATCGCCGGGATTCGCGGCCCTGCGCCGCGAATCGGGACTGGTGTTCCAGGACCCGTTCTCCTCGCTCGACCCACGTTGGCGAGTCGCCAAATCAGTGGCTGAACCGCTGAGTCTGCAACGGCGTGACCTGAACAACACCGATATCGACGAGCGAGTGGCCGCGGCTCTGACCATGGCAGGCCTTGAACCGGCAGACTTCCTGAACCGGTACCCAATCGACCTGTCCGGCGGCCAGGCGCAGCGCGTGGTCATCGCCCGCGCTATCATCAACGAGCCCAAAGTGATCCTCGCCGATGAGCCGATGAGCGCCATCGACGTGGCCGCGCGCATTCAGATCCTCGACACCTTCGCCGCCATCCGCGCGGCCCGGCCGAGCACCGCCATCATCATGGTCTCCCACGATCTCGGCGTGGTGCAGCACATCGCCAACCGCATCCTCGTGCTTCACGACGGGCGCGTCGAAGAGACGGGTCCCACCGCCGAAGTGCTCGGCAACCCCCAATCCGATTACACCCGTCAGCTCATCGAGGCAGCCTCGTTATAGACCTTTTTGGCTCCCCTCTCTGAGGGGAGCCGGCCGCCGGCGACACGCGCTTGTCGCGGGTTGTGCTATGGTGTGAGACATGCAGATTATCTCATGTTGTTGTCGCTAACCGACGCCCCTGGGCGAGCGGTCAGTGACGCATAACTTGAGATAGAGCATTCGAATCGCGGCAAATCTGTCGCATGAATTTTCATGAAATCGATGGCACGAGCGTAACCGTGTAACGCGCGAGTCGTGGTTAACATGAAAAACCGATTCACTTTCCGGCTTCACCGTACAGTGAGCGGGGATACTCGATTTCAAACTAAAGCCACAGTCCATTCGTCTGGGAACGTCGGTTCACGAACGCAACGCAGCAAAACCCCACAACCCCAGCAACGAAGGACTTCACATGACCATCCACAACAGCCTCGCAGAACTCATCGGCAACACCCCGCTCGTCAAGCTCAACCACATTCCGCAGGCGGCCGGCGTCAAAGCCACCATCGCCGTCAAAGTCGAATACTTCAACCCCGGTGGATCTTCCAAGGACCGCATTGCCGAACGCATCATCGACGCCGCCGAACAGTCCGGCCAACTGAAGCCCGGCGGCGTGATCGTCGAACCCACCTCCGGCAACACCGGCGTCGGCCTGGCCCTGGTCGCCCAGCAGCGCGGCTACCGCACGATTTTCACCCTGCCGGACAAGGTCTCCGAATCCAAGCGCGCGGTGCTGCGCGCCTACGGTGCCGAAGTCATCGTCACGCCAACCGACGCCGGCCCGGACGACCCGCGCTCCTACTATCAGGTCGCCGAACGACTGGCCAATACGATTCCCGGCGGCTTCCGCCCGAACCAGTACGACAATCCGAACGGCCCGCTGAGCCACTACTACACCACCGGACCTGAGATCTGGGAGGCCACGGACCACAAGGTCACGCACTTCGTGGCCGGCATCGGCACCGGCGGCACCATCTCCGGCACCGGCAAGTACCTCAAGGAAGCCTCCAACGGCGCGGTCAAGGTCATCGGCTCCGACCCGGAAGGCTCCATCTACTCCGCTTCCTCACGCGACGAAGTCCACCAGTACGATATCGAGGGCGTAGGGGAGGACTTCTATCCCAAGGCCTTCGACCGGAACATCACCGACGACATCGTGCGCGTGTCCGACGCCGAAGCCTTTGAAATGACCCGCCGTCTGGCCGGCGAGGAGGCGCTGCTGGTCGGCGGCTCGTCCGGCATGGCCGTGGCCAGCGCCATCAAGTACGCGCTTGCCAATGATTTGGACGAGAACCAGATCGTGGTGGTGCTCGCCCCTGATTCCGGCCGCAGCTACTTGGAGAAGATCTTCAACGACGACTGGATGCGTGCCAACGGCTACGGCGACATCGTGGAGCGCACCAGCAAGCCCTCCCTCGCCGAGCAGTACCTTAACGGAGCTCCCTCTGATGAGGGAGCTGGGGACGGACTCCATAACTAGCTATCAAAAGAATCAATACCAACATCCGCACTAACCAACCGTACCTGTTCTACCTTCGAATACGGAACGATCCCGAAAGGAACCCAATATCATGTCCGCTGAATACAACGCCAAGTTCGCCAACACCGACATCGCCACTCGCGCCATCCACGCCGGCCAGGAGCCCGACCCGACCACCGGTGCGGTCGTCACGCCGATCTTCGCCACCTCCACTTTCAAGCAGGATGGCGTGTTGGGCCTCAGGGGAGGCCACGACTACTCCCGCTCCATCAACCCCACTCGCACCAGCTTCGACGAGCAGCTCGCCGCCGTGGAAGGCGGCAAGTACGCGCTGAGCTTCTCCTCGGGCTTGGCCGCCATCGACGTGCTGCTGCGCTCCACCATCAAGCCCGGCGACAACATCCTGCTCGGCAACGATGTGTACGGCGGCACCTACCGCCTGCTCTCCAAGGTGTTCGTGCCGTGGGGTGTGGGCCTCGACGTGGTGGACATCACCGATCTGAAAGCCGTGGAAACCGCATTGGCCTCCAAGCACTACCAGTATGTGTGGGTCGAGACCCCGTCCAACCCGCTGCTCAACATCACCGACATCGCGGTCACCACCGAAGTCGCCCACAAGTACGGCACCAAGGTCGCTGTCGACAACACCTTCGCCTCGCCCGCCCTTCAGCATCCGCTGGCCGATGGCGCCGATGTGGTGGTCTACTCCACCACCAAGTACATCGGCGGCCACTCCGACGTGGTCGGCGGTGCCGTGGTGGTCAACGACGAGGAGACCCGCGAGAAGGTCGCCTTCCTGCAGAACGCCGCCGGCGCAGTGCCCTCCCCGTTCGACTCCTGGCTGGACATCCGCGGCCTGAAGACCCTGGATCTGCGCGTCAAGCGCCACAGTGCCAACGCCCTGAAGGTGGCCGAATGGCTCGAATCCCAGCCCTCTGATGTGATTGAGCGCGTCTGGTACCCGGGCCTCGAGTCCCACCCGGGTCATGAAATCGCCGCCCGCCAGATGCACGGCGGCTTCGGCGGCATCGTCTCCGTGCAGCTCGCGGCCGGCGCCGAGGCGGCCAAGCACTTCGTGGACCACACGCAGATCTTCACACTGGCCGAATCGCTCGGCGGTGTGGAAAGCCTCATCGAGGTGCCCGCCGCCATGACCCACGCCTCCGTGGCCGGCACCACCCTGCAGGTGCCCGCCAACCTGGTGCGCATTTCGGTCGGTATCGAGAACGCCGACGACCTTATCGCCGATCTCAAGCAGGCGTTGGATCGTATCTGACCGTACTGACGGTACTGGTGGCACCGTATTGACGGTGCCACCACGCTTATCGGCGGACTCGCTATCGATTGGTACCTACAAAAAATCCCCGGCCCACAAGGGTCGGGGATTTTCCGTTATCGATTAAACATATTGAATCAGCTGGCGTTGCCGCCCTGCCATCCAGTGGCATCCGCACCAGCCGGGCGCAACGTCTGACCGGAAGTCGGTGTGGTGCCATCAACGACCACACGAGTGCCGATGGTGGCAAAGTCGTACATCCACTTGGCATCGGCCACCTGCATGTTGATGCAGCCGTGCGAGCCTGGGATACCCTGCTGCACATAGATGGGGTGCTCGCCCCACATGTATGCAGGAACACCGTGCAGAGCCTCGCCGCCGTTATAGTAGGAAACCCACGGCGTGCCTGGCTGGTTGTAGCCTTCGCCAACCATGGTCTGCGATTCGTACTTGAGATACACGTAGAACGTGCCGGTATCGGACAGCATGGAACCATCGGCGGTGGGCTTGCCAGAAGCGATGTTGAACTTCTTGACCACCGTGGTGCCCTGATATGCAGTGGCAGTCTGGTTCGTCAGATCAACATGAACCCACTTATCGCCATTTGCCGTATCGAAGTTATGAGGCACCTCGACCTGCTTGACATCATACGGGCTGTCTTTCACAGCCACAGTGGAATCAGTGGACTGGTTCTGCTCGATGGCGGTAGCCAGACGTTCGGGGGCGTCCCCGGCGCCAGTCACTTCAATACCATCCACACCGAGTGTCTTATCGGCACCAATTTCCACGCCGCCTTCGTCTTTCGGCGTGATGTAGACCTCGCGTGTCACCTTGGGAACAGTCAGTTCTTTGGTTACGCTGTCACTGGTGACGTACTTGGTGATGGCATCGCGGTCGACTACCAGACTCATGGTGCCACCCGCCTTATTCACCGTGGGCTTGAGGAATGAGGCAATGGTATCGGCCGGGATGGTGACGCTCTTGTTCACGCCGTTGTCCACGGTCAGTTTGAGGCCAAGCTTGGCATTGGCGTCAAACTGTGTTTGCTGTGCGCTCGCGTCATCAATCGGATTCTTTGCAGTCTGTAGCTTGACCGGCACCGTCGCATTTTCGCCCGGGGTCGCGACGGCCTCCTTGACTGCAGCATTGACAACATTGATATCCGGACCCTTGCCATCCTGACCCGCGGTGTAATCGAACTGCTTGGTGCTCTTGTTGTAGACAACGGTGGCAATCTGCGCTCGGTCGGCCTCATCGACCAGGCCGGCGGTGACGAATTGTTCGGCAGTCTCTTTGTCCCTGGTGGCGGTCAGAGCGATATGCGGCTGATCGAAAATATTGAGCTTGGCCACGTCGCCGGTCTTCGCGTTCAACAGCGCATCTACGGTTTTATCCGTGTCGACGGTGACGCCAAGGTCCTTCAGCGAGGCTTTGACGCTGTTGCCTTCGGCGGTGAACGTCACTGTGGTGTTATTCAGCTGCTGCTTCACAGTATTCGCAAGTTCTTCGCGGGTCTGGCCCATGACAGAGACATTGCCCAAATGAACACCGGGCGCAGCCTTGTCTTGGAAGTACCAACGTCCGACGAAGAAATAGGCTATTAATGCGGCAAGCAACACTGCAAATATGGTTATGATGGCAATCCGTGCGGCCTTGCCATGTGATTTAGCGGTGGTAGATGCCATAACATGTTCACCCACATAGGCTGTATTATCGGCATGGTTATTGGTGCCATTGTCACTTTGCTGTGGTGTGGCGGTACCTGAATCCGCGGCTGCGAACAGCCCATCGGTGGCCACAGGCTGCAGCACCGCCGTCTCCTGATCGTCAGGAGAGGAGAAGGAAAATGTATCGTTGGCCATCAAAATGCCCCGTCTTAGTTCTCTCAAAGCGGCATATCGTGCGATATGCCGGGAATAACGTTCCTTGACGCATAATAATACGGAAGGGCTACGTACATCGTTGCGAGGTATTCCGTTATACGCTGAAATCCAGCCGCGGTCGGCCTACACTGGTCGTTTATGACAGCACATCAGGCGGCGCTGGAGGCGCTCACACGATACTTCGGCTATGACTCGTTTAGGCCCGGACAGCAAGGAATTGTCGAGGCTTTGCTTGCCGGACGCGATGTCTTGGGCGTGATGCCCACCGGCGCAGGCAAGTCCGTGTGCTACCAGATTCCCGCCGCGCTCAGCCCGGGTGTGACTTTGGTCATATCTCCCTTGATTTCCCTGATGCGCGACCAGGTCGATGCGCTGAACGACCTCGGTCTGCCGGCCGCGTTCATCAACACCACTCAAACTCCCGACGAGCAGGCGATGGTGTTCGCCCAAGCCGCCGCCGGGCAGATCAAACTGCTGTACGTGGCCCCGGAACGCTTGGAAACCGGGCGATTCCGCGACTTTGCCGCCCGTACGCCGATCTCGCTGATCGCCGTGGACGAAGCCCACTGCGTCTCCCAGTGGGGTCAGGATTTCCGCTCGTCGTACTTAGGTATCGGCGATTTCATCGCCGGGCTGCCGCAGCGTCCACCGGTGGGTGCGTTCACCGCCACCGCCACCGAACGGGTGCGCCGGGACATCGTGGGACTGCTGGGATTGCGGAATCCGGCCGTCACCGTTACCGGATTCGACAGGCCGAACCTGTATTTTGATGTGGTCAAACTGGAAACCAAATACAAGGCCGCATGGGTGGCGCGGTATGTGGCCGACCATCCGGACGAATCCGGCATCGTCTACTGCGCCACCCGCAAGACCACCGAAGCGCTCACCGACACGCTGAACCAGATGGGGCATCCGGCCGTCGCCTACCATGGCGGCATGTCGCCGGACGCGCGTGAGGCGGCCCAGCGCGACTTCATCACCGACAAGGTGCCGGTGGTCGTGGCCACCAACGCTTTCGGCATGGGCATCGATAAGTCCAACGTGCGTTACGTCATCCACCACAATCTGCCCGAATCCATTGAGGCCTACTATCAGGAGGCCGGCCGCGCGGGCCGTGACGGCGAGCCCAGCCGATGCACGCTGCTGTGGAATGAGTCAGACATCGTCACCCGGCGTCGGTTGCTGGATAACGATTATGAGAACGAGCGATTGACTCCCGAAGAGCAGGAAATCGTTCGCCAGTCCAAGCGCCGGCTGCTGGACGGTATGGTCGGCTACTGCCGCACCACCGACTGCCTGCACCGGTATATGACCCGGTATTTCGGTCAGGAATTGTCGCCGAATGCTGGTTCCACGGCGGGTGAAGACATTGCGGCGGACTCTTCGCAGTCCGGCAAATGCGGTGCCTGCTCGAACTGCGAAAGCACGTTCGAGACCATCGACGTGACCCGCGTGGCGCAGGCGATCAGCCGTTGCGTGCATGACGTGGGGCAGCGCGTCGGTTCCGGCAAGATCGTCAAGATCCTGCGCGGTTCGCGGGCACAGGATCTGGCATGGCTGAACCCGGAGCGGATGCCCACCTTCGGCATGCTCAAGGACGTGAACGAGGCTCGCGTGCGCGACGTGTTGAGCCAGATGGCCACGGACGGGTACCTGTCAATCGCCGAAGGGCGTATGCCAATCGTCATGTTCGGTGCGCGGGCGGCCGAAACCGCCGCTCCCGACTTCCACTATGAGATCAAACGGGTGGAACGCAAGTCGGAGGCGGCCGGTTCCGGTCGGAGCGGGGGAGTGGCTGATACTGCCGATTCCGCCAATGTTCCCGGCGATGCGCTGGGCTCGTATATCCCGGACGATGACGAGGAATCGCTGTTCCAGAAGCTACGCGAACTGCGACGCACCATCGCCCAGGAAATCGGCAAGCCGCCGTACATCGTGTTCTCCGACAAGACCTTGCGCGACATGGCCCGCATCAAGCCGGTTACCAACGCGCAATTTCTGGCGGTCAACGGCGTCGGTCAACACAAGCTCGACCTCTACGGCCAGCGCTTCATGCAAGCCATCGCCTCGTTCAATGCCGGGAGTGCGTCATAACAATCTCCTATAGCGAACTGCGGAGTATTTGCGGGCGTTCTTGGGCTGGCTCGACTACGATGACTGTTCGATGCTTCATGACCGAACACTCGGCAAGTAGAAAGGCAACAGCATGGCAGAAGAAACGGCCGAAAAGCCCGTCGTCGAATCATTCCAGCTTGATCACACCAAGGTCAAGGCGCCGTACGTGCGTTACATCGACACCGAAACGGGCCCTCACGGCGACGTGATCTCCAACTATGATCTGCGCCTGACCCAGCCGAACGAGCAGGCCATCCCCACCGGCGGCCTGCACACCATCGAACACACCATCGCCGTGCTGCTGCGTGAACGCATTCCCGGCTACATCGACTGCTCGCCGTTCGGCTGCCGCACCGGCTTCCACCTGCTGACCTGGGGCACCCACTCCACCGAGGATGTGGCCAAGGCGTTGAAGGAATCGTTGGAGTTCATCGCATACAAGGCCACATGGGATGACGTGCCCGCCACCACCGAGAAGAGCTGCGGCAACTATCGCGACCACAGCCTGTTCACCGCCAAGGAATGGGCCAAGCTGATCCTTGAGGAAGGCATCAGCTCCGACCCGTTCGAGCGCAAGGTCGTCTGATTCGTCTGATTCGATTCAATTCTGATTCGGCTCCCGCTGGCGGGAGCCGGGGGCGAAGCCGACTGAGGGTGGCTGTCCTCAACTCGGCTGGACTGTCCGGCTCCTGCGGACGGGAGTCATTGTTTATTAGTGTCCGTCATGCAACGCGGACGGGATTTCTTGTGCCTACGGCATGGTAGGTTGGCCGTCAGTTAGTCGCCGGTCACCGTGCCGGCAACCCGGCATGTCGGAGAGGTGAGAAGTGACTCAGTCGAACGCTGCAAACAAGGCGACAGGCCGCCGTTTCCGCCACGCCACCATGCGCGATCTGCCGCAGATGCAGAAAATCTACGCACGCGCACGCGCGTTGATGGTCGCCAACGGCAACCCCACCCAGTGGGGCAACGAATTTCCGCGTGAATCGGTGATTGAGGACGACATCGCCAACCAGCGTACGATGCTGCTGGTCGACACCTGCAATGGCCACGAACGCATTCTGGCCCAGTTCGCCCTGTGCCCGGGCGAGGATCCGACCTACGCCAAAATCGACGGCGCCTGGCTGGACAACGACGCCTATGTGACCATCCACCGCATCGCCGCATCCGGTCTGGTGCGCCACGCGGCCCGCGACTGTATCAGGTGGGCCCTGAAGCACTACGGCAACGTGCGCGCCGACACCCACCCCAATAACAAGGCCATGCAGCACGTGCTCGAAAGCTCCGGCTTCGCCCGTTGCGGCCTGATCCAGCTGCTCGACCGGCCGGTCGACACCACCAGAATCGCCTATCAGCGCCACGAGTGGTGAGTGTGGCTGTCGCCAGCGTGTTCGGTTCCGCGGTGGAGCTGGTCAGGTAAGGTCCACGTCGTCGCGCACGTACGGTCCGTCGGCCGCCCGTTCAAACTCGTGCATATCGCAAAAACCGTACGCTGAAAGTAACTCAGCGTACGGTTTTCACGAAAGCAGCCATCGGCTATCGGTCAGCCGATAGACCTCAGTCCTCAGTCCTCAGTCGCAGCGACCTTGGCGTCAGCCCCGGCCTTCTGCTCAAGGCCGAGCTTGGAGCGCTTGCGGCTGTAGCCGAAGTACACGATCAGGCCCAGACCGAACCAGACGGCGAAACGCACCCAGGTCTCCCAGTTGAGACCGGCGATGAGCACGAAGCAGAATACGATGGCCAGAATCGGGGTGACCGGCACGCCCGGCGCGCGGAAGCCGCGGGGCGCATTCGGCTGGGTCTTGCGCATCCATAGAATACCGGCCGACACGATGATGAACGCGGACAGCGTACCGATGTTCACCAGCTCGAACAGCACGTTGATGTTGATGAAGCCGCCGGCGAACGCGGTCAGCAGACCGAAGAACCAGGTGCCCTTGAACGGGGTACGGTACTTCTCGTGCACGTGGCCGAAGAACTTCGGGAACAGGCCGTCACGGCTCATGGCGTAGCAGATACGGGATTGGCCGTACAGCTGCACGAGCATCACCGTGGTCATGCCGATGAGGGCGCCCAGGTTCACGATCACCGCGAGCCAGTTCATGCCGGTCTCCAGAATCACGCCGGCCACCGGGGCGTCGATGTACTTGGCGAACTCCTTGTAGGGCACCACGCCGGTCATGATCAGGGTCATGATGACGTAGAGCACGGTGGAAACGGCCAGGGACAGCAGAATGCCGCGCGGCAGCGTCTTGTTCGGGTTGATGGTCTCCTCAGCGGAAGAGGACACGGCATCGAAGCCGATGAAGCTGAAGAACACGATGGAAGCGGCCGGCACGATGCCGTACGGCTGGGTGGAGCCGGGCTGGAAAGTGTAGATGCCGTACGGGGAGAACGGCTGCCAGTTGGACGGCTTGACATACCACACGGCGCACACGATGAACAGCACGATGATGGCGAGCTTGATGAGCACCATCACGTCATTGGTGCGCTTGGTCTGGTTGATGCCGATGGAGAGCACCCACGTGATGATGAGCACGATGACGAAACCGGGCAGGTTGAAGTAGGTGGTGACGTCCGGGTTGGTGCCGTAGGCGGCGGTCAGCTCGACCGGCAGGTGCAGGCCGAAGCCTTCCAGCAGTTTGTTGAAGTAGCCCGACCAGCCGGCGGACACTGTGGCCGCCTGCAGGGCGTACTCCAGAATCAGATCCCAGCCGATCACGAAGGCGATGAGCTCGCCGAACGCCAGATAGGCATAGGAGTAGGCCGAGCCGGACACCGGGGCCATGGCGGCGAACTCGGCGTAGCACAGACCGGCAAAACCGCAGCAGACGGCGGCCAGCAGGAACGATACGGACAGGGCCGGGCCGGCGGTCAGCGCGCCCTTGCCAGTGAGCACGAAGATACCGGTGCCGATGATCGCGCCGATGCCGAGCATCGTCAGATCGAAGGTGCGCATCGTGCGCTTGAGGGGAGTGGATTCGGCGACAAGCTGATCCACGCTTTTCTTACGAAACAGATCCATGTTCTTCTCTCATGAAATCTAGGATTATGGGGCTGAACCGGACGGATTTCCGGGATCCCGGCACGCCTCAACGCCGGGAATCAAAGGCGGCTTCCGAGAAACCGCATATCGGTCATTAGTGTACGACTGCCGGGCGAAAACAGACGATTGCGACTACACGTCACATTCTCGCGCAACAATAGGTGTCTATGAGCATGAACGCAGCACCTGAAATCGCATTCTCGTCCGAGCAGGGCAAGGCCAACTATGCGGCCGCCCGCCGCCAATACCCCGCACAGGCCATCGTGGACCTCAAAACCATGCGCGACAACATGGCCCACCTGGTCTCCGTGGTCGGCGGGCCCGCTTCCGGCACGGCGGTGATGGGTGTGGTCAAGGCCGACGCCTACGGCCACGGACTGCTGCCCGCCGCCCTGGCCGCGCTCGCCGGCGGCGCCACATGGCTCGGCACCGCGCAGTCGCACGAAGCGTTGCTGCTGCGCAAGCTCGGCATCGGCCCCGACCGCTGCCATATTTTGACTTGGGTATACAACGGCACCGAAGTCCCGTTCGACGAGCTGATCGCCGCCGACATCGACGTATCGGTCGGCTCCCTGCCCGGCATCGACGCGGTGGCCGCCGCCGCACGCAAGCTCGGCAAGCCCGCCCGCGTACACGTCAAGGTCGATTCCGGCTTCGGTCGCAACGGTTTCACACCGGCCGGATTCGACGCCGCGCTCGCCAAACTCGTGCCGCTCGCCAAAGAGGGCGTGTTGCATATTGTGGGTCAGTGGAGCCATCTCGCCGTGGCCGATTCGCCCGATGTGTCCGAATTCGTGTCCTCCACCGACCGCCAGATCGAAACATTCAAGGACTTCACGCGCCGCATGGAACAGGCCGGCATTCCGCCGGAGATCCGTCACCTGGCCAACACAGCGGCCACTTTGGACCGCCCGGAGATTCACTTCGAACTCACCCGCCCCGGCATCGGCCTGTACGGCTACGAGCCCGATCCCGCGATGGGCACCCCGCGCGACTGGCATCTGACCCCGGCCATGCGCCTGCAGGCGCAGCTCGGCACGGTCAAGGATGTGGAGGCCGGCCACGGCATCTCCTACGGCCGCACCTACCTGACCCCGGACAACACCTCGACCGCTATTGTGCCGCTGGGCTACGCCGATGGCATCCACCGCTCCGCTTCCGGTTTCGATATGGAAGGTGCCAAGCACGTGGAGAAGCCGGGCGGCCCGGTGCGCATCATGACCACCGAAGGCCCGAAGATCTACCGCGTGTGCGGCCGCGTGTGCATGGACCAGTTCATCGTGGACCTGCACGGATCCGCCGCCGAACTCGGCGTTCACGAGGGCGACACGGTCGAACTGTTCGGCCCGGGCCGCGGCGAGGATTACGTTGAGCCTACCGCCGACGATTGGGCCCGCGCCGCCGACACCATCAGCTACGAGATCTTCACCTGCCTGCGCAACCGCATCCCGCGCCTTTACGAGCATGCCGCCGAAGTGCTGCCCGCCGCCGACCTCGCCAAACTCGACCCCGCCACGCTGCTATAAGGTGCATTAACGCCATACGGTGGCACCCCGTAATCCCTTCTTCCCGAATATGTGCCACTGATATGTGCTGAGCGTCACATATTCGGGAAATCGGCCCCAATCTCCCGAATATGTGCCGTTGAGTTGACGTCAGTGGCACATATTCGGGAAGTCGGGATTACTGCGGCCGATATGTGTGCCTATGCTTGGCATATGGAAACGACTTTGGATGGGGAACAGGTGCTGAGCGACGAGGGCTACAGCGCCTTCGACGAGGAGCGATGGGCACCCGAGCCGCCCAAATCCAAGTCACGCACCGCGTTCGAGCGCGATCGCGCGCGACTGATTCATTCGTCCGCTTTGCGGCGTTTGGGCGCGAAAAGCCAGATTCTGATTGCCGGTACCGACGATTTCGCTCGCACTCGACTGACGCATACGCTGGAAGTCGCCCAGATCGGTCGCCAAATCGGCGCATTGCTCGGCTGTGATCCGGACGTGGTCGACTGCGCCTGTCTGGCCCACGACCTTGGTCACCCGCCGTTCGGGCACAATGGGGAGCGTGCGCTCGCCGACATCGCCGGCAATATCGGCGGCTTCGAAGGCAACGCACAGACCATGCGTATCCTGACCCGGCTCGAACCCAAGATCTTTCACCCGGACGGGCGTTCGGCCGGCGTGAACCTGACCCGTGCGGCCTTGGACGCGGCCGTCAAATACCCGTGGACCTTGGCCGAAGCCGACCAACACCCAAAGGGGGAGCGGTCGAAGAAATTCTGCGTCTACCCGGATGACGAGCCGGTATTCCGATGGCTCAAGATCGGCGCGCCTCAGGCTACCAAGCCCATGGAATGCCAGATCATGGACCTTTCGGATGATATCGCCTACTCCGTGCATGACGTCGAGGATTCCATCGCCACCGGCGCGTTCGATCCGATTGTGCTCGCCGATCCGAAGATGCTGGACCACATCATCGAGCAGACGCGCGCATGGTATGGGGCGAAGTGGGATGCCGACAAGCTGCTGGCCGCGTTCATGCGATTGCGCCGAGAGTATTTGTTCCCTGCATATTTCAATGGTTCGCGCGAATCGTTGGCACAGCTTAAGAACATTACGTCCGATTTGATCGGCCGCTTCTGCTGGTCGGTGGAAACCGCCACGCGCGACACGTACGGGCCCGGGCCGTTGACCCGGTATTCCGCGAACATCGTGATTCCCGAGAACACGAATTACGAGATCGTGGCGTTGAAGGGCATCGCCGTGTACTTCGTCATGGCGCCTCGCGAGCGCGAGCCATTCCATCAGGAGGAGCTCAAGATCGTATCGGATTTGGTCGATGTGCTTATGGCCGATTCGCCGCTCCCATCCGACGCTTTGGAAAGCCAGTTCCTGGCCGATTGGAATGAATCCACCAATGACAACGAGCGCCTGCGCGTCGCCATCGATCAGGTCGCAAGCCTGACCGACAACTCCGCCCTGGCCCTGCACTCCATCTTGTGCTGAGGGCGTGTTGGGCGGGCGCTTCCCTCAGTCTCGCTGCGCGAGCCAGCTCCCCTCGGGTGAGGGGAGCTGTCGCTGTAGGCGACTGAAGGGAGTTTCGCGGAAGAAATGATAACCGACGGTAAAAATTTACCGTGTCTCAGGTGAGGCGGTACTCTAGAGACTTATGGTCGGAATGATTAAGAAAGAAGATGTCGAGAAGGTGCGCGCCGCCGCGGACCTGTATGACATTGTATCTGCGACCGTAACGCTTAAGCCCTCCGGCACCGGCACCTTCGTGGGCCTGTGCCCGTTCCACGACGAGAAAACCGGCAGCTTCAACGTGCGTCCCTCGCTCGGCGTGTGGCACTGCTTCGGCTGCGGCTTGGGTGGCGACGTATTCAAATACGTCGAACAATCCGAAAACATCGACTTCCGCGAAGCCGTGGAACTGCTCGCCGACAAGTACCATATCGAGCTGCACTACGAGAACAGCGGCAACGGCCCGGCGCGCGAGAACACCGGCTCCAAGCGCACGCGACTGCTGGAAGCCTGCGAGGAAGCCCAGCGCTTCTTCGTCTCCCAGATCTTGACCAAGGAAGCACTGCCCGCCCGCAAGCTGCTTGGCGGCCGCAACTTCTCCCAAGCTGATTGCGAACGTTTCGGCTGCGGCTACGCGCCGCAAGGCTGGGATAATCTCGTGCGCCACTTGGCCTCCAAGGGGTTTACGCAGAAGGAAATCCTCGACGCGGGCTTGGCCCGTCAAGGCCAGCGCGGCATCTATGACTATTTCCGCGGCCGAGTGACCTGGCCCATCCGCGATTCGACCGGCCGCACGCTCGGCTTCGGCGCGCGCAAACTATACGAAGACGATCAGATCGCCGCCAAATACATCAACACGCCGGACACGCAGCTCTACCGCAAAACCCAGGTGCTTTACGGCATCGATTTGGCCAAATCCGCCATCGTCAAGAAGCGGCAGGTGGTGATCGTCGAAGGCTATACGGACGTGATGGCCATGCACTTGGCCGGCATCGACACCGCCATCGCCACGTGCGGCACGGCGTTCGGCGCCGAGCACGCCAAGATTGTGCGCCGCCTGATCGCCGACGATTCGCTGGGCGCGGTCCAGCTGGTCGGGCCGTTGAAGGTCAAGGACCAGCCGTTGAGCTCGCGCATCGTGTTCACGTTCGATGGTGACGCCGCCGGCCAGAAAGCCGCGCTGCATGCCTTCGGCCTTGATTCGGCCTTCCTCTCCCAAACCTTCGTGGCCGTGGCCGACGACAATCTCGACCCGTGCGACCTGCGCATCGAGCGAGGCAACGAAGCAGTGCGTTCGCTGATCGCCCGCGCCAAACCGTTGTATGACTTCGTGATCGACGCCGCCATCAGCCGGTTCGACCTGACCTACACGCCCGGCCAAGTGGGTGCGATGAAAGCCGTGGCCCCGCTGGTGGCGCAGATTCGCGACCGCTCCCTATGGGACGCTTACGCGCGCAAGTCCGCGGGCCGTATCGGCGTGGATCTTGAGGTGATGCGCCGCGAGGTGATGAACGCGCGCCGGCAGATGCATGTACGCGATGAGGACGCCTACGCGCCCAAACGTCGATTCGAGCGTGACGAGCCGCGTGTGGAACCCGGCACCAACCCATACGCCAATCCGGCCACGCGCAAGGCGTTGGAGCGCCGTGACGCCGCCGAACAGGCATATTTCAAGATCGACGACGCCGTATTCATCGCCGAACAGCAGTTCATGGCCGTGCTGATTCAGGTGCCGCGCGCCATCGACCGCACCATGTTCGGGCAGCTGACCATCGACCATTTCATGACTTCGGTGTTCCGCACCCTGTTCCAGGCGATCGCGGCCGCCGGCGGACTGCCATCCGACGATACCCCGCAGGGGCTGTGGATGCACAACCTCACTAAGGCCGGCGGACCGATGCTGAATCAGGTGATCAACGAGCTGGCCGTCATGCCGTTGCCACTGCCTGGCGACGACGGTGGTAATGGCGCACAACCTCCGCAGTCGAACGTGCCTGGGGGAGTCGGCGGTGGTGCGGCCGCCGTGCAGCTACGCCCTGCCACGCCGGAAGAGCAGCGCTATGCCACCGAACTGCTCACCCGATTGTTGGACATGGGCTTCATGCGCCAGATCGGTTTGGCCAAACGCCGCATGGCCCAGCTGCCCGACGGCGAAGAGAAGATAACCCTCCTCGGCCAGATCACCCGCATGGAAACCGCCCGTAAAGACCTCCAAGCCCAAATCTACGGCAACACCGTTGGCTAGTAATCTCTCCCTCTGACGAGGGAGGTTACTGGCCGCAGTCGGGCGGGGCGAGAGAAGCGACGTCAGATATATCGCGCAGCATCGATGTCACATCAACTATTCGTTTGATATTAACTTTTTAATGACAAACGATAAATTATGGTATAATGCAAGTATGAGTTGCTTGGTTTGCGCAATGAAGCGGAGGCTCAATCATGGCAACGACAAAGAAACTATCCTTCGGTTTGGATAAGGCCGGTGGCGCGGCCTTGATCCTGGCCCGCATCGGTGCCGCGCTCCTATGGATCATCGCAGCGCTCGCGGCCGTGGTGTGGGTGGTATTCCTCATTTCCCCGCGCTCGTTCGCCGCGAACTTCGGCAGTGTCGACCTGAATGTCGGCGGCGCGTTCACCCTCAGCATCAAGGGCGACTTGTTGGACTACTCCTATAATCTGCAGAACTTCCACGACGGTCCCGTCAACATGGTAGCTACCATCTCCACCGGTCTGGCGAGAATGGTGGTCTACGCTCTACTGGCCTTGGCGTTCTCCGAAATGGCCGCACTGTGCAAGGATTTGACGGTGTGGCTTGCAGACGGCAGGGATGCCACGCCTTTCCAAGGCATGGTGTCCGACCGGTTGAACAGGGCTGGCTGGTATCTGATTGTCGCGCCGATTGTGGGTCTGGTGAACTTCATCGTATGTTTCCTGGCTGGCACGGGCGGCAACTGGGGCTTATGGATGAGCGGCATGATGGTGATGATTGGCATTATCCTGTTGCTGATTGCGCGCATCTTCGATTATGGCATGGGTCTGCAACGGGAAGTCGACGGTCTGCTGTGAGGGGGAAGAGCGCCGTAGGCCCGCGTGGCGCCGGTCCGAACAGGGCCGGTCCGAACACCGAGGGCCCGAATGAGGACAGCCTGAACATCGTTGATTCGAGCGAGACCGGCCTGAATACGGCTGACTCAAACTCCACCGGTCCGGCCGGCATAGGCCATATCGTCCTGCGCCTCGACCGCATCATGGTCGAGCGAGGCCGCTCACTCAACTGGCTGGCCGATCAGGTGGGCATCACCAACGTGAACCTTTCCAAAATCAAAAACAATCGCGTTTCCGCCATCCGCTTTTCCGCCCTCGCCGCCATCTGTGCGGCATTGGATTGCCAGCCCGGCGACATTCTTGAATATGTGGATGGCATTTCGGGCGATGCGGACGATGCGAATAGCAAGTAATCGCACGCATGCCAACTCTTCTCCTCCTGGCCTGTGATTGATTGACAATCAGGGATTACATGCCAAATGGGAGAGATAAACATGTGGAGGTTGGATTGGATGGGTGCAGAAGTTGCGGATTGGCCCCATCCAAATTGGACTGGTTTGGGTGGGCCAATCCAATCCGTTCAATAATGAAGCGCGATACCAAGCAGCGTCGAAACGAAGGGAAACTCATGACGCAGAATCGTGCGGAACTCAACCGTAATCTGGCCCAGATGCTCAAGGGTGGCGTGATCATGGACGTCACCACGCCCGAACAGGCGAAAATCGCGCAGGATGCCGGCGCATGCGCGGTGATGGCGCTGGAGCGCATCCCCGCTGACATTCGTGCCGCCGGCGGCGTCTCCCGTATGAGCGATCCGGCCATGATCAAGGGCATTCAGGAAGCTGTCTCCATTCCGGTCATGGCCAAGGTGCGTATCGGCCACATCGCCGAGGCCCGCATTCTGCAGGCCATCGAAATCGACTACATCGACGAATCCGAAGTGCTTTCCCCGGCCGACGACGTGTACCACATCGACAAGAACCAGTTCGACGTGCCGTTCGTGTGCGGCGCGAAGAACCTGGGCGAGGCACTGCGCCGCATCGCCGAGGGTGCTGCCATGATTCGTACCAAGGGCGAGCCCGGCACCGGCGACGTGATTCAGGCCGTGCGCCACATGCGCACCATGAACAAGCAGATTCGCGAACTCGTCGGCCTGCGCGACGACGAGGTCTACGAGGCCGCCAAGCAGCTGGCCGTGCCCTACGATCTGGCCAAGTACGTGCACGACAACGGCCGTCTGCCCGTCGTGAACTTCGCCGCCGGTGGCGTGGCCACCCCGGCCGACGCCGCCCTGATGATGGAGCTTGGTGCCGAAGGCGTGTTCGTGGGCTCCGGCATCTTCAAGTCCGGCGACCCGGCCAAGCGCGCCGCCGCCATCGTCAAGGCTACCGCCAACTGGCAGGACGCCGATCTGCTCGCCAAGCTGTCCGAAAACCTCGGCGAAGCCATGGTCGGCATCAATGAGGACGAGATTCAGACCATCATGGCCGCTCGCGGCGAGTGAGTGCATTACCTTGGCTCCCCTCTTTGAGGGGAGCCAGGAAAGGGTGACGCTCCCGCCAGCGGGAGTCAAGGCCCAAGGAGACAACATGGTTGTAGCTGTTGAATATATTTCCAAAGAAGAATCCGCGGACGCCAAAAACGCCAAGCACGGCGTGACCGGCATCCTGGCCGTACAAGGCGCATTCGCCGAACATGCGGCGGTGCTGGACAAGCTCGGTGCGCCGTGGAAACTGCTGCGCGCAGCCGAGGATTTCGATGAATCCATCGACCGCGTGATTCTGCCCGGCGGCGAATCCACTACACAGGGCAAGCTCCTGCATTCGACCGGACTGTTCGAGCCGATCGCCGCCCACATCAAGGCAGGCAAACCGGTGTTTGGCACTTGCGCCGGCATGATTCTGCTGGCTAAAAAGCTCGACAATGACGACAACGTCTACTTTGGCGCGCTCGACGCCGTCGTACGCCGCAACGCCTATGGTCGTCAGCTCGGTAGTTTCCAGGCTACTGCCGATTTTGGTGCAGCGGATGATCCGCAGCGTATCACGGACTTCCCACTGGTATTCATCCGCGGACCGTACGTGGTGTCGGTCGGACCCGAAGCCACGGTCGAAACCGAAGTCGATGGCCACGTGGTGGGCTTGCGTCAAGGCAATATCCTGGCCACCGCCTTCCACCCGGAACTCACGGACGATACCCGCATCCACGAGCTCTTCCTGTCGCTGTAGTCGATTCGTCTGCCGTTAGACTGGTATCCGATTGACGAATCAAGGAGACGATCTGCCATGCAGCTTGAGCTGAATCGACGCAGCAAGGTGCCGATGTACCGGCAGCTGGCCGCCGAGCTGCGTGAACAGATCGTCTCCGGCGCGATGGCCGAGGGCTACCGCCTGCCTCCCGAACGCGAGCTGTCCTCACGTCTCGAAGTCAATCGCACCACGGTGTTGCAGGCGTATCAGCAGCTCAAGGACGAAGGTCTTATCGCCTCCAAAGTCGGCAAAGGCACGTTCGTGCTGCCGGCTGCCTCCGCAAGCCGAACATCGCACACGTCAAACAGTGACTTCGGGAATGCAATAACGCGAACAACACGATCGTCGGCAGAAATGGGAACATCGCAAGCCTCCTCTTCCGGCGACGTAGAACGTGCTACCTCCACTGATTTCTTGACGACAGACCAGGGCAGCAGCTCTGCGGCGGTCCATACGATTCGTGAAAGCCGTTCGGTTCAGGGCCCGGAACCAACCGTCGTGCGTCCGCCATGGTCGGTGTTGTTCTCTGATTATTCCAACCGGTTTACCTACCATGACATCGCCTCGGCCGAGCGGGCGCAGCGCGGCGACACCATTATTGACTTCGCCACCGGTTCGCCGAACCCGGCGGATATCCCGGACGATCTGCTGCGCAAGGTCAGCATCGAAGCATTCGAATCGCGGGAATTCGACGGCCAACCGGAATCACCTATCGAGGGATTCGAAGAGTTGCGTGCGCTGCTTGCCGAACATATGCGCGCACGAGGCGTACAATGCGGCGTCCGCAACGTGATGGTGCTCTCCGGCTCCGAGCAGGGCATTGACCTCATCGTGCGCGCGTTCATCAACCCCGGCGACTGCGTGCTGGTCGAACAATCCACGTTCTTCCCGGCATTGCAGACCTTCCGTTCGGCGGATGCGCGCATCATCGGCGTTCCAGTGGACGAGCACGGTATGCGTACAGACCTGTTGGATGGGTATTGCGCGCGATTCCGGCCCAAGCTCATTTACACCGTCCCGACGTTCCAAAACCCTACCGGTACCACGCTGTCGCCCGAACGACGCAGCGAACTCATTGACGTGGCGCGGCGCTATCAGTGTCTGATCGTGGAAGACGATGCTTACGGCGATTTGTGGTACGGCGGGGAATCGTCCGACGCGCATCGCCCCATACCGCTTAAAGGCATGGAGAATGCGGGATACGTGATGTATTTGTCGACGTTCTCGAAAACCGTCACTTCGGGCCTGCGCACGGGATGGGTTGTGGCCGATCCGCATGTGATCAACCGGCTGGCGGCTCTGCGGCGCATGGTCGACCAGCATACGAGCACGTCATCGCAGCGCATCTGCCTGGAACTGCTTAAAGAAGGCCGCATCGCCGAACATTTGCGCGGTTTGATTAAGGCTTACCGCATTCGACGAGATGCAGCAATCGCAGCATTGGAGCAGTATGCGCCGGATGAAGTGTATTGGACCATGCCTGCAGGTGGCTACTATATTTGGGTTTCTTTGCCGGACGGCGTGCGCTCTCTGGATGTATTGGAATCCTGCCGTTCCCAAGGCGTTACGTTCATGCCGGGCAGCGTGTTCGACGTTGACGAAATGGATGATTCCCATATTCGTCTCAACTTTGTGCGCCCGGATGCTGCTGACATTGATACCGGCATTCGAATCATTGGCGAGACGATAGCACAGATGTAGTCAAGTGACTGGCTCATTGCGGTTGTCGAGTTTTTTTTTGATGGCTACATACCCACATCGATGAGTGCATTCGACGAATAAATAAGCGAGGAAGCCATCATCAGTTCGCTGTGGCATGCGCATAGCGTTGTCGGGCGAACGGGACAGACCACGTGGTCGTTGCGTGATCTGGTCGATCGAGCCGGCATCGCATTGCCCCTGGCGTAGTGGCGAGGTGGCGCAGTAACGAGTCGCGCCATCGCGAGCCGATGATGCGAAATGCGGAACCGGTCGCGGCCATCAACGGGTATCATACATGTGGAAGCAACGATACGTTGGCGTCAGCACATCCATCTGACTTCAGAAAGGGACACGATATGACCACATCCTCCGTTTCGCCGGTGACCACTGAACTGGCGGGCAGCGAAACCGGCATCACGCTTATCATTCACGCCGGAGCGGGCAGTCGTGGCAAGCACAGCACGCCTGAACGCATCGCCCAGGTCGAACTTGATCTGCAGCGCGCCCTCGATGCCGGATACCAGTTGTTGGAATCCGGAGCACCGGCGCATGAGGCTGTGGTCGCCGCCATCCACGTCATGGAAGACGCTCCCGAATTCAACGCCGGCCGTGGTGCCGCCCTGACCAGCGATGGCATCGCCCAGATGGACGCCTGCCTGATGACCGGCGATGGCGAGGTCGGTGCGGTCACCGGCGTAAGCACCGTGAAGAACCCGATCGATGCGGCGCGTGCCGTCAAAGAGCAGACCAAGCATGTGCTGTTCGCGGACCCGACCGATGCAGAAATCGCCGATTGGGGCGTCGCGACCGAAAGCAACGAGTACTTCATCACCGAACAGCGTCGTCAGTCCTTGGCCGAGGCTCAGTCCGGTGGCGATGAGTGGGAGAAGCATGGCACCATCGGCGCCGTGGCGCGCGATGCCGAAGGCAATATCGCCGCCGGCACGTCCACTGGCGGCATCACCAACCAGATGCACGGTCGTGTAGGCGATTCGCCGCTGCCCGGTTGCGGCACGTTCGCCAACCAGTCCACGGTGGCGGTGTCCTGCACCGGCATCGGCGAGGCATTCATCAAGGTGGTCGCCGCCCATCAGGTGTCGGATCGTGTGCGTTTCGCCGGCGAGAACGTCGAAGATGCCGCGACGGCCACTTTGGACGAAGTCGCCGCGCATCATGGCGATGGTGGCATGATCGTTCTGCCGGCGGTCGGCCGTGGCGTGGTCGCCTACAACAGCGAGATGATGAACTTCGGATACCGTAGCGCGCAAGGCGGTAAGGTGCAGGGCTGATTGCCCCCTGTATTGCGGCATATAACATGAATGGCCGGTGTGCTGCGGATTCTTGGTAAGGAATCCGCAGCACACCGGCCATTCATGTATGCGGCGAGTGCCGCCGATCGGTGCGGCAGTGTGCGCTACTTGGTGATCGTGTTATACGTGGGCATGTTCGTGTAATCGAACTGCACGTTCTTTACGTTCTGTGCAGACACGGCGGCGACGTTATCGCACCACAGCGGAATCGATGGCAGATCCTGGAGCAGGGTCTCCTGAGCTTCCTGCAGGGCGGCGGTACGTTTGCTCTCGTCGGTCTGGGAGAGGGCATCCGCAAGTTCCTGATCGAACTTCGGGCTCTTGTAATCGCCGTCGTTGGAGCCGTGGCCGTCCGCGGAAGCGGAGGAGTACAGCGGCGTCAGGTAATCCTCTGCGGAAGGATAATCCAGCATCCAGCCGGAACGGAATGCGGTGGCGATGGTGCGATCGGTGACGCGGTCGCGAATATCGCTGAACGTCGGGTACGAATCGCCCTCGGCGTTGATGCCGAGCGTGTTCTTGATCTGGTTCGCCACGGCGTCCACCCAAGCCTTGTGGCTGCCATCGGCGTTGTAGGCGATCTTGAAATCACCGCTCCACGGGGAGATCTTATTGGCCTGAGCCCAGAGCTTCTTGGCTTCCTCAGGGTTGTATTCCAGATTGGCGGCACCCTTCAGGTCCTTGGAATATTCAGGAACCAGCGGTGAAGTGAAATCGGTGGCCACGGTCTTGGTGTTCGAGAACACCTTGTCGACGATCTGCTTGCGGTTGATGGCCATGGAGATGGCCTGACGGCGCAACTGACCCTCCTCGTCAAAACCGAAATGATCGAGTCGTTCGGGGATGACGAAGCCCTGATACGTGGAACCGGCCTGGCTGTAAGCGGTGACGTTCTTGGCGGTGCGGAACGTCTTGACTGCGGACGGCGGCACGGCGTCCAGCACGTCCAGGTTGCCGGCCAGCACATCCGCGTAGGCGGAATCCTCGTCGGTGTACACGCGGAATTCGATGCCGCCGTTCTTCACCGTGCGGCTGCCTTTGTAATCAGGGTTCTTCACCACCGTGATGCTCTTGCTGACATCCCAGGACTTGAGCTTGTACGGGCCATTGCCGATGGGGTTCTTGCCGAACGCCTTGATGTCCTTGTATGCCACTGACGGCAGCGGGAAGAAGGATTGGTGCGCCAGCTGCACCGGGAACACCGAATCCGAGTGGTTGAGCGTGACGACCAGTGTGTGATCGTCCTTGACCTCCAGGCCGGACAGCTTCGCGTCATCGCTGACATTCGGGTCCTGCAGTTCGTCGTAGCCCTTGATGATGGACATGCGGCTCGCCTGCTTCATGGCGTGCTTGACGTTCGCCGCATAGCTCCAGGCATCGGCGAAGGAACTGGCGGTAACGGCCTCGCCGTTGGTGAATTTCCAGCCGTCGTTGATTACGATGGTGAACTGCGAAGCGTCATCGTTCGGCGTGATCGACTTGGCGACTTCGAGATGCTGCTTGCCGTTCACGTCATAGCTGACCAGACCCTCAAACAGGTAACGGATGACCTTGCCGCCACCCATTTCGTTGGTGTCGGCGGGAACCAGCGGGCTCTGCGGCTCGGTGTTGTTGACGGAAATGATGGCTTCTCCCGGGTTTACGGTCGCGCCGGAATCGGACTTACTACCGCAGGCGGCCACGGAAACCAGCATCACACATGCTGCTGCCATGGCGGCGAAACGTTTGACCGGGAATAATGGGGTAATACGCAACTTCATCGCTCCTCTTCCTCGAATGAAACTATGTTCCATCGGTATGAGCCAGCCACGTACGGTATTCGCGTCTGGCCTGTCACACAATGATGCAGCCGTATATACGGGCACAGCATTGCGCGGCAGTTCATTATAAGGAAGACATGCAAACTCAATGTTTCCTTGTCCAAATAAAGAAAAAACGAGCGCGGCTGATGTGCGGCACCGGTCCAAAAACTCACGTCCGCCAGCGCAACGCGACTACGTACCTTATGCCGGTCTGCGCGTAAAATAGAACGGCTGCGATATTGGGTTATTCACGGAGGAATGGATGCGACGCTGGCTGATCAATGTAGCCAAAAATGAGACGATTCTCATCGTCGCCGCAATACTCGCCCTGATTTCGTGCTTCATTGTGCCGCCGGACGCCGATTACAAAAGCTACATTCACGCCAACACCATCAGCCAGCTCATCTGCCTGATGATTGTGGTGTGCGGATTCCAGCGTATCGGCGTGTTCCGCATCATCGGTTCGCGATTGCTGGAGAAGGTCAGCACCATGCGCGGACTGGTCATTACGCTTGTTGCTTTGACGTTCTTTTCCTCGATGTTCATCACCAATGACGTTGCGCTGGTCATGTTCGTGCCGTTCGCGGTGGCCGTGCTCATCATGGCTGGGCAAGAGGATAAGACCAGGCGGGTTCTAGTGAACGTCGCAACACCTGAAGGGCCGAGCCGTAAAGAAAACGCCGGAGGCGTTTTTTAGACGAGTCGGAAAGCTGCGGCCCCAACCGGCAGTATGTACGCGGCCGTGACCAAGACCATGCGGGCATACTGCCGTTAGCCGCCCCCCCAAAAAAACGACCGTATGCCCGCAGCCCCTTGGTCGCAGCCACATACATACTGCCGTTTGCCGCAGGTCGCATCGATCACCAACCACCCGCGTAACAAACCCGGCAACATGGGACGTGCACAATGGCGCACATGGGTGTGAGCTTCGAATTGAACGGTGAGCTGTGCGCGGGCGGCAAGGGCCCGCGCGACCTGATCACCGACGTGCCCGGCGTGCGGGTGGGCCATGTGACGTTGTGCGGCGATTCGCCGGACGGCCCGCTGCACACCGGCGTGACCGCCATTGTGCCGCCCGGCGACTGCTTCGCCGACAAGCTGTCTGCCGCCGCATACGTGTCCAACGGCTTCGGCAAATCCATGGGACTGGTGCAGGTCGACGAGCTCGGCAGCCTGGAGACGCCGATCCTCATGACCAACACGCTCTCGTGCGGGGCCTGCTACGACGCGCTCGTGCGCCACGCGCTCGACCGGCACGCCGAGATCGGCGTGGACACCGGCACCGTCAACCCCGTCGTCATGGAATGCAACGACGGCCCGATCAACACGATCCGCGCGATGGCCGTCACCCCGCAGCACGGGCTGGATGCGATCGCCGCCGCCGGCGACACGTTCGATGAGGGCGACGTCGGCGCGGGAACCGGCATGACCTGCTTCGGATTGAAGGGCGGCATCGGCTCGTCGTCCCGCATCGTCGCGTTCGACGGATGCGACTACACGATCGGCGTGCTCGTGCTGACGAACTTCGGATCTCGGTCCTGCCTGCGCATCGCCGGCCGGCCGGTCGGACGGCTGCTGGCCGAGGCCGAGGACAAGGTGGACGACGATCCCGACAAGGGCAGCATCGTCGCCGTGATCGCCACCGACCTGCCGGCCGACTCGCGGCAGCTGCGGCGCATGGCGAAACGCGTGACCGTCGGCATCGCCCGCTGCGGCGGATACATCGGCAACGGAAGCGGCGAGATCGTCGTCGCGTTCAGCACCGCCAATCGCATCCCGCACTGGGCCGGCGAATCACGCGGCGGCGCGGCGGCGCCGATGATCGACACCGTGCGACGGCTTAGCGACAACGCGATGGACGACTGTTTCCGCGTGGTCGCCGCCGCCAGCGAGGAGGCCATCGTCAGCTCGCTATGGCATGCGCACAGCGTCGTCGGCCGCACTGGCGAGACCACCTGGTCCCTGCATGACGCCGCCGGGCGCGCCGGCGTCGACATCCTGTAGCCGACATCCTGTAACTGAAAGGAACAACAATCATGACCAATCCCATCATCCCCGTGTTCGACGGACACAACGACCTGCCGTGGGAAAGCCGCGACAACCGCCACTACAGCGTCGAAGGCATCGACCAGGAACTGCCGCAGACCCTGCACACCGACATCCCGAAGCTGCGCCGCGGCGGTTACCTCGCGCAATACTGGTCGGCGTACGTGCACAGCGACTACGCCGGCGGCGACGCGGTGATCGCCACGCTCGAGCAGATCGACTTCGTGCACCGCATGTGCGCGCGCTACCCCGAGACCTTCAAGCTCGCGACCACCGCGGACGACGTGCGCGCCGCGCAGGACGAAGGCCGCATCGCCTCGCTGATCGGCATCGAAGGCGGCCATCAGATCGCCAACAACATGGCCGTGCTGCGCGAATACGCGCGCCTCGGCGTGCGCTACATGACACTGACCTGGAACAACACCAACGAATTCGCCGACGCGGCGGTCGGAGAGCACAAGTGGCACGGCCTGAACGACCGTGGCCGCGAGATCGTGGCCGAGATGAACCACATCGGCATGATCGTCGACCTGTCCCACGTCTCCGCCGACACGATGCGCGACGCGCTCGCCGCATCGAAGCTGCCGGTCATGTTCAGCCACTCCTCGTGCTTCTCCGTCAACCCGCATCCGCGCAACGTGCCCGAGGACGTGCAGCGCATGCTCGCCGACAACGACGGCGTGCAGATGATCACCGCAGTGCCCGGATTCGTGTCCGCCGCCGTGCACGAGTGGGTCGCCGCCGGCGAGCAGGGCCCGCGCCCCGCAGTCAGCGTCAAGGATGTGGCCGACCACGTCGAGGCGGCCCGCGACGTGATGGGCGTGGACCATGTCGGCGTCGGCGGCGACTACGACGGCACCGGTGCGATGCCCACCGGCATGGAGGACGTCGGCAAGTACCAGAACCTGTTCGAGGAGCTTCGCTCGCGCGGCTGGAGCGAGGACGACCTCAACAAGCTCGGCTGGAGGAACGCGCTGCGCGTGCTCGAGGCCAACGACGGCGCGTACAAGGCGTTCATGACCGCGGGGGAGTGAGTCGCCGGGTGAACTGCCGTGCGTCCGTCGCGCGTCGACATCTTCGGGTTCGGCTCGTCGAACCTGAGCGGACAGGACCTGCAGCAGAAGCTAAAGAACTGGATTGGCTACAATGTATCGGACTGGTTCATGCGGGACATGACAACGAAGGAGTTGATCATCATGGCCGATCCGAATCGTCCCCGTCATTACGAGGAGGAGTTCAAGAGGCAGATCGTGCAGTCGTAACGGGAACGGCAAGCCGTCGTCGCAGATCAGGGCGGAGTACGGCATCCCGCGTTCCACGCTGCGGCGTTGGGTGCAGGGGATACGTAACAGCGGCTCCACGAAAGCGGCCGACAACCGCACTCCCGAGGAGAACGAGCTGATCGAATTGCGGAAACGCGACAGGCAGCTGGAGATGGAGGTCGATGTTTCAGAACAAGCGGCGCCGGTATTCGCACGAAAGCAGGCGTGATACGGTCCGACGCCGGCCGCTGCCCGGTATCGGCGCAGTGCGGGATCCTGGGCGTTGCCAAGTCGACCTGCTACTGGGTGCTCGAACACCCCGAGGCCGAGCGCGCCGACCCTTACGAGAAGGATGTGGAGCGCGTGTGGAGGGACAGCGGCAAGGTGTACGGGGCCAGGAAGATCAGGCACGCCCTGGGGCACGAGGGCGTGACGCTGTCCCGCCGCCGCATCAACCGGATCATGAAGGGGAACGGCATGGCCGGCTCCTGTTCCAAGGCCGCCTATAGGCCACGCCCGGCCAGGCCGAACGACGACCCGGCTCCCGACATCCTCGCCCGCGAGTTCAATGGCTATGCGCCGCGCACCCATCTGGCCTCCGACCCGGCCTACGTGAGGGTCGGCAGTTCGTGGGCGTACGTCTGCCTGCCCGGCGACCTGGCCAGCCGGCAGATCGCCGGCCATTCGGTCGGCGTCGGGCACGACGCCGATCTCGTGCCGGCCGCGTTCGCCGCGCTGCGCTTCCCGCTGGATGAGATCGAGGTGTTCCACACGGATCGCGGCGGCGGGTTCGCCGGGGAACGCGTCGAACGCGTGCTCGACGTGTTCGGCGTCACGCGTTCCCTTTCCAGACCCGGCAACCCGTACGACAGCGCGGTGGTCGAATCCACCAACCGGCTCGTCAGGAAGGAGCTCATCCACAGGAACGTCTACACGAACGTGGAGCAACTGCGCTCGGACGTCAACCGGTACGTGTGGTGGTACAACCACCAACGGCTCCACTCGACCCTCGGGTACCTGAGCCCCGTGGAGTTCACACAACAAGGAAAAACCCTCTAGAAACAGTCCAACACACCGTTGCCAATCCAATGGATCAGCCCGTTGCGGTCGAAGATGCCGTACGTGTATGCCGGCGCCTTCCGCTCGGCGACCAGTCCGTGGAAGATGCGGTCGATCTCGGCGATCGTCGCCTGATCGGGAATGTATGCGTGTGACGATGTCACGGTGATGCCCCTGTGTCAGAACTCGTAGTCGCCGCTCGGGCCGATGGTCAGGGCGAGATCGTGGGTGCGACCGGTGTGCATCGCGTCGTTGATCGCCTCGACCTGCGCCGCGTTCACCTCGTACGGCCTGCCGTCGAGCTCGCACACCGGGATGGCCCAGCCGCCGTGCGTCATGAACAGATGGTCGGCTTCGCGCAGTTCGGCCAACGGCAGCTTGCGGTATTCGACCTTCTTGCCCTCTTCGAGCGCCCACGCGAACAGTTCGCGCTGCGAGGTGCCGTTGAGGATGCCGATGCGCGGGTCGGGTGTAACGAACGTATCGCCGTACTGGCCGACGATCGACGAATTCGGGCATTCGAGCGTGAACCCGTCGGTCGTGTACTGGATCGAATCGCCGATGCCGCGACGGTCGCACAGCCGATGCTCGGACTGGCTGATCGCATAGCTGAGCGTCTTCGCGCCGTTGAGCAGCCACGGCGCCTTCGCGGTCACGTCGGACGCGTAGCCGCGCGACAGCGAGATCATGGTCAGCGGCTCGAGCGAATGCAGCAGGCCCTTGCCGTCGAGGAAGATCCACACGCTGGGCAGGCGGCCTTTGCCCGCGCCGACGCCGGTGGTCGGATCGTAGCCGCGCGAGACGAGGATGCGCAGCATCGGGCCGGGCTCGGGATCGTCGTAGGCGGCGATCACCGTGTTGACGGCCGCGGTGAACGCGTCGATGTTCGGCTCGGGCAGGTCGGTCATCGCCGCGGACGTGGCGAGACGGCGCAGATGGTTCTCCAGCGAGACCGGAAAACCCTTCCACACGGTCGTGGCCTCGAAGATGCCGTCGCCGCGCAGCACGCTCAGATCGAATACCGAGACGTGCGGCTGCTCTGGGTCGACAAGCTCGATCACGTCCTTCGGATCGAACGGCGTGCCCTTCGGCGCGAACAGCGCGGCCGAATTGCCGATTCCCAATATGATTCCCGTCATGATGCTCCCTTTCGCAAACCTACACATGGACATTGCATAACCTAGTCTCCTGGTATTATCCTCCCTCCCATTCGACGATATCCGCCGGTAACGTGCCGGACACATAGCGCGTCCTGCGCCGCCCCGATTAACACGATGCGCGAATCCGCGTAATGAAGGTTTAATGTCGGGTTTCTAACGTTGCCTGTGTCAACTGACGGAACACGAAACGCGGAAGAAGGCACGGATGGCTGAGGGGACGGCTGAAGCCGGCATGGATCGGAGAGTTGAACCGGAGGCGGAACTGGGGGAGGCCACGTCGCCGGCCGTCGCCCGCGACCTGTTCCGCGGCGGCGTCGTACGGCCGACCTGCGGTATCTCGAAAGGATACGCGCAGGCGAACATGATCGCCCTGCCACGCGAATACGCCTATGATTTCCTCCTGTTCGCCCAGCGCAACCCCAAGCCGTGCCCGATCCTCGACGTGCTCGACCCGGGATCGCCGACGCCGTCCATCGCCGCCGGTTCGGACATCCGCACCGACATCCCGCTCTACCGAGTATGGGAGAACGGCGAATTGGTCGACACGCTGCCCGACATCACCGACGTGTGGGCGAGACACGACGATCTGGTGACGTTCCTGATCGGATGCAGCTTCACGTTCGAATTCCCGCTGATGGAGGCGGGCATCCCCGTGCGCCACATCCTCGCCGGACGCAACGTGCCGATGTACAACACGTCGATCGCATGCCGTCCCGCCGGACGGTTCAGCGCGAACATGGTGGTGTCGATGCGCGGCATCCAGCCCGACCGCATCGCCGACGCGGTGCGCATCTCCGGCTACTATCCAAGCGTGCACGGCGCACCTGTCGAGGTCGGCTCGCCCGAACGCATCGGCATCACGGATCTCATGCATCCCGACTACGGCGACGCGCCGGTGCTCGAGGACGGCGACGTTCCCGTGTTCTGGGCATGCGGCGTCACCCCGCAGGCCGCGGTGATGGCGTCCAAGCCGACGTTCGCGATCACGCACGCGCCCGGCCACATGTTCATCACTGACGTGCCTGACCGCACGTATATGGTGTAAACAGAACGCGCAGCGAGTCTTGCTCCCCCTGAGGGGGGCTGGCGGCAAAGCCGCCTGAAGGGGTGATCTCCCGCGGACGGCTATGACTTACAGATACGGCCGAACAATCATCAAGGAGAGGCAGAATGCGTATCGACCTGAACAGCGACATGGGCGAAAGCTTCGGACGGTGGAAGCTCGGCGACGACCACGCCCTGCTCGACGTGGTGTCGAGCGCGAACGTCGCCTGCGGATTCCACGCGGGGGACCCGGCGGGCATGCTGCGCACGCTGTCAGACGCGGCCGCGAACGGCGTGTGCGTCGGCGCGCACGTCGCCTACCACGACCTCGACGGGTTCGGCCGCCGGTTCGTCGACGAGCAGCCGGCCGACCTGACGGCCGACGTCATGTACCAGATCGCCGCCCTGGAGGGGCTCGCCGCCAGCGTCGGCACGAAGGTCTCATACGTCAAGCCGCATGGCGCGCTGTACAACCGCATCGTGCACGACCGCAAGCAGGCGCAGGCGGTCGTCGAGGCGATCATCGCCGTCGACCCGTCGCTCGCCCTGCTCACATTGCCCGGCTCGGTGGTCGGCGAACTCGCCACGAACGCCGGATTGCAGGTGTTCCGCGAGGCGTTCGCCGACCGCGCGTACATGCCGGACGGCACGCTGGTGCCGCGCACGCAGGACGGTGCGGTAATCAGCGACGTGGACACCGTGGCCGCACGAGTCGCCCGCATGGCGTCCAGCGGCGAGGTCGAGGCGATCGACGGTACGACGATCACGGTGCACGCCGACTCGGTGTGCGTGCACGGCGACAGTCCGAGCGCCGTCGCCATGGCCCGCGCCATCCGCGGCCGTCTGGACGCCGACGGCTTCGATGTGGCGTCGTTCATCCGGGGTTGATCGCGATGGGTGACATGCGCATCCTTCCCATGGGCCAGTCCGCGATGCTGGTCGAGCTGGACGGCCTCGACGCCGCGATGGCCCTGTTCGCCGCGATCGAGGCGCGTCGAACCGCAGAAATCGCAGGTCCGCATGACGGCGTGCGATATGACGTGTTCGCCGGCGTCCGCGAGGTCGTGCCGGCCGCGCGGACGGTGCTTGTGCGGTTCGATCCATTGCTGACCGACCGCGGTGCGCTGTCCGCCGCGGTGCGCGGATTGACGGACGCGGACGTCTCAGTGGAACGGACGACGAAAGACATGACCGTTCCGGTCATGTACGACGGCGAGGATCTGCAATCGGTTGCGGATCTGCTGGGCGTGTCTGCGCAGGAGATCGTCGCCCGCCATGCCGGGCATGCGTGGCGCGCGGCATTCGGCGGATTCGCGCCAGGATTCACCTATCTGACCGGCGGCGACCCCATCTTCGACGTACCCCGTCGCGCCGACCCGCGCCTCGAGGTGCCCGCCGGCGCGGTCGGACTGGCCGGCACGTTCAGCGGCGTCTACCCGCGGCAAAGCTCCGGCGGCTGGCAGCTGATCGGCACGACCGACACCCCGATGTGGGATGAACACCGCACCCCGCCCGCCCTCATCCAACCCGGCGACATCGTCCACTTCACCCCCGTCCGCGACTCCATCCGCAGCGTCGAAGCGCCCCCGCCCGATCATGAAGCGTCATCCCCACGGCATGGCATCAACGGAATCCGTGTGGATGATCCGGGCATGTTCTCGGTGTTCGAGGACGACGGCCGGCATGCGGCCACGATGGGCGTGACCGGATCCGGCGCGTCCGATCCGCAGGCGTTCCATCTGGCGAACGCGCTGGTCGGCAACCCGGCCGGCACGCCGGCGATCGAGACGACCGGCGGCGGACTGCGCCTCACCGCCCTCGGCGACGTCGTCCTGGCCGTCACAGGCGCGCCCATCGGCATCGTCATCCACGGCACAGATGGCAGTCGCACCGCGATCGGATCGCAGGAACCCTTCCTGCTCGCCGCCGGAGAACAGGTGACGCTGGGCATACCGGACCACGGATGGCGCGACTACATCGCCATGCAAGGCGGATTCCACGTCGACCGCGTCCTGGACAGCGCCTCCGCAGACACGCTGTCGAGCATCGGCCCGAAAGCGTTGCAACGCGGCGACACGCTCGCCAGCGCGCATCTCCCGTTCGCCTCCGTCGGCCAGCCGCAGCCATGGCCCGACGACCTGCCCGCCAGCGGTGATCTCGTCGAGCTCGACGTGACGTTGGGACCCCGCGACGACTGGTTCACCGCGCAAGGCGTCGCCGACCTGCTCGGCGAGGAATGGACCGTGACCATGCAATCGAACCGTGTCGGCCTGCGATTGCACGGCGACCGTGCGCTGGAACGCGGCGTCATCCGCGAACTCGCCAGCGAAGGCATGGTGCCCGGCGCGATCGAGATCCCGGCGAACGGCCAGCCGGTCCTGTTCATGCGAGACCAGCCCGTCACCGGCGGATACCCGGTCATCGCCGTGCTCACCGAACACGCCCTCGCGCTCGCCGGCCAACTCCAGCCCGGCGTACGCATACGATTCCGCGAATACCGCAAGGACTGCAAGGAGCAGTGAATATGGAACGAGTACTGATCGCCAACCGCGGCGAGATCGCGGTGCGCATCATCCACGCCTGCCACGACAGCGGACGCAAGGCCATCGCCGTCTACGCCGACGCCGACGCGAATGCGCTGTTCGTCCGGCTCGCCGACGAGGCATACGCGCTGCCCGGCACCACGCCGGCGCAGACCTATCTCAACATCGACGCGATCATCGCCATCGCCAGAAAAGCGCACGCCGACGCCGTCCACCCCGGCTACGGGTTCCTCTCCGAGAACACCGACTTCGCCCAGGCCGTGCTCGACGCCGGACTCGTCTGGATTGGGCCAAGCCCGCACACCATCCGCATCCTCGGCGACAAGGTCGAGGCGCGGCGCATCGCGGCCGAGGTCGGCGCGCCCATGGCCCCCGGCACCATCGTGCCCGTGCACGATCCCAAGGAGGTCGTGCGCTTCGCCAAGGAGCACGGCCTGCCGATCGCCATCAAAGCCGTGCACGGCGGCGGCGGACGCGGTCTTAAGGTGGTGCGCCGGCTCGAGGACGTCGAGGAGGCGTTCGAATCGGCCACACGCGAGGCCGAAGTCGCGTTCGGCAACGGCGACTGCTTCCTCGAGCGATTTCTCGACCGGCCGCGCCACGTCGAAGTGCAGATCCTCGCCGACACGCACGGCGACGTCAAGGCGATCGGCACACGCGACTGCTCGCTGCAACGCCGCAACCAGAAGCTGATCGAGGAGGCACCGGCACCGTTCCTGTCCGATGCCATCACCGAACACCTCAAGCGGACCGCCGTCGCGATCTGTCGGAAAGCCGGCTACGTGAGCGCCGGAACTGTGGAATTCCTCGTCGCCGACGACGGCACGATGTCGTTCATGGAGGTCAACACGCGCATCCAGGTCGAGCATCCGGTCACCGAGATGACCACCGGCATCGATCTGGTCGCCGAACAGCTGCGCATCGCCGATGGCGGATCCATCGCCGACCTCGAACCGCAACTGCACGGTCACGCGATCGAATTTCGCATAAACGCCGAGGATCCTGCGCACGGCTTCGTGCCGTTCCCCGGCCACATCGACGATCTGCACGTCCCGAGCGGCCCCGGCATCCGCTTCGACACGGGGATCGCGGTCGGAACCGACATCCCCGACCAGTTCGATTCGATGCTAGCCAAACTCGTCGTCTACGCGCCGGATCGCGACGCATGCCTGCGCCGCGCCCGCCGTGCGCTCGCTGAACTGCGGATCGTCGGCGTGCCGACCGTCATCCCGTTCGACAAGGCCGTGCTCGCCGATCCGGATTTCGCCTCGCCCGACCATCTCGGCGTATACACGCGATGGATCGAGGAATCGTTCCTGCCGCGCATCGACCCGTCCACGCTGACCGGCGACGGCGCGCTGCACCGCGGCGGCGACGGCCGGCCGATGACCCGCATGTGGATCGAACTTGACGGCAAACGCGTCGAACTGGGATTGCCGTCTGCCTTCGCGGCCGGTGTCGCTGCCGGAAGTTTCGCCGGGGGAGCAAGGGCCGCCGATTCAGTCAGCGGCGGCACCGAGACGGCCGATGACCCGTCGGCCGACCCGGACACGATCGTCTCGATCATCACCGGCACCGTCGTGCGATGGCTGGTCGACGACGGTGCGACGGTCGCCGCCGACGAACCGGTCGTCGTACTCGAGGCGATGAAGATGGAGACCCAGATCCCCGCCCCGCACGCCGGCATCCTGCACACGTCCGCAGCCGTAGGTGCCCAGGTTCGCTTCGGAGACCGACTCGGGCACGTCGAGTCGGCATAAAACGGCGGCGAAGCCGGCCCCCTCTGACGAGGGGGCAGCCGGGCGGAGCGTATTCATACACAGAAGAGGAAGCAATCATGGCATCGGCAATACAAGCAACAAAGGCACCGGCTCGCAAGGGGAGCCTGGCCTGCTACCGCTGGTATCCGAAGGTGTCGAGGATCCAGGCCAAGGCCGCGCAGGACGTCGGCCGCGGCAGCGAGACCTTGATGACGTTCGCGCGCGGCGACCTGTTCAAGGCCGCCCGCCGCTTCGTCTCCGGAGAGTCCCGCAAGGCGCTGGTCGTCACCGGCTTCTACATCCCCAAGGCCGAGCATCCCGCCGCCGAATCCGACGGTCCGGTCGGCGCGACCGAGATATGCGCGGCGATCCGCGACATCGGCGGCGACGCATGGCTGGTCAGCGACGCATGGTGCGAGCCGGTGATCCGCGGCGCGGCGAAGGACGTGCTGCCACAGGACCACGTACTGATCGCACCCAAAGGCGACTCGTTCGACGCATGGCTGGACGGGACGAAAACGCTGATCGCCGAGCAGCACATCGACACGGTCATCTTCATCGAGCGTGTCGGGCCGGCGTCGGACGGCTACCCGCGCAACATGCGCGGCATCAACATCCTCGAGTGGACCGCGCCGCTCAGCCGGCTCGCCTCGCTCGGTCTGCACACGATCGGCATCGGCGATGGCGGCAACGAGATCGGCATGGGACACATTGAATCGTATGCGATCGAGGATATCGTCGACCATGGCGACGAGATCGCCTGCACCGTGCCCACGCAGGAGCTCATCGTGGCCGGATGCTCGAATTGGGGCGGCCATGCGTTCGTTTGCTCGCTCTACGCCATGGGCCATCGTGAGGTCGCCGGCCTGCTTGACGAGCAGTGGCATCGCGGCGTGCTCGCGAACATCACGGCCGCCGGCGGCTTGGACGGGGTCAAACTTGTCAACATCCCCACGGTCGACGGTCTGTCTGAACGCCAGTACTACAGCCAGATCAACGCCCTATCCCAGCTCGCACGCTGAGTTTGATTGAATCGGCCTTTAGCCGATGCGATCCATGGTCAACAGGGTCTTCGGATGGTTGTCGTCGATGGATTGCAGCGGGTGTAACTCACGAGCCAGCGTCTTCTCATCCATCACGGTGAGTGACACCTGATAGTAGTGGTCGCTCTCGGGATCCGGTGTATAGAAGTCGACTTCCGTGGAACCGACCTTGCCGATATGCACGGTTCGATGGCGTCGCAGCAGTTCGAGATACACCACGTTCTCGATCCGATGTCCGAGGTCCCCGGAGGTTTTGCCAAGGAACCAGAACCGGAACCCGGGGTCGCCCAGATAGTACTTCTCCATGGCCTGCAGGTATGCCTTGCCCTTGATGTCATACCGGTTGGCGCGGAATAGCAGGTAGTTCTCCCTCATTGCGGCGATGTATTCGCCTACCGTGGTGGGGGATATGCCTCGCTTCGTCTGCCGCATCGAGTCGGCCACGCCCTTGACCGAGGTGATATTGCCGGCGTTGTCGGCGAGGAACGATGCGACGTCGTTGAACGCAGCCGTGTCGATTTTCGGATGGCGTCGATCGATGCGCATGGCCACCTCTTCCATAAAACCTTTACGAAATCCGAAACCCTTGCGGCCGGTCGCGGAAACCGGCCGTGACGAAACGGTCGGAACGGGAGACCAACCGACAGTAAGGCTGACCGGCCGTTTTGCGAAAAACGGTCGGAAAACAGCACGCCGAAGCGGTTCTGCTGGCGTGGTTTGACGCTAGAATCAGTCAAGATTAACGGAAGGTAAATTCACGGAGGAATCCATGCGACGATGGCTGATCGAGCTGCTTAAAAGCGAAACGATCCTGATAGTCGCCTCCATACTCGCGCTGGTCTCCTGCTTCATCGTCCCGCCCGACGCCGGCTACAAGGACTACGTGCACATGAGCACGATCAGCCAGCTGAGCTGCCTGATGCTCGTCGTCTGCGGCTTCCAGCGCATCGGCGTGTTCCGCATCATCGGCTCGAGGCTGCTGCATCACGTCAACACCGCGCGCGGACTGGTGATCACGCTGATCGCCATGACGTACTTCTCCGCGATGCTCATCACCAACGACGTGGCGCTCGTCACGTTCGTCCCGTTCGCGATCGCCGTGCTCATCATGGCGAACATGGAGGATAAGGCTGTGCTCGTCGGCGCGCTGATGACCATCGGCGCCAACGTGGGCAGTATGCTCACGCCGATCGGCAACGCGCACAACCTGTATCTGAAGGCGCTCACCGGCATGCCGGCGTCGGAGATGATCGGCATCATGGCACCGTATTCTGCGACCGCGGCGGTGATGCTGGTCATCATCAGCTGCGTCGTGTTCGGCAAACAGCCGGTGTCCGAATTCCAGTCGCTCGACGGCACTGGCATCGAACAAGGCGTGCTCGCGCCGGAAAGCGGCAAGCACCAGCCCGACGAGATCCGTATCACCGGCTACGGTGCGGGCTATGGCGGCTGGCGCACCATCGTCTACACGCTGCTGTTCGTCGTCTGTCTGCTCGCCGTCAGTGGCTTCGTCCCCCTGTGGGCCATGTGCGTGATCGTGTTCGCCGCGTTCCTGATCTGCGACCGCAAGGTGTTCAAGAACGTGGACTGGGGACTGCCGCTCACCTTCTGCATGTTCTTCATCTTCATCGGCAACATGAAACGCGTGCCCGAGTTCTACCAGCTGGCGCGCTCGCTGGTCGGCGGCCATCCGCTGGAAGTGGCGGTGGCGTCCAGCCAGGTCATCAGCAATGTGCCCACCACGATTCTGCTTTCCGGCTTCTGTGACCAATGGCGCGATCTGATCATTGGCACCAATTTGGGCGGCATGGGTACGCTCATCGCCTCGATGGCCTCGCTTATTTCTTACAAGAACGTCGTGCGCCAGTACCCACACAAGAAAGGCCGGTATCTGGCCGTCTACTCCGCCGTCAACGTTCTGTTTTTGGCCGTATTGCTGACCTTGAGCTGGATCATCGAGCCGAGTTTCTGAGCCCAGCCATCTCCACCCCGCTGACGGGGGGCTGCCGGCGAAGCCGACTGGGGGTCTACCGCGCGTATACGGTGGGGGAGCCGGTCAGTCGGCTCATGGCCGACTGCGGGATGTCGTGGATGCGGCCGATGGTGGCATCCAGCGTGGATACGCCGGCTGCGGTGGCTGTGTTGGATTCAGAGGTGATGCTGGATACGCCGACTGCGGACGATGATACGGACGCAACCATCGGCTGACGATAGGCGTTGGAGTTGCGGGCCAGCCGGGCGAGCGCAGGACGCTGCCTGCGGAACAGATTGATAAACATACCGCACACTCCTTCATCGTTGGCCGGCGGTCTTCTGGCCGCCGTGGATTCCATCCTGCCCTCCTGCGCTTGTATTCGCTATGGGGGATAGCCCCTATTATTCCCTGAATCTGCACGATTCCCCCTCATCCTTGAGGGTGATTCTAACGGCAAAGGCATCGGCCTAATGGCCGATGCCAATCAGCGCGAAACCACCAGCGTGACGCTGTACGGCTTGATCTTCATCGCCAGCAATGAAGACGGCGACGGCAATGTGTAAGCCCGACGTTCCGGCACAATCGCCCCCGAAGCCTCGCCGCGGTATCCGATAGTGGTCTTCGCCGTCGGATTGGCGCTTAACGTCGTCACCTCCAAACGCACCGGTCGCGATGGCGAGGCGCCCAGCCCGGCCAGTCCGCGCGCGATTTCCAACGTCACATCCACCGGGGAATCGGAGATATTGACGATTTTGATGTAACGGCAGGCGTCATCCCTGTCATGCCCGGTGGCGCTGACATACAGATGTTTGGCGGGGCGTGACGCGGTCTGCTCGATGGACACGGCATACGTCGTGTCGCCCAGATGCGTGGAAAACAGCCGCTCCACCTCATAATTCACCGTGGGGTTCACATGCGCCGGATTGAATTCGATAAGATTCTGCGCCCACCCCTTAGCCGGAATATGCGCGAGCAGCGGCGCATAGGAGGTCATGCGCACCACGTCGGAATTGCGCTCGCAGCCGGTCAGGAACGCGGCCTCGCCGAGTGCCGACTTCCACGTGTTCGCGCCTTGTTCGGTCTGTGGTTGGCCGGCAAAATAGCCGTTGGCTGAATATTCGCCGAAATAGACGCCGGCGCCACAACGCGGGTAAGCGTCGAATCGTGACGCCTGGGATGCAAACCATTCGGGGGAGTGGTAGGAATGCTCGTCGACGATAATCGCGTCACCGGTGGCGGAATCATGTGCCCCGGAATCGGTTGCGGCCAACGCTCGCGCATGGTCCCAGCTGCGCTTCATCGCCGGCTGGAAGGGGAACAGTCCGGCGCTCATCACACACAGCATATCCGGGTATCGTTCATGAATGGCCTCGCTGATCATGTCAAACTTGGCCACGTAGTCAGCCCCGAAGTTTTCGTTGCCCACGCCGATCATGTCCAAGCCGAACGGCTCAGGATGGCCCATATCACGCCGGACCGCGGCCCACGAGCTGGACTCCGGATCGCCATTCGCGAATTCGATGAGGTCCAGGTAGTCCTGAATCACATTGTTGCGGAAGGTGGCCGAATTGATATCCATGTGGCGCGGATCTCGGCCGGGCGACTGGCATGCGATGCCGGCGAACAGAGTAGGCAGCGGCTTGGCCTTGAGGTCCTCGCACAGGCAGAAATATTCGTAGAAACCGATCTGATAGCTCTGCGAATAGCTGGAACCATCCGGCATCTTGAACGACCACATCGAATACTGTTGGCGTCGCGCGGCCAGAGAGCCGACGGTATCCTTCCAGCGATACTCATTGCCGGGCGTCACACCTTCGACGATGCAGCCGCCGGGGAATCGCAGAAACGCTGGATGCAACGCCTGAATGGTCTCCACCAAATCGCGGCGCAGCTTGCCGTAACGCCATTTCGGGTCGCCCGCGCCCCAATAGTCCGCATCCATGAACTGCACCAGATCCAGATCGAACGTGGTGCGTTCGCCGGCGTCAATGGTGATACGCAGCTTGCCGTAATCGGTGTTCAGTCCGGTTACGTCGGCGTTGAACCGGTACCAGCCGTCACGGCCGATGACGATGGCACCATCCGACGAATCCGGACTGATCGAAACGCCGGAATCCTGCGCATCGGCCCCATCGTCCTGCCTCAGACCGGTCTCTTCCGTATCGTCAAGCGGATCGGAGTCCACGATATACGACAATCGAGTGATACTGGTGAGCGGCAGGCCGTACCTATCGACCACGCCGACGGACAGCTCGGCCCGCCCATGAACCGGACGTACCGCGAGACTGACGGAATAGGTGTGGTCGGCGACGATGGAGAACGCGGGCTCGCCCCCGTTGTCGCCGCCTCCGTTATAGCCGAGGTTTTCCAGATATGCAGGGCCGGTTTCGGAAGGAACATCGGACGTGATGCGAGCGTATCGGCTATGTGCGTGAATTGGCGGGGCGGGGCAGTCGGTGGTCACCCGCTGGCCGTGAATCCCGCGTATCTCACTGCCAAGGCTGGCGGCGGAACAGTTGATGAAATCCCAGAAACGCAGGGAATCAGCCTGCGTACGCCACCGTTCGGCACCGGCCATACGCCACGTGTGATGGTCGAGATAAACGCCGTCAAAACTGTAGTTGTTCACCATGTTGGCGTTCAGCCCGCCATCCGCACCATGGTTGATGTCCTCGAAGAACACGCCGTACAGTCGCCCGCTTGTGTGATGGGTGGGGCTTCCCACGCTAATCCGCACCATGGTTTCGATTGTAGAGGGAATGGAGCGGAAAGGTAAACGGAAGAGTTCGCTCACCGTTCATGTTGCGGTCAATCCAAGTCGACTGTTCGCCGGTATACAGCCGGTAACCTCGAAACAGGAATGGAAAATACGGACGACTAGGAGCGCGGCTGTGCAATCCTCGGTGGGAATACGTGAGCGCATCGACCACGTGTATCCGTCGCTGCGTCCGGCGGAGCGCGCCGTGGCCCAGTATATTCGGAATCATATCGAGGAGGCGGCCGACCTGACCGTCGGTCAGATGGCCGACATCGCCCACGTCAGCCAGCCGACGGTGATTCGGTTCGCCCGCAAGCTCGGCTTCGGCGGTTACCGTGAACTGCGGTACGTGTTGCGCAACCCGGCCGCCGAACACAAAGTGACCTTCAATCCGCTGGCCGGATTCGATCTGAATCCGTGGGATGGCGAAGATGAGATTCCCGGTAAAGCGGCCGATGGCGCGAAGGCGCTGATCGACGAGCTGCACAGTGCGTTGGACCCCAAGGCCTATCGCAAGGCGGTCGCCCTACTCGCCGAATCGGAGTTCATCGACATTTTCGGCGTGGAGAATTCGTTGACACCGGCGATGGATCTGTTCACCAAGCTCGGCTACCTGGGACTGACATGCCGTCTCAATACCGACGCTTACCTGCAGCAGATCGGTGCCGGGCACCTGCCCCACGGCGCTGTGGCCGTCGCCTTCTCCCATTCGGGCAGTTCGGCGGATACGGTCAAAGCGTTGCGATTGGCGAAGTCGCATGGCGCGAAAACCATCGCCATAACCAATGCCATCGGCGCGCCGCTGGCCAGCTGGGCCGACGTGACGTTGCTGACGGGTCGTGATTCGCACACGATCTATGGCAATGCGATTTTCTCGCGTGTGGCCGATACCGCGCTCGTGGACATGCTGTACATGGGCGTGATTCTGTCCGGCTATGGCCGGTTCTCCACCGCGCTCGACGAATCCGGTCGCATGATTCGCGACCGCGTATTCGAGAACTGAGCTGCTGCTTTATCGCGCCTTGGGCCGTATTGCTCTGGTCGTTGCTGCTTGGGTTGTTGACGATTTGGTCGTTGTCGCCCTGGTCGCTACCGTCCTGAGGCATGTGCCAGCGAATACGTAGTGGACTTGGCGTGCGTATGACGTTCGATCTTGCCGCTCAACTCCAGCTGGTCCAAGAGCTGCGTCATCTGATCCTTGTTCAGGCCAAGCGCTTTCTGCATGGTTTTACGGCTGAGCTTCACACCGCGGAACGCGAGGAAATTGAGCGTGAACTGTTCCAACGTTTGAGGCGACGGTTCCAGCGTTGCCGTATCAAGCGGGCGGGTACTGGCCTGATCGTCACCGTCCGGGCGTTCGCCGAATCCACTGCCGAGAATCAGCGTCTGCAGTGGCGCGCAGCCGATGATGCGTGCGCCGGCCAAAGCATCTGCGGCGTTATCCGTCATGCGCTGAATCGTGGGGAATGAGTACATTTTGGCATGCTGTGCTTCGTCAGTGGTGCTGGGCGCGGCGGAAGCATCGGCATCGGTCCGATGCGAGGACGCGGCCTCGGCCGATACAGGGATAGGCAGTACCATTGCCACCGAAGTGGGGCCCACGCGCAGTTGCGGACTGACCGCGCTCTGCGCGTAGGCGTCCATAATGCGTTGAATGCCGGTACCGCAGTTCTCGCAGAGGCCCAAATCGGCGAACAATTCAGCCAAACGCGGGGTGCGTGGCTGGCATACGCCGTTGAGTAGATCGTTGATTTCCAAACCATCGGTCAGGCCGCCGAGCGACACGATTTCCAAGCGGGAATCGAAGATATTGATCAGTGTGGGGCCGGAGTACGTGTAATCGCGATGTTCCAGTGCGTTGACCAATGCTTCGCGCAGGGCTATGGCCGGGTATTGGCCGGATTCGTTGATGCCGTTCAGCAGGGCGCTGGCTTGGTCGAGCTGGCGCAGCACCGAGCCGGTGAATGTGTGACGTTCGCGAATGGCGTTTTTGCCATTGCCCTCGAAAATGGTGGCCTTGATAACGAACGGGCATTGGTTGGACAGCAGGGTGGCAAGCGACGATTCGGTGGTGCTGGTGAAGGTGTTGTTGGTGCCGGTGTTGGTGATGCTGCCGGCGGGGACATTACCGGCATCGGCAGAGACGGATGCAGCCATGTTGGTCACAACCGGGCTTTCCCAATCCTTGCCTTCACTGGCAAAACGACCCTGTGCGTATGTGAAAGTGAGCTCACCGCTATCGCCTGCGACGGTCTGGCCCGATGCGGCGTGATCTACGTTGCTCTCCGTTGTCCCCATATCGCCGATGGTACCGGTGCAAGCCGACGTTACGCCGAGGTGTTTTACACCCCTACGGCTAGACTTACACGAGTTTGGCCCCGTAGCTCAGCTGGATAGAGCATGTGACTTCTAATCTCAAGGTCGACGGTTCGAGCCCGTCCGGGGTCACGATGTAATAAGCCCTTGGTCCCTCATCGTTTGTGAGGGGCAGGGGCTTTTGAATATTATGCCGGTCTGGGTCCGTCTGGAGCCTGAACTGTCGACCTTGAGATTAGAAGTCACATGCTCATCACCACCATCCGGGAACACCCTTAAGGGGTGCGTCTCCTGCATAACGGCTATACTCTGACTTGAGATGTGCTGAATAATAACCAGCTATCGCGCGTCCGCCAATGGCGACGAACGAGGGAAGAAGGCCCGTGCCACGAGCAATCATCGAGGTAAGAAACCTACGCAAGGAATACCCCGTCGAGGATGAGACGGTGGTGGCGCTTGACCGTGTCAATCTCAGTATCCCGCAAGGCCAGATCTGCTGCATTTTCGGCGAATCCGGCTCCGGCAAATCCACGCTGCTCAACCAGTTGGCCGGCATGGAAAAACCGACGCGCGGCGGCGTGAGAATCGGCGGCGTACCCGTCAGCAAACTCGACGAGCGTGAGCTGGCGGCCTTCCGCCAGAAGCATCTTGGCTTCGTATTCCAGTCGTACAACCTGCTGCCCAATCTGACCGCGCTCGAAAACGTGGCAATGCCGCTGATGTTCCGCGGCGTGCCCAAGGAACAGCGCGAACGTGCGGCGCGTGGCGTGCTCACAAGGGTCGGTCTGGGACATCGTCTCAGCCATTACCCGCGCCAGATGTCGGGCGGCCAACAGCAGCGCGTCGGCATCGCCCGGGCGTTTGTGACCAAGCCCGAGGTGGTGTTCGCCGATGAGCCGACCGGCAACCTTGACTCCAAAACCAAAACCGAGGTCATGACGATGATCTGCGCATTCGCCCATGACTTCAACCAGACCATCGTGCTGGTCACACACGATCCGCAGATGGCCTCATACGCCGACCGCATCGTCACCTTGCTCGATGGCCGCATCACCAGCGATCGGCTCAACACCGACCTTTCCCGCCCAACTGTTCCGTCCACGCCGTCCGCCCAAAGAACCCAAGGAATTGACCGATGAAGCACCTCTCCCACCGCACCATCGCCATCATCGTCGCGTTGCTCTCCACGCTGTCACTGGCACTTGCCGTCATCTCCCTTCCGCACCAGGCGTACGCAGTCGACGGCACAGACGGCACAAGCGGCACGAACAGTACGTCTCAGGGAAGCGACGGCGATTCCGCGCCAATCGCCGGCCCGGTGCCGAACATCATCGTCACCAACTTCACCTATGGCGGCGATTCCGTGGCCGCCGGCGCCGATTTCAACCTCGACTTCACCTTCCAGAACATGGGTCAGGTGGCGGTGACGAACATGGTCATCACCGTGGACGGCGGCGAGAGCTTCGCCATCGCGGGAGGCACGAACACGTTCTACGTCGACGCGCTGTGGGGCGGTTACGCCATGACGCAAAGCGTGCCGATGCAGGCGCTCGCCTCCGCGAAAAGCGGTGCCCAGCCCGTGACCGTGAACTTCCGATACGAGTATGTGGACGCCAGCGCCCGCTCCTCAAGCCAGTCCGATGTCAAGATTTCCGTGCCGATCAGTCAGCCTGACCGGTTCGAAATCAGTGATCCCGTAGTGCCCGACCAGGTGATCGCCGGTCAGGAAAACACGGTCACGATGGAATATGTGAACAAGGGCAAAGGCGATATCGCCAACGTCGAGGCCACGATGGAGGGCGAAGGTTTCGATGCCACGATGAAAACCCAGTACGTGGGCAATGTGGCTTCCGGCGCCACCGGCACGATTGGTTACGCCTTCACACCGCACGCGTCAGGCGAGCTGAAGACCACGCTCAAAGTCACGTACGAGGATTCCGACGGGCAGACCAAAACCAAGGAATTCCCGCTCGCCATACCCGTAACCGATATGCAGCCGATGGATGATTCCGGCATGGCCGATCCGAACATGGACCAGAGCGCCAATCAGGGATTGCCGGTGCTGGTGTATGTGGTCATCGTCGTGATCGCCGTGGTCATTATCGTGGTGATTGTGCTGCTCGTGCGTCGCCGGCGCAAGCAGAAGGCCAAGAAGAACGATATTGATGAGGACTGGGATGATTGGTCCGAAGGCAAGGATGATAAGACCGATACCGACGTGACGGATGGTGCTGCGGCAGACACCGCTCCTATTGCACCAGCCTCACCAGCCTCACCGGCCGGCCCGTCCCACAAGGCCTGAAAGGCCCGACCATGCGATTCGGCGACATACTGCGGCTTTGCAGACAAAACCTATGGCGGCGTAAATCCCGTACGATTCTGACCGTGCTGGGCGTTATCGTCGGCTGCTGCTCGATTGTGCTCATGGTCTCTTTGGGCCAGGGCATTAACGAGCAGAACGAGAAGATGCTCAAATCGATGGGCGATCTGTCCATCGTCACCGTGTACACCAACGGTTATGCCGGTCCGATGGGCGGTGGCGGTTCGTCCGAGATGGGCGATACCAAGCTCGACGACAAGGCCGTGGAATCCTTCCGCGCGATGAGCGGCGTATCCGGCGTGACGCCGATGATGAACTTCCCTTATAACGTGACGGCCAGAGCCGGCGCGGGCGGCCGTTACCTCTACGATTACGTGCAGATCATGGGCATCGACATGACCCAGTTCGACCAGATGGGCTACAAGCTCGTCGGTGGCGAGAAGCCGGTCAAAAAGGATCAGGTGCTTGCCGGCGAATGGTTCGCCTATGGTTTCATGGACACCCTGAAGAACGGCGAACAACGCACCAGCACACGCGGCGGTCAGTATTCCTCATGCACGTTTGACCAGACCACCGGCCAGTGCGAGGAAGACCAGGACGAGGATCCGTTCTTCGATCCGCTCGCCACGCAAATCAGTCTGACCACCGGCACCAATTATCAGGGCGACCAGTACACCATGAACATGTACGGCGGCGGTGGCGGCACAGGCGGTGCGGGTGGCAACACCGCGGGTCAGTCGGAAAACGTCACCTTTGATGTGCGGGCTTCCGGCATTGTGGCGGGCGACTACAACAAAGGCTATGCCACCTCCGACGGTCTGGTCATGGATTTGCAGGCGTTGAAGGAACTGGCCGCCAAAGTCGATCCAGCCGCCGCCAAAAAAGCCACCGCCTATAATCAGGTGCTGGTCAAGGCCGCCGACCTCAAGTCCGTGCCCGAAGTCGAATCACAGATCAAAGCGTTGGGCTACGAGACCTCCTCCTATGAAGACATGCGTAAGTCGTTGGAAGAACAGTCGCGCGCGATTCAGCTGATTCTGGGCGGTATCGGTGCGGTTTCGCTGTTGGTTGCGGCCATCGGCATCGCCAACACAATGGTTATGTCCGTAACCGAGCGCACGCGCGAGATCGGCATTATGAAGGCGCTTGGCTGCTACGTTCGTGACATTCGCGTCATGTTTCTTGCGGAGGCCGGCGCGATCGGATTCTTCGGCGGATTGGTCGGCTGCGTGCTGAGCGGACTGATATCGCTGGGCATCAACGTTGTCGGCGCGTTGTATGCGGGCGGCATGAGCGGCGGCATGTCTGGCGGTATGGTCAGCGGTGCAGGCGGGGGCTCCGGCGACGGTACCGGTGGCGGAACATCTATCTGGACCATACTCTGGCAGGCGATAGTTGGTGGCGAGAATGTGACCCGTTATTCGGTGATTCCGTGGTGGCTGTTCCTGTTCGTCGTACTGTTTTCCACGCTGATCGGCTTGCTGTTCGGCTTCGGCCCGGCCAATAAAGCCGTTAAAATCCCGGCCCTAGACGCCATCAAAAACAACGAGTGATCGCCTCTGTCACCTGCTCCACCGTTAGTCCATAACGTTCGTTCAGTTCGCCCAGCGGCACGCGGTCGGTAAATTCCTTGGCTGCGCCGAAGTTCAGCACATGAGGATTACGGCTGCCGTCCGAGACATGATGATTCGCATAATATGCGGTCACTTTCTCGCCCCAGCCGCCTTCAAGCTGCCCGTCTTCAAGGGTGATGACCTGCTGGTGGCCATCACGCAACGACTCCAGTACGTCTGAATCCAGCGACGTGCACTGGCGCGGGTCGATAACCGTTGCCGTGATGCCATAATCGGCAGACAATGCGGCGGCCGTCTGCTCCGCCAACGGATACGCATTGCCCAGTCCGATAATCGCGACGTGCGAGCCCGTCTGATTGACCCGCCAATCCAGCATGTGACGCACACCGGCACGCTGAGCCGTTACGCTAACGGTCCCGCGGACTGTTGCGGCAGATATGCCCCCGCTGGCGGAGCTGACGGAGACTGGCAGCGAAGTTGACTGGGGGCGGTCAGCGATCTGCCCACCCGTCACCGGCAGCAGCGTCGCATCCCGTTCCGCCGTCAGAATCGCCTCGCCCGGCACTCGAATCACCACCGGACCAGCAGGGGCGTCCGCCGAACCGGCCGGCGCGGTAGCCCATGCCAGATCAGCTAGATAGTCGCGAGCCGAAGTCGGCACCAGCATCGTAGCCCCTGGAATATTGGAGAACATCGTCACGTCATACGCGCCGGAATGCGTATTGTCCGAACCGGACAGGCCGCCCAGAAAATCAAGTACCGTGACTCGCGAACGGTTCAGGCTCATCTCCTGGAAGAACTGGTCGTACGCGCGCTGGAAGAAGGACGCCGTGGTGGCCACCACCGGCGTGCCACCCGCCCGTGCGATGCCGGCAGCGTACGCCACGGCATGCGATTCGGTGATGCCCGTGTCTACATAATGTGCGCCCGCGCGCTCTCGGAACTCATGGGTGATGCCGTTCGAGCCCGGCGTGGCGGGGGAGATGACCACGAGTCCCGGCTCGGCGGCGAAACGCGGTTCGAGTGCGGCCATCGCCATTTTGCCGTAATGCTTGCGCGGATCGTCCGGCTTGCCGATTGCGGCATCCGGATTCTGCCAATGCGAGGCCTCGCACTGGCCCTCATGCGGTTCATGATCGGACAGGTTGCAGTGATCCGAATGCCACGGCTCGCTGTGGTTCACGTTATCGGTGGGATGCACGCCGGTGGGGGAGTCGAACGAAACCGGTGAGGCCGAGGCGGTTTGCCGATCTGCGTGAGTCTCCTCACCGTCATATCCTGCGCCCTTCAGCGTATGAATATGGACCACCACCGGATGATCGATATCGCGCACTTCCTCGAAAGCTGCGACCAGCGCGGAAACATCGTTGCCGGCCTCCACATACCGATAATCCAAGCCAAACGCGTTGAACAGATTCGGCTGGGCGGTGCCACCGGACGCGCGCAGGCGGGCGAGCGGACCGTACATGCCACCGAAATCGCCGGCAATCGACATCTCATTGTCGTTGAACACAATGATGAGATTGCCGCCCTGCTCAGCCGCGTTGTTCAGTCCTTCAAACGCCACGCCCGAACTCAGCGAACCATCGCCGATCACGGCGATCACATTGCCGATGCCGCTGTTCGGGCCTTCCATATCGCGGGTTTTCGCCAAACCGCAAGCCAATGAAATCGAGGTACCGGTGTGACCGAGCACGAACTGGTCGTGTTTGCTTTCGTCCGGATTGGTGAAGCCGGTCACCTCGCTGAAACGGTCCGGGTCCAGATAGGCGGCGGCGCGGCCCGTGAGCATTTTATGCACGTAGCTTTGGTGGGATACATCGAACACGATGCGGTCACGCGGCGAATCGAATACGCGGTGCAGGGCCACCGTGGCCTCCACCATGCCCAGATTGGAGCCGATATGACCGCCGTGTTGGTGGCCATATGCCAGCAGCGTGGTGCGAATCTCACGGCAGAGTTCGGCGAGCTCGTTGGGGGCAAGGGCCTTGACATCGGCCGGGCTGGCAATGCGGCTCAGCAGATGGGAGTCGTCGCCATGGGAAGGGGTAATGCTCGGGGGTATGTCGTGAAGGCGTGCGGTCCTCTCGGCAGCGCCGGAGACGGCGAAGGAATCGCTTGAATCAAATCCGTTTCCTGACGCGCTGCGCATACCCTCGAATCTCCCTTCGCTAGTCTTTCCGAAGTTGAATGCTAACGCCCGGCATTGTCCGAGGTCCACATGACGAAGCAATGCCCCCAACATCTCCGTAAATGGGTGATTCGTTCGCTGCGCGATGTGGGACAATGAATGCGGTAATTCCTTTTGATACCAAGGAGCGCGCAATGAAGGCCGTATACGCATCCACCGTCAACCATGCCGATCCGCTTGCCGCGTTGGCAGTGGGCGAGCAGCCCGAACCCCAGGCCCGCCCGTTCTGGTCGACCGTTTCGGTGCGCGCGGTGACCGTAAACCATCACGACGTCTGGTCGCTACAGGGTGTGGGTCTCGCCGCCGAACAGACGCCGATGATCCTGGGCACCGATGCCGTGGGCATTCTGGACGAGGACATCCCCGGCAAGCATGGGCTCAAGGCCGGCAGCGAAGTGGTGCTGTACACGTTCGTCGGCACCGATGGCGCGGGCGTGGCCCCGGGCGAGCGCCGCACGATCCTCTCCGAGAAATACCCCGGCACGATGGCCGAGAAGACTTCCGTGCCGTCCGCCAACGTGTTCGCCAAGCCCGCAAGCCTCACCACGGCTGAGGCGGCCGCACTCGGCACCAGCTGGCTGACCGCCTACTCGCTGTTGTTCGATGCCGCCGGCATCAAGCCGGGCGACTCCGTGCTCATTCAGGGCGCGGGCGGCGGCGTGTCCACTGCGGCCATCCAGCTCGCCCATGCCGCCGGTCTGGAGGTGTTCGTCACCTCGCGCGACGCGGACAAGCGCGCCAAAGCGCTGAAACTTGGCGCGAACGCCGCGCTGGAGATCGGTGCCCGCCTGCCGCGCAAGGTCGATGCGGTGATCGAGTCCGTGGGGGCGGCCACATGGGGCCATTCGGTGCGGTCGGTGCGTCCCGGCGGCACCATCGCCATCTGCGGCGCCACCACCGGTGACCAGCCCGGTGCGGAGCTCACGCGACTGTTCTTCCAGGACATTCGCGTGCAGGGCTGCACCATGGGTTCGCGCGAGGATTTCGCACGATTGCTGCGCTTCGTGGAGCACGCCGACCTGCATCCGGTGATCGATTCCGTGGTCAGCGGGTTGGACGCCGCCCCCGAGGCGTTCGCCAGAATGATCGCCGGCGACATGTTCGGCAAGATCGTTATTGAGCTGTAAGCCTCACAGAATTATGTATTGAGAACGATTCGCTGCGTGGCTTAACTCCGCTATCAGGAGTACAGTGGGCCTTATTCTCAATAACTAGGGAGTAAATGATAATGGCAAATGAATCCAAGCCCGAAGTCGCAGTGGTCATGGGATCGGCCAGCGACTGGGAGACCATGAAGCGCGCCTGCGATATTCTCGACCAGTTCGGCGTCGCCTACCACAAGCAGGTCATCTCCGCGCACCGCACGCCCGAGCTCATGGCCGAGTTCGCGCACAACGCCCGCGCCAATGGCCTGAAGGTCATTATCGCCGGTGCCGGCGGTGCCGCCCACCTGCCGGGCATGATCGCCGCGCAGACCACACTGCCCGTGATCGGCGTGCCCGTGCGCTCCCACGCCCTGTCCGGCTGGGATTCGCTGCTGTCCATCGTGCAGATGCCCGGCGGCATTCCGGTGGCCACCACCGCCGTCGGCAACTCCGGTGCCACCAACGCCGGCCTGCTCGCCGTGCAGATGCTCTCCGCCTTCGAGCCCGAACTGGCCGACAAGCTTGAGGATTACCGTAACGAACTGAAGGAAAAGGTGGCCGAATCCAATGCCCAGCTTGTCTGAAGAAACGGGCGGCCGCGTCTCCATGCTGATGCCGGGCTCGACCATCGGCATCATCGGCGGCGGCCAGCTCGGCCGCATGATGGCTCTGTCCGCCCGCTACATGGGCTTCCGCGTCGGCGTGCTTGACCCAACGCCGAACTGCCCGACCGGTCAGGTGGCCGACTTCCAGATCACCGCCGAGTACGATGACAAAACCGCCATCCATGATCTGGCCGTGCAGTCCGACGTGCTCACCTACGAGTTCGAGAACGTGGACGCCGGCGCCATCGACGAGGTGCGCGGCATCACCGCCACCCCGCAGGGCACCGACTTGCTGCGCGTGACCCAGCACCGCGTGCGCGAGAAGCAGTTCATCAACGACCACGGCACCGCCACCGCACCGTGGCGCGCTGTCAACAACTTCGATGAGCTTGACGCCGCATTGGGTGATATTCATTATCCGGCCGTGCTGAAGACCGTGTCCGGCGGCTACGACGGCCACGGTCAGCTCGTGCTGCGTTCCGACGCCGACTTAGAGAAGATCCGCTCCCGCTCCGACCGTGGTGGTGGCTTCCCGCCGAGCATCCTGGAAGGCTTCGTCGACTTCGCATTCGAGGCTTCGATTCTGGTCTCCGGCAACGGCAAGGACTTCGTCACCTTCCCGATTGTGCGTAACGAGCACCGCAACAACATCCTGCATATGACCATCGCCCCCGCCGAGGTGTCCGAACATGTGGCTCGCGAAGCGCATGAACTGGCGATTCGCCTGGCCAAGGGCTTCGAACTGGCTGGCACGCTGGCCATCGAACTGTTCATCACCAAGGACGATCAGGTCATCGTCAACGAGCTCGCCCCGCGCCCGCACAACTCCGGCCACTACACCATCGAGGCCTGCTCGATGGACCAGTTCGACGCCCACATCCGCGGCATCGCCGGCTGGCCCCTGCCCAAGCCCAAGCTGCTCTCGCCGGCCGTGATGGTCAACGTACTTGGCCAGCATGTGGAACCGACGCGCGCGCTGATCGCCACCCACCCGGAGTGGAATGTGCACGACTACGGCAAGGCCGAAGTGCGCCACGACCGCAAGATGGGCCACATCACCGTGCTCACCGACGACCCGGCCAAGACGGTCGCTGACCTTGAGGCCACCGGCTGCTGGGACGACCTGAAAAAGAAGGCGTGACCTTACCGATGGTTGAACATATCGAACGCCAGACCAAGCAGAAGGACGCGATTCGCGCCGCCTTGGCCGACTGCGAGGAGTTCATCTCCGCTCAGGACCTGCACCGCAGGCTGGAGGACGAAGGCTCGAAAATCGGCTTGGCCACCGTATACCGCCAGCTCAACGCCTTGGCCGATGCCGGTGCCGCCGACACGATCCGCCTGGACGGCCAGCAGCTGTTCCGCCTATGCGGCGACGACGGACATCACCACCACTTGGTGTGCAGGCGGTGCGGCAAAACCGTGGAAATCGACCCGCCCAGCGAGGCTTGGCTGCGCAAAGTGGCCGACGGCCACGGCTTCACCGTTGAATCCCACACCTTGGAGGTCTTCGGACTGTGCTCTGATTGCCAAAAGGAGCAGAAAGCGCAGAAGGCTCAGAAAGCAGTGAGCGAATAACAAATGGGATCGGCTTCAAAGCCGATCCCATTTGTTATTCCGCTGCTATTCCACTGACTTCAGCGCGCCGAGCATGCTGTTTCTTTGAGGTCGTGTTCTGCACGATGCCTTTCACGCCGTCCAGCTTCATGAGCTTGGCGCTGCGCGACTCCACATTGGAGGTCTCGTGGTTCTTGAGCCGCACCATATAGGCGTTCGACTGGTGCTGCTCGCCGAACACGTGCTTATAGCCACCCGAAGTCATGAACATGAAATGCCCGAAGTAGGGAAGCCGGCTTGTCACGCAGCTTGCGTTTGGCCGCTACCCAGGCCGGTACCACGGTGCTCGCCCAGGCCAGCAGGAACGCCGCCAGGGTGATGGCAGGGTGGAACGCCAGCATGACACGCCGATGTAAATGCAAATGATAATAATTCTCAATACATGTTATTCTGTCGTGTTGGTGGCTGGGCGATGATGCAGCAACAGCAGCATCGCCCAGCCGTTCGGCTAATTAGAGAGGAAAACCCAATCATGTCCATCATGTCCAACGCCAAGCGCGCGCTCGCCATCGCGGCCGCCGCGGCGACCCTGCTCTCGATGGCCGCCTGCGGTTCCAGCAACGCCGCCAGCGGCAAGTCCGATTCCAGCGGCGCCGCGTCTTCCGGCAAGATCGAGGTCGTCGCCTCCATCAACCAGTGGGGTTCCGTGGCCGAAGACCTCGGCGGCAGCAACGTCGAAGTCACCAACATCATGACCAAGACCAACGTCGAGGCGCACGATTACGAGCCCACCAGCCAGGATGTCGCCAAGTTCGGCACCGCCAAGGTAGCCGTAGTCAACGGCGCCGATTACGACCCGTGGGCCACCAAGGCCGCCCAGCCGACCAAGGCCACGCTGGTCACCGCCGCCGAAACCGCCGGCATCAAGGAAGGCGACAACCCGCACGTCTGGTTCTCCGCCAAGGTGCGTTCCAACACCGCCGACGCCATCACCGCCGCCTACCAGAAGGCCGACCCGAGCCACAAGGACGACTACGCCAAGCTCAACAAAGAATGGCACGCCAAGGAAGACCAGCTTGAGTCCAAGATCAAGGAGACTTCCGCCAAGACCGAGGGCCTGCCGTACGCCGCCACCGAATCCGTGGCCTGGTACCTGGCCGACGACCTCAAGATGACCGACGCCACTCCGAAGGGCTACGCCCAGGCCTCCGCCAACGAGAGCGAGCCGACCCCGGCCGACATCAAGGACTTCCAGGACACCCTGAAGGCCGGCTTCATCAAGATGTTCGTCTTCAACAGCCAGGAAGCAAACTCCACTACTGACCAGATCACCGGTGCCGCCAAGGACGCCAACGTGCCGATCGTGGAGCTCGCCGAGCAGATGCCGAAGCAGTACACCAACCTGCTCGACTGGATGAGCGCACTGGTCGACCAGTTCGCCGCCGCCGTGAAGTAATGCGGCAGTAGCCGTCAATCCGCAACAGCGATAAGGGGAATAATCAAGTCAGATAGCGAGGCGTTGTCTAGGGGAGAACAGAACACTTCGCTATCAGGGATAGGCTCCTTATATATCAGGGTGCTTCGGGGATGTCCCGAGGCACCCTTTGCGTTAGGGTGAATAGTTAGGAAACGGTAAGAAAAATAGTGGAACTATGGATTTTCCAAGGTTCAGCGGCAACAATATGCCCTTGAAAAGTCACATACGGAAACAGGCGAATGAGCGAGAACACTAGTAATACCACCACAGTGAAATCCCATTTCAAGCTTTGGGCCAAAAAGGTCGAAGCCAATGAAGTCACGCCCCAACACCCCCACAAGCCCTTCCCCGGCTGGGTGTATGGCGTGCTCTTCGTTATCTTCGACATCATTGTCGTGACGGCGCTCGAAGTGGGCGTTTCGTCCAGCTCCACCCGTGTGCAGCTGTCCAGTCCGACCGTCGGATTCGGCTTCGTGAGCAAGATGTGGACCGACGGCAATTTCGTATTCGTGCTCAACGTGATACTTGTCGCGTTGCTGTACCTCATGTTGCTGATGCTGTTCAACCGGTTCTGGACGGCAAGCATCGTGATTCTCGCGGTCGGAATCATCGTGGCCGCCATCGAACATTTCAAGGTCGAGATCCGTTACGAGGCCATTCTGCCCGCCGATCTAGGCTTCCTTGGCTCGAACACCGGCAACATGCTCACCTTCATTCCGGCCGGTGCGCATGTGACCATCCTCGTGGCACTCGGCGCGTTCGCCGTACTGCTCGCGCTGATTCTGGTGCTGCGTCATTTCGATGGGCGCAAAGGTCGCATGATTCGTACGGATAACCTGAGCCTGAACCTCACCTCCCGTCTGATTCTTCTGCTGCTGCCGATTCTGGTGTTCGCGTTGTACTGCATTCATGTGAGCACCACCGATTCGCTGGCCAACAAGTTCTCCCGCGCCTTGGGAGACACGCCATCCATGTGGGATTCCGTGTATGACGCGCAGCGCAATGGTCCGCTCGTGGCCTTCACCCGCCAGCTCAACCCGAAGATCATGGACAAGCCGAGCAACTACTCCGAGGAGACCATGAAGAAGGTCGCCGCTCGCTATCAGAAGGAAGCGGAGACAATCAACGCCTCCCGCACCAACAACCTCACTGATTCGACAGTGGTGTACGTGTTGTCCGAATCCTTCTCTGACCCGAGCCGCGTGCCGGGACTGAAGACCAATAAGGATTCGATGCCCAACATCCGCAAGATCAAGGCGGGCACCACCTCCGGCCTGATGCTCTCCTCCGGCTACGGCGGAGGTACGGCCAATCTCGAATACATGGGACTTTCCGGCCTGAGCATGGCCAATTTCGAGTCCTCCCTGTCCAGCCCGTACCAGCAGCTGGTCCCGAGCCAGCATTGGACTCCCACCATCAACCAGCTGTGGGGCGCGCCCGTCAACTCGCTCGGCTACCACCCGTACGAATCCAGCATGTACTCGCGTGCCACGAACTACAAGAAGTTCGGCTTCTCGCACTTCTACACGTTGACCGGTCCGGACGTGATCAAGTATCAGGACAAGATCGACGAGTCGCCGTACGTCTCTGATAAGTCTTCCTATGATTCTGCGTTGGAAGGCATCAAGTCCGGCAAGACGAACAAGTTCATTCAGATCATTACCATGCAGAATCACATGCCCTACCACGAGTGGTATGAGAATAACGACTACACCGCCGAATCCACCACGGGTACGCCGCTGGGTGATGATGAACAGCAGTCGATTGAGACCTATCAAAAGGGTGTGGAGATTACCGATCAGGCCACTCAGGAGTTCCTGAACGAACTGGATGCGCTGGATAAGCCCGTCACCGTAGTGTTCTACGGCGATCACTTGCCGGGCATCTACTCGTCCGCCAGCGAGGATGGCAACAACTCCTTGGCCCTGCACCTGACCGATTACTTCATCTGGTCGAATAAGGCTTCCAGCTCCCAAGGCAATAAGGCAAGCGATGCAGCCTACTCTTCGCCGAACTTCTTCGTGGCACAGGCCGCCGATCACATGAACGCCAAGGTCAGCCCGTATCTGGCGTTCCTGACCGAAATGCATTCCAAGATTGCCGCTATGGAACCGCCTGTGGTCAACAAGGTCCAAGGCTGGGATCGTATTCCCGAAGGCCAGAACATCTATCTCGACCAAAACGGCAACCCGATGTCCACCGATGACTTCGACAAGGAAACCAAGCAGTTGCTTGCCGACTACAAGCTCATCCAATACGACATCACCGCCGGCAAAAACTACCTCAAAGACACAGATTTTATGACGCTGCCTACAGACAGCCTAGTAGGCTGTCTGTAGGCAGCGTGCGAGCCGACAGACGAGCCAGCAAGGCGCGGGGCGTAGCCCGTCCAAAATTGCAGTAGCGCTGCCGTAAAGCAGGGGGTGCTTTCATGACGAACCAGACTTTCGAACAACTGAAGAAGACTTACGAATCCGGTCGTACCCGGCCGCTGGCATGGCGCCGCGCGCAGCTGAACGCACTACGCCGTCTGGTTACGGAGAACCGTGATGCCTTTGTCTCCTCGGCTATGGCTGACTTGGGCAAGCCCGCGGCTGAAACCGTGCTCATGGAACTGAACCTGGTGGCTGGTGAAGCACAGTTCGTGCGCAATCGTCTGAGCCTTTGGACCGCCCGGCATCCCAAAGCGATGCATTGGATGTTGCAGCCGGCTGCCGGATGGACGATTGCCGAGCCCAAAGGCGTGGTGCTCATCATTTCACCGTGGAATTATCCGGTGCTGCTGGCCTTGGAACCAATGGCTGATGCGCTCGCTGCCGGTAACGCCGTCTGCTTGAAACCGTCCGAGCTTTCACCGAATACGTCCAAGCTCCTTGCTGAGTTGGTGCCGCAATACCTTGACTCCGAGGCCGTGCGCGTGGTCGAAGGCGGGCCCAAGGAAACCGGCGAACTGCTGAAATGCCCGTTCAACCACATCTTCTATACCGGTGGCGGCCACGTCGGCAAAATCGTCATGCGCGCGGCGGCCGAGCATCTGACGCCGGTCACGCTGGAACTCGGCGGCAAGTCGCCATGCTTTGTGGATCGCACTGCGGACATCAATGTGGCTGCACGCCGCATTGCGTGGGGCAAATTCACCAATGCCGGGCAGACTTGCGTGGCACCCGACTATGTGCTCGCCACGCCGGATGTGGCCGAGGCTCTGGCCGAGCGCATCGCCGTAGCCATCACCGAATTCTATGGCGAAGATCCGAAGGCCTCGCCTGATTTTGGTCGTATTATCAACGATCGTCATTTTGAACGACTGTGCAAGCTATTGCCGGTCGGCACCGTGCCGCCTGAGGAGCCGAGCTCGCCGCTGGTGCAGGTGGCATCGGCGGTAGGCGCGGCCATGGATATGGTTGGGCGGCGCTTCAATGCCGTGACTACTGGGCGCGGTGGCGCGGGGGAGATGGCCGGCAGCGCGAACAATGCGGCGAAGCCGACGGCCGGTTCGAATATGGCAGCCGCTGATGATGGTGCGACTGCCTCGGCCGCTGTTGAGCCGAGCGAGATTCACAAGGTGCCCGGCGTGTTCGACCTGGCCGGTCGAATCGTTTGCGGCGGCAAGGTCGATCGTGCCGCCCGGTATATCGCGCCTACCGTGCTGTACGGTACGTCGCCAGATGCGCCAGTAATGAAGGAGGAGATTTTCGGGCCGATTCTGCCGATTCTGGTGGTCGAGGATGCCGAGTCCGCAATCCGATTCATCAACAAGCGGTCCCGGCCGTTGGCTGCATATGTGTTCTCGCGCGATCACGAGGTTCGGCTGACTTTCGAACGTCAGACCAGCTCCGGAGCCTTGGGATATTCGCTGCCGTTGGGCCATCTGCTGTCCAGCCGGTTGCCGTTCGGTGGCGTGGGCGCGTCCGGCATCGGCACCTACCACGGCAAAGCAGGCTTCCTCACCTTCAGCCACGTCAAAACCGTGGTTACCAAGCCGCAGTTCCCCGACACTCTGCGCCTCGTGTACCCGCCCTTCAATGAAGCCAAGGCCAAACTGTTCGACATCATCGCCAAATTCAGCTAGCGTGATATCGCTCGCTGATATTGGGTGATGGCGTTGTCATAGTGACGTTCGCTGTCCCGGTAATTACGTCAATCGATTGATTCGTGTACCGGGCCAGATTTTTCTGTCCTAGTATTTGATTTCGGGTCATTTTTGCTTACCGGGACAAAACTGACGCCGGAAGTATCGTCCGCGTATTACGAAAATGGCGGAATAGTGCGGTTTCGTATGGAAGGGAATTTCAAATATTCCTATATTCGAGGGGTTCAGCTGTCCTGGTTTGCGAAAAAGAGCCGAAATCGGCTACCGGGACAGAAAAATCTGGCCCGGTAGCCACGTCAATCGATTGACATGTCTGCCAGGCCAAAAATATGCAGCAGATGCGTCGCTTCTGTTACTTCAGGGCTTTGAAGCCGATGTCGTGGCGGTAAAACAGTCCGCGCAGCTCGAGCTTGTCGATGATTGCGTAGACCTTGTCCTGGGCGGACTTGATGTCCGGAGCGGAGGTTTCGACGAGCAGCACGCGGCCAGAGTTGGCCACAAGGTTACCGTGCTCGTCAGAGGCGACGCCGGCGTAGTAGACGTGCGAATCCTCGTCGACTTCGATTTCGGGCACACGGGCACCCTTGATGACGTTCTCCGGGTAGCCGTTGGAGGCGATGACCACGCCGAGGGTGGCGTTGGACTCATCCCAGGTGAATTCGGGGGTTTCGCCGTCGAGAATGGCGGAGATGCCGGCACCGAGGTCGGAGGTGAGCTTCGGGAGCACGACTTCGGTTTCCGGGTCGCCGAAGCGGGCGTTGAATTCGATGACCTTCGGGCCGTCGGCGGTGGCGATCAGACCGGCGTACAGGATACCGGTGAATGGCGTACCTTCCTCGGCCATGCCTTCGACGGTGGGGCGCACGATTTTCTCGATGGCCTCGTCGACCACGGACTGCGGAATCTGCGGCACCGGGCTGTAGGCACCCATGCCACCGGTGTTCGGACCCTCGTCGCCATCGTGGGCGCGCTTGTGATCCTGGGAGATGGGCATCGGCCAGAAATCGGTGCCGTTGACAAAGCTCATCAGGGAGAATTCCTGGCCGTCCAGGAAGTCCTCGATAACGACCTTGGCACCGGCGGAGCCGAAGCGATGGTCGATGAAGATGTCTTCGAGTGCGCGCTGGGCGGTGTGCTCGTCCATGGCCACGGTCACGCCCTTGCCTGCCGCCAGACCGTCGGCCTTGATGACAATCGGGGCACCGTGCTCGTGTACGTAGTCCTGCGCCATCTCGAGATCGCTGAAGGTCTTGTATTGGGCGGTCGGGATGTTGTGTCGGTCCATGAGCTGCTTGGCGAAGTCCTTGGAGCCTTCAATCTGGGCGGCGGCCTTGGACGGGCCGAACGCCTTGATGCCGGCGGCGGCGAAATCGTCCACGATGCCTTCGATCAGCGGGACTTCCGGGCCTACGAACACCCAGTCATAACCATTGTTCTTCACGAATTCGATAAGTGCGGCGTGATTCGACTGGCTCAGCTGCGTGGTGTGGATGCCGTCCTTGAGCATGCCCGGGTTGCCGGGAGCCACGGTGACTTCGTCGATGCTCGGTGCCTTGAGCAGCGTGTAGGCAATGGTGTGCTCGCGCGCGCCGGAGCCGATAACCAATACTTTCTGACCCATGTTGTTCCTTTCCTGCGGAAAGCGAGTTACTTCAGTACGATTTGCGTGCCGGTGGTGTCGGCTGCGATCTGGCCGAGCACGTAGGCGGGCTCGTTGTTGTCGGCGAGCAGCTTCAGCGCCTCGTCCTTGCGAGCGGGGTCGATGGCCAGCACCATGCCGATGCCCATGTTGAAGATGTTGTACATCTCCTTATGATCGATGTTGCCAGCCTTCTCCAGCACGTCGAAGATCGGGAGCACGGGCCAGGTGCCGAGCTCGATTTCGGCGGCCAAGCCGTCCGGAATCATGCGCGGGATGTTCTCGATGAAGCCGCCGCCGGTGATGTGGGCCACGCCTTTGACCACGCCCGCCTTGAACAGGGGAGAGAGGGCCTTGACGTAGATCTTGGTGGGGGTGAGCAGCACGTCGCCGAGCTTTTCGCCGCCCAGCTCGTCGAGTTCGGTGTCCACGGTGTAGCCGGCCTGCTCGAACAGGGCCTTGCGCACCAGGGAGAAGCCATTGGAGTGTACGCCGGTGGAGGGCAGGCCGATGAGCACGTCGCCTTCAGCGATGGTGGAACCGTCCACGATGGCGGACTTTTCGGCAACGCCGACCGAGAATCCGGCGAGATCGTATTCGTCTTCGTCGTACATGCCCGGCATTTCGGCGGTTTCGCCGCCGACCAGCGCGGAACCGGCCTGTACACAGCCGTCGGCCACACCGGCCACGACCTGCTCAAGCAGTGCCGGGTCGTTCTTGCCGCAGGCGATGTAGTCAAGGAAGAACAACGGCTCGGCGCCCTGGGCGGCGATGTCGTTGACGCACATGGCCACGCAGTCGATGCCGATGGTGTCGTGCTTATTGGCCAGCTTGGCGACCATGAGCTTGGTGCCCACGCCGTCGGTGCCGGAGATGAGAACCGGCTCCTTGTAGCCCAAGGAGGCCAGATCGAACAGGCCGCCGAAGCCGCCGATGCCGCCGACCACGCCGGGGCGGTTCGTGCGGGCCACGTGCGACTTGATGCGCTTGACGACTTCGTACCCGGCTTCGACGCTCACGCCGGCGTTCTCATATGCTTTTGGCATTTGGTTGGCCTTTCTACTTATTTTGGCTCCCCTCTGGAGGGGAGCTGTCGGCAAAGCCGACTGAGGGGAGGCAAGCGCCTCTGGTTCAAAGAATTGTTATTGAGTGGATTGGTGGTGAGCTATTCGGCATCCGGCTGCACGGTGTTGTACTCGTTGCCGATGTACTTGCTCTTGTACAGCGCGAATTCAGGCAGACGCACACGGTCCTCGGGCGTGAGGGACTTCAGGAAGTCGGCCTCGTAGTCGTCGAGCGCAGTGGGGTAGTCGCCGTTGAAGTAGGCGACGCACAGGCCACCGTATGGGGCGTCGGCGTTCAGTCCGATGGATTCGACCAGACCGTCGAGCGAAAGGTAGGCCAAGGAATCCGCGCCGATGTATTCACGGATTTCCTCCACGCTCATCTTGGCTGCGATGAGTTCCTTGGTGGTGGAGATATCGATGCCATAGAAGCAGGGGTACTTCAGCGGCGGGGAGCTGATGCGCATATGCACTTCAGCGGCGCCGGCTTCCTTGAGCAGCTGCACGATGCGCTTGGACGTGGTGCCGCGCACGATGGAATCATCGATAACGATAACGCGCTTGCCTTTAACCACGCTGCGCACAGCAGAGAGCTTCATACGCACACCCTGCTCGCGCAGTTCTTGCGTGGGCTGAATGAAGGTGCGGGCCACATACTGGTTTTTGATTAGACCCATTTCGTTGGGCAGGCCTGCTGCTTCCGCATAGCCGGATGCGGCGGACAATGAGGAGTTCGGCACGCCGATAACCATATCGGCCTCCACCGGGGATTCGGCGGCGAGACGTGCGCCCATGCGCTTGCGGGCGGAGTGCACGTTGACGCCATAGATATCGGAATCCGGGCGGGCGAAGTAGATGTACTCCATCGAGCAGATGGCCAGCTGCGTGTTGTTGGTGTACTGCACGATCTTGTAGCCGTGATCGTTGACCACCACGATTTCACCCGGGCGAATGTTGCGCACCAGCTCGGCGCCGACGACATCCAGTGCGCAGGTTTCGGAGGCGAGCACGTAGGCGCCGTTCTTCATCTTGCCGAGGGAGAGCGGGCGGAAGCCGTTCGGGTCGAGTGCGCCGATCATGGCGTCTTCGGTCATCAGCAGGTAGGCGAAACCGCCATGCACCGTGTTGAGCGCTTCCTTGAGCTTGTCCATAAAGGTGCGCTGCATCGAACGGCGAATCAAGTGCATCAGCACTTCGGTGTCGGAGTTCGAATGGAAGATGGCGCCTTCGTCTTCAAGCTTGCGGCGCAGTGACGGGCAGTTCGTCAGGTTGCCGTTATGGCACAGAGCCACGTCGCCGTCATGGAAGCGGAAGATGAACGGCTGGATGTTGTCTGTGGTGCCCGAGCCGGCCGTTGCGTAACGCACGTGGCCGATGGCGCAATTGCCCTTCAGTCGTTCGATTTCGCGCTCATCGCCGAACACCTGGGTGAGCAGGCCGAGTCCGCGATGACCGATGAGATGACCGTTATCGTTGGAGACGATGCCGGCACCTTCCTGACCGCGATGCTGCAGCGCGTGCAGGCCAAAATAGGTGAGTCGTGAGGCGTCGGGGTGGCCCCATACGCCGAAGATGCCACATTCCTCGTGAATGTCTTCGAGTTCAGCCGACAAGCCAAAGCTCCTTTTTCAAACAGGGGATTAACTATCTATCAACCCTACCAATCGGCGGCTACATCGCGTGTTGTGGGGTGGTGGAACTTGTTGGGGTTTGCGGACGCGGTTTAAGCACCAGATCAGTCAAGTATGAATAGTGGCTTAGGATTTTGGCCTTTCGCTGTTTGTGGTGGGTGGTTGTGGTGTGGGGGTGATGCCGACGGGTAGGTTGGAAGCATGGATACCTCTTACCTGTTCACCGCCGCATTACCTGGTGCTCCACTTTGTGCTCAAGCGTGATACCGAATTGTCGGTGTGACGTGATCGGTTGACTTTCGTCAACGCAATTTGAAAGGCTCCGACGGTATTATCCGTCGGAGCCTTTCGTCGTATGAATCCGGTGCTTGTTTTTCGGCTTCGTCTCAGTGCCTGAAATGGCTGAAGAACTCGATGGTCTCGGGATCCTGCGACTCGTCCATCACCTCAGCGGGTGTGCCGTTCTCGGCGATGACGCCGTGACGGAGCAGTACGATGCGGTCGGCCGCTTCGTGGGCGAAGCTCATTTCGTGCGTGGCCATGAGGATTGTGGTGCCTTGGGCCTTTAACTCGGCAACCATGTTGAGCACTTCGCCGACCAGCATCGGATCAAGAGCGGATGTGATCTCGTCAAGCAGCAGCAGTTCCGGGTCGGTCATCAGTGCGCGCGCAATCGCCACGCGCTGCTGCTGGCCGCCAGAGAGCTGATCGGGGTAGGCACTGGCTTTATCGCGCATGCCGATGCGTTCAAGCAGTTCCATAGCGCGGGTTTCGGCGCGATCCTTGCTCCAGTGGTGAACCTTGATTGCGGCAAGGGTCACGTTCCTGAGCACCGACATGTGGGGGAAGAGGTTGAACTGCTGGAACACCACGCCGATACGTGCGCGAATCTTGTCCTGGTCGGCACGCGGGTCGGTGATATCGGTATTGCCCAGCCAAATCTGGCCGTCATCGACCTGTTCAAGCAGGTTGACGCATTTCATCAATGTGGATTTGCCTGAACCGGAAGGCCCCAGCAAAGCCACCACCTCATGTTGGTGAATGTCAAAGGAAATGCCACGCAGCACCTGCGTGTTTCCAAAGGATTTGCGCACGTCATCAAGACGCAGCACCGTCTTGTTGCTCACGGGGGAGTCACTCGCCTCGGTGGTGATATTGGTCATTTCGCTCATACCGTTCCTCCGCTGAGTTCGCGCTTACGCAGACGTTCCGTGTACCAGTCGTTCAGCAGGATGAACGGCACGCTCATCAGGATGAACAGCAGGCTGGCGACCACATACGGCGTGAAGTTGTAGGTGCTGGCCACGTCGATCTGTGCGGCGCGCACGGCATCCACCGCACCCAGCACGGAAATCAGGCCGACGTCCTTTTGCATGGAGATGAAGTCATTCATCAGTGCGGGCGCCACTTTGCGCAATGCCTGAGGAATGACGATCAGTCGGGTCGTCTGGCCGGAGGTCAGGCCCAACGAGCGGGCCGAGGCTCGCTGAGAAGGATGTACGTCGTTAAAACCGGCGCGCAGCACCTCGGAGACGTAGGCGCTGTATCCCATTACCACTGCAATGGTGCCGAGTACCGAGGGATCGATACGGCCGAACAAGCCTAGGCCGGGAATGCCGAAACCGATTAGATACAGCACGACGATAATAGGCACGCCGCGCATCACAGTCGTGTAGATCAATGCCAGGATACGCAGCGGGAACAGAATAGGGGAGCGGCTGGTGCGCACCAGCGCGATCAGCGTGCTCAGAATCGCCACGCCGACCACTGCGACGAGCAGAACGCGGATGTTGAGCCATAGGCCGTCAAGCACATGGGGAAACGATTTGACGAAGTATTCGCCGGAGAAGAAGGTCTCCTTGACTCGTGGCCAGCCGGGGGAGAGCTTCAAGCCGATGACGATGACCACCACGAACACAATGGTGCTGATCAGACTGGTAATCGTCGATTGAATTTGCTGATGAACACGATATTGGCGTCGTTCGAGCTCGACCTGACTTACCTCGTGTCCGTCAGGGGCATTGTGCTGCCTGGTTTCGGTTGGTGCTGCGGTCATGTGATGAATGTCGCTCGCTTCCTGAATGCCGGGATGGCCGGGTGCCACAGGAAAATTCCCGCAGCGCCCGGCCAAGGTGTTGTGACCTTATGATGTAAGCCTACTTCACTTACTTCTTCAGTTCGGTCAGGTCGGTGGTGTACTCGGCCAGCCACTTGTCCTGAAGCTTCTTGATGGTGCCGTCGGCGTTCAGGTCATCCACTGCCTTGGTCACGGCTGCAGTCAGCTTGGAATCCTTCGGCAGCACGATGCCCATGCCGCTCTTGTCTTCGGAGTCAGGCAGACGGCCGAGCACCTTGGCGTCCTTGACCTGCTCGGACTGCACCATGTACACGCATTCCACGGTGCTGGTGACCAGTGCGTCGATCTGACCGGCGTCAAGTGCCTGAGCCAGTGCGGCATCATCATTGAACGTCTGGATGTCGTCCTTGATGTTCGCCTTGGCGTAGTCGTAGGCAAGGGTGCCGACCATGACGCCCACGGTCGCATCCTTCAGATCGGATACCTTGGTGGCGTTGGCGAACTTGCTGTCTTTCTTGACCACGACGGACTGGCTGTCGTTGTAGTAGCTGGACGAGAAGTCAACGGCCTTCTTGCGCTCGTCGGTGATGCCGAACTGCTGGATGTTGAAATCCCAGTCCTTGGCGCCGGGAGCGATGGCGGTGTCGAATGCGGTGCGGGTCCACACCACGTCGCTCTTCTTGAAACCGAGCTTGTCGGCCACTGCGTAGGCGACGGCCGCCTCGTAGCCCTCACCGCTTTCCGGCTTGTCGTTCATAACCCACGGTTCGTAGGCCGGCTGTCCGGTGGCGATGGTCAGCTTGCCCGGCTTGTACGTCTGCTGGGTGATGTCGTCCGAATCGGTGGAATTGGATGCGGTGGACTGGCCGGAACCGCAGGCTGCGGTGAACGACAGAGCCAGGATGCTGACGGTGGCCGCAATGGTACGGACGATGTGTCGCTTATTGAACATGGGTTTCCTCTCCTCAAGTGTTCGTCATGCACACGGTTCAAACCGTGCTTGATGCATTCGCGCCAATTGTATGGCTATTGGGTTACAAAACATCGATATTTTCGGATGCTGGCTATCGCCATTGCTTATGGCCGACTAGAGCCGCGCAATCTGGCGCGTAAGCGGACGGATATCTCATATTGGCGCAGAGCGAAATGGCGTTCACTGTTCGAGTGTGAAGCCGTCGAATACGAATCCCGGACTGACCACACAGGAGACCAGCGCATCGCCCTGGCCTGGCACTGTGCGCTGCCAGACGCCAGCCGGTACGACCGCATGTCCCGATACGGTTACGTCGGCCTGATCGGTGGTGATGCCGGAACCCAAGGTGATTACGGTTCGCTTGGATTCGTCGGATTCCGGAGTCTCGTCGCTGCCGCCGAGCTCCAGTTTGACCGATGCCGGGCCATGCCACAGCCAGACCTCATCCGCATCGACCTTATGCCAGGCGCTGGCATCTCCCTCGGGCAGCAGGAAGTAAATCAGTGACGATAGCGGTCGGCTTGAGGCCTCATCCGTGTGCGGGGATTGCCAGTCACGCGTGTACCAGCCGCCTTCGGGGTGGGTTTCCAGTCCAAGGCGTTCCACTATGGACCGGGCGTATGGACTCATGTCTTGCAAAGCGACGCTCATAATGAGATCTCCTGTTCTTGGCGGGTTTGCTGGTTTTTGGCTTCTTGATATCAGGTCAGGTCAGCGGTGTCACCAGGCGTTGTTGTAGGCTTCGCGCCCGGATATCACCGTGGCTCGGTTCGTGCCTGCGCCGTGCCTCACCAGTGTTTCCAGCGTTTCTTCGATGCCGGCCGGAGATGATGTGTCGACGGGGATGTCGAAGAACGCGAAATCAGCCAATGCGCCCGCGTTGATTTGTCCAATGCGGTTGCGGCCCACGTGCATGCCCATGGAGGCGGCGCCGCCCAGCGTCATCATACGAATCAGGCGATGTGTCAGATCGTCGCTGGCATAGCCTTGTTCGCGGGCCAGGTCGTAAAGCATCGACACATCATCAAGCAGATCGAGGGTCGGCGTGCTGGAGAGCGAATCGGTGCCCACGCTTACCAGATTGCCTTCCTCGAGGTATTCGCGCACCGGTGCATCTTTGCCGGTGTTGGTAATGCGATTCGATCGGGGGCACAAGGCCACGCCCACGCCGCGCTGACGTAGAATACGCCGATCCTCGCCATTGGCCCACACGCCGTGTGCAATGTGCACATCCGGTCCAAGCGAGCCAAGCTGATCGACGAACTGGATGGCGGAGGCGCCTTTGCCCACTTCCTTGAGCTGCCGGTAGCTTTCCCAATCGTGGTCACTCCAGTCGGCCGCCGAATAAGTGGTGAGCACCGGCGGATAAGTGCCGGCCTCGAGCGGGGTCTCCGCCAGATGGATATGCAGTCGCATGTTCAGCTGACGAGCAATGTCTGGAAGATCAACGAACGGTTCGGACTCCAGCGTATACGGAGCATGCGGGCTGATGCCGAGGTTTGGCAGCTGCTCCTCGTTCATCCGGCGCAACTGCCGGATGAGCTCAGTGCGGCCCTTTTCCATCCATTCGGCGTTGTGCCAGCCCATTACCTCCCAATAAGCGATGCCGTGCATGCCCTGCGAAGCCAGCGCGCCGGCGGCGTCCAAATCGGTGACGATGTCTGCGGCGGCCGTCGTTCCCGATTCGACCATCTGGCGAGCGCCGTCCTCGGCCCACTGCTTCCATGGCTGGGTCTTCTGCGCCTCGGCGTACACCTCGTTGAATGCCAGTTCCCAGGCGCGGAACCGATCGTAGGTGCCTTGCCCGACCTGCACCATGCCGCTGTACTGCAGATGAGTGTGCGCGTTGATCAATCCGGGGGTGAGCACCCCATCCCAATGCCGTTCATGGATGGTGCCGTGAGCCGTCATTTCCTGCTTCAGCGCCTTCAGCACCCAGCGGCGTTTACCTACATGAACCACGCGGTCGCCATGTATGGCAACTGCGCCATCGATGATGACGGGGCCCGTCACGGGGATGATGAGTTTGGCGGAATACAGTGTCACATCATCGATAAGCTCGGTATCGACGGTCGGCCAGGTGTTGTCGGTCATATTCTCCTCGCTGCGTTGTGTTCGGTGCCGTGTCTATGGCTATCGGTCGGCGTTCTCTCGGTCGTTTTCCGCGAATCTGGTCAGTCGCCAATTGTAGCCGTTGTCCTCCACGGCATGGCTGGCTCGGTATCCGCGCGCCTTGAGCGCGCTGGCGGCGATGCGCTGGTCGGTCGCTGCGTCAAGTCTGATAAGCGTGTGATCCAGTGTGCCTCGATGTTCCAGAAGATATGCGACGGCGCTGGCCTGTACGGCGAAGCTCAGATCCATGATCTCGATTGGATTGCCGCCTCCCACCGTGTAGTTCACGCCATCGCCGTCGGCGATTAGCGTGAGCGTTGATCCGTCGGGAACATTGAGTTGCACGGTGTCCCTGTTGACCTGTGGGGTGAAGTCGCTTACCTCGTCCAAGGCGATTTCGTTGGCGATGCCGCCGATCACTGCGAGCGCCGCGCCCTCGTGCATTGCGCGCATGTGCTCAAGTGTGACCGTATGTCTCACGCCAGTGGCGGACACCACCATATCCGCGCAAGGGAGTGCCTCGTCAATGTCTTGTGCGGCGAAGCCGTCGAACACCGCTTTGAGTGAAGCCACTGGATCGATATCGCAGATGGTGACTTCGGCGCCAAGCGCGCGAATGCGCCGTGCGAAGCCTTGGCCGACCGGGCCGTAGCCGATGACGGTGACGTTCTTACCGTCGAATGCATGCTCGCCGAGAATGCGCTGCATGGTGGTCACGCATGTCTCCCCAGTGCCGTGGGCGTTGTCGAATCCGGTTTTCAGCACACTGTCGTTAACGGCTACGACCGGGTAGGTGAGGGCTCCCGCTTCCTGCATCTGCTGGAACGCGCGTACGCCGCTGGTCGTTTCCTCGGCCACTCCAATGAGGTTCGCCGTGAGTTCGGGGCGTTCGAGCGAAGCGAGACGGGCGAAGCTGGCACCATCGTCGATGATGATGTCCGGCTGTATTTCGTCCAGCAGGTGCAGGGCCGCCTCGTGCGCCTGTTCCGCGGTCCAGTCTCGGCTGGATTCGACCGTGATTCCTTCCCGGCGCAGCTGTTCCGCCACTCGGGGATCCGTGGAATCCGGGCCGCAATATACGCCGACGATTGCGCCGGCGGCCTTAAGCTTGCGCAGCAGAATCGCGGTTTTTGGCTCCAGTATCAGACAGACGGCAATACGAATGCCTGAGAAATCGACGCGAGTGGTGAGGCTATCCATGGTGTCGCGTAATACCGGCATGTGCTGTTCCGCGTACTCCATTGCCTCCAGTCCGCTTGCCTTGCGCATATCGGTGATGGAATCGATGCTTTGTGTGCCGTCGCATAGGAATTCCTCGTTGTGCTCGTCGGTCATCGTGGCATCTTCGACGGTCATGCCCCATTGCTGGGCCTGAGACTTGATTTCGGCATGCTTCTGTGGCTCCGGAATCGCGAGTCGGGCTCCTGCCAGTGATCGATTCGTCTTCTGGGATCGGGCTGCCGCCCACGCTGCAAAATCGCTGTCTGCTGTAATGCTTTTCTTCATATTCCCCATGGTACGCATGCATGCCGCTGCTCCGCCGCTGCGCGTGTGGCGTGGGTGAAGAGCGTGCTTGGGCGCGTTGCGTGCGTCGACTTCGGCAGTTTCGAACAGGCATGTTGCATCGAACAAATGTTCGACTGTGTTGATATGCTGGTCGGGCCAGCGGTGGTAAGGAGGTGATGGCGATGGGCAGCGGAACGGTATCGACGCAACGCGAGCATACCTATATTGCCATTGATCTCAAGTCCTTCTATGCCTCGGTGGAGTGCGTGGCGCGCGGACTCGACCCGTTGACCACGCATCTGGTGGTGGCCGATGAAACCCGCACCGATAAGACAATATGTTTGGCGGTCTCACCCTCGCTGAAGAACTATGGCATTCCTGGCCGTGCGCGGCTGTTTGAGGTAAAACAGCGCCTGAATGGAGTCAACATCGAGCGCGCGGTCCATGCTCCCGGCGGCCGATTAATCGGGGAGTCCTGTGATGCGTGCGACCTGGAACGCTCGCCGGGGCTCAAAGCCTCGATGGTCATCGCCAAGCCGCGCATGGCGCACTATCTGGAAATCAGCGGGCAAATATATGGCATCTACCTCAAATACGCCGCACCCGAGCACATCCATGTCTACTCGATTGACGAGGTGTTCATCGACGCCACGCCATATCTGCGCTCGCTGGGTATGGGGCCGCATGCGATGGCGCGAACCATCGTGCGCGAAATCCTCACCAAAACCGGCATCACCGCCACTGCCGGCATCGGCTCCAACATGTATCTGGCCAAAGTCGCCATGGATATCGTCGCCAAGCACATGCCCGCCGACAAGGACGGCGTGCGCGTGGCCGAACTGAATGAAATGTCATATCGTCGGCTGCTTTGGGATCATCGTCCGCTCACCGATTTTTGGCGGGTTGGGCGCGGCTATGCCAAGAAGCTCGAGCATGCCGGACTGATGACCATGGGCGATATCGCCCGATGCTCGGTGGGTCGTGCTTCGGATTACTACAACGAAGACCTGCTGTATCGCATGTTCGGTGTCAATGCCGAACTGCTCATCGACCATGCGTGGGGCTGGGAGCCGTGCGAAATCGCGGATATCCGATCCTATGAGCCAGGTGCGCACAGCATTAGCAGTGGGCAGGTGCTCACCGGCCCCGCCGACTATGCCACGGCCCGGCTGATCACCAAGGAGATGGCTGATGCGCTGGCCCTCGATCTGGTCGATAAAAGCGTGCTGACGAACCGACTGACGCTCGCCGTCGGCTATGACATCGGCAGTCTTGATTCGTCAAAGCTCGATTCGTGCGCTGATTATGCGATGAAACGTGCCGCTGAGCGGGCGGCGAAAAGCTATCAAGGGCCGGTGACCATCGACCGATTTGGGCGCAAGGTGCCCAAGAGCGCGGTCGGGTCGATTGGTTTGGGTGATTTCACCTCGTCGTCGGCACGTATTCGTGAGGCTATGACGATGTTGTACGAGCGCATTGTGGATTCACGCTTGCTTGTGAGGCGGTTGACCGTCATCGCCGATGATGTGGCCACTCCGGAGGAGCTGGCCGCCGGCAAACGCTATGAACAGCTCGACTTGTTCGGTGATGACGGGGCCCAATCGTATGGATCCGATTCCACCAGCGAAAAAGATGGAGAGCATGATATCCAGCGTGCGCTGCTGGATGTGAAACGTAAATTCGGCCGCAACGCCGTCATCAAAGCCATGGACATGGAAGACGGTGCCACCGGTCAGGACCGCAACCGTCAGATCGGAGGCCATCGCGCATGACCCTGCAAGAGACCCGTGCGTACGACGACATCATCAACCTGCCACACCATCAGTCGCGCAAGCATCCGCACATGTCCCGCCACCAGCGGGCCGCGCAGTTCATGCCGTTCGCGGCCCTGACCGGCTACAACCAAGTCATCGAGCAAACAGCAAAAAACGCCGAAACCGCCATCGCTCAGGCCGAAGCCCAAGGCGATACCGATTTCGGCGCTTGACAATCGCTCTCGTTGGAGGAAGTCTCAGATTCGTCAGCCTACGTGACGTTCGAAGCGGTGGAAGCCGGTGATCTTGTCGATTTCGGCCATCGCGTCAGCCGGAATCACAAAGCCCGCGGCCTTCATGTTGTTCTCCAGTTGGCTGGGCTTGGAGGCGCCGGCGATCACACAGCTGATCTCCGGGTGCTGCAGGATCCATGCCATGGAAAGCACCGGCAGGTTCGTGCCGAGCTCGTCGGCCACCTTGCGCAGCTGCTCGACCTTGTCGAGGTTCTCATCGGTCAGCAGATCGTTGATCTGGTGGTCGGACTGCCAGGTGGCGCGCGAGCCGGCCGGCAGCGGCTGGCCCTTGCGGTACTTGCCGGTCAGCAGACCCTGCGCGAGCGGGGAGAACGTGGTGATGCCGATGCCGAGCTTGCGGCAGGTGCCCATGATCTCATGCTCGATGTAACGGTCGTTTAGGTTGTACTGCGGCTGAACCACGGTGATCGGGTACAGGTTGTAGCGGTCGATGATGCGCTGGGCCTCTTCAAGGCGAGCCGAACCCCACTCCTCGGAAACGCCATAGTACAGCACCTTGCCTTGGGCGACCAGGTCGCTCATCGCGCGCAAGGTCTCGGTAAGGTCGGTGGTCTCGTCAAAACGGTGGCAGAAGTACATGTCCAGATAATCGGTCTGCATGTTCTTCAGCGTCTGGTCGATGCTCTCGAAAATGTGCTTGCGGGACAGGCCGCGGTCGTTCACGCCTTCGCCGGTGGGGAAGTAGACCTTGCTGGAAATGACCAGTTCCTTACGCGGGTACTGCTTCAGCGTCTTGCCGAGGAAGCGTTCGGCCGCGCCGCCAGAATAGGCGTCCGCGCAGTCGAAGAAGTTGACGCCGGAATCGTAGGCGAGCTTCACGGTCTCCTTGGCCACGTCCTCAGCCGCCGTGCCCTTGAGATCCGTGACCCAGCTGCCCAGTGCGACCTCGCTGATCTTCAGTCCCGACTTGCCAACGCTGCGATACTTCATGTGTGCTCCTTGATAATCAATCGTCACCGTCGTCTCTTCATGGCCGGCCGTGAACGCTAACAATTCTTATTGAAACAGTTCAACCCCACTTGAACGCAAGTTGGCGGCTATTGAGACACGCCGGTGGTGACTTCGCGGGCGCAACGAATGAAATCATCAATGACGCTCCACCGATACGATGTGGCCGGAACGCCGAACTGAATGGCATATGCGGTATCCGGGCCGCAATCCAGCACGCGCAAAGTACGCAACCGTTCGCCGTCAAGCAGCGCTGGCAGGAACCGCTCCGGGCATAGGCAGGCACCCATGCCGTAATGGCACAGTTCCAGCAGAGTCAGTACGTTATCCGAACGGGCTGTGACTTTCGGCTCAAAACCGGCACGGCGGAACAGCAGATCGGCAATGCGTCCGTCAATATCTTGTGGGCTGCCTAGGAGAAACGGGCAATGCTCCAGTGAGGAAAGGTCACCTGCGGCAATGGCGCGCTCGTCCGGCGTGGTTCTGACGGCATCGACTTGGCCATTCGCCGCGCCACCGGTAGCGGCCAAATCCATCCACAGTGATTGTGCGAGGACCAGCACCATGCGCTCGTTATAGAAATCCATAAGTTCGATGCCGGCCGGTTTCCCGGCGAAGTCCGCCACCGCCAGATCAAGATCGCCGTTCGCCAGCCATTGTTGAATCTGATCGTTGCGGCCCTCAATGAGTTCAACGATGATATTCGGGCAGTCACGTTGCATCGCCTTCACAATCGGCGGCATGATCGCCCGGCTACGCGTGTAGGCAACACCCACGCGCAGCACGCCGGCCTGATCGCCGGCGATGTCGCGCATTTCTTGGCCAAGTGCATCGCGATCGCGGCGGAATCGCTGCGCATATCGCGCGAACACCGTGCCGGCATAGGTCAATTCGAGCGGCACATGGCGTACGAAAAGCGCGCATCCGAGCTCCCGCTCTAGGGCGGCGATGTTCGCACTCAGCGTCTGCTGCGTGATCCCCAACCGTTTCGCCGCCTTGCTGAAGCTATGTTCCGAGGCCACGGCGGCGAAGTATTCGATGCTGAGAAAGTTCATGGCGATACTCCCGTGTGTATGGCGTTTGCGTGGTGTGTGTATGACGTGTCGTGGCGCGAATCAATGCCACAGTATTAAACCTGTAATAGATATCAGTTTAGTCTGTATTTCTCCTGTTATCTTAGGTCATGGCTCGTGCGAATAGCGTTGATGTTTGCGACTGCGGGTCATGAGATGGAATCTGAGATGAGGCTGTAGCCGGAAGAGGAGAGGATCGCATGCTGGAAGCGGGCACGATGTTGCTGTTCTGTGCGGTGCTGTTTGCCAGCGTCGCCCTCGGCTGGTCGATTATTCCCGCGCTGTTCGTTGGTGTGCTGCTGTTCATGGGGTATGGGCTGGTTCGCCGGTGCTCGTTGCGCGCGATGGCGAGCCGTGCGGCCGGCAGCGTACGGTCCGCGGGGACCGTGGTGGTGGCCTTCGTGCTCATCGGCGTACTGACCTCGCTGTGGCGGGCCAGCGGGACCATCGCCTTCATCGTGGCCCATTCGACCGCGGTGATTCACGCCGCCACGGTGATTCCGCTGTCGTTTCTACTGTGCTCGGCGATGTCGGTGCTGGTCGGGTCGTCGTTCGCCAGTGCGGCGACTATGGGCACCATCTGCATGTCGTTGGGATTGTCGATGCAGGCGAACCCGGTGATGCTCGGTGGCGCGATTCTTGCGGGCGTCTATGTGGGCGATCGTTGTTCGCCGGTTTCCACCAGTGCCTTGCTGGTCAAACAGCTTACGCATACGAACCTGTTCAATACTATTGCCCGCATGCTGCGCACGGGTGCGGTGCCGTTTGTGCTGAGTTGTGTGGTATACGTTGCGGCTGCGGTGGTGGAGTGGCTGTGCGCGAGCGGTGGTTCCGGATTTGGTGCGGCTAGTGCGGCTGCTACGGCTGGCTCGGCTGGCTCGGCTAGAGCGGCTGTTTCAACCAACGCAAGCAGCATAACCGATATCGGCGGATTGTTCTCATCGGCCTTCGATTTGCATTGGCTTACCCTAGTTCCAGCATTACTGGTCATCGTGTTGGCGTTGCTGCGTGTGGATGTTCGGCTGCTTATGCTCGCCAGCATTGCCGCCTCGGTCGCGGTATGCGTGGGCGTGCAGCACATGGAATGGGCAGAACTGTTGCGGCTGCTTATTTTCGGTTACCATGCGCAAAATCCGCAGGTGGCCGCACTCCTGGACGGCGGCGGCATCCTCTCCATGCTCACTGTGATGGCCACTGTCTGTATCTCCTCCGCCTACGCCGGCATTTTTGCCGAGACGCGGATGCTTGCTCGGCTGCAGCAGGTCATCGAGATGCTCGGTCATCGCATCGGCGCATGTGGTGCCACCATGATTACCGCGACTTGCGCGGCGGCGCTCGCCTGCAACCAAACCCTCACCATCATGCTCACTCACCAGTTGTGCGGTGGGCTGTACGGCGACGACGAATCCGAACGCTCCGCACAAGCTATCGATTTGGAAGACAGTGCCGTGGTGATCGCTCCGCTGATTCCTTGGTCGATCGCCGGTGCCGTGCCGCTTGCCACCATCAACGCGCCCACACTCAGCCTGGCCGCCGCGACCTTCCTCTACCTGCTGCCGCTCTCGCGGATGCTCGCCTCGGCTGTACGCCGCCGCTCGGGATTTCGGACTCGGCATCGATCCCAAAATCAAAACCCGGGACTCGCCATCCCACACCGGCCCAAACCCATGCTCCACATGTTCGCTCATGGTTTCCATCCTAAGTCGGGCGATTGAGCGCACGAGGCAATCAGGCCGAGAACTGTTTGCCGAATTCCGAGAAGAGCTGACGGCGGGCGAAGACGAGCAGGCCGAGCAGCACCAGCAGGGAGACCAGCCCGCTGACCATCACCAGTACATCCCACGGAGCCCAGCCGAGCGGAATGAACGTCAGAGGCATCAGACCAGCGACGATGTCGAACGCCAGATACTTGGCGTACTCGTCAATGGCCTTGGCCCGCAGCACGATAAGCAGCACCACGTCAAAGACCAGCGAAACCAGACACGTGATCGGTATGACGAACATGGTGACGACATGATTCATCGTCGCCACAAACCAGACCAGCGCAATCGCCAGCATGATATAGAAATATCGAAACATGAGGCGAAGCGGCCGCGGCACGTGCAGAATCGCACTATTGATGAACAGCACGCTGATGATCAGCGCGGCCGCCGATGCACTGGCAATCGGTATCGGCCACGAAAACAGATAGCTGAAGAAGCCATGCAGCAGCAAAATCGCGCCGGTTACAAACGTGATGATTTCCACCGCCAAACGCCTCGGACGCAGATAGATCTGCTGCGCGGGGAATGCGGCGGGGGAGGCCTCGCCGCGCAATTCGTTCTGGCAGAGCGGGCAACGGGCCATATCGCCGGTGAAATCGACGGTGCAGGCATCGCAATGCTTCATGCCGACGCTCCTTTCTCCACATGCACGCCAGCGATGTTCATACGGCCGCTGATGCCCTGCGCGGCGAGAATCCGACACAGGTTCTTGATGACGTTCAGATCATGGTAGATGGTGGAGATGCCGATGCTCAGGTCGTCGCCGAACGAGCAGACCGTGAAATTCAGGCTGGCCGGTGTGGTGAGGAAGCTCACCGAACGTACATGGCGCGCGAGTCGTTCGTCCAAGGTGACTCGGCCAAGGTTCGAGACGGTGGTCGTGGTCTCGCGGTCGGCGATGAACCGGGCCAGCTCCAGCACCCAGTCCTTGGCAGGGGAGGGCGCAAGACGCAGCACCGGATTCTTTTCCAGCGCAATCATGCGGTTCATATGCGATTCGACGCGCTCGCGACTGGTGGCATGGCCGAGCTGCTCCTGCACATGGCGGGCGATGTCGGCCAACGGCTCATCGGTCAGCAATCCACCCATACCGTTGCCGTGCGCGGTGCGGGCGGCGGACTGCTGGCCGTCGCCGGCTGCGTCTGGGCTTGTTGCGGAAGTTTTCGCGGAGTCCTCATCGGCTTCGATTTCGGCCGGCGTGTACGCCACGTAAGTCATGCCGTAGAAGTTGCGCACGGTCTCCGACCTGAAGAAGGCGCGCAAGTCGACCGGAATATCCACGCGAATCGCGCGATTGCGGGCGCGCGAGGGCATGACGTCGCGAATCGCGCACAGTATCGCGGCGATGAGGTAGGAGGTGAGACTCACTCCGCACTGATGCGCTGCACCAAGCACCTTGCTGGCGCTGACGTGGTATTCCATGAACGTAGGCGCGGCCCGGTCGATGGGGCCGGCCAGCCGGTAGATCTTCGTGCCTGGCGCAGCGCCGGCCTTGTCTTTCTCGTAGTATTTGTCGAAGCTGTTTTCGGCTTTGTCGCTATCCGAACCGTCGTAATCCGAAGGCACGCCCGGCACGTCGTATCGCTCGGCGATGTAGGCGTGCAGCAGCGACTTGAACAGGTTGATGGCGCCGCGACCGTCCGAAATGATGTGCGAGACCTCGAGATTGACACGATTGCGGAAATAGCTTACGCGGAACAGCATGCTTTTGGGCCCGTAATGCAGTCGCGAGCATATCGGCAGATGTTCCGGCTCCACCAGCGGCCGGCCGTCTGACTGTTCGAGGTAATGCCAGAACATGCCGTTGAGCAGGTGCACGTTGAAGCTCGGGAACTGGGCGATGGCATGGTCGAGCGCGTGCTGCAGGATGTCCGGATCGATGCCGTCCGCCAGCTCGGCCGAATAGCGGAACACGGTCTGCGAGGAGCGGCCAGCCTGGGAGGAGTAGAACTTGCCGATGTTGTCTAGTCGGTACCAAGTACGTCTTGCCACGCGTCGCCTCCCTCCGGTGCGTTGGCGGTGGTGCCGGTGCCGGGAGCTGGTTCCAGCGGTGTGCCGTCGAGGAAATGCTCGATGATTCGGTAGGTGGTGGCCACCAGTCCCACGGCCGACGTATTGAGCAGGTAGCCGTGGATGCCATCGTGAATTCGGTAACAGGAGACGTTGTCGTTCACCAATTGCAGGCGACGGGCGTACGCTTCGTCCTCGTCTCTGAGCGGGCAGTATTCGGCGGACAACACCAGCGTGCGCGGCTGATTGCTCAGGTCGTGCGCGGTGAGCGGCGCGAAATACGGATTGGTCAGATCGGCCACGGACGAACGGTACATGTCGATGTAGTCGGCCATGTCCTGTGCGGTGAGGATGTAGTCGGTGCCGTTGGTCCGCACCGATTCGAACGGGCTGGTCTCGGGATTGTAATCGTTGCCGACTACCGGGTAAAGCAGCATCTGCGTGCGCGGCATGAACTCGCCGCGGTCGCGGGCCATGAGCGAGACGGCGGCCGCAAGATTGCCGCCCGCGCTGTCGCCAAACAGCACGATGCTGTCGGGATCCGGTGCTGGGATTGTCGCAGATATATCGCCCCCGCCGGCGGGGGCTGTCGGCGCAGCCGACTGGGGGTGATCAACATCAACAGAACCACCCACCCCAGAAATCGGCAATTCCCCAGCAAACAGCTGCCGGGCTACCTCATAGCAATCCTCAACAGCAGTAGGGAAGCGGTATTCAGGAGCCAGCCGGTACTCGACTGAGATCACACGGCGTTGCAGACGTACGGCCATATGCGCGCAAGCCTGCGTGTACAGGTTGATGCCGCCTGTGGTCCAACCGCCACCGTGGAAAAACAGGATCGTGCCACGCGGCGTGACTGAGGGAAGTTCCGTGTTGGCATTGCCGGAAATACCGTCGGCGTTGCCGCTCGACGTGCTTTCCTTGATGAGTATTTTGGGTAGGACTTTGGGTAATACGGCGGGCAGAATCGCGGATATTGCCGAGGCCACGGGCGTGCCATTGGCGGAAGATTCCTCCAGGGCTTCGGGCAGGGGCGCTCCATAGGCGACCAGCGGCGTGAACACTCGCAATGGTACGGCATATCCATCCGCCATAGGCGCGAAGGCGTCCTCGACACGGCATTTCGGATTGTCGGGTGCCTGCTTGGCGATAAGCTCTTCCGCCACGCGCTGCAATTTGTACGACTTGCCCGCGTTGGGCTTGATGTAGCTGGCGGCCTTCATCGCGGCGAACAATGCCTCGTTGATCGGCATGACGACAGGTCCTTTCAGCGGCGGATTCGGTAGTGCGAACACCCCAACCTTAGCCCATGACCGGCATGAACAAAAAAGGGAAGGAACCCGAGAGTTCCTTCCCTGTGTGCCGTATCAGACGCGATACGCGCCGATTATCAGGCGGTGAAGTATTCCACGCCGGCCTCGAAGATCGGCTGGTACTTGTTGCCGGGCACGTTGACGTACAGGCCGTTGCCGGAACGCTCCGAGTGACCCATCTTGCCAAACACGCGGCCGTCCGGGCTGGTGATGCCCTCGATGGCGAGCAGCGAGCCGTTCGGGTTCACATCCAGGTCCATGCCGGGGGTGCCGGTCTCGTCCACGTACTGCGTGGCGATCTGGCCGTTGGCCCTGAGCTGGGCGAGCACCTCGTCGGAGGCCACGAAGCGGCCCTCGCCGTGGGAGATGGCCACGGTGTGAATGTCGCCGACCGAAGTCTTGGACAGCCACGGGGAGAGGTCGGAGGCCACGCGCGTGCGGACCAGTCGGCTCTGGTGGCGGCCGATGGTGTTGAAGGTCAGCGTCGGGCAGGCGTCGGTCATCGGCACGATGTCGCCGTACGGCACCAGACCCAGCTTGACGAGCGCCTGGAAGCCGTTGCAGATGCCGAGCATCAGACCATCGCGGTTCTTCAGCAGGTCACGCACGGCCTCGGTGACGGCCGGCGCACGGAAGAACGCGGTGATGAACTTGGCGGAACCGTCCGGCTCGTCGCCGCCGGAGAAGCCGCCTGGGATCATCACGATCTGGCTCTTGTTGATCTCGTCGACCAACGCCTGCGTGGATTCGGCGACGGCGGCCGGCGTCAGGTTGTTGACGATCAGTGTGGTCACATCGGCGCCGGCACGCTCGAAGGCGGCGGCGGAATCGTACTCGCAGTTGTTGCCCGGGAACACCGGGATCACCACATGCGGCTTGGCCACGGAAGAGCCGACGTACACGGTCTTCTTCGGCGCGTGGAAGTCGATGGTCTCGACGGTCGCGCCCTTGTCCTCGCCCTTGGAACGGTACGGGAACACGGATTCGATGCCGGACTCCCAAGCTTCCTGCACAGCGTCCAGGTCCAGCGTCTCGCCGGCGGCCTTGAACACGTACTCGGAGGTGGTGGTGCCGATTTCGCCGATCTCGACCAAATTGGAGACGGCCGGAAGCTTGGCATCGTCCGCCAGCTCGACGATGAACGAACCGTATGCCGGGGTGAACAGGTCGTCCACGGCGATGCTGTTGTTCAGGGTCACGCCGATGCGGTTGCCGAGCGTCATCTTGAACAGGGCTTCGGCGGTGGCGCCATAGCCCGGCGTAGAGACGGCCAGGGCATCGTGGAAGTCGGTGAGCTCCTCGATCACGGAGAACACCTCAAGCAGCGCATCCTTGTCCGGGGTCAGACCGTCGGCCAGGTAGCGCGGCGCGATGCGTACGATACGGTGATCGGCGTCCTTGAATTCAGGGGAGGTGGCGCGCTTCATGTTGCCCACGGCCACGGCGAAGGAGATCAGCGTCGGCGGCACGTCGAGATCCTCGAACGAACCGGACATGGAGTCCTTGCCGCCGATGGCGCCGGCGCCCAGGTCCACCTGGGCCATCAGCGCGCCGAGTACGGCGGCCGCCGGCTTGCCCCAGCGTTCCGGCTCGTCGCGCAGCTTCTCGAAGTACTCCTGGAAGCTCAGGTAGGCCTTCTCATGCTCGAAGCCGGCCGCGACCAGCTTGGCCAGCGACTCGACCACGGACAGGTAGGCGCCGGTGAACTGGTTCTTGGACATGATGTACGGGTTGAAGCCCCACGCCATCGCCGAAGCGGTGGTGGTCTCGCCGAACACCGGCAGCTTGGCGACCATGGCCATGTTCGGGGTGAGCTGACGCTTGCCGCCGAACGGCATGAGCACGGTGCCCGCGCCGATGGTGGAGTCGAAGCGCTCCGAAAGGCCCTTGTTGGAGGCCACGTTGATGTCGGTGACCAGCTTGTTCATGCGTTCGGCCAGCGTGCCCTCGCCCCACGGGGTCTCGTAGGACTGCTGTTCCTCGACATGCACGGTCTGGTGCTTGGAAGCGCCGTTGGAGGCCAGGAACTCACGGGACAGATTCACGATCTTGTCGCCGTTCCAGGTCATCACCATGCGCGGGTCCTCGGTCACGGTGGCAATCACCGTGGCTTCGAGGTTCTCTTCGCGGGCGTAGGCCAGGAACTCGTCCACGTCCTCGGCGGCCACGTCCACGGCCATGCGCTCCTGGGATTCGGAGATGGCCAGCTCGGTGCCGTCCAGGCCCTCGTATTTCTTGGGCACGGTGTTGAGGTCCACGAACAGGCCGTCGGCCAACTCGCCGACCGCCACGGACACGCCACCCGCGCCGAAGTCGTTGCAGCGCTTGATCAGACGGCAGGCATCGCCGCGGCGGAACAGACGCTGCAGCTTGCGCTCCACCGGAGCGTTACCCTTCTGCACTTCGGCGCCGTCGAGTTCGAGCGATTCCACGTTATGCGCCTTGGACGAACCGGTGGCACCGCCGATGCCGTCACGGCCGGTGCGGCCGCCCAGCAGGATGATTTTGTCGCCAGGGGCCGGGGTTTCGCGGCGCACATGGTCGGCCGGGGTGGCGGCCACGACCGCACCCACCTCCATGCGCTTGGCCACGTAGCCGGGGTGGTAGATCTCGTCGACCTGACCGGTGGCCAGACCGATCTGGTTGCCGTAGGAGCTGTAGCCGGCGGCGGCGGTGGTCACGAGCTTGCGCTGGGGGAGCTTGCCTTCCAGCGTCTCGGAGACCGGCACGGTCGGGTCCGCGGCGCCGGTGACGCGCATCGCCTGATACACGTAGGAGCGGCCGGACAGAGGATCGCGGATGCAGCCGCCGATGCAGGTGGCCGCGCCACCGAACGGTTCGATTTCGGTGGGGTGGTTGTGGGTCTCGTTCTTGAACAGGAACAGCCAGTCCTCGTCGTGGCCGTTCACGTCAACCTTGACCTTGACGGTGCAGGCGTTGATTTCCTCGGACTCGTCAAGGCCGGTCAGGACACCGTTCTTCTTGAGCCACTTGGCGCCGATGGTGCCCATGTCCATGAGGCAGACGGGCTTGGCGTCACGGCCGAGCTCGTGGCGCATCGCCAGGTAACGCTCGAAGGCGGCCTTGACGGTGGCGTCATCGATGGTCACTTCGTCCAGCTCGGTGCCGAACGTGGTGTGACGGCAGTGGTCGGACCAGTAGGTGTCGATCACCTTGATTTCGGTGATGGTGGGCTCGCGGCTCTCCTCGCTGAAGTACTTCTGGCAGAATTCGAGGTCGGCCAGATCCATGGCCAGACCGCGCTCGTCGATGAACTTCTGGCCGGCTTCGGCGTCCATCTCGTTGAAACCGGCGATGGTCTCGACCTTGCCGGGCACCGGCACCTGGGTCTTCAGGGTTTCCTTGGTCTCCAGGCTGGCCTCGCGGGCCTCGACCGGGTTGATCACGTAATGCTTGATGGTGTCCACGTCGGCGTCGGTCAGGTCGCCTTCCAGCGCGTACAGCTTGGCGGAGCGGACGGTCGGGCGCTCGCCCTGGGAGATGAGCTGGATGCATTCGGCGGCGGAGTCGGCGCGCTGGTCGAACTGGCCGGGCAGGAACTCGGTGGCGAAGACCTTGGCGCCGGCGAAGTCGGGCAGGTCGTAGGCCACATTGTCCACCTGAGGCTCGCTGAACACGGTGGGCACGGTCTGGTCGAACAGCTCCTGGGAGATGCCTTCGACGTCATAGCGGTTCACGATGCGCAGGGCCTTGAGGCCGGTCAGTCCGAGGATCGTGCGCAGTTCGCCCGCAAGCTGCTGGGCTTCGACATCAAAGCCGGGCTTCTTTTCCACGTACACGCGAAAAACCATGGAAATCCTTTCTTGAAATTAAAGACAATTGGCTCCCCTCGAGAGGGGAGCCAGATAATGCATTACTCGGCGACTTCGATGCCTTCGGACTTGGCGAGTTCGGCGAGGCGCTCCTCGATCTCTTCGTAGGCCGGGATGATGCTGCCGAGACCACGGCGGAACAGGTCCTTGTCAAGGTGCTCGACCTTGCCGGAGTGGTCCTTCTGGTCCCACAGACGGCAGGAATCCGGGGTGATCTCGTCGGCCAACAGCAGCGTGCCGTCGGTGGCGCGGCCCATTTCGATCTTGAAGTCGACCAGCTTGACGTCGATCTTGGCGAAGATCTCGATCAGGGCCTCGTTGATCTTGCGGGCCAGCGGGGCGATCTCGGCGAGATCCTCGCGAGTGCATACGCCGAGGGCCACCAGGTCATCGTCGTTGACGAACGGATCGTGCAGATCATCGTTCTTCAGGAAGTACTCAAGCACCGGCTCCTTGAGCGGCAGGCCTTCCTCCACGCCCAGACGGGAGCAGAAGTGGCCGGCGGCCACGTTGCGCAGCACGATCTCCAACGGGAACATGTTCACCTTGCGCACCAGCTGGCCGGTGTCGTCCACTCGCTTGATAAGGTGGCTGTCGATGCCGCGCTTCTTGAGCAGGTCGAAGATGATGGTGGTGATGAGGTTGTTCAGGCGGCCCTTGCCGGTGAAGTCTTCCTTCTTTTCACCATCGCCAGCGGTGGCGGTGTTCTTGTATTCGACCCACAGAACCTCGGGATCGTCGGTTGCGTACAGTTGCTTGGCCTTGCCCTCGTAGAGCTTTTCCAGCTTCTCCATGACTCACCTTTCAGGAGTGGAATTTCTGGGTGAACTAACGGTAAAAGGGTACCAATCGAGGGCTACAACAACACTCAGCATGACGCTACGATGCGGCCGGCGCATCATACGTCGCTGCATCGAACGGCCATACGCTGTTGGGATGGCGGAGGCGGCCGTCATTGGCCAGTACGATCAGCTCGTCTCCGGTCGTGTAGCCTTCCGGCATGAAGGTATCTGCAGAAGCGCGTGTGAATACTCAGATGTTCGTCAATAGACGAAACATGACTCTTCGGCCATATACACACGATAATGGGAGTGACGAAATGGTACAAGGAGGTTCGTCATGATCGTTCATCCACGACCCGGACGGCAATAATATTGAGGCCATGCTGAGCTGATCAGGCCGTGGGCTACTCCACGGTAATCGTCAACGCATCGGCCACGAGGCCGGCCTTGGCACGGGCGTCGGCTTCGGACTCGCCGACGGCCAGTGCCACGGCCATGCGGCGGTGGCCATGCACTTCGGGCTTGGCAAAAATGCGCAGGTCCGTGCCGGGTTCGGCCAGAGCAGCGGCCACATCGGTGAACTCGACCTCACCGTCGCCGGCCACCACAATCGCATGGCTTGCCGCCACCGAGCCGGCCGGAATCGTGAGCGACACATGCTCGGGGGTGATCGGCAGGCCGAGAATCGCGCGGGCGTGCAGCGCGAACTCGCTCAGACGCTGGGAGGCCATTGTCACCATACCGGTATCGTGCGGACGGGGGGAGACCTCGTTGAACAGAATCGAGCCGTCGGTGAGCACGAACAGTTCCACGCCGAATACGCCCCAACCGGTTTCGCCGGCCGCCTGAGCCTTGGCCACCAAGCCTTCAACGGCGGTACGTGCGATGTCGCGCGCCCGCTCGGCCTCACCATCGGGTTCGGTAGCCGGCTGCCAGGACTCGCGGTAATCGCCGGACTCCTGACGTTGGCCGATCGGCGCGCACGTCACAATGCCGGCGGACGAAGAAACAGTCAGTACCGTCAGCTCACGCTCCAGCGGAGCAAGCGCCTCAACGATCACGCGCGACACATCGCCCTCATCGGCGGCGCGGCGGCCCTCCTGCGCTTCGGTCCAAGCGGCATCGATGGCGTCGGCGGAACGCACCACCGACTGGCCGTGACCAGACGAGCTCATCACCGGCTTGACCACGCACGGATAGCCGACTTCCGAAGCTCCGGCGCGCAGCTCTTCCAGCGAGCCGGCAAAACGATACGGTGTAGTCGGCAAGCCCAATTCTTCGTGGGCCAGTACGCGCAGGCGCTCGCGGTCCATGCAAATCGCGGCGATTTCGGCGCTCGGCACCACCTGGGCGCCCGCGGCCGCAGTACCGGCCAGCACATCAGTGGCGATGGCCTCTACCTCGGGCACGATGATGTCCGGCTTGATTTCATCGAACAATGCCTGCAATTCGGCGGCATTCGCCATATCCAACGCGCGATATTCATGCGCCACCTGCTGGGCCGGAGCGCCGGCATACGAGTCAGCGGCGCACACCCACGCGCCCAGTCGCATGAGCTCGATGGCCACTTCCTTGCCCAGCTCACCAGCGCCCAAAAACAGCACGCGGGTGGGGTGCTTGCCCAGCGGTGTGCCCAGCGGGCGGTTGGCTGCGCGAGTTGCGGGGGAGACGGCGGAAGTCTCGGCGGGAATTGCGGGAGAGGAGGTGGAAGTCACGGCAGTATTTACGGCGTTCTCAGTCATACCCACATTCTGCCATGCCGCGATGATTTCGCCTATGCGGGGCTCGGATTCGGCGACGTGCGCTGCGGAGCGCGTGATTCAATATTGGGCAAAATGCGGCAGCCCATACCATTTCATACGCGTTCAGGCAGCGCGGCCGACGCCATTGCAGCGCGGTGGTTTAGGATGGGGCAATGCGCGAAAACGGGATTGAAGAGAGCATTGATCGTCCGCTGACTATCGCTCTTGTGGTCGATACGGTGGGCAATCAGGGCAACGGCACCTCCAATTCGGCCTTGCAATGGGCTGCAGAATTGGAGCGGCAAGGCCATCATGTGAGGCTTGTCGGTATAGGGGCGCCCGAATATCCGGCGCGCGTGAATAGGGTGCCGCTCGTCTCGTGGGTGGCCGCCAAGCAGCTCATGCAATTCGCCGAACCCAGCGACACGTTGTTCCGCACCGCCTTTCAAGGCGTGGATGTGGTGCATATCTATATGCCGTTCAAATTCGGCCGTCGTGCCGCTAAAGTCGCCCACCAAATGGGCATTCCCGTGACTGCCGGATTCCACCTGCAGCCGGAGAACGTGCTGTATTCGGCCGGCCCTCTACGTCGCATTCCCGGTATTTCCAGCTTCCTGTACTGGCTGTTCAAGCACTGGCTGTACAAGCACATTGACCACATCCATGTGCCCACCGAAATGACCGCGAGCCTGTTGCGCGCGCACGGGTATAAAGCCAAGTTGCACGTGATTTCCAATGGTTATTCACCGGTGTATTCGCCGAAGAAGCCGGCCGATCCGGATGCCTCGGCTCCCGTGCCGTTCCGCGTCATCGCTTCCGGCCGACTGGCTAGCGAGAAAGATCAGATTACGCTGATCAAGGCGGTGTCGATGTCCCGGCACGCCGGCGATATTCAGCTGGTGATCGCCGGTACTGGGCCGCTCAAGCAGTATCTCAAGTTCCGCGCCGGGCGTTTGCTGGCGCGCAAGGCCGATATCGGATTCCACAAGCACGCCGATATGCCCGATTTGTTGCGTTCGGGCGATTTGTTCGTGCATTGTTCGATTGCCGACATCGAATCGGTGAGCGTGATCGAGGCGATGGCGTGCGGATTGGTGCCGGTGATCGCCGCGTCCGAACTGTCGGCGGCCAGCCAGTTCGCGCTGATCGACGAGTCGTTGTTCCCCGTGCGGGACGCGGCCCTGCTGGCCCGACGCATCGATTGGTGGATTGCACATCAGGCCGAGCGCGCCGAATGGGGCGAAAAATACGCCGAATACACCAAGGCGCATTATTCCGTGGAAGCCTCGGTCCACAAGTTCGTGGATATGGAACGCAAGGCGATAGGGGAGTAGGAGCCTTCTCGTTTGCGGAGAGGTCTTTCCCTCAGTCCGCCTGCGGCGGCCAGCTCCCTCATCAGAGGGAGCTACGAAAAAACCTCCCTCTGATGAGGGAGGTGGCATCGCGAAGCGATGACGGAGGGAGAGATTAGCGAAGGGTTTTACAACAACTCAATAAGCTGATCGACCTCTTCATGCGTGGTGGCCCAGCTGGTGCAGATGCGCATCACGGTATGCGTGTCGTCGGCCTTCTCGGTAAAGCCGAGCTTGACCTCGCGCTCCAGACGGTCGATGGTCGGCTGATCCATCGTCACGAAAATCTGGTTGGTGGGCGCTTCGAAAGTGAGCGTGTAGCCCTTGGCGCGCAGGGCCTCGCGAATACGATCGGCCGCCTCATTGGCGTTGCGGGCGATCTTGAAATACAGGTTGTCGGTGAACAAAGCGTCAAACTGCGCGCCCAGCACAAAGCCCTTGGCCAGCAAGGCACCGTGCTGCTTGATGAGGGTCAAGAAGTGCTTCGGCGTGTTGTGCTTGGTAAACACCACGGCCTCGCCGAACAGGGCACCCACCTTGGTACCGCCGATGTAGAACACGTCGGCGATGGTCGCCAGATCCGCGAGCGTCATGTCTGAACCGGTGGCGGTCAGCGCGTAGCCGAGTCGCGCGCCATCCACGAACAGCGGCATGTCGTACTTGTGCGCCACATCGGCGATGGCCTGCAACTCGGCCTTGGAGTAGATGGTGCCATATTCGGTGCTTTGCGAGACGTACACGGAGCCCGGGAACACCATGTGCTCGTAGTTGCCGTCCGCATAGAAGGTCTTGCAGAACTCGTCCAGTTCGGTCGGGTCCATTTTGCCGTTGTGCTGGGGAATCGTGAGCACCTTGTGCCCGGAGAACTCGATGGCGCCGGCCTCGTGCACGTTCGGATGGCCGGAGGCGACCGCGACCACGCCTGCATACGCCGGGGTGATGGTGTCGATGACGACCTGGTTGGTCTGCGTGCCGCCGACGAGGAACCACACATCCGCGTCCGGCTGGCCGCAGGCCTCGCGGATCTTGGCCTTGGCCTGATCGCTCAGTTCGTCGGACCCGTAGCCCGAATACAGATGGTTGTTGGCTTCAGCCACGGCTTCAAGCACCGCGGGATGGGCGGCGCGGGAGTAATCGTTCTCAAAAGACAGCATGACGGACCTTTTGTCCTTATGTTCGGTGAATTGGATATGCCCTGAGTGTACAACGCGGTGGTTCCCGGCATGCCTATTTGGCCTATAACCCAGGAGCGGGGAATTCAGGGAGAAAAAACAAAACCCTTCCGCGAACGGAAGGGTTTTACTGGGGTGGCCAACGCGGCTCGAACGCGCGACCTTCTGAACCACAATCAGATGCTCTACCAACTGAGCTATGGCCACCATAGTGCCGTATTCAGCAAGCTGAATTCGCGCAACAGGTGAATACTATACACAACTTTGCGGATGTGTGCTCATCGGTGTGTCGCGATGGAATCAAGTGGTCGGTTTCATTCTTGGGGCCAGGCTGCGGGCTGTCTCAGATGGCGGGATGTGGATGAGTGGGTCTTGTGCGGCGATTGATGAAAAGTCAAGGCACACGACGGTGTGATGGTACGACCGGGGATTGCAGAAATGATTACGTGAGTGTTCGCAATGTGAGCATTATGTTTCATATCAACCGCGACCCGCCTAGTTTCATGCGATGTTACCTACACCAAACAAGGGAAGAGAAACACCATGGAAAAGGTTAAAGCCTTTGCAGATTGGCTGACCAAGTGGTTTACGGTCATCGTCATCGTCTGGGCCGTCTTCAACTACTTCGTGCCGGCCGCCAGCTTGTGGGGCAAGGCGTACACCGGCTACATGCTGGGCATCGTGCTGTTCGGCATGGGCCTGACCCTGACGCTGGACGACTTCAAGCGCATCCTGACCCAGCCGCTGATGGTCATCGTCGGCACCGTAGCTCACTTCATCATCATGCCGCTCATCGCCGTGGCCCTGTGCGCGATCTTCCACCTGTCCGGCCCGCTGGCCGTGGGCGTGATTCTCGTCGGCTGCTGCCCGTCTGGCACCTCCTCCAACGTGATGAGCTACCTGTCCCGTGGTGACGTGGCCCTCGATGTCTCCATCGGCATCCTCTCCACCCTGTGCGCCCCGTTCATGATTCCGCTGCTGATGCAGCTGCTCGCTTCTCAGTACGTGTCCGTGCCGACTCAGTCCCTGTTCCTCAACGCCGTCAAGGTGGTGCTCTTCCCGATCGCCCTCGGTGTGATCTGCCACATGATCTTCGGCAAGAAGATCGAGAAGGTTACGGTCGCCCTGCCTATCGTTTCTCAGGTGGCTATTCTGCTTATCATCGGCGTGGTCGTTGCCGCCAACGGTCCGAAGCTGTTCGTGGCCAGCTCCCTGGTGGCCATCCCGGTGGTCATCCTGCACAACCTGTGCGGCTACTCGCTGGGCTTCGGCTTCTCCAAGCTGATGTACAAGATCTACCCGAAGGGCTTCCGCTACGCACAGCAGAAGGCCATCACCTTCGAAGTCGGCATGCAGGACTCCGCTCTGGGCGCAACCCTGGCCCTGACCTCCTTCGCAACCAACCCACTCGCTGCCGTGCCGTCCACCTTCTTCTCCGTGTGGCACAACATCTCCGGCTCTATCCTGTCCAGCTGGTGGCGCAACCACGATGACAAGCACGAGATCCACTGGGATTCCGACAATGGCGAGAAGGGCTCTGCCAAGAGCACCGTTTCAGCGGCCCACCCGTTCGACGCCGATAAGGCCGCCAAGGTCGCTGCCTGAAATCCTGAAATGGTGAGAAAGGTCGGGTAAGGCACGACTCCAGTCAGTCGGTCATCCACCTTTCCTACCTCGCATAACATAGCCGCTCCCGCTTACTCCCGATTGAGGTATCGGGCGTTTCGCGAGGGCGGTTTTGCTATAATTGGTAATGCAGAAAGCGGCAAGGTAATACGGCAAAGAGGCCGGGTCGCTAGAGGTTCCCATCGGATATGGAAGAGCACGAGGATGTGCTGGAAACAGATAACACAGAAGCGGATGTGGTGAAAAGAAACATAATGTAACCTCCTTGGCGGTGCCCCCGTGTGACATAGTCTCCGCGGGGGCACCTGCTGTGTGGCGTTCCCTTTTTGCGACGCATTCCCGGGAATATTGCGTTGGGAGAATAGTTGGGTGTGTGTTTTGCGACGCATTGGAATATTGCGTTGGGAGGAGAGGAAAAGTACGGGGGCGCAGGAGGTCCCCAAACCAGTGAGTTGTGGCTCGGCGCGTCGTTGTCCGGAGGAATCGTAATATAGACATTCGTGTGTGCCAACAGCACGCCTTATGTAACAGGCGAGCATGCTGGGATATCCTTCAAACCGCTGATCGCACGCAGTAATGCGCCGACGGGAGGGGCGAAGGCCATCGGGCCGGTGGACTGGGCTATCTTTTCCGATTCGTCGGGTGCCGCCAACAGGCGGATACCAAGCGAGTGTGCTGAAAAGTGTGGGTGCAGTGCGGCGGTCACACAAAAGCAAGAGAAACCACTGAATCGGAGAATTCAAGTTGCCTACTATTGAACAGCTCGTCCGTAAGGGACGTCAGGCAAAGCCGAAGAAGTCCAAGACTTTGGCCCTGAAGGGCAGCCCGCTGCGTCGCGGCGTGTGCACCCGTGTTTACACCACCACCCCGAAGAAGCCGAACTCGGCTCTGCGTAAGGTTGCTCGTGTGCGCCTGTCCTCGGGCATCGAAGTCACCGCCTACATTCCGGGCGAAGGCCACAATCTGCAGGAGCACTCCATCGTGCTCGTGCGCGGCGGCCGTGTGAAGGATCTCCCGGGTGTGCGTTACCACATCGTGCGTGGCGCGCTCGATACCCAGGGTGTCAAGGACCGTAAGCAGGGTCGTTCCCTGTATGGAGCAAAGAAGGCGAAGTAAGAGATATGTCACGTAAGGGACCTTCCAAGAAGCACGTCGTGCTGCCCGATCCGATCTACGGTTCCACCGTGGTGGCGCAGCTCATCAACAAGATTCTGCTTGACGGCAAGAAGTCGATCGCCGAAGACATCGTCTACTCCGCGCTCGATATGGTCAAGGAGAAGTCCGACCAGGAGCCGGTGGCTGTGCTCAAGCGCGCCCTGGACAACATCCGTCCGTCCCTCGAGGTTCGCTCCCGCCGTGTCGGTGGCGCCACCTACCAGGTGCCGGTCGAGGTCAAGCCGAACCGCGCCAACACCCTGTCGCTGCGCTGGCTGACCGACTTCTCCCGCGCCCGTCGTGAGAAGACCATGGCTGAGCGTCTCGCCAATGAGATCCTGGATGCCTCCAACGGCCTCGGTGCTTCTGTCAAGCGCCGCGAGGATACTCATAAGATGGCAGAGGCTAACAAGGCCTTCGCTCATTACCGCTGGTAATCACTCGCCCTGAGTAAAACTAAGGAAAAAGATGGCTGAAGAGATTTCGGACCTCCACGACGTCCGCAATATCGGCATCATGGCCCACATTGATGCCGGCAAGACCACCACTACCGAGCGTATTCTGTTCTACACCGGTAAGAACTACAAGATCGGCGAGACCCACGACGGCGCCTCCACCATGGACTTCATGGCGCAGGAGCAGGAACGTGGTATCACCATCCAGTCCGCTGCTACCACCTGCTTCTGGAGCCGTCAGTCCCACGACACCAAGGACAAGTTCCAGATCAACATCATCGATACCCCTGGCCACGTGGACTTCACGGCCGAGGTGGAGCGCTCCCTGCGTGTGCTCGATGGTGCCGTTGCCGTGTTCGACGGCAAGGAAGGCGTGGAGCCGCAGTCCGAAACCGTGTGGCGTCAGGCTGACAAGTACGGCGTTCCGCGTATCTGCTTCATCAACAAGATGGACAAGCTGGGCGCGAACTTCTACTACTCCGTCGACACCATCAAGGAGAAGCTGGGTGCTACTCCGATCGTGATGCAGCTGCCGATTGGTTCCGAGAACGACTTCACTGGCGTTGTCGACCTGGTTGAGATGCAGGCTTACGTGTGGAACGGCACCGAGGAGCTCGGCGCCAAGTACGACACCACTGAGATCCCGGACGACCTCAAGGACAAGGCTCAGGAGTACCACGAGAAGCTCGTGGAAGCCGCTGCCGAAGCCGACGACGACCTCATGAACAAGTTCTTCGAGGACGGCGACCTGTCCAAGGAAGACATCCGCGCTGGCGTGCGTAAGCTCACCATCGCCAAGGAAGCCTTCCCGATCTTCTGCGGTTCCGCCTTCAAGGACAAGGGCGTTCAGCCGATGCTGGACGGCGTTGTCGATTACCTGCCGTCTCCTGAAGACGTGCCGGCCATCAAGGGCTACAAGCCTGGCGATGAGTCCGTCGAGATCGACCGTCACCCGGTCAAGTCCGATCCGTTCGCGGCTCTGGTCTTCAAGATCTCCACCCACCCGTTCTACGGCAAGCTCGTGTTCGTGCGCGTCTACTCCGGCTCCGTTGTGCCGGGCGACTCCGTGCTCGACTCCACCCGCGAGAAGAAGGAACGTATCGGCAAGATCTTCCAGATGCACGCCGATAAGGAAAACCCGATGGACCGCGCTGACGCCGGTAACATCTACACCTTCGTGGGCCTGAAGAACGTGACCACCGGTGACACCCTGTGCGCCATCGACGATCCGATCACCCTCGACTCCATGACCTTCCCGGATCCTGTGATCCAGGTGGCCGTCGAACCGAAGACCAAGGCCGACCAGGAGAAGATGGGCATCGCCCTGTCCAAGCTGGCCGAAGAGGATCCGACCTTCCAGGTCACGACCGACGAAGAGTCCGGCCAGACCCTGATCGCCGGCATGGGCGAGCTCCAGCTCGACATCATCGTCGACCGTATGCGCCGCGAGTTCAAGGTTGAGTGCAACCAGGGCAAGCCGCAGGTCGCCTACCGCGAGACCATCCGCAAGGCCGTCATGGACCAGGGCTACACCCACAAGAAGCAGACCGGTGGTTCCGGCCAGTTCGCAAAGGTCCTGATGAACTTCGAGCCGCTCGATACCACCGAGGGCAAGACCTTCGAGTTCGAGAACAAGGTCACCGGCGGCCACATCTCCGCCGAATTCATCGGCCCCATCGAGGCCGGTGTCAAGGAGGCCATGGAGTCCGGTGTTCTCGCCGGCTTCCCGGTCGTGGGCGTCAAGGCCACCGTCACCGACGGCCAGATGCACCCGGTCGATTCCTCCGAAATGGCCTTCAAGCTCGCAGGTTCCATGTGCTTCAAGGAAGCTGCCCCGAAGGCCAAGCCGGTCATTCTCGAACCGATCATGAAGGTCGAAGTCCGTACGCCGGAAGAGTACATGGGCGAAGTCATCGGCGATCTGAACCAGCGCCGTGGCAACATCCAGTCCATGACCGACGGTGTCGGCGTCAAGGTCATCGACGCCAAGGTCCCGCTGTCCGAGATGTTCGGCTACATCGGCGACCTGCGTTCCAAGACCCAGGGCCGCGCCATGTTCACCATGGAGATGGACTCCTACGACGAGGTGCCGAAGAGCGTCTCCGAGGAGATCATCAAGGCCCAGCGTGGCGAGTGACACGCGCCACTGCATGAAGTAGCCAGTGTCTCCAGTCAGCGGTAATATCGTATACCGCTGACTGGGTTCTGGCTCTTCAAAGTGGCACATAACCCAGAAACCCAGTAGAATAAGCGAGTCCCTGTGCGAAAGGGTGCAGGAAACTCACGAGACGTCCAGGAGGACAAAAGTAATGGCAAAGGAAAAGTACGAGCGTACTAAGCCGCACGTTAACATCGGTACCATCGGCCACGTCGACCACGGTAAGACTACCCTGACTGCCGCCATCTCCAAGGTGCTGCACGAGGAGTTCCCGGATGTCAACCCGGAGTACGACTTCAACCAGATCGATTCCGCTCCGGAAGAGGCCGCCCGCGGTATCACCATCAACATCGCCCACATCGAGTACCAGACCGAGAAGCGTCACTACGCTCACGTCGACTGCCCGGGCCACGCCGACTTCGTGAAGAACATGATCACCGGTGCTGCCCAGATGGATGGCGCTATTCTCGTTGTGGCCGCCACCGACGGCCCGATGGCCCAGACTCGCGAGCACGTGCTGCTCGCCCGTCAGGTTGGCGTTCCGAAGATCCTCGTCGCCCTGAACAAGTGCGACATGGTCGACGATGAAGAGCTCATCGAGCTCGTCGAAGAAGAGGTCCGCGACCTCCTCGACGAGAACGGCTTCGACCGTGACTGCCCGGTCATCCACACCTCCGCTTACGGTGCTCTGCACGACGACGCTCCGGACCACGAGAAGTGGGTCCAGTCCGTTAAGGACCTCATGGACGCTGTCGACGACTACATCCCGACCCCGGTTCACGACCTGGACAAGCCGTTCCTGATGCCGATCGAGGACGTCTTCACCATCTCCGGCCGTGGTACCGTTGTCACCGGTCGTGTCGAGCGTGGCCAGCTGGCCGTCAACACCCCGGTCGAGATCGTTGGTATCCGTGCGACCCAGCAGACCACCGTCACCTCCATCGAGACCTTCCACAAGACCATGGACGCCTGCGAGGCTGGCGACAACACCGGTCTGCTGCTGCGTGGTCTCGGCCGTGACGATGTCGAGCGTGGCCAGGTTGTGGCCAAGCCGGGCTCCGTTACCCCGCACACCAAGTTCGAGGGCGAAGTCTACGTGCTGACCAAGGACGAAGGCGGCCGTCACTCGCCGTTCTTCTCCAACTACCGTCCGCAGTTCTACTTCCGCACCACCGACGTCACCGGCGTCATCGAGCTGCCGGAAGGCGTCGAGATGGTTCAGCCGGGCGACCACGCTACCTTCACCGTTGAGCTGATTCAGCCCATCGCTATGGAGGAAGGCCTGACCTTCGCTGTGCGTGAAGGTGGCCACACCGTCGGCTCCGGTCGTGTGACCAAGATCCTCGCCTGATTTTCATCAGACAAGAATCTTCGCTTGAACTAGCGTTATAGAAAATCCCCTTCGAGGAAACTCGGAGGGGATTTTCTATAACCGCAACAGGATATGGATATGTACCACGACTTCCGGCCTGGATGCGCTAGTGTTGCTTTCCAATAGATAAACGGACTGCTGCACTGCGAGGATATGACACTGATGGCAGGCCGGGAAAGAAGGTCGATGATGACTGGTGCACAGGCCGCTCACTGTGGTTCTGTATCCGCAATTTCGCTGGGACTGCCCGTTTCCACGGCGATTCCCGAAGCCAAAGGCACACTGCCGAAAGCCTTGTTCGTAGGCAAAGCGCCGATTTCCGGCAAACTCAAGCAGCGATTGGTGAACGAGATCGAATCCATCACCATGCTGGCGTTGGCCCGGTCGGCCAACACGGGGCTTGCGGACGGCAAACTGATCCCGGAAGTGCTGGTCATCGGACTGAAGCTTACGGCCAAAGCCACCGGCATACCGAACGAAGTCATCGACCTGATCGCCGGACAGCGCAAATCGGGCATCGTGTTCGTGTGCGTACGCGACGTGCCGTTCGAGGGCAGTACGCGTGAGGAATGCGCGTTCGCCGTGCGCCGCGCCATACCGGGGCGTGCCGGGCACACGCCGATCTATCAGGTATATGCCGGCGACTGGCAGCCGGCGGGGGAGGCCCAGCTGGAGCTGGCCGGCTCTACTATTGATGAGCTGTGGGCATCGCTGTGCTCACAGACCATTTTGGGTACGCCGGAGGTCGAGAATCTGGATGCGCGCATCATTCGCCATACTGAAATTGCTCGGCTCGAATCCGAAGTGGACAAGCTCACTCGTGACCATCAGCGCGTCAAGAACCCGGCCCAGCGCAACGAGATCTATGCCAAACTCCACAAGGCCAAGGCGCAGCTCGCAAAACTGCGCGAGGCATAGTGATGTGAAAGCCATTGGGCTTCCGCTGGCGGGAGCTGGCTCGCGAAGCGAGACTGAGGGTGGTCCAGGTCCGTGGCCTAGGGCTACGCCCAAGCTAATTGAAATATTCGTGCATCATACAGCGTACAGTTAAACCATGTTCCCTCTGCTCGAAACCCTGGTCGCCGTATACGAGGTGGGTCAGTTCACGCTGGCCGCCGATGAGCTGAAGGTATCGCAGTCGACGGTGTCGTCGCGTATCGCCCAATTGGAGCAGATGGTCGGCGCGCCGCTGTTCGTGCGCAATGCGAAAAGTGACGTGACGCCCACACAGGCCGGGCGGATGCTGTACCAGACTGCCATCGGCATCGACGGATTATGGCGGGATACGCGTGAGCAGATCGCCCGCGTGCAGGAGGCGCGTGAGCCGCTGGCCGTGTCGTTCTCGCACACGACCGCGGCGATTCTGCTGCCGAAGGCGTTGCCGGTGATGGCTCGGGACATGGACGGTTTCGACTTCGCTGTACACGTGATGAACTCGGATGCGATTCTCGAACAGGCCAGCATGAAGGCCGTGCAGCTCGGCGTGGTGGAAAAGCCGATCGTGAACGATTCGGTGGACCGCGTCACCCTGTGCGAGGACCGGCTGGTGTTGGCGGGGGAGCCTGACGGCGTGTGGATGGTGCGCGAACACGGTTCCGGCGTGCGGTATTACACGGATCTGTATTTCAAGACCGCTCAGGTTGTGCCTGCACGCACGATGGAAGTGTCCAGTAATGCGGCGATTGTGGCGGCGCTGTCCGCCGGGTTCGGGCAGTCGTTGATTTCGGAAGCCGCCGTGCCGGCGGGCGTGCCGGTGCAGCGGGAGCTTGGCGATGAGTTTGTGCGGCGGTTCTATGCGCTGGTGCCGAGATCCGGTCTGACGCACGATCAGCGGGAGTTGGCGGAGACGATTATTGCTGCGCTGCGCGGGTAGTCAGATAGTCGACTGAGGGGAGGTTGCGAACGTTGTTTCTCTCCCTCCGTCCGCCTGCGGCGGCCACCTCTCTCATCAGAGGGAGATCAATTAGGTATCGACAAAATCGATGATATGTATTGGTTGCAATGATTTGACCGATGTAAACGCTTGAGCTTCAATAGACATCATGAGAGAGTTCTGTACAAAATGGTGGAAGCGCATTGCCACCGTTGACATGCTGTTCATTGGTGTTCTGACTCTGCTGGCCTCGCTGTTCGCCTCCTGGCTCAAGCAGTTCCCCGGATTCAGCCTGTTCGGCGCGCTCATCATCGCGCTGCTCATCGGTATGATCATCCAGTTCCCGATCCGCAGTGCCTACGTCGGTTCCAATGATGGCCGCAAGGCAGGCGTCAAGGACGCCGCTGGCCTGATTTCCAACAAGCTGCTGCGCCTCGGCATCATCCTGCTCGGTTTCAAGCTCAACCTCGCCGTGCTGTTCACGCAGGGCATCAAGTGTCTGCCGATCGCCGCTGTGGTCGTTACGCTGACCATCATCGTGTGCTATGCCATCGCCCGCAAACTCGGTGTCGACCCGATGCTCGCCATCCTGACCGCCGGTGGCACCGGCATCTGCGGTGCGGCCGCCGTCATGGGCCTGGCCGGTTCCATCAAGGTGCCTGAGGACAAGCAGGACGAGAAGGACAACGACGTGACCATGGCCGTGGCCATCGTAGCCATTATGGGTACTGTGTTCGCGTTGCTGGAGATCGCGCTCGGCCCGCTGACCGGCATGACCAAGGACCAGCTGGGCATCACCGCCGGTGCTTCCCTGCACGAAATCGCCCACGCGGTCGCGGGCGGCGACGCGTTCGGCGCGGTGGACATCGCCACCATCATGAAGCTTTCCCGCGTGCTCATGCTTGTGTTCGCGGCCATCATCATCGCCATCTGGTGGGAGAAGAAGCATTCCGAGGTTCAGAGCACCGGCAAGAAGACCGTGGCCTTCCCGTGGTTCATGCTCGGCTTCATCGGCGCTTCGATTATCGGCACCTTCGTACCGTTCGTCACCTCCATCACCCCGCAGCTCGTGGACTTTGCGTACATCGTGCTCGGCATGGCCATGGCCGCGCTCGGCATCAACGTGAACTTCAAGGCCATCGCTTCCAAGGGCAAGAAGCCGATGCTCGCCAGCTTCCTGACATCGATTCTGCTCATGTGCTTCGCTGCAGGTGTTGCGATGCTGTTCTTCTGATAAGCGCTCCAAATACAAATAGGCGAAGGCGAACGACAGTGAGCAATTGGAATGTGTCACCTAAAAATCACGTACTTGCACAACGGATAACCCCAGCCGAACTGGCAGGCCATCGCAATGAACTTCACCACATATGGACTCAGCCCGGTCGCACCCGGCATCCAGCCGATCAGCAGCGTGCTGAACGTGAAGTTCCAGATCCACAGCAGCACGAACAGCGCCACGGAACGGGTGAAGTTGCTGGACGATTTGAATGTCACGTTGCGGTTCATCACGAAGTTGTAGGTCGCCGAACACACCACGGCGATGCCGTTGGCGATCTGTGAGGGTACGCCGATCAAGTGCAGAATGGCGAACGTCGCATACTCCACAATGGTCTGCGTGGCGGAAACACCCACATACTTGCCCAGCACGGCGAGTCCATTTTGCTTCGGGGTTGCCGTGCCCACGGTATTTTCCGCAGTATTCGTTGTGGTCGAGGTATTTGTGGCGCCCACACCTTGATTCGGCTTCACATCCGCTCCATTGTTCGCCATGCCCATATACCTCCCGGATGTACCTGTGACGTTCGACCTCGCAATGATACCGCTGACCGCGTCGGGAATCGGCGTGGCGGTCAGACGAGAAAACCGCAGGCCGCAGCAACGACCGGCACACCCAGCGACAGCACCAGATAGGCCGCTGCGGTGGGGTAGCGGTGTTTGCGGAAGAGCGTCACCATTTCGTTGATTGCGGTCGAGAACGTGGAGAAGCCGCCGAGGAAACCGGTGGCCAGCACTAGCCGCCATGGTTCATCAAGTGTCCCGCCGAGTGCCAGCGCCGCGACCAAACCGGCTAGGAATCCGGCGATGAGATTGATGGTGAACGTGGAAAGTGGGAATGCGCGCTGCCAGTACGTTTTGATGGTCACGTCAAGCAGATAGCGGCAGGAGGCGCCTACGCCGCCGCACAGGCAGACCAAGATTGGTAGGAATACGGTCATCACGCCTTACCTCCCTTGCTGGTCGTAGCGGCATTCGTATCAGCGGACGCTTCGGCGGATACGTTCGAGGAGCCGGCCAGATGCGTTCCTGCCCACACGCCGGCAGACGCACAAACCAGACCCAGCGCGAACGTCACCAGTAGATAGGCAATGCCGGCCGCCACCTGACCGTCGCGGATTGCGGTAAAACCTTCCAGCGCGAGTGTCGACATCGTAGACAAACCACCGCATACGCCCATGCCGAGTCCGCGACTGGCAAGTTCTTTGGAACGTGCGCCGAACCGGGAAGCGCCGGCCAAGTAAGCGGTCAACCCTGCATAGCAGAAGCAAGCCAGCATGTTGGCCACAAACGTGCCGGTATGGAAGCTGCCAGCCGCGGGAATCTGTGCGAACGCATAGCGGATAGCGGTGCCGATCGCACCGCCGCAGAAGACGACCAACACAATATCAAGATGAATATCGGGGAGCTTGCGCGCCGGGGGAGTGGTCGTGTGCGTAATCGGCCGGGCACCTGCGGATGGGGATTGCGAATCCATAATAGCCTTTCCTGAAACCGCTGAATCCTGCTGAAGACACAACGATTCCATGCAATATCAAATCGTGTGTAGGAACTATCAGCAGTGTGCGGTTCGAAACGAGTTCAGGCGGGTTCCATCGCCGGTTCCTTAGCCTACTCGTGGCGGCGACAACAAACGGCAGCAGTATCTCGGATATTGGCCTATCGCGGTGGATTTCGGCAAGAGACTTCTGCAATGCCGATGAACTTGGTTGCCGTGAGGCGATAAAGCACGTAGATGAATTGCTTGGTTGCTTCCATACCTCGTGGGTATGGCTCAACATGGTTTATGGCTATTGGCTAATACAGATCGATTGTCGTTTAATGGAACATGAGGATAACGGGCCCTAATCGCTCGGTGCCGGAAACAAGGAGTTGTGAATATGTCTGAAACCATGAAAGCCGCGATTTTCGTTGAGCCTGGCAAGATGACCGTGGAAGAAGTGCCAAAGGCGGCACTTCAGCAGGATGATGACATCGTGATTCGCATGGTGCGCACCTGTGTATGCGGCTCTGATTTGTGGTTCTTCCGTGGGCTGAGCGGACAGGCCGCACACAGTCAGGTGGGCCACGAAGCCATTGGCGTGGTCGAGGAGACTGGCGCGGCGGTCGAATCCGTTAAGCCAGGTGATTTCGTGGTCGTGCCATTCCCGTACAGCTGCGGCAAGTGCCCGGTATGCAAGGCCGGCTTCGAATCCGTGTGCCCGCACGGGGGCTACTTCTCCGCTTGTCAGGCCGAATACCTGCGTGTGCCCGAGGCGGACGGCACCGTGGTCAAGGTGCCCGGTTCACCGGAAGATTATTCCGATGAACAGCTCGCATCGCTGCTGACCATTTCCGATGTGATGTCCACCGGTTATCACGCGGCGGTTTCTGCCGAGGTCAAGCCCGGTGACACAGCCGTGGTCATGGGCGATGGTGCAGTCGGCCTGTGCGGTGTGATTGCCGCCAAGATGCGTGGTGCCACGCGCATTATTGCCATGAGCCGTCACGAGGATCGCGCGGCGCTCGCCCGCGAATTCGGTGCGACTGATATCGTGCCCGAGCGTGGCCAAGAGGCTATTGACAAGGTGCTGGAGATGACCGGTGGCTATGGTGCGGACGCGGTGCTCGAATGCGTGGGCTCCAAGCAGTCCTTCGACACGGCGATTGGCCTGATTCGCCGCGGTGGCGTGATTGGTCGTGTGGGTCTGCCGCACGACGTGGAGATCAGCGCCGAAGGCACGTTCTACGGCAACATCGGCATCAAGGGCGGCCCGGCTCCCGTGCGCCACTACGATATTGACGGTGGTCTGCTGGATGCGGTGCTTAAAGGCGAGATTAACCCTGGCCGCGTGTTCACCGCCGAATATGACCTCGACCATATTCAGGACGCTTATGAGGCCATGGACCAGCGCAAAGTTATTAAGGCGTTGATCCGGTTCTAATCGCGTGGTGTGACGGGGTTTACCGCAGTGGTATTTAACGTCCGTATGTATGCGTCCCCTTTGTAGGGCCGCATACATACGGACGTTGTGATGTGTCTGACGCGGTTTACGCTGAACGATTGTGGTGACGCAAACCGGTCACCTGTTACTCGGCGAGCAGTGCCTTGTACTGTGCAGCGGACTGGGCGAGGGCCTCGTCGGTGATGCCGAAAGCGCCGCACGTGGCGAACGGCTTGAGTCAGGTCGCGCCGATGTATAAGCCGTGCCCTCGATCGGAATAAGCAGCTGCTCGATGGGGTAGTGGCCGGGGTGCCGGTCTGGTAGGCCGATTCCGGCGAACCGGTGGACACTGCGCATCGCGTCGGGAACCGTGGCCAAGGCGTACACCGAACTCGCCGACTGCGGCATCATCGACACCGGTGCCGGCCGCGCGGCGCGTGTAAAACGGGTCAAGCCGATTCCCGAACCGCTGGTGCGCGCGGCCAAGACCTATGCCGACGAGGCCCGCCGGCTTGGCGCGAGCCTCGATGACGCCTTCAACGCCCTGTGCGCGCAGTGGTAAAGCGCGCACCGATGCGAAGCCTACACGGGGTGCACCGTCAGCGAAAAGTCGCCGATGGTGCTGACGGTCGAGGGTGAGGCCAGATTGCAGACATCTCGCAAGCAGTACGTGGCATACAGCGGAAGATAGGTTGTTCCGCCGTCCTGCGCAATATTGGAGCGGGACAGCACCACGCCCTGCGAGATGCGATATTCGGCATTGGCCAATACGGCGTCGATGGCGGCGTGCGTGCGGTAGCTGCGCCCCGACTTGACCTCGAACGGCATCACAGAATCGGCGTTCGTGTCAGCGATGAAATCGACTTCACCATGTTTCTTTGCCATGTAGTAATACAGCGGAATGCCTTGCGCCGTCAGCTCCTGAGCAATCACGTTCTCGTAGATGGCACCCAGATTCGGTGAGGAATCATCAAGGTATGCGGCTTGCGCGGTCGGTTGCGGGTATCGTGCCATGAGCATACCGGTATCAGACTGGTACAGTTTGAACTTCGGTGATTGCGCCGTGCGTTTCAATGGTGTTTTCGGCTCGGTGACGCAGTTGGTTTTCAATGCCACACCCGCATCGACAAGCCAAAGAAAATCCTTCTGATTGCGGTCGTACCGAGCACCGGGGCTGATGGAGGAGACGGCGAATCTGCCGTTACCGTCAATCAGCTGAGTGGGGAGCTGGTCGAAGATCTCCTGCACCTGCAATGCGCGATTGCCTGCGTACTGCGAAATATCGTGGCGATATTGCCGGTTCAACTCGTTCTGCACCGCGTGCACAGCCGCCAAATCACCCTTGGTGTCCAGAAAACGTTGCACGACTTCCGGCATGCCGCCGACTACCAGATAGGTGCGGAAGTTCGTCATCATTGCATCGTGAATGTACCGGTCGATTGGCGTGACCGACCGGCAGGATTCTCGGATGTTTTCAAGTGTCGACTTCTGTACGCCGATGGCCCAACAGAATTCCTCAAAATCCATGGGACGCATGGTTTTTTCGATGACCGAGCCAACGGGGTAGGAGCGTACGCCCTTGAACTCAGTGCCGAGCATGGAACCGGAGAACACATAATCGAAACGGCCATCGGCCACCAGAAACTTGACCATGGTCATCACATCCGGTGCCTCTTGCACCTCGTCGATGAAAATCAACGTATCACCGGGAATGAGCGTTGAAGGTGAGAACAAGGTAAGGCGGCTGATGAACTCCTGCACGTCGTTCGCCGATGCGAGCGCTCGGGCCGCCTGCTTGTTCTCGTACAGGTTGATTTCAAGGTAATGGGCGTATTCGTGCTTGGCGAACTCGCGTACCGCGTAGCTCTTGCCGATCTGGCGAGCGCCGGTCAGCAGCAGTGCTTTGCCGGTACCGCTCCGCTTCCATTCCAGCAGATCGTCCGAGATTTTGCGCTCAAGCATGGCAGCTCCTTTCCGAATCCCTTATGAGGGTAGCATTTTCCGCCTTGTATGTGCAAAATGCCGCATTTCAAAATGGGGCTTTGGTGCAAAATGCCGCATTTTAAAGTAGGGTTTTGGTGCAAAATGCCGTGTAAATGGTGAATTGGACGTGCTTGTAAGGGGAGCTGGATGATCGTGCGGCTGGATGACCTTGTAACTAAATGATTGAACGATTGCGCGGCCGTCGTTTGCGTGGCCGCAAAGTTGTGTGGGCTGTTCGCGAATTATGCGCGGTCGGCCGTCATGTGCCTGCGCTTGGGGTGCTCGATAAGTAGCGCTCGCTTCTTGGCGTCCTCGGCGGTCGAAGCCGGTACGCCGTCGGAGGAGGCGTCGATGATGCGCTGCAGGTAGCCGTATAGGGTGTGCAGCTCGTCGTCATTCAGACAGTCCAGCATAGAGGGGCCTGATCAAAACCAGTTCACGAGGTCCTTTTTGCTTTAATCCCCGCTGAGAGCGCGTAGCGCCGGAGGATGATCGGATGCCGCGACGCCGAATCAAGATTCAGCCGCTCGCCGACCAGCCCGACCAGCAAGGAACCGGATTCGCGCATCGGCGGCATGCGCGCTGCTATTCGCGCTGAAACAGCATGGCATGGGTGCGCTGACACCGCGCCGGCGCAAAGGCCATCAGTGAAACTGGGGAATCGGATTGCAGGTGGCGGACGGTGCCCAAGACGAAAGATTCTCGTCCGGCGTTCAGCCGCTGTCGTTGGCCGTGATGATACTGGAGACCATGAAACTCAGGCGGCGGCAGCCAAGGGCGAAGTCGAGAAAGAGGTGACGGCGTGACACTTGAACAGAGGTCAGATAGCGCGGCGGCAGGCCACGAGGCATGTGACCAGCCGATCAGGAGCCTGGAAATCCTCAACCAATGCGTTCCGCTGTTCGAGACGCTGAAGGATCCGAACCGGCAGCAGTTGCTGGTGCAATTGGTGTGCCATGGGCCGCAGACGGTGGGGGAGCTGGCCGAATCGTCGGCACTGTCCCGCACGGCCGTGTCCCATCACATCAAACTGCTGGAACAAGCCGGATTCATCGAAATCAGCAAAGACGCCACCCGCCGCATTTGCTCGGTGCGTGCGGATCGATGGCTGCCGCTGCTCGATGAACTGTCTTCCGCCCTGAAAGCCGACCTTGCGGCGGCGGAGCAGTGCCGAGCATGAGCGACGATCAACGGCCGCAGGCGATTGAGGTGCGCGGTGCGCGCGTGCATAACCTCAAGAACATCGACATCGACATTCCGCTGGGCGAACTGGTGGGCGTGGCCGGCGTCTCCGGTTCGGGCAAAAGCTCTCTGGCGCTCGGCGTGCTGTATGCGGAAGGTTCGCGGCGCTACTTGGAAGCGCTGTCCACGTACACGCGCCGTCGACTGACTCAAGCCAGCCGCGCCCAGGTGGACGAAGTGCTGCATGTGCCGGCCGCGCTGGCCCTGCACCAGCGGCCCACTGTGCCCGGCATCCGTTCGACGTTCGGCACGATGACCGAATTGCTCAACAGCCTGCGACTCCTGTTTTCCCGCGTCGCCTCGCACGTGTGCCCGCATTGCGGGGCGCGCAATGAACCGACGCTGAACGTGGCGGCCGGCCTGCCCATCACCTGTGCTGGCTGCGGCAAGGAATTCCACGCGCCCGGCGCCGAATTGCTCGCCTTCAACTCGGCCGGCGCCTGCCCGACCTGCTCCGGCACCGGCATCGTGCGCGAAGTAAACCGCGCGGCCCTGGTCCCGGACGAGTCGAAAAGCATCGACGACGGCGCGGTGCTGCCATGGGGTTCGCTCATGTGGGACCTTATGAAGCAGGTGTGCGGCGCGATGGGCGTGCGCACCAACGTGCCGTTCAACGAACTCACACCCGAAGAACGCGACATCGTATTCAACGGGCCGGCCGTCAAAAAGCATATTCTTTACAAGCCGAAGAAAGGCGACGATTTCGCCGAACTCGACTTCACCTACTTCAACGCCGTGTACACGGTGGAGAACGCGCTCGCCAAAGCCAAGGACGAGAAGGGCCTGAAGCGTGTGGTCCGGTTCCTCAAGGAAGGCCCATGCGCCGACTGCGGCGGCACACGACTGAGCGTCGCCGCCCGGGCCCCGCATGTGCGCGGGCTGAACTTGGCCGAAGCCGGCGCGATGACCTTGGACGCGGCGGCGGATTGGGTGCGCGGAGTGCCGGAATCCCTGCCCGCCGACATGCGGCCGATGGCCGCCAACATCTGCGAATCGTTCCTGGATGTGGCCCGACGGCTGCTCGATCTGGGCCTCGGCTATCTGGCGCTTGACCGCGCCGGCGCCACGCTTTCGACCGGCGAACGCCAGCGTGTGCAGCTCGCCCGGGCCGTGCGTAACCGCACCACCGGCGTGCTGTATGTGCTCGACGAGCCATCCATCGGCCTTCATCCCTCGAACGTGGACGGGCTGCTCGGCGTGATGCACGACTTGGTGGCGGACGGCAATTCCGTGGTGGTCGTGGACCATGATGTGCGTGTACTCAAAGCGTGTGACCATCTTATCGAAATGGGGCCGGTTGCCGGTGCCGAAGGCGGGCATGTGGTCACGCAAGGCACGGTCGGCGAGGTGGCGGCGAACCCCAGTAGTCGCATTGCGCCGTTCCTATCCGACCAGGTGAGTGCGCGTATACGTGAGCGTGTGGCCGAATCGCAAGTGTTCAGCCTTGGCCACATCCGCATGACAACCAGTCAGCTGCATACGGTCAAACCGTTGGACGTTGATATCCCGCGCGGCCGGCTCGTGGCGGTGACCGGCGTCTCCGGCTCCGGCAAAACCACGATGGTACTCGAATCGCTGATTCCCGCACTCAAAGCGCAGGCGGCGGGGGAGCTGTTGCCGGAACACGTGCGCGAGCTTGAGACCGAGGGCATCCGTCGTGCGAATCTCATCGATGCCACGCCGATCGGCGCGAACGTGCGCTCCACCGTGGCCACTTATGCCGATATTCACGACGAATTGCGCCGCGCCTTCGCCCGCACGGACGACGCCAAGGCGGGCGGCTGGAAGGCTGGCGATTTCTCGTACAACACCGGCCGACTGCGTTGCCCTACGTGCGACGGCACCGGTTCGATCTCGCTCGACGTGCAGTTCCTGCCGGACGTTACCATCGAATGCCCGGATTGCGGCGGATCCCGGTATGCGCCCGAAGCCGGCGCGATTCGGCGTGCCGTTAAGGGAGAATCGCACCTTTCGTTGAGTCTGCCGCAGCTGATGGCGATGAGCGTGGACCAGGCGCTGTCCGTGACCGGCGACCTCAAGAAGGTCCACGCGCGTCTGACCACCCTGCACGATCTGGGTCTCGACTACCTGACGCTCGGCGAACCGACCCCGGCGCTTTCGGGCGGCGAAGCCCAGCGGCTGAAACTCGCCAGCGAAATGGGCAAGGCCCAGTCGGACGCGGTATTCGTGTTCGACGAGCCGACCATCGGCCTCCATCCGCTCGACGTTCGCGTGCTGCTGGGCGTGTTCGACCGGCTCGTGGTGAGCGGCGCGACCGTCGTGGTCATCGAACATGACCTTGACGTGATCGCCAATGCGGATTGGATTATCGATATGGGTCCGGGCGGCGGCGAAAGCGGCGGACGCATCGTCGCCACCGGAACGCCGGAACAGGTCGCGGCCAATCCGAACAGCATCACCGGGCGGTATCTGCGTTGACTTGTATGGCGGTCACGCGCCTTTGCATAGGACCCTGCGCGAGTAGGATAGCCGTCCATGGTGCAGATTCATGGCATTAGACGCGCGAACGCGGACGCGAAATATCGGCAGATGACCGGGCAGCCGGTCAAGCCGCTGATCCTCAAACTGTGCTTGCCGGCCGTCATTTCCAATCTGGTGACTACTGCATACAACCTGACTGATACCTTTTTCATCGGCCAGCTCGGCACCGCGCAGTCCGGTGCTATCGGCATCGCGTTCTCCATCATGACCGTGATGCAGGCGCTCGGCTTCTTCTTCGGCAACGGCGCGGGCAACTCGATGAGCCGCGAACTCGGCAAGCAGAACAATGATCGCGCCTCCCGACTACTGGCCGTGGGCTTTGCGGGCGCGGTGCTCTCTGGTTTGGTGATTGCCGCAATCGGATTGCTGACCCTGCGGCCGCTGGTCGTCATGCTGGGCTCGACCTCGACGATTGCCCCATACGCCGTGCAATATCTGACGCCGTTGTTGGTCGCCGCACCCTGTGTATGCGGGTCGTTCGCGCTCAACGGACTGCTGCGATACCAAGGGCAATCGGCGTTCGGCATGATTGGTCTGGTGTCGGGCGCACTGCTGAATTTCCTGCTTGCGCCATTGTTCATTTTCATGGCCGGTCTGGGGATTTTTGGTGCCGGCCTGGCCACCGCCATCTGCCAGACGGTGAGCTTCACGATTCTGACCACGATGAGCCGCAAATTCGGCGTAATGAAGCTGTCCTTGCGCAATTGCAGGCCGGATGTGCTGCTCATGCGCGAAGTGGCCGGCGGCGGCCTGCCTTCGCTGATTCGCCAAGGTGCCGGCTCGATCTCTGTGACCTGTGTGAACATCGCCGCCAACCCGTTCGGCGATGCGGCCATCGCCGGCATGGCCATTGTGATGCGTATCATGTTGGGCGCCAATTCGGTGATCGTGGGCCTCGGCCAAGGTTTCCAGCCGGTGTGCGGATACAACTACGGGGCCGGCCTGTTCGCGCGAGTCAAAGAAGGGTACTGGTTCTGCGTGCGGCTCGCCACCTGCGTGCTCGTGGCGTTGGCAGCGCTGCTGTGGATTTTCGCGCCGCAACTGGTCGAGATCTTTCGTTCCGACCCGGCCGTGGTGGCGGTGGGCGTGGCAGCGCTGCATATTCAATGCTGCACGGTGATTCTCAATGGCTTTAACATGATGGGCAATATGATGACCCAGACCATGGGCCGCACCGGCATCGCCTCGTTCCTGGCCCTGTGCCGACAAGGTCTGTTTTTGGCACCGATCGTACTGATTCTGCCGATGATGTTCGGCGTGCTCGGCGTGGAAATGGCCCAATCGGTGTCCGACGTGCTGACATTCCTAGTCACTATCCCGTTCATGCGGCGAATCCTGCATGAATTGCGGTGAATGGTAGATTGCAACTATGAATAATCGAAGTGCAAAGCGGGTGCCGGGCGTTCCTTCTCCCGCGTATATCGAATCGCTGTACCGCACCATGGCTGCCGCCCTTGGCCCGACCGGATGGTGGCCGGCTGAAACCACATTCGAGATTATGGTGGGCGCGGTGCTGACGCAGAATACGGCGTGGGGCAATGTGAATCGTTCGCTTGCGGCGTTGAACGCGGAGGGTGTGCTCGAACCCCATAAGCTGGCGATTATGGGGCCAGCGCATCTGCAGGAACTTATTCGCCCGTCCGGCTTTTATGTCAACAAATCCAAGACGGTACAGTCACTGAGCCGATGGTATGTGGAGCGTTGCGGAGCCTCACCTGAGGGCGCGGCAGATATTCCCGACGCCGAATTGCGGACCGAATTGCTCGGATTATTTGGTATCGGGGGCGAAACGGCCGACGACCTGATGCTATATGTGTTTTCGCGCCGCACATTCGTGGCCGATACTTATGCTCGCCGACTATTCGCCTTCCTCGGATTTGATGTGCCAGCCGGCTATCTGGCATTCCACAAGGCCTATTCGCCCGTGGTGCTGGATACGAGCCTCAGTGTCAAGGATTTGCAGGAATTCCATGGGCTCATTGACGAGTTCGGCAAGGCCTACCGCGACGACGCGGCCAAAAGCGAGTCCTTTTTGGGTGGATGGAGGGCTTGACTGCACGGCGAATCGTTCTCAATAAGAAAAGTGTGAGGCCCGCACGGTGCCAATCGCACATCTGAATCCTTGACTGGCTGCGCTCGATGCTGGGTGTCGAAAACGAGTCTGTGACAGAATAGTTCGACCGACGCAATCGCCAAAACGCCGAACAGGAGCCAATGATGACCGAAGGCAAGCCGATCGCCAAGCCGATGATCGATGATGCAACCCGCGAGAAAATGGCGCTCATGTTCTCCGGCGAAGTCTATCTGCCGGACGATGTGGACGGCTTTTTCGATCTGCAGGCCGCCCAGCGTGACCTCCAGCTCGAACTCAACGCCACGCCGCTGACCAACCCGAAGCGCTGTACCGAACTCATGCAGGCGTTCTTCGGCGCGGCGGGGGAGGGTCTGTACCTTGAATGCCCGGTGTATGCGAACTGGGGCTGCAATACGTACTGGGGCGAACGCTGCTACGCCAACTTCAACCTGACCCTGGTCGATGATGATGAAATCTTCATCGGCTCCCACACCATGATTGGCCCCAACGTCACGCTCGTGGCCACCGGCCATCCCGTGCGCCCGGACCTGCGCTACCGGGGCGCCCAGTATTCGCTGCCGATCCACATTGGCGAAAACGTCTGGATCGGCGCGAACGTGACCGTGCTGCCCGGAGTCACCATCGGAGACAACGCGGTCATCGGCGCCAACTCGCTGGTCACCAAGGACATCCCCGCCAACACGGTCGCCTACGGCAGCCCGTGCAAGGTGATTCGCGATATCAACGAACACGACGACGTCTACTACTGGCGCGACCGCCAATTCAGCGACCGCTTCAAGATCAAGGAGCAGTAACGCAAGCTTACTCCCACACGTCGAGCTTGCGATTTTTGTAGAAATACTCCGGTCCTTGTCGCCGATTTCGCGCACGACCTCGCAGGGCGCGCCGTAGGCGACCGAGCTGGCGGGGATGGACGTCGCGACCGAACCGGCGCCAATCACGCAATTGTCGCCGATGGTCACTCCCGGCAGAATCGACACGTTCGCGCCGACCCACACGTTGCGCCCGATGGTCACCGGAATGCAATATACGTAGTGGTGCTCGCGCAGCACCGGCAACACGGGGTGGCCGGCGGCTCATTAGCACGGGGAACGGTTGAACGAGAAGTGGATTGGCATGTGGTGGTATCGAACATACTGATGCGTGTGCCGCCGAGCCTGTCCAGATGGCTGCCTATATGAACCAGTGACAGAAGAGCACGGGAACGCGAGCGAGAGGAGCGTGCATGGGGCAGTTCGGCGTCATGATTGGCCAGTTGGTCGGATTCCTGATCATGCTGATGGTCGGGTATGGATGTGTGAGGCTTCGATTCTACGGTCAGACGGCGTTGGACGGCATGTGCTCGTTGCTGCTCAACGTGCTCATCCCCGTGCTCGTGTTCTCGAACGCCGTCGACGGCGCGGACCGCGCGCAGCTCGCCGCCAACTGGGGCGTGATGCTGCTGACCGCCGTGATGTACGCGCTGCTCATCCTGGTGTTCTGGCTGGTCGCCAAACTGTTGCGGCTCAAGGGCTCACGCAGCCACGTGTTCCAGGCGGCGCTGATTTTCGGCAACGCCGGATTCATCGGCATTCCGTTGATTATGGCACTTTGGCCGCAGAACGGCGCGATTTACGTGGCGCTGATGTCGATCATCGACCAGACGCTGCTCTGGACGTACGGCGTATGGCTGTGCGAGCCGGTCGCCGAAACGACTGGCGGCAACGCGATTGGCGCGCGAAGTGCGGTCGCGAACGGTTCGGTGAACGGCACCGGTTCGGTGGGGGAGGCTGCGAACAGCGGTTCTCCGGCCGTCGCCCGCCCCTCGCTAGACACCCGCGTCCTCGGCCTGCTTAAACGATTCGTCAATCCCGCCTTCATCGGTGTGATGCTCGCCCTGATTCTGATTCTGCTCGGCGTCAAGGTGCCGGACATCATCCTGAAGCCGCTGCACACCATCGGCAATATGGCCACGCCGATGTCGCTAATCTACTTGGGCGGCCTGTTCGCACTGACCAAGTGGTGGGGCGTCCTCAAACGCTACGAACTCTATGTTGGCCTAGTCGCCAAGATGATCGCATTCCCGCTCGCCTTCTACGCGCTACTGACCGCGCTGACCGGCGCATTGCCGCAACTGCCGATCACCCATGACATGGTGCTGATGATTACGGTCATCGCCGGACTGCCGACCATGACCACCATTGCCATGTTCACCGGTCGCAAGAACAACATGCCCGAGTATGCGGTCGGCTTCGTGCTCGTAAGCACGCTGTTCTCGCTGGCCTCCTTGACGATTGTGTCGGCAGTTGTGTTCTGAATTGTCCCCTTCGACGAAAAGAATGCCGGGGCCTCCGGCGCTTGGAATTTCATCGACGCCGCCAACGACTCCAATCCGAGGCGGCCGTGCCGTATTTCAAGGAGATATTCGATTACGCGCGCACGCTCGATCCGCAGCATCGCCCGCTGACCTACACCAATCTGCTGATGGCCGCCGGAGGCAAAGACAAGTGCCATCAGTTCGCGGATGTCATCTGCCTGAACCGGTATTACGGCTGGTATGTGCAAGATGGGTATCAGCTCATCGGAGCCAAGAAGGCCTTCATCAACGAGATGAACCAATGGATGAACACCGAACCCAACAAGCCGTTTCTGTTCACCGAATACGGTGCGGACACCGATGCCGGTGTGCACAAGCTGCCGAGCATGCAATGGAGTGAGGAATACCAGTGTGAGTACCTCACCATGCAGCACGAAGTGTTCGACATGTTCGAGGCAGTGGTGGGCGAGCAGGTATGGAACCTCTGCGACTTCCAAACCGGTGAAGGCATCATGCGCGTCGACGGCAACAAGAAGGACGTCTTCACTCGCGACCGTCAGCCCAAAGCCGCCGCCTATGTACTCAAGGAGCGTTGGGAGACTAAGTAGCGGCCCGCAGCTGGAATATTCCAGAAGCAACACACATCGCATAACACACAACACAACACACAAAAAAAGAACCTCGTGAAACGAATTTCACGAGGTTCTTTCTAGTTACGCTGAATGACTCCCATTAGACTCCCACAAGAGAAGAGCAATGGCGGAACTCCAACGTTGCTAAGCTCTCAAACTCAGATGTGGAAGTAGAGCTCGTACTCGAGCGGGGTCGGAGACAGGCGAGCCTGGTCGATCTCGTCGCGCTTGAGGCCAATCCAGGTCTCGATCAGGTCGTCGGTGAACACGTCGCCGGCGGTGAGGAAGTCGTGGTCCTCTTCCAGGGCGTCCATAGCCTCAGCCAGGGAGCTCGGCACCTGCTTGATGCCAGCGTGCTCTTCCGGCGGCAGCTCGTAGAGGTCCTTGTCGACCGGCTCCGGAGGCTCGATGTGGTTCAGGATGCCGTCCAGGCCAGCCATCAGCTGAGCGGAGAAGGCCAAGAACGGGTTGCAGGACGGATCCGGAGCGCGGAACTCGATGCGCTTGGCAGCCGGGGAGGTGCCGGCCAGCGGAATACGGATGGCGGCAGAACGGTTACGAGCGGAGTACACCAGGTTGACCGGAGCCTCGAAGCCCGGAACCAGACGGTGGTAGGAGTTCAGGGACGGGTTGGTGAAGGCCAGCACGGAGGAGGAGTGCTTGATCAGACCGCCGATGTACCAGCGAGCCAGATCGGACAGGCCAGCGTAGCCCTTCTCGTCGTAGAACAGCGGCTTGCCGTCCTTCCACAGGGACTGGTGGCAGTGCATACCAGTGCCGTTGTCGCCGGCGATCGGCTTCGGCATGAAGGTCGCAGCCTTGCCGGCCAGAGCGGCGGTCTCGTGGACGACGTACTTGTACTTCATCAGGTCATCGCCTGCGTGCTGCAGGGTGTTGAAGCGGTAGTTGATCTCCTGCTGACCAGCGCCGGCCACCTCGTGGTGGGAACGCTCGAGAATCAGGCCGACCTTCTGCAGGTTGGCGACCATATCGTCGCGCAGATCCTGAGTGTGGTCAATCGGCGGAACCGGGAAGTAGCCCTTCTTGACGCGGTTCTTGAAACCGATGTTCGGGGTGCCGTCTTCCTCAACGTCAACACCGGAGTTCCACGGAGCTTCGATGGAGTCGACCTCGTAGAAGGAGCGGTTCATGCCGTTCTCGAAACGCACCTTGTCGAAGATGAAGAACTCGGCCTCAGGAGCGAAGGAGGCGGTGTCGGCGATACCGGTGGACTTCAGGTAAGCCTCGGCCTTGCCGGCAACCTGACGCGGGTCACGGGAGTACGGCTCGTCGGTCAGCGGGTCGACGATGGAGAAGGCCACGTCAAGGGTCTTGTGCTTGCGGAACGGGTCAACGAAAGCGGTCTCAACGTCCGGGACCAGCTTCATGTCGGACTCGTTGATGGCCTGGAAGCCCTGAACGGAGGAACCATCGAACGGCATGCCGTCGGTGAAAGCGTCCTTCAGGAATTCGCTAGCCGGCACGGTGAAGTGCTGCTGAACGCCGATAAGATCGGTGAAACGGACGGAGACATACTCGATGCCTTCCTTGTTGATAAGGGCCTCGGCGTCTTCCTTGGACTTGAGTTCGGTCACGGGACCGCTCCTTTCGTATGAAATATAACGGTATCCATCGTAAAATCGCGCGTTTCGCCGGCTCGAAACTTGGGTTACGAGAATGTTTCGTGACTGTGGCCGACAATCGCGCAGGCGCGTTATTTCAACGAAACATCATTACAGAATGGAAACGGAGGCTATCGGGGGAGTGGGTAGAGGTGTCCGCAACGTGGACAGTGGATATTGACAGGTGACGTAGGTGGATGTATGTGGACGCGATTATGAGACATATGACGAAGCCCCGGAACCGATTGAACGGATTCCGGGGCTTCTGTGCGATTTGGTGGTGTGCTGCCGATCAGCGACCGCGCATCGCGCGGCGGGAGATCTTCTGCGGGTGGTTCGGGTCCATGCCCTTGGGGATGGCATAACCCTTCTTGGCCTGCAGCGTGCGCAGACGATCGTTCAGCGTTTCCATCTCGGCCTTGGTCAGCAGGAAGCGACGACGCGGATGAATCTTGGCGATCAGTGCGTTCTTGTGGTTCGTGGGCTCATAGCTCTTGGACTTGGTCACCGTGCTACGCAGCTTGTCCAGTGGCACCTGCTTGGGGCCGTGGCCCACGGAGATGCGGTACACCGGAATGGAGGAGCCGGCGGTGACGCCCTTGATATCGTGTTCCTGACGATCCATCGCCTTCATGATGCGACCGTATTCGCCTTCGCCGATCAGGTAGATGCCGTTCATCGAAGTGCCGCGCCAGATGGCATCCTTGGTCTTCGGGTCGATCCACACCGGTTCCTGCGGGAAGTTAAAGCCGGCTTTCTGCATGTTGCTCAGCACGCCGATGGCGGCACCAGGCTTGCCGTCAATCTGCTTGTAGCCGACTGCATCCGCGCGGCGGGTGAGCATCATGGTGGCCAGTAGCATGCCGAGCATGATGGCGGTGATCATGGTGAAGATCCAGGTCAGCCAGGTCCACTTGGCAATCAGACCGATGATGATCATCACGACTACAGGCAGCAGGAAAGCACCGGCCTCAAGCCACGGCAGGGCCTTGTCTTCCTTAGCCGTGTACTTGTAGATCTGGATGATCTGCTTGATTGTGCTCTGCTTCTTCGGCTTCGCGTCCTTTTCCGCCATCACTTCTTCCTTTGTTGGGACGAAACACACTAGACAACATCCTATCAGGTGCGCTGGTCCGAACTTGTTTGTGCTGGTTGGTCTCAGCGTGTGTGTAACGGCCGTCCGTCGGCCTTGAGCAGCGCCTCGCCGAGCGTTTCACTGAACGTGGGATGCGGGTGAACGAGGCGGGCTGCGTCGGCGAGCGGCACATGGTTGCCGACCAGCTGTTCGGCTTCGGCGATGATGTCGGAGGCCATCTGGGAGACCATGTGCACGCCGAGCACGCGCGGGGTGTCCGGGTTGGCCGCGTCGCAGCCGGAGACGATGGTCAGTGAACCGGCCGTGCCGCTCATCAGCATGCGCGCGTTCGCCAGCATCGGATAGTTGGTCTCCTTGATTTCAATGAGATCCTCTCTCGCCTGCGCCTGTTCGACGGTGAGCCCGACCGACGCCGCTTCGGGGAAGGAGAACACGATTTGCGGCACGGTGGCTTCGTCCACCGGCTTGGGATTGAGTCCGGCGATGGTCTCCGCGATGACGATGCCTTGCTCAAAAGCACGATGTGCCAGCGCGTGACCGGCCGTCACATCGCCCACCGCCCATACGCCCGGTTTGTCGGTGCGGCCGTACGCATCCGTGGCGACATGTCCGTGGTCGTCAATCGTCACGCCCCATGCTGGGTCGGTGATCGGGTCACGCCCGATGGCGACAAGGGCGATTTCGCCCCAGACGCTTTGTTCGCCGTCCTGGCCTTCGCACGTGTAGTGCACGGTGGCACCAAGGTTCGCGCCGGTGTCCACATGGGTGACGCTGGCGCGGGTGATGATGTTCACGCCATGACGTTTGAGCTCACGGGTCAGCGTGGTGCCGGCTCTCCGGTCCCAGGCTGAGAGCACACGGTCCTTGCGAATCAGCAAGGTCACCTTCGAACCGGCGGCGTTCCACATCGAGGCGAATTCAAGGGCGATGGCCCCGGCGCCGATAATCACCGCCGACGAGGGAAATTCGTTGACTTCCAGCGCCTGTGTGGAGTCGATGAGGGCGCCGGCGAACGGGTTGCCGGGCAATGGGCGTGGCTTGGCACCGGTGGCGATGACGATGTTCGTGGCCGTGAGGTCCATCGTGGGGCCGCTGGGCTCGGGGACATCGGCCTTGTGATAGGTGAGGATGTCGCTTTGGTCGGGGGAAGGGACGAGGTGGACGATGTGGTTGGAAGTTGCTGGAGCGGTCTCATCCGCATGGAACGCGGCATTGGCTCGGAACACGGTGATGCCGCGATGGGCAAGCAGTCCGGCCAGTCCTCCCACCATCGTCTTGACCACGCGCAGGCGATAGTCGCGCAGCGTGCCGAAGTCGATGCCATTCACCGAGGCGTTGACGCCGAGCTCGGCCGCACGGTGCACGGTGTCGATGGTGTGGGTGGCGGTGATGAGCGCCTTGGAGGGGATGCAGCCACGGTTGAGACATGTGCCGCCTACGGTGGCGTCACGCTCGACGAGTGCCACTTTCATGCCGAGTTCGGCGGCGCGCAAGGCCGTGGAATAGCCGCCGGGGCCGGCCCCGATGATGACCAGATCAAACTGTTCGCTCATGATTGCCTCCTTGATACATATAAGTATGGCTCCCACGCTAGGGAGCCATATGCGGCTATCGCCGCCACTTCGCCTAAAAACAGTCCACTGGACTGTTTTCTTTACGGCTCAGCCCCTCAACGAGGGGAGCCAGAGTATATATGGACAATCAGTCCGCCGGCCAGTGACCGCGCTTCGGGTAACGCGGCTTGGGAAGCCTCCAACGACGCATCTGAATCGAACGGCTCCAAGCGTAGGAGAAGGAGCGGGAGCCCTTGGACACGGACCGTTCGCCGTACTTGGCGATGAGCTTGGCCTTGAGCTTGCGCCACATCAGCCATACGTCGATGATCACGGCAATCAGGTAACCGTACATAAGCGCCATCATGATGATGGAAGCCCACTGGTTCTGCATCAAAGAAGTGACGAACATGGAGACGATCAGAATCGCGAAGGCCACCGGGATGAACCATTCACCAAGGTTGAAACGGGCATCCACATAATCACGGATGTAGATACGCCAAGGCAAGCGTTCCGCCTTGGGCATGTGGTTGATATCGCCCTTCTGCATCGCCTCGTACTCGGCGTTCTCCTTCTCACGCAGACGGGCTTTGGCGGCCTTGGCGCTGGCCCTGCGGTCCACCGGAACCAGCGGACGGATACCGGCGGCCTGAGCCTGCTTCATCTTCGGGGTAGGACGGCCTTTTTTCTCAGAAGGATTGGCGGCCTTCTTCGGGGCCTGCTCAACAGGAGCCTGGACCTCTTCTTTTTTCTTAAACGGATTCCATGTCATGCTTTGAGGTTACGGTGACGTTCAGACACTTGTACACTGGCGCAGCCATTGCAATGACGCCGCTCACACATATATATAAAGGAGGACCATCATGACAACGCTCACCGCTGACGAGATTCGTTCGCGCGTCGAAACCGATTGGAACCGCATCGTCAAGGTACTGGCCGAAAAGGTCGCGCTGCAGTCGATCTCCGCCAAGGGCATCACCGCCGAACAAATGAAGCGCTCCGCTGAATTCGTGGCAGACGAACTGCGCCTCGTGGGTGTGGATACCAAGGTGGTTCAGGCTTCCAATGCCGACGGCACTCCGGGCGCATGGGAGGTCATCGGCTCGCATATCGTTTCTCCGGACGCCCTCACCGTGCTGCTCTACGCCCATCACGACGTGCAGCCTGTTCCGGACCCGGCCGAGTGGAACACCGACCCGTTCGTGGCCACCGAAATCGACGGCCGCCTCTACGGCCGTGGCTCCGCCGATGACGGCGGCGGTATCGCCATCCATTCCGGTGCACTGAAGGCCCTGGGCGACGACCTCAACGTCAATATCAAAGTGTTCATCGAAGGCGAAGAGGAGATGGGCTCGCCAAGCTTCATTCCCTTCATCGAGGCTCACCGCGACGAATTCGCCGCTGACGTGATTATCGTGGCCGATTCCGGCAACTGGTCGGCGGACATTCCTTCTTTGACCACCTCGCTGCGCGGCAACACCTGTGTGGACGTGACCGTGCAGGGCCTTGAGCATCCGGTGCACTCCGGCCAGTACGGCGGCCCGATTCTCGACTCCAATACGTTGGCCGCCATGCTCATCGCTTCCATGTATGACGAGAACGGCGATCTGGCCGTACCCGGCGTGGCCGCGGAAGAGCCGATCGGCGGTTTGCAGCACGACCTTGACGAAACCACCGTGCGCAAGGATTCTGGCGTGGTGGCCGGTTACGAGTTCGCCGGCACCGGTTCACTGGCCTCACGCCTGTGGACCAAGCCGTCCGTGACCGTGATCGGCTTCGACGCCCACCCGGTCGAGGGATCCTTCAACGTGATCGCCCCGGAGACCCGCTTCCGTCTGTCGCTGCGCACCGCGCCCACCCAGCGCCCTGAAGAAGCGCAGGAAGCACTGGCTGCATTCCTCGAATCCCACGCGCCGTTCGGTGCCAAGGTCACTGTCGAACGCGGCGAAAACGGCATGGGCTGGGCCATGGACCCGACCGCCGTGGCCACCAAGGACGCGCTGGAAGCCATGACCGAGGCCTTCGGCGTTGAGCCCATCAACAAGGGCGAAGGCGGCTCCATTCCGTTCATCCCCGAACTGCAGCGCATTTTCCCCAACGCTCAGGTGCTGGTCACCGGTCCCGAAGACCCGAAGGCCAACGCCCACAGCCCCAATGAGTCCATCTCCCTGCCCGGCCTCAAGAACAACGTGATCACCGAGGCTTTGCTGCTGGACAAGCTCGGCAAGTAGCCGAACCGCATCGGTAATGGTAGTGAGCCGCCGTCAGGTAGGTCACAGATGTGGCTATTGCCTTTGACGGCGGCTTGCTTTATAGTCGGGAGTTGACACGGGAGCTGCCGTTGGGCGGCTGAGAGGAGACTCATAGTCTCGACCGATGGAACGTGACCGGATAATGCCGGCGCACGGAAATGTCGCTCTTACCTACCCGTGCCTGAACCAACCCGCGCGTGGCCACGAACATATGCATCATGTGCGTACATATATCCACGTATGTTCGGCCTGCGTGCGAGCAGAAGAAAGGCACATTCATGACTGAAGCTGTGGCCAAAGCCAATTACAAGTGGCGCGTCGTCGATATCGTCGTCGCCGCAATCATCGCCGTCGCATCCGGCGTCATTTTCTGGGGCTGGGACATTGTCTGCTCCGCCCCGCTGGCCCTGTTTGAAGGCGTGACCCCCGGTTTCGAGGGTCTGCTCAACGGATTCTGGCTGTTCGCTGGCCCGCTCGCTGCAATCATTGTGCGCAAGCCCGGTGCCGCACTGTTTGCCGAAACCCTCGCCGCCTTCCTTGAGCTTACGCTGGGCAACCAGTGGGGCGTCGGCGGCTCGCTGATCGTCGGCATCATCCAGGGTCTGGGTGCCGAAATTGCCTTCGCCGTCTTCGCTTGGAAGAAGTGGAACATCGGCACCACCATCCTGTCCGGTGCGCTCGCCGGCGTGGGCTGCTGGGCCTACTACTGGGCCACCAACCCGGGCTGGAACGGCCTGCGCGTCACTTGGTATCTGGTGGGCTCCATCATCTCCGGCGTCGTGATCGCCGGCGTGGTGGTCTGGTACTTGTCTCGTGCGCTCGCCGTCACCGGTGCTCTGGAGCGTTTTGAATCCGGCCGCAGCAAGGCGCGCGTCTGATGCAGATTAATCCGGCTGCGGTAGAGGCCAGCGGCTGGGGATGGCGGCACGCCACGCGTAAGGACTTCGCGTTGCGTGCCGTCGATTTCACCATCCGGCCAGGTGAACGTGTGTTGCTGCTCGGTGCTTCGGGCGCGGGCAAAAGCACGATGATGGCCGGTCTCGCAGGCGTACTTGGCGGCGATGAGGAAGGCGAGCAGGAGGGCTCGCTCACCATCGATGGCGTCGATGCGCGCGAGGCGCGAGGTCGCGTGGGACTGGTGCTTCAGGACCCGGACTCGCAGATCATTCTTGAACGACTGGGCGATGACGCGGCCTTCGGCTGCGAAAACCTCAACGTGCCGCGCGAGGAGATTTGGCAGCGAGTGCGCGAATCATTGGATATGGTGGGACTCGGCGGACTCGAACTGGATCGGTCCACCCGCCATCTGTCCGGCGGTCAGCGTCAACGTCTCGCGTTGGCCGGCGTGCTGGCTATGAAGCCCGGTCTGCTGTTGTTGGACGAACCGACCGCCAACCTCGATCCCGAAGGCGTGGTCGAAGTGCATGACGCGGTCAAAAAGGTCATCGAGGCCACCGGACAGACCATGGTTGTGGTCGAACATCATATCGATGTATGGCTCGATCTGGTCGATCGCGTGATTGTGCTCGGCCGACCCGATGCAAGTTCGCCCACGGGTGCGGTCATTGCCGACGGCAAGCCGGACGAGGTGTTCGCCGAGATGGGCGACGTGTTGGCCGCCGGTGGCGCGTGGGTGCCGGGCCGTGCGATTCCCGATTACTCACCGAAGCAGGAGTCTGCGCACGATGCGCCGGTGCTCAGCACCGAGAACTTAAGCTTTGGCCGTGGGGCCGCTCTTGGCGTTGGTATCAATCTGGATTTTTATCCCGGCGAAGTAACGGCTCTGATGGGTCCGAACGGCGCGGGCAAATCGACCTTGGCCTTGACCTTGGCCGGGCTACTCAAGCCTATCGCCGGCAAGGTGCTCATCGCCGACAACCTCAAGCCCGCGCATGCCGGGCGTGAGCCGATCGACTGGAAAAGCAAGGAACTGCTGGGCCGTATCGGCATGGTGTTCCAGGAGCCCGAACACCAGTTCGCTGCCAACTTTGTGCGTGACGAGGTATCCATCGGCCCCAAGTCGATGGGGCAGAGCCAAGACGAGGCTTATCAGACCGCCGACCGCATGCTTGAGCAGATGAATCTCACGCGCTTCGCCAAAGCCAACCCGTACACCTTGTCTGGCGGGGAGAAGCGGCGACTGTCCGTGGCTTCCATGCTGGCCGCCGCACCCAAAGTGTTGGTGATGGACGAGCCGACATTCGGACAGGATTTCAGTACGTGGAATGAAATGGTCAAGCTGATCGCCGCCATCCGCGACCAAGGCTCGTGCGTGATCATGGTGACGCACGATGAGGCGCTGGTGGATGCGCTGGGCGCACGACGTGTGATGTTCGAGGAGGCGAAGGCATGAGTGACGTGGTAACCGTCAGCCCGCAGGAAACGCGCGTGGAGCCGGTCAAAGCCTCATCGCCCTCATGGTTCATCGCGCGCATCAACGCGGTCAGTCGCATCATCGGTGCGCTGTTGCTGTGCATTCCGATGTTCATCAGTCTGGATGCGGTATCCGCATCCACGGCGCTCGGCATCGAATTCGTGCTGCTGTGGATTGGTGGCGTGGCTCCGTGGACCGTATGCCGTAAGACCTGGCCGGTATGGATCGCCGCCGCCGGCAGTTTTATCTCCGTGTTCCTCTACGGCCGCACCTCGGGCGAGATCCTGTGGCAGGGTGGCTGGATTGTGATCAGCGAGGGATCCATCAATCTGGCCATCGCCACGGCTATCAGGGTGGCGGCCATTGCCGTACCCGGCGTGATTCTGGCCTTGGGCCTCGATCCCACTGATTTGGCGGACGGTCTGGTTGAGATTCTGCACTTCTCACCGCGATTCGTATACGGCGGATTGGCCGGATTGCGCATGTTTACGCTGCTGCAGGAAGATTGGCGCGCACTCGGCTTGTCCCAGCGTTCGCGCGGCCTTGGTGACGGTAACGCCATCGCCCGTGCCCTCTCCCAAGCGTTCGGACTGCTGGTGCTCTCCATCCGGCGTGCCACCAAACTTGCCACCGCCATGGAAGCGCGCGGCTTCGGCTCTGGCGCCCCACGTTCCCAAGCCCGCATCTCGCGTCTGAAGCCTATCGACTGGATCTTCTACGTCATCTGTCTGGCCGTCCCGCTGGCCTCCATAGGCGTAGCCGTCGGCACCGGGAATTGGCACTTCGCCTTTCAGGGTGTCTGAAAGGCGGCAGACTGGCACAGTGCCTTTCAGGGTGTCTGAAAGGCGACAGATTAGCACAGTGCCTTTCAAGGTGTCTGAACGCCTTATGATGCCCCCGCTGGCGGGGGCTGTCGGCGTAGCCGACTGGGGTGGTTCCAGCCTCGACCACCCTCAGTCTCGCGACTGACGTAATGACCCGGCAGTAGGGTAGTGGCTATGCCCATCAACGCCCAGATTCTTGATAATCCGAAATCCGACCGCGTGCGCCGCATCGCCGATCTGACCCGCGCCAAAGGCCGCGAACGTTCGGGCCGTTTTCTTATCGAAGGCCCGCAATCCGTGCGCGAGGCCGTCACTTGGCGGCCGGACGTGGTGCAGGACCTGTATGTAGAGGTTTCGCAGGCGCTGGAACATCCGCGTATCATCTCCTCCACGTTGGAGAAGATCGTCGAAACCTCGCAGGATGCCACGATTTATGTGCACTACTGCACCGGCGACGTGATGCGCCGCATCAGTCCGGACGCCCAAGGCATCGCGGCCGTCGGCAATGCCGAGTCCATGCACGCCGGAGCCGATGACGTCGAACTTGGCAAGAACGGTCGGGCCCCGCAGATTGCCGCCTTCTGGCAGGTGCGCGACCCGGGCAACGCCGGCACCGTGATCCGTGCGGCCGATGCGGCCGGCTGCGACGCCGTAATCTTCGTGGACGACTGCGTGGACGTGCTGAACCCCAAGGTCATCCGCTCCACCGCAGGCTCCCTGTTCCATCTGCCGGTACTCGCCATGAGCACCGACGAATTCTTCACCTGGACAGGCGACCATAATATGGACGTCTGGGCCGCCGACGTATACGGCACCGAAGAACGCAAGCCGGAAAGCCTGCCCGCAGTACTGGCGGACAAGGCGGCGGTCGAGGCTCCGAAAGCCGTGCTGTTCGGCAATGAGGCGCGTGGCTTGGAACCGGACATCCTCACGCGCTGCGGCCGCATCGTCTCCATCCCGCTTTATGGCAAGGCCGAATCGCTGAACCTCGGCACCTCGGCCGCGGTGATGCTGATGTCGCTGTCTATGTCGGGTCATGTTGAAAGAATGTGAAACCGGTAAAAACGCTGTGAAACGCTGAGAAAACATCAGACGAAAGGGTTCTCGTGGCAGAACAAATGGTGTTCGACGCCGACCAGGTGACCGCTGAGGTTGCCGAGGGCATCGAGAAAATCCAGAACGCCTCCAACCTGGAGGAGCTCAAGGCCATCAAGACAACGTACGCAGGTGCCGATTCGGCGATGACCAAGGCCAGCAAGGCCATTGGCTCCCTGCCCGCCGACCAGAAGAAGGAAGCCGGCAAGCTCATGGGCAAGCTGCGCGCCGACTTCGGCCGCGCCTATGGTCCCAAGGAGGTCGAGCTCAAGGAAGCCGCCGAGAAGGCCGCGCTTGCCGCCGAAACCGTGGATATGACGCTGCCGGTGAACCGTAAGCCTCTGGGCGCCCGTCACCCGCTGCCTAAGCTGATGGAGGACGTCGAGGACTTCTTCATCTCCATGGGCTGGCAGATCTCCTCCGGCCCGGAAATCGAAGCCGAATGGTACAACTTCGACTCCCTGAATTTCGGCCCGGACCATCCGGCCCGCCAGATGCAGGACACCTTCTACGTCAAGGGCAATCAAGCCAAGGACGCCGCCGGTTTCGTCGGCTCCAACATGGTGGTGCGTACGCAGACCTCCTCCGATCAGGTCCGTGCCCTCCTGACCCGTGGAGTGCCGCTGTACATCGCGTCCCCGGGCCGCGTGTTCCGCACCGATGAGCTGGACGCCACCCATACTCCGGTGTTCCACCAGTGCGAAGCCCTCGCCGTCGACAAGCACCTGACCATGGCCGACCTGAAGGGCGTGCTGGACAAGCTCGCCGTCGCCATGTTCGGCCCTGAAGCCAAGACGCGCCTGCGCCCGAGCTACTTCCCGTTCACTGAGCCGAGCGCCGAACTCGACCTGTGGTTCCCCGACAAGAAGGGCGGCCCCGGCTGGCTCGAGTGGGGCGGCTGCGGCATGGTGAACCCGAACGTGCTGAAGTCCGCCGGCATCGACCCGGACGTCTACACCGGTTTCGCCTTCGGCGTCGGCATGGAGCGCACGCTCCTGCTGCGCAGCGACATCAACGACATGCACGACCTGGTCGAAGGTGACGTGCGTTTCGCCGAACAGTTTGTGATGGGGGAGTGATTCAGCCATGCCTATGATCGATATCGATTGGCTCAAGGACCATGTCGAGGTTCCCGAAGGCCTGACCTACGAACAGCTCGCCAAGGACCTTGTCAAGGTGGGTCTTGAGGAAGAGGAGATTCACTCCTCTCAGGTGACCGGCCCGATTGTGGTCGGCTACGTGGTCGACGCCACCCCCGAACCGCAGAAGAACGGCAAGACCATCAACTGGTGCCACGTGGACTGCGGCGACGAATGGAACGAGACCGACGAAGACGGCAACAAGGTGCCGCGCGGCATCATCTGCGGCGCGCCCAACATGAAGGCCGGCGAAAAGGTCGTCGTCACCCTGCCCGGTGCCGTGCTGCCCGGCGACTTCAAGATCGAACCGCGCAAGACCTACGGCCACATCTCCAACGGCATGTGTGCCTCCGAACGTGAGCTGGGTCTGGGCGACAACCACAATGGCATCATCCTGCTGCGTCAGTATGGCTTCTCCGAGGCTGAATACGAGGCTCTGAAGCCTGGTCAGGACGCCATGCACCTGCTGCACCTCGACCAGCCTCTGCTTGAGATCAACATCACCCCGGACCGTGGCTACACGCTGTCCTACCGTGGCGTGGCCCGCGAATACCACCACTCCACCGGTGCCGCCTACACCGATCCGGCCGTGGCACTCAACGAGAAGGCCCCGGAACCTGCTGACTACCAGCCCGGCACCCCGGTGGACATCGATGTTGAAATCGACGATAACAATCCGATTCACGGCGTGCCCGGTTGCGACCGCTACTACGCGCGTATCGTCAAGGACTTCAATCCCAACGCCCACACGCCCAACTGGATGCGCCGCCGCCTGATCCGCGCCGGCATGCGCTCCATCTCCTTGGCCGTGGACGTGACCAACTACGTGATGCTTGACCTCGGCCAGCCGATGCACGCCTACGACCTCGACAAGCTCGAAGGCCCGATTGTCGTGCGCCGCGCCAACGAGGGTGAGAAACTCACCACCCTGGACGGCAAGGAACATGACCTGAGCGTCGAAGATCTGCTTATCACCGATTCGCCGAACGGCGAACGCGGCTCGCGCATCCTCGGCCTTGCCGGTGTGATGGGCGGTCTGTATGGCGAAGTGACCGCCGACACCAAGAACATTCTTCTGGAGGCCGCGCACTTCGATCAGGTGACCATCGCCCGTTCGGCCCGTCGCCACAAGATTCCATCCGAGGCCTCCCGCCGCTTCGAACGTGGCGTCGACACCGCGCTGCAGCCTGCCGCCACCCAGATGGCCGCCGAGCTCATGGCCAAGTACGGCAACGGCGAGCCCAGCGAACACCCGAACGACGTGAACAACACGCCGCGCGCCAAGGCCATCCACTTTAAGGCCTCCGAAGTGGCCCGCGTAGCCGGCCTCGACGTGGACATCAACCGCATCTCCGACATCCTGACCGACATTGGCTGCACGGTGGCCGGTGGCGGCAACGGTGAGTTCGCCGTAACCGCGCCGAGCTGGCGTCCGGACTTGAACGAGCCGTGCGACCTGGTCGAGGAGATCGCCCGACTGGTCGGCTACGACCAGATTCCGATCACCGTGCCGCCGGCACCGGTCGAGGGTCTGGTGGGCCTGACCCCGGACCAGCAGCGTCGCCGTCGCGTGGCGGACGAGCTCGCCGAGTTCGGCATGGTCGAATCGCTGAGCTACCCGTTCGTGGGTGACGACGATTACAAGGCCTTCGGCTTCGACCCGGAAGCCACCAAGAAGGTCAGCGTCGAGATCGCCAACCCGCTCTACGGCGACCGTCCGTACCTGCGTCGCGAGATTCTGCCGACCCTGGCCACCACCGTGCAGCGCAACATCCGCCGCGGCATCGAAAACGTGTCCCTGTACGAGCTCGGCCACGTCTACCTGTGGGATCCGAACGCGCCCGCCATCCCGGCACTGCCCGGCGGCGTGCGCCCCACCGACGAACAGCTCGCCGCGCTTGACGCCGGTCTGCCCGAACAGCCCGACCATGTGGCCGGCATCCTGACCGGTCTGGCCGAGGACGACGGCTGGATGGGCGGCAAGCGCCCGGTCGACTGGTCCGACGCCGTCGAGGCCGTGCGCCGCATCGCCGGCCGTATCGGTGCCGCAATCGAACTCGACCAGCCCGCCGCCGACGATGTGCCAGTCCAATGGCACCCCGGCCGCGCCGCCCGCGTCATGGTGGGCGACGTCTTCACCGGCTGGGTTGGTGAACTGCACCCGCGCGTCAACGAGGCGCTCGGCTTCCCGGCCCATTCCGCGGCCTTCGAGCTGAACCTCACCGCGCTGTTCGCCACGCTGACCGGCAAGCCCGTCCAGGCCAAGCCGATCTCCACGTTCCCGCCGGTCAAGCAGGATTTGGCCTTCACCGTGGACGAGACCGTGACCGCAGGCCAGCTTGAGAACGTGATTCGCAAGGCCGCCGGCGCGAACCTCGAATCCATCGAACTGTTCGACGTGTTCACCGGCGAACAGGTGGGCGAGGGCAAGAAGTCCCTGGCCTATGCGGTGGTGTTCCGTTCACCGAGCAAGACGCTGTCCGCCGAAGACAGCGACGCCATCCGCAAGGCCATCGTGGCTGAGGCCGCCGAAATCGGCGCCCAGCTGCGCGCCTGACCCAACCGATCATCCGAATCGAGGAGCGCCATGAGCCAAGCGGAGCAGGACAAGCCGAAATACGGGCAGTACCAGCAGCCTGAATATGGTGCTATGTCTGGCCAATACGGGCCGAATTACAACCCGTATATTTATGGCGCTCCCGAGCCGGATACTAAGAAGGATTCCGCCGCAGCCGCTGGCGATAACGGTGGCGCGGCACAATCTCAGCAGGCTGGCCAGCCGTATGGTCAGCAGCCGGCGTGGCCCGGCAATCAGCAGGCGGGCGGCTGGCCGTACGCTCAAGGCGGCCAACAGTCCGGTCCGGGCGCATATCCGGGCGGGTACCCGGGCATGCAGGGCCAGCCGTATGGTCAACAGCCGAACGGTCAGCCTCACCAGCCGCATTATTACCACGGCATCGACCTGAACGATCCAAACCAGAACCCACTCTACGGGCACTGGGATTCGTATGCGATCATCTCCTTTATCCTCGCCCTGTTCTTCCCGGTGCCAGTGCTCTCGGCACTGATGGGCGCGGTGGCAATGTGGCGCACGCGCACTTTCCATATGAAGGGCTTCGGTTTGGCCGTGGCCGCCGTGGTAATCAACGTGCTGTACACCATCGCCGTCATCTGGATGGCCTTCAATGGCTATGACGCCATGAGCCTTTACCAGGAAGCCCTCCAGCAACTGACCGGCGGCACCGGCTCCTCCTCCGACTCCATCTCCGCATAAGTAGCGTTCACATACCAACACACCCACTGCATAAATATGCAATAGTCTGCATAATCGCGTATACTCATCCGAAGACACATCAGTGAAAAGAGATGAGTATGGCGAAATATACAGTGGCCGTGGCCGGCGCCACGGGCTATGCCGGCGGTGAAGCGCTGCGCATTCTGGCCGCGCACCCCGACTTCGACATCACCTGCGTGGCAGGCCATTCCTCAGTGGGGGAGTCGATGGCCAAGCACATGCCGCATATTCCCCAACTGGCCAATCTGGTCGTTGAAGATACCACGCCCGAAGTGCTGAACGGGCATGACGTTATCATCCTCGCACTGCCGCACGGTGCTTCGGGCAAGCTCGCCTCGCAGCTCGATCCGAATGCCGTGGTTGTGGATTTGGGCGCCGACCATCGCCTCGAAGAACAGGCCGCTTGGGATGAGTTCTACGGCGGCGATTTCTATGAGCATTGGACCTACGGCATGCCCGAGCTCATCACCGGCAAAGCTGCGGACGGCTCCTACACCCGCCAGCGTGCGGCGCTTCCTGGCACCAAGCGCATCGCAGGTCCTGGCTGCAACGTCACCGCCACCACGCTGGCCCTCCAGCCCGGCATCGCCGAAGGACTGGTTGAATCGCAGGATATCGTGGCCGATCTGGTCGTCGGATACTCGGGCGCCGGCAAGAATCTCAAGCGCACCAACCTGCTTGCCGCCGAGGCCCTGCAATCCGCCCTGCCGTATTCGGTGGGCGGCAAGCACCGCCACATTCCCGAAATCCTGCAGAACTTCGCCCACACGGCCGGCAAGAGCGCGGCCGAAGCCAGCGAATTCACGCTCGGCTTCACACCGATTCTCGCCCCCATGTCCCGAGGTATCCTCGCCACCGTGTCCGCCCGCATGACGGACAAAGCCAAGGCACTGAGCGATGAGGAGATTCGCGCCGTATGGTCCAAGGCCTATGAAGGTCAGGACTTCATGGTGCTGCTGCCCGAGGGCACGCTGCCCGCCACCGGCAACATCATCGGATCCAACGCAGCCCACCTGCAGGTCGTCACCGACCGCAAGGCCGGCCGCATCTACGCTTTTGCCGCCATCGACAACCTCAACCGTGGTACCGCCGGACAAGCGGTCCAATCACTGAACATCGCACTAGGCCTGCCGGAAGACGCGGGCCTGACCAAGATCGGAGTAGCACCGTGAGCGTTACATTTGCACAAGGTTTCTCCGCCGCCGGCGTGGCGGCTGGTATTTCATCCGTCGAAGGCAAGAAGGACTTGGCCCTCGTGGTCAACAACGGCCCGCTCGACGCGGCTGCAGGCGTGTTCACCTCGAACCGTTTCTGTGCCGCCCCGGTGCAGTGGAGCCGTAAGGTCGTCGCCGACGGTCACGTCAAGGCCGTGATTCTGAACTCCGGCGGTGCCAACGCCTGCACCGGCGAGGCCGGTTACGCCCAGTCCGTCGCCACCGCGGAAACGGTCGCCGGGCTCATCGGCGCCGAACCGAATGATGTGGCTGTCTGCTCCACCGGTCTCATCGGTGAACTGCTGCCGTTGGACAACGTGCTGGCTGGTGCCAAGAGTGCCCATGAGGCTCTTGCCGCCACCGCCGAAGCCGGCACCGACGCCTCCCACGCCATCATGACCACCGACACCAAGCCGAAGACGGTCGAACTGACCGGCTCCAACGGCTGGAAGATCGGCGGCATGGTCAAGGGCTCGGGCATGATTGCCCCGCAGCTGGCCACCATGCTGTGCGTCATCACCACCGATGCGGTTGTCTCCGCCGGTCAGATGCAGGCCGCACTCGCTGTGGCTGCCGAACATTCGTTCAACCGCATCGACGTGGACGGCTGCATGTCCACCAACGACACGGTCCTGCTGCTCGCCTCCGGTGCCTCTGGCGTCGAACCGGACAAGGACGAATTCAACAAGCTGGTGCGTGAGGCCTGCGCATCCCTGTCCCGCCAGATCATCGGCGACGGCGAAGGTGCCTCCCACGACATCCGTATCACCGTCACCGGTGCCACCAGCGAAGACGCGGCACTTGCCTGTGGTCGTGCCGTCGCCGCCTCGAACCTGCTCAAGTGCGCCATCTCCGGCAACGATCCGAACTGGGGCCGCATCGTCAGCTCCTTGGGCACGGTGCCGCCTGAAGTCGCGCCTTACGATTCGAACAAGGTGACCGTGGACGTCAACGGCGTGCGCATCTGCGAGAACGGCGGCGCCGGCCGCGACCGCAGCGAGGTCGACATGACCCCGCGCGAAGTCCACATCGACATCGACCTGAACACCGGCTCGGACGCCGAGGCCACCGTCTGGACCGACGACCTCACCCACGAATACGTCCACATCAACGCCGACTACGAAAGCTGACAAACAGCCCAGTGGGCTGTTTGTAGCAGCCGGCAGCGATAGCGTCGCCGGCGTCGCAGAAAAGAGAAAAATTGGCTACAGAATTGAAGGGACCTGGGTTCCATTTCGACGTGCACACCGATTTGCGCGCCGATCAGAAGGCAGAAGTGCTTATTGAAGCGCTGCCTTGGCTGGAGGAGTTCGCCGGCCAGCGTATCGTCGTCAAATACGGCGGCAACGCCATGGTCGATGACCATCTGAAGCAGTGCTTCGCCGAAGACATGGTCTTCCTGCGTCAGGTGGGTCTGCACCCGATTGTCGTGCACGGCGGCGGCCCGCAGATTTCCCACATGCTCAAGGCCCTCGGCATCAAATCCGAATTCAAGGGCGGCCTGAGGGTCACCACCCCCGAGGCCATGGATGTGGTGCGCATGGTCCTGACCGGCAAGGTGTCACGCGAACTGGTCGGCCTGATCAACGCGCACGGCCCGCTGGCCGTAGGCCTGTCCGGTGAAGACGGCGGCCTGTTCTCGGCCATGCAGCGCAGGCCCGTCATCAATGGCAAGCCCACCGATATCGGCTTGGTCGGCGATGTGGTTTCCGTCGATGCCTCGGCAGTCGAGGATCTGGTGGCCGCCGGTCGTATCCCGGTCGTCTCTTCCGTGGCTCCGAACGAAGAAGATGCCACTGAAGTGCTCAACGTGAACGCCGATTCCGCCGCCGCCGCTTTGGCTGCCGCTGTGGGCGCACGCAAGCTTGTTATCTTGACCGATGTGGATGGTCTGTACGCCGATTGGCCGGACAAGAATTCTCTGATTGGCCGGATCGGTGTGGAAAACCTGCGCGATATGCTGCCGGACCTGGAATCCGGTATGCGACCCAAGATGGAGGCCTGTGTCAGGGCCATCGACGGTGGCGTGCCCCAAGCCCATATCATCGACGGGCGCAAGCCGCATTCGATTTTGAATGAGATATTCACCTCCGCAGGCATCGGTACCATGGTTATGCCCGATGAAGGACTGGAAATGAGGAGCTCTTATGGCTACTGAGCATGAGGAAAAACTAGGTACGGAGGACAGCAAGTGGCTGGGAGAGTACTCTCAGGTCCACATGAATGTGTTCGGTACGCCGTTGCGCGTCATGGATCACGGCCAAGGTGCCCACATCTGGGATGTTGACGGTAACGAATACCTCGATTTCCTGGCAGGCATCGCCGTCAATTCCCTCGGATACGCCCACCCCAAGTGGGTCAAAGCGGTTGCCGATCAGGCTGCCAAGGTGGCTCATATCAGCAACTATTTCGCGTCCGAGCCGCAAATTGAGCTGGCATCCAAACTGGTCAAGCTGGCTGGTGCACCTGAAGGCTCCAAAGTCTACTTCGGCAACTCCGGTGCTGAAGGCAATGAAGCTGCCCTCAAGCTTGCCAAGCTGTATGGCCGCACCTTGCCTGGTGCCCTGCCTTCCATCGGCGGCAAGCCCGCACGCATTCTCGCAATGACTCACGGCTTCCATGGCCGTACGATGGGTGCGCTGTCCGCCACGTGGAAACCCGGTATCCGCAAGCCGTATGATCCGCTGGTGCCGAACATTGAATTCGTACGCGCCGGCGACAAGGTCGCCCTGCACGACGCTTTTGCACAGACCGGTCTCGGCCGCTATGGCAAGGGTCCGGTGGCTGCTGTGATTCTGGAACTTATCCAGGGCGAAGCCGGCGTGCAGCCGTTGGGCGCCGATTACGTCAAGTTCGTGCGCGAACTGTGCGATATCAACCACGCGCTGCTCATCATCGATGAAGTACAGACCGGTATCGGACGTACCGGCAAGTGGTTCGCATTCCAGCGTGACGATCTGTCCGGCGGCGTGACGCCGGATATGGTGACTTTCGCCAAGGGCGTGGCAGGCGGATTCCCGATGGGCGGCATGATCGCTTTCGGCGAGAAACTTGCGGCTCTGTTCACTCCTGGTTCCCACGGCTCCACCTTTGCCGGCAATCCGCTGGGTGCGGCTGCGGGACTCGCCACTCTTGGCGTGATTGAAGACGAGAATCTGGTGGCCAACGCCGAAGCTCGCGGCGAACAGCTGCGCGATGGCATTATGGCCACCGGTAATCCGCTGTTCGTTTCCGTACGCGGTCGTGGTTTGCTGGACGCCGTCGAGCTCAAGCATCCCTGCTCCCACGCGGTGATGAACTACTGCCTCGAACACGGGCTCATCGTCAACGCGGTGGCTCCCAATGCGCTGCGTTTCGCACCGCCGCTGATTATAACCGCACAAGACGTGGATCAGGCACTTGCCATCCTCAAGGATGTGCCTACGGACCTGCCCGACGACTGATTTCTCTCCGTCACTGCCGCCCCACCGATCCAAGGAGATCATCATGACCCCAGAACTTCGCCACATGCTGCGTGACGACGACCTCAACCATGAGGAACAGAAGCAGGTGCTCGAACTTGCCATCAAGTTCCACCACGACCGCTTCTACAAGCAGCCGTTCGCCGGTCCGCAGGCCGTCGCCGTACTGTTCGACAAGCCCTCCACCCGCACCCGTTCCAGCTTCTCCATCGGCGTTGCCGAGCTTGGCGGTTACCCGCTGGTCATCGACAAGTCCGGCTCCCAGCTGGGCCGTGGCGAGCCCGTGGCCGATACCGCTCGTGTGCTCGACCGCATGGCTTACGGCGTGGTGTGGCGCACCTTCGGTCAGGACCGCGTCGAAGAAATGGCCAAGTACTCCACCCATCCGGTGGTCAACGCCCTGACCGATGACTTCCATCCCTGCCAGATTCTCGCCGACTTCCAGACCATCGCCGAGCACCGAGGCGGCGTCGACAACCTGAAGAACCAGACCATCGCCTACCTCGGTGACGCGGCCAACAACATGGCCAACTCCTACCTGCTCGGCGGTGCCGTGGCCGGCATGGACGTGCGCGTGGCCGGCCCCCACGGCTACCTGCCCCGCCCGGACATCGTGGCCGACGCCAAGCGCATCGCGGCCGAGACCGGCGGCTCCATCCTGGTCACCACCGATGCCAAGGAAGCGGTGCAGGACGCCGACTGCGTGTTCACCGACACCTGGGTCTCCATGGGCGAGGAAGCCGAATACGCCATCCGTTCCAAGCCGTTCTGGGATTACCAGGTCAACACCGAACTTATGGCATTGGCCAAGCCGGATGCGCTCTTCCAGCACTGCCTGCCCGCCTACCGCGGCAAGGAAGTCACCGCTGAAGTGATCGACGGCCCGCAGTCCGTGGTGTGGGATGAGGCCGAGAACCGTCTGCACGCACAGAAAGCGTTGCTGACTTGGTTGACCGGCAAGGCCCGTGGAGACGAAAGCCTGCTCGCATGAGTGAAACCGGTCCGTCCCTGCAGCGCCCTGCCAGCAGGGCTGCGCGGCTGAGTGCCATAGAACAGGCGCTCGCCACGCATATCATCACCTCGCAATCACAGTTGTCCAAAATCCTTATCGACGAGGGTATTGCGGTGACTCAGGCGACCCTGAGCCGCGATCTTGATGAGATGCATGCGGTGAAGACCCGGCTGAAGGACGGCACGGTGGCCTACACGGTGGGTCGCAGCGTCGTTGCTTCGGAAGGTGAGGATGTAGGGGAGCGCGGTGAGGCACAGATGTCTCGCGTGCTGAACGGACTGGTCACCTCGGTGGCCGCCGCCAGAAATCTGGTCGTGGTGCACACGCCTTCCGGTGCCGCACAATACGTGGCCTCGGTGATTGACAAGCAGTCGATCGAAGGCGTGCTAGGCACCATCGCCGGAGACGACACCGTCATGGTGATCTGCACCAATGACGACACCGCCGTCTTCCGCTCCGACTGGCTACTAAGCCTCGCCTCCAAATAACCAACACGCCGTGCATAAATATACAGTCTTCTGTATATACTTGCATCAGTTCGTTTTTCAGACCTTGAACGAAAGGGAACCAATGGCAGATAACAAGCGCATTGTTCTGGCCTACTCCGGCGGTCTTGACACATCCGTCGCCATCTCGTACCTGAAGGAGCGCACCGGCAAGGACGTCGTGGCCGTGTCCCTCGACGTCGGCCAGGGCGGCGAAAGCCTTGAGACCATCAAGCAGCGCGCCCTCGCCTGCGGAGCCGTCGAATCCTACGTGGTCGACGCCCGTGACGAGTTCGCCAACGAATATTGCATGAAGGCCCTCAAGGCCAACGCCATGTACGAAGGCGTCTACCCGCTGGTCTCCGCCATCTCCCGTCCGCTGATCTCCAAGCACCTCGTGCGCGCCGCCCACCAGTTCGGTGCCGACACCATCTCCCACGGTTGCACCGGCAAGGGTAACGACCAGGTTCGTTTCGAGGTCTCCATTGCCTCCATCGACCCGACGCTGAAGGCCATCAGCCCGATTCGCGACCTGTCCCTGACCCGCGACGTCGAGATTGCGTTCGCCAAGGAGCACAAGCTGCCGATCACCCAGACCGAGAAGTCCCCGTACTCCATCGACCAGAACGTGTGGGGCCGCGCCATTGAGACCGGCTTCCTTGAGGATCCGTGGAACGGCCCGACCAAGGACTGCTACTCCTACACCGACGACCCGGCCTTCCCGCCGGTCGAAGATGAAGTCGTCATCGAGTTCAAGGAAGGCGTGCCGGTCAAGATCGACGGACGTGACGTCACTCCGCTGCAGGCCATCGAAGAGATGAACCGCCGCGCCGGAGCCCAGGGCGTCGGCCGCATCGACCTCATCGAGGACCGCCTGGTCGGCATCAAGTCCCGCGAGCTGTACGAGGCCCCGGGTGCCGTGGCCCTGATTACCGCTCATCAGGAGCTTGAGAACTGCTGCCTCGAACGCGAACAGCACCGCATCAAGCGCGACATCGACAAGCGCTGGGGCGAGTTGGTCTACGATGCGCAGTGGTTCTCCCCGGCGACTCAGTCGCTCAACGCGTTCATCGAGGACACCCAGAAGTACGTGTCCGGTGAGATTCGCATGGTCCTGCACGGCGGTCGCGCCGTCGTGACCGGCCGTCGTTCCGACTCCTCGCTGTACGACTACAAGCTCGCCACCTATGATTCCGGCGATACCTTCGACCAGAAGTCCTCCAACGGCTTCATCGACATCTACGGCCTGCCGTCCCGCGTGGCCGCAGCGCGCGACGTCAAGTTCGGCAACGGCATCGAGGTCCCGGAGAACACCGTCGAGTAATCATTTACTTTGGCTCCCCTCGTTGAGGGGCCGCGCCGTAAAGCAAACAGCCCAGTGGGCTGTTTGCAGGTGAGGTGCGAACGACAGTGAGCCAACAATCAGCAGCCGTCAGGCTGTCCGTAATTACAGGACGCTGTCGCCGCAGATGACTGAGGGGAGTACGAGCAAAGATTATGCTCGTGCTCCCCTCGTTTTTTTTTGCCGATGACGGAAGAAGCTCAGTGCTCTCCGTAATGAGTTCGGCAGACGGCTATTTCCAGGTTTTGAACATCGTTACCCGTAATGCGGTATACGATGCGGTTCTTTTCATCAATACGACGTGACCAGTATCCCTGACATTGCCGCCATGGAATACGAACAACTTGAATCCACCGGTATGTAGCCCAACGCTGATAGTCTGACAAGCAGTCTGATTTGTTTGCAATCCATGGTTTCAAGGAGCCTTCATGACTGAGAACAACGAACATCTGGCCCTGTGGGGTGGTCGCTTTACGTCTGGTCCGTCGCCGGAATTGGCCCGACTGTCCAAGTCCACGCAGTTCGACTGGCGCTTGGCCGACGACGACATCGCCGGTTCCCGCGCCCACGCCCGTGCTCTCGGCCGTGCGGGACTTCTGACCGCCGACGAGCTGCAGCGCATGGAGGATGCGCTCGACACGCTCCAGCGCCACGTTGACGATGGCTCCTTCGCCCCCATCGAAGACGATGAGGACGAGGCCACCGCCCTCGAACGCGGTCTGATTGACATTGCCGGCGATGAACTCGGCGGCAAGCTCAGGGCCGGCCGTTCCCGCAACGACCAGATCGCCTGCCTGATTCGCATGTGGTTGCGCCGTCACTCCCGCGTAATCGCCGGACTCCTGCTTGACCTCGTCAACGCCCTGATCGAGCAGAGCGAAAAGGCCGGCCGCACCGTGATGCCGGGCCGCACCCACATGCAGCACGCCCAGCCCGTGCTGCTCGCGCACCAGCTCATGGCCCACGCTTGGCCGCTGATTCGCGACGTGCAGCGACTGATCGACTGGGACAAGCGCATCAACGCCTCCCCGTACGGCTCCGGCGCACTGGCCGGCAACACGCTCGGCCTCGACCCGGAGGCCGTGGCGCGTGAGCTCGGCTTCTCCCGCGTGACCGACAACTCCATCGATGGCACCGCCGCACGTGATCTCGTGGCCGAATTCGCGTTCGTGGCCGCCATGACCGGCGTGGACATCTCCCGCCTGTCCGAGGAGATCATCATCTGGAACACCCAGGAGTTCGCCTTCGTCAAGCTCGACGACGGCTATTCCACCGGCTCCTCCATCATGCCGCAGAAGAAGAACCCGGATATCGCCGAGCTCGCCCGCGGCAAGTCCGGCCGACTCATCGGCGATCTGACCGGCCTGCTGGCCACCCTGAAGGGCCTGCCCACCGCCTACGCTCGCGATCTGCAGGAAGACAAGGAGGCCGTGTTCGACCAGGTCGATACGCTCGAAGTGCTGCTGCCCGCCTTCACCGGCATGGTCAGGACCATGCACTTCGACGGCGACCGCCTGGAAGAGGAAGCTCCGACCGGCTTCGCGCTGGCCACCGACATCGCCGAATGGCTCGTCAAGAACGGGGTGCCGTTCCGCCACGCGCACGAGCTCTCTGGTGCCTGCGTCAAGCTCGCCGAAGGCCGCGGCCAGGAACTGTGGGATCTGACCGACAATGACTTCATCGAGACCTTCGCCGCGTTCCTGCCGGCCGACAAGGCTCCGGGAGTACGCGAAGTGCTCTCCAGCCACGGTTCGGTCGACTCCCGCAACGGCAAGGGCGGCACCGCTTACGGTCGCGTGCGCGAGCAGATCGCCGACGCCAAGGCCGAGGTCGAAGAACTCAAGCTCTTCCCCGCATCCACGTCGGATGGCTCCGCCTACAAAGCCCCCGGCACGTTCTAGTCCCAATGAAGCTCCCTCTGATGAGGGAGCTCTATTTTGTTGTTGTCACTGCAACGGCATACACTGAGAAACCGTAACGAACGGGAGCCGTGAGGCTGAGAGGAAGTCGCCAGACTTCGACCGGGGAACTTGACGCGGGTCATGCCGCCGTAAGGAATCGTTGTCGCAGATTTGCCGGGTTCTCCGATACAGCTTTCATTCCGTTTGCATAATTCAGCCGTGAGACGGTCGTGATGGAGCCAATACATCACAGCGGTCGAACGGTCGCATGATTGGGTTCATGAATGGGCGCACCACTTAAGGTACGGTTCGTTTCGTGCACCCTTTTTTACTATCTGAAAGGATATTATGCAGGTCAACGGAGAGCAGGTCACGCTCGAGACGCCGGTCAGCGTCGCCGATTATCTCGAAGCGCACGGATTCCGCGCCGAGCGTGTGGCCATCGAACTCAATGGTGAGATTATCCCGCGCGATAAGCGTGCCGACGCCATGCTCGACGACCAGTGCGTCATGGAAATTGTGCAGTTTGTACAGGGTGGATGAAAGGAAAAGCTATGAGCAATATTAATCCGGTTACTGAAGCATCTGTTGAGGCGACTCCGCTGCCGCCGCAGCCCGCCGTCACCAATCCGGTCGGCACCGCCGCGCCGATTCTCCCGGTGGAAGACAAGCCGCTGAACCTGGGCGGTCACGAGTTCCAGTCGCGATTCATTCTGGGCTCCGGCCGCTACGACCTGAACCTCATCAAGGCTACGGTCGAACATGCAGGCACGCAAATCGTCACCATGGCACTGCGCCGCGCGCAGACCACCGAGAACAGCGTGCTCGACTACATTCCCGAAGGCATTACGCTGCTGCCCAACACCTCCGGTGCGCGCAACGCCGAGGAAGCCGTGCGTATCGCCCGACTGGCACGCGAAGTGTGCCACACCGACTTCGTCAAGGTCGAAATCGAACACGAGACCAAGTACCTCTTGCCGGACAACGCCGAAACCATCCGAGCCACCGAAATGCTGGCCAAGGAAGGCTTCGTGGTCATGCCCTACATGTTCCCGGACCCGATTGCGGCCCGTCAGCTGGAGGAGGCCGGTGCCGCTGCCGTTATGCCGCTCGGTTCGTTGATCGGCTCCAATATGGGCCTGCGCATGCGTGACTTCATCGAAATCATCATCGCCAACGCGCATGTGCCGGTCATCATCGACGCTGGTATCGGCCGTCCGAGCCAGGCCTGCGATGCGATGGAGATGGGTGCGGATGCGGTGATGGCGTACACGGCCGTTGCCTCTGCTGGCAATATCCCGCTGATGGCTGAGGCGTTCAAGCACGCCATCGATGCTGGTCGTGCGGCGTATTTGTCTGGCCTTGGCAAAGTGACCGAGGGACAGGCTGTGCCGTCCAGCCCGACTACGGGGTATTTGCACTGACACTTTTATTAGCTCCCCTCTCTGAGGGGAGCTGGCCGCGTAGCGGACTGAGGGGAGATGGAAACATGGAGAAAACATGGCATTGACTGATGAACAGGTGGAGCGGTACGCGCGCCATCTGATTTTGAAGGGTGTGGGGGTCAAAGGGCAAAAGCGGTTGCTGGCCTCCAGCGTGCTCATCATCGGAGCGGGCGGTCTTGGTTCTCCGGCCGCCCTGTATCTGGCGGCGGCCGGCGTCGGCCATATCGGACTGGTGGACGGCGATGTGGTGGATATGAGCAATCTGCAACGCCAAATCATCCATACCACTGCACGTGTCGGAGCGCCCAAAGTGGAATCCGCGGCCACAGCCATCCGCGCGCTCAACCCGGATGTGACGGTTGATACCTACTACGAGCTCGTCGACGCGAGCAACATCGCCGGCCTCATCGAACCGTACGATCTGGTGATCGATGCCACCGACAACTTCGCCGCAAAATTCCTCATCAATGACGCCTGCGTGCTGGCCGGCAAGCCGTATATCCATGCCGGCGTGGTCGGATTCGCCGGTCAGGTGATGACCGTCATTCCCGGCGAAGGCCCCTGCTACCGCTGCATCTTCCGCGACCTGCCCGCCGCCGGTGAGATTCCGACCTGCAAGGAAGCCGGCGTACTGGGCGCGGTGGTCGGCGTGATCGGCAGTCTGGAGGCGACTGAGGCCGTCAAGCTGATTGCCGGCGTGGGGGAGCCGCTCGTGGCTCGCATGCTCACTGTGGATGCCCTGACCATGAATATTCGACGGGTCCCACTGCCAAAGCATGTGCCGGATTGCCCGGTGTGCGGTGAGCAGCCGACCATTACTGCTATTGATCCGGCCAACTATATTCAGCCGGCCTGCGCGATTTAGAGCTATGTGGTGCCCCTCCTTGAGGGGTGCCAAGATCAGAACGAGAGGGGAAGAACATGCCTATTGCTTTGCATAATGCGGTCGATGACGATGAGAGCAGTGAAGCATCGTACCGCCGCATCACGCCGGCGGAATTTGCCAAGCTCGACCCGAATACGGTCACGCTGCTCGACTTGAGGGAACCAGCCGACTTCGCCGCCCACCCGGTCGAAGGTGCCATCAATGCACCACTCGACCCTCTGGCCCATGTGCTCAAAACCGTGCCCGCAGATCGAACTGTCGTAGTCTATTGTGCTCAAGGATGGTGGAGCGAGGAAGTAGCTGAAATCCTTGCCGATCGCGGCTACGATGTAGCAAGCCTCGATGGCGGTTTTCAAGGTTATCTCGACTATCTTGAAACCCACCACGATTAACGGTTCCCGTTGTCGTTCTTTTGGATGAGTGTGCACGGACATATTTGTGCCCTACAATCGGTCACGGTATTACTCGATGGATTCTTGAATATCGCCGGGTAATCGTAATTCACAACAGGGGATTGCACTGAACCAACCCAAAACGGGAAGGACCGAAAATCGTGGGACATCTGCTCACCCGAACGCAGATTCAACGCCTGGTCGCCAAGCACGGCCGTGAGGTCATCGAGCATCGCCACATGCAGATCGAACGCTGCTGCTACCAGCACGGCAATGTCACCACGTTCGAACATTCCGTGCGTGTCGCCTGCCTGGCTGTGTGGATGGCCGACCGCGCACACCTGTGGTACCGCGTCGACCTCAAATCCCTGATTCGCGCGGCCCTCCTGCACGATTACTTCCTGTACGACTGGCACGACTGGGATAACGGCGAACACCAGTGGCATGGCTTCACCCATGGCCACGCCGCCCTGGTCAATGCCCTGAAGGACTTCAAGCTCAACGATATCGAACGCAACAGCATCGAGAACCACATGTTCCCGATGACCCCGGTGCCGCCGCGCTATATCGAAGGCTATCTGGTCACCTTGGCGGACAAATGCTCCGCCACCGCCGAGACCTTCTCGCTCGACCGGTTCAACAAGCGCGCGTTGCCCGCCGCGAAGCCTTACGCCGAGATCGAAGCCCGTCGATGATCATCACACTCGAACATTATTTCCTCTGGTTTCTGTTCTACAGTTTCGTCGGCTGGATGTACGAGTCCATTCTCGTCTCCTGCCAACAGCACCGCTTGGTCAACCGAGGGTTCCTCAACGGCCCGCTGTGCCCGATCTACGGCACCGGCGCGATACTCGGCGTCGCCATTCTCGGCAACGTACATAACCCGATCATCATCTTCCTGATTTCGATGGTGGGCGCCACGATACTCGAATACACAACCTCGTGGGTCATGGAGCAGCTGTTCCACGCCCGCTGGTGGGATTACTCGAACTTCCGCTTCAACCTCCAAGGCCGCGTCTGCCTGCTGGGCGCGTTGATTTTCGGCCTCGGCGGCGTGGGCGTGGTACTTGGTTCGCAGCCATATGTCGAGCGGGTCACGGATATGATTCCGCTGCCGATGCTGCATACGCTGGTCACGGTACTGGCCCTGATCACCATCATCGACTTGGCGGTCACGGTTGCGGGCATGCTCGAATTCGAGCAGGTGCTCGATTCCGTCTCTCAGGTGGTGCAGGATGTGGCGGCACGCGCCGGTGGCACGTGGCAGTGGGGCTCCAGTGCGGTATCCGACAGGATGCGTGAGCTTTCGCAGGATACGGTTGAGCGTCTGCGCTGGGCCGTCAATGGCGTCATCAACGCACAGCAGAAGCGTATGCTCAAGTCCTTCCCGAAGTTCCAGGTGCCGGATCGTCAGGACATCATCGACTCTTTGCGCGAACTTATGGGCCCGCGCCGCTAGAATAAGGCGTTTTACTGAATCGCGCGGCTCGGCTGGTGTTCGGCACTGTCGCCATGTTCTGCGAAACTTGACTGTGCCCAATTGGGCAGTCTTATTCACAATTCGATAGGGAGAAGCGACAAGCTATGGCTCACGTCACCGACTTCAAGGAAGCGGGTTTCAACACCCTGCTTGAGGAACTGGAATGGCGCGGGTTGATTTCCCAGTCCACGGACCGGGATCGACTCGCAGAAGCACTGAACGGCGAGCCCATCACCTATTATTGTGGCTTCGATCCCACCGCTGCATCGTTGCATATCGGCAACCTCGTGCAGCTCATCAACATGCGTCACCTGCAGCTTGCGGGCCATCATCCGATCGCTTTGGTCGGTGGCGCCACCGGACTCATCGGCGACCCGCGCCAGTCCGGCGAACGTACGCTTAACCCGAAGGACGTGGTGGCCGGCTGGGCCGATCGCCTGAAGAATCAGATCGGCGGCATTCTGGACACCGAAGGCGCGAACGCCGTACGTTTCGTGTCCAATTACGATTGGACCGCCTCGATGACCGTCATCGACTTCCTGCGTGACGTCGGCAAGAACTTCCGTCTGGGCACCATGCTCGCCAAGGACACGGTCGCCCGCCGCCTGAACTCTGAGGAAGGCATCTCCTTCACCGAGTTCAGCTACCAGGTGCTGCAGGGCAACGACTTCCTCCACCTGTTTGACGAATACCACTGCACGCTGGAACTCGGCGGCTCCGACCAGTGGGGCAACCTCACCTCCGGCCTGGACCTGATCCACAAGGTGCGCGGTGTGGACGTCAACGTGTTCACCAGCCCGATTATCACCGATGCTTCCGGCAAGAAGTTCGGCAAGTCCGAGGGCAACGCCGTCTGGCTCGACGCCACGATGCTCAGCCCGTACAAGTTCTACCAGTTCTGGATCAACCGCCCGGACGTGGAGATGGAAAGCCTGCTGAAGGCGTTCACCTTCCTGCCCAAGGCCGAAATCGAACGACTGGTCGAGGAATCCAAGACCAACCCCGGCAAGCGCGAGGCCCAGAAGACCCTTGCCTGGGAGGTCACCAGCTTCGTGCATGGCGAGGCCGCTACCCAGGCTGCCATCGATGCTTCCGGTGCGCTGTTCGGCCGCGGTGGCAACCTCGAAGACATCGACGAGGAAACGCTGGAATCCGTGCTCGACGGTTTCAAGGTGGTCGACGAGAACGGCGAGCACGTCTTCCCCGTCTCCAAGCCCGGCGATCGCGTAATCGACGCCGCCCAGGCTGCCGGACTGTTCAAGTCCGCTTCCGAGGCACGCCGCGCCATCAAGTCCGGTGGCGTGTATCTCAACAACAACCGTATCGAGGATGAGGAGCAGGTGCTGGCCGAAGCCGACTTCCTGGCAGGCCGCTTCGCGCTTATCCGTCGTGGCAAGAAGGCGCTCGGCGCCGTGGAAAACCGTTAATCAACAACGAATTAAGGAAAACAAGTAATGGCAGAAGGTAACGAGCGTTCCGGCAAGTCTTACGGCGGCGGCCATAAGGGGTATGGCGATCGCCGACCGGGCAACCGCGGCGGCAAGGGTTTCAAGCCGCGCGGCAAGGGCGGTTTCAAGCCGCGTCATGATGGTGAGGGTTTCAAGCCGCGTCGCCGTGAGGATGGCGAGGGCTACGCGCCGCGCCGTGACGGTGATGGCGAGGGCCACGGCGGCTACCGCAAGTCGTACGGCAAGTCCGGCGGCTTCCACAAGGGCGGCCGCTCCGGCTTCGGCGGCAAGGGCGGTTACCGCGGCAATGGTCCGCGCCGTGACGGCGAAGGCTTCAAGCCGCGCCGCGAAGGCGGCTACCGTTCCCACGAAGGCGAGAACGGCGAGAATCCGCGCTACCAGCACCGTGATAACGATCGTCGTGATTTCCGCCGCGATGGTGAGCGTCGCAGCTTCCGCCGCAACGACGACCGCCGAGATTTCCGTAGGGACGACCGTCGCGATGGGGACCGTCGTGACTTCCGTCGTGACAATGACCGTCGTGACTTCCGTCGCGATGACCGCAGGGATAACGATCGTCGTGATTTCCGCCGCGATGGTGAGCGTCGCAGCTTCCGTCGCGACGACGATCGCCGTGATGGCGACCGCCGCAACTTCCGCAGGGACGACCGCCGCGATGATCGTCGTGACTTCCGCCGTGACGATCGCCGCGACAACAACCGTCGTGACGGCGAATTCCGCGAGTTTTCGCAGGAAGAGAAGCGCCAGTACCGTGAGGAGAAGCGCTCTGAATACATGAGGCGCCCGCGCCGTAACTCCGACGGCACGATGAGCTTCCCCTCGCAGAACCCGTACACCGACCGTCGTCCCGACGAGCCCAAGATGCCCAAGGGCATGGAATGGTCGATGCTGTCCAAGGATGAGCGCGAACGTCTGCGCGGCCTGTCCAAGGAGCACGCGGAGAACATTGGTCTGCACATCCTCGCCGCTTTCGCGCTGGAGGAGAGCGACCCCGAACTTGCCTTGGAGCACGCCAAGTGGGTGGCCCGTCAGGCCTCCCGCATCGACTTCGCCCGCGAGACGCTTGCGTTCGTGGCCTACCGTCAGGGCGACTACAAGCTGGCCCTGCGTGAGTTCCGCACCGCCTACCGTATGAACGGCTTCCTCGACTACCTGCCGTTCATCGCTGACTGCGAGCGTGGCGTCGGAGAGCCGAAGAAGGCCGTGGAACTGGCGCTGTCCGATGAGGGCAAGCAGCTGCATGGCGCTCCCAAGGTCGAGATGTTCCTGGTGTACGCCGGTGCCCTTGGCGATTTGGAGATGTGGGACAAGGCCATTGAAGTGGTTCACACCGTCGGCCGTTCCCAGGGGCTGCCGGGTGAGTACCGCATGCGTGCCGTGCAGGCCGAGCAGTACTTCCTTGAAGAGGCCGGCCGCAGCAAGGAAGCCGAGCAGCTCAACGACCTGCTGGACCGTCTTGAGGACCAGTATGCCGACGAGGAGATTGACGAAAACAGCGACGACGTGGTGATCGATCACGATCTCGAAGACATCACCGACGACTCCGACGTGCTCGAAAAGCTCGGCATCGATCCGGATGAGGCGCAGTACGCCCCGGATCCGGAGCAGGAATACGGCGATGAGGATGACGAGGCTGAAGACGGTGATGCCGAGTCTGATGAGGCCGACGAGACCGAGACCGATTCCGCCAATGACGCCGAGGCTGACGATTCCGCCGAATCCGCCGACTCCGACTCCACCGAACCTGAAACCGAAACCGAAACCGAGGAGTGAACGGCGTAATGACCCGTTTCCTCAAAGGCACCGATCGCCCGCTCGCCGAGGCCTATCAGCTTGCGCTGCTGGACCTCGACGGCGTGGTGTATCGCGGCAAGAATCCGGTCGAATACGCGGCCGATTCCATTCGTGCGGCCGAAGCCGCCGGCATGACCATCGAATACACCACGAACAACTCCTCGCGCTTCCAGCACGTGGTGGCCGACCAGCTCAAGGGCTTCGGCTTGGACGTGGAGCCGTGGCAGGTCATCACCTCTTCGGTGGTGGCCGCCCGTATGGTGGCCAAGGCGTTGCCCGCCGGCGCGCGCGTACAGGTATTGGGCGCCGAGCATTTGCGCGATGAGGTCACCCGCAACGGCCTGACCATCGTGGACGGTCCTCAGGACCGCCCGCAGGCCGTCATTCAGGGCTGGTATCCGGATATGACTTGGCAGATGATGGCCGATGCCGCGTTCGCGGTCGAGGCCGGAGCCACGTATTTCGTGACCAACCGCGACCTAACGATTCCTCGTGAACTGGGCATCGCCCCCGGTTGCGGATCGATGATTCGCGCCGTGATCACGGCCACCGGCGTCGAACCGGTCGCCTCCGCTGGCAAGCCGGAAGCGTACATGTACGATGAGGCCCGCGAACTGAACGCCGCCGAAGGCCACGATTTGGTGCCCAAGGAGGCGTCCATCGCCATTGGCGACCGCCTCGACACCGATATCGAGGCCGGTAACCGCGGCGACTACGATTCGCTGGCGGTGCTGACCGGTGTCACCAACCCGACCGAACTGATGCTGGCTCCGTCACACCTGAGGCCCACATTCATCGCCCCTGATCTGCGTGAACTCGGCGAAGCCCAACCGGAGCCGGTCCGCGATGAGAGCGGTACTTGGGAATGCCGCAAGGCTAGCGCTTGGTTTGAAAACGGCCAGGTACACGTCAGCGACCCCACCAGTATGGACGGCCTGCGCGCCGCCGTATGCGCCGCATGGGAAGCCGCCGACCAAGGCGCACAGCTTAGCGAGGCCACGGTACCGGTGTTCGCCATCGAGGCATAGTCCTATGCCTACGGATAGCGAACATGCGCCGGTCACCGAGCGATACCCCGAACTTGCGGATATCGATGAACAAGACAACGACCGCAAGCTTGAGACCTATCGCAACGTGCTGGAATCCTTACAGCACGAGCTTGATAACAGCCGCAGCTAGCAGAGGTGATTCATTCTCCCGCCAGCGGAAGATGACGTGAAGTGCTGGATGGTGGCTCCATGCCGAGCCACCCCGTTGGTGGATGGTGGGCCGAAAGGAAGATATATGACCGAGCAGCATATCGATCCCGCGACTCCACTTGACCGACTTGACATGATGCTCGTGGCTTCGGGACTGGTTGAATCGCGGGCCAAAGCGCAGCGACTCATCAAGGCCGGGCATGTGCGCGTGGACGGCGAGACCATCACCAAGCCATCGTTCATGGTCAAAGCCGGGCACAGCGAACTCGCCGTGGATAAGGGCGACGACTACGTCTCCCGAGGCGCTTACAAACTCTTGGGCGCGTTCGAAACCTTTGCCGGCAATGGCCTTACCGGGCCGGAAGGCTTGGAATGTCTGGATATCGGTGCCTCCACCGGTGGCTTCACCGACGTACTGTTGCGCGGGGGAGCGGCCAAAGTCGTAGCGCTCGACGTTGGGCACGGCCAGCTCGACCCGCGCATCGCCAATGACGAGCACGTCATCGAAATGAGCGGCGTCAACATTCGCGAAGTAGAGGCCGACGACCTGCCTTACCGGCCGGCGATGATCGTTTCCGACGTCTCCTTTATTTCCCTGACCTATGTGATCCCGGTAATCGCGCGCATCGCGGCTCCCGGTGCGCAGATTGTGTTACTGGTCAAACCGCAGTTCGAGGTCGGCCGGGCAGGACTCGGCAAAAACGGCATCGTTGAAGATCCGGCATTGCGGGAGCGGGCATTACACGACGTGGTCGCCTGTGCTGAACAGCACGGACTTGACGTGGTGGCCACTGCCGATAGTCCCATCATCGGCACCCACGGTAATGAGGAATACCTGCTTTACGCTGTCTTGAGATGAATGCGTTGGCATTCTCCGTTCACCAGCAGCACGCTGGAGGTACGGTCGATGCCTAGTGCGGTGGCACACGTGGCGCTTTCCACCGCACTGCCGTTGCGTAGCATGGCGGAGTCCGCCGTCAAAGTCCGGCATTGCAGATGGTTGGCTTCAACCGTGACGGCTGTGATATGGCGAACCGTGCTGCCATCCTCATACCCATCCATATCAAAACGGGAAAACATCGTACTGCGGAGTGGATGAACTTCCAGAGCCCTGCTGTTGACGTCATGACCCTTCAACACGCCGTTCAAGCGGACTGTCTGACCGCTAATATGACGGGTGCCTAGGGAGCCATTGACGGACAGATTTCCGGAACAAACGATATCGCCGTTGCATCGTAGTTTGCCGGTAAAGGTTATTTCATCGCAAATAATGTCGCCGCCGACTTCGATGTCGCCGCTGCCGCTGATGCTGGATACGCGAATATCACCATCACACCGCACAATGCCACTTTTGATGACCAGTTTGTCCCCTTCTATAACTGAGGCCTCGAGGGTGCTGGTCACAATCATGGTGTGAAAATGCGCGCCATCGGCAAGACGGGAACGTTGGTCCACTCCTATGGTGCCGTAGACTCCTTTGCCTATCAGCGTGCAATTCTGCGTATGCTTGCCCATGATGATAAAACTCCCCTTATTAATATGGACGTACAGCTTTATGGCTTATTGCCACAATAATGAGCGCATCCATGTTGAGGGGGTTATATCGGTCACGATGTGAGCAGATAGGGGGTATAGCGAGCGCAGTTAGGGGGTTAGCCTTGGATGAAGTGGTCGATCTGATCCTGCTTGCCCATGAGGATGAGTTCGTCGTTGCGATGCATGACCAGTTCCTTGGAGCCGTACTGGAACTCCTTGCCTGGGGCCTTGAGGCCCACCACGGTCACGCCGTACTTGTCATGTACTTGTACGTCCTCGATGCTGCGGCCTACCGCGTACAGGGGCGTGTGGACCTTGACGACGGTGTACGGCCCGTCGATTTCGATGTAATCCAGATAATTGCCGGCCACCAGATGGCCCACGCGCTTGCCGGCATCGGTCTCCGCGTTGATGATGTGGCGGGCGCCGATGCGCTGCAGAATGCGCGCATGCTCCTGGGACACGGACTTGGCCCACAGGTCGGAAACGCCGGCGTCCAGCAGGTTGCCGGTGATGATCACCGAAGCCTCGATGCTGTCGCCGATGGCCACGACGGCCGTGTCGAACTGGGAGGCGTCGATCTGCTCGATGGCCAGCACATCGGTCATATCGGCCTGAATGGTGGGCAGATGCGCGGACCAACGGGCCACAAGCTCCGGGTTCTTGTCCACTGCGAGCACATCCTGACCCATCTGGTCGAGGGTGGCGGCCACGGACCCGCCGAAACGGCCCAGTCCGATGACCAGCACGCTTTTGTTGCCGCTCGGTTTTGCTGCCATGATGATGGTCCTCTCTATGTCAGATTGCTGGGCGCCGATTGAATGGCCGATCAGCCAACGATAATGTTTTCCTGCGGATAACGAATAGGTTCGGGAGCCATCGGTCGGCTGATGGAGTAGGCGATGGTCAACGGGCCAAGTCGTCCGACAATCATCTCGGCGGACAGAATAAACAGGCTGGCCGGATTGCCGGCGCTTGCCACGCCCACCGAATAACCACCCAACGAGAAGGCCGAGCAGGCTTCGAACACGGCGTCCACGAACGCGCAGCCGGTGGTGAACATCAGCATCATCGCACCGACCATAACCAACGCAAAGCAGGCCGTGGTCACGGACACGGCGGTCATCTGAATACGGCGGGGGATACGGCGGCGGAACACGGTGACATCGCGATGGCCGGTGAATGCGGCGCGGCAAATCAAGAGAATCACCGCGAACGTGGTGACACGGATGCCGCCAGCGGTGGATGAGGAACCTGCGCCGATGAACATGAGTATGCTCATGAACACCTTGGTCTCATTCGTGACTTCGGGCACCCAGGAAATATCGAAACCGGCGGAGCGGGGCATGACGGCGGCGCTCATCGCACGGCGCATCTTCATGCCGGGGTCATCTGCGGGGAACAGGCCGGTATTGCTCCACTCGACCAGCAGGAACCAAGCCAGTGAGGTGGCCACCAGCACAGCGGTGGTCACCAAAGTGAGTTTGGTGTGCAATGTCCAACGTTTCGGGCTGAGCCGCCGGCGTGCGCACTGCACCAGATTCAGCACCACGGGGAAGCCGAGCGTTCCGATGAATGCACTGATGAGAATCGGCAGCCCCACGCCCCAACGGTTCACATGCAGACCAGTGGCATCCGGCGTGAAACCGGTGTTGTTATAGGCCGACACCGCGTAGAACAGCGCCTGCCACAAGGTACGCCCCATATTGCCATGGTTCACGCGGAACAGGTCGGGCAGCAGCAGCACGAAGGTCAGCACCTCGGCGATGATGGAGGTGCCCAGCACCACGGTGAGCACGCCTTTGACCTCGGAAAGCTTCGTGGTGCCCAGCTCGTTCGCGGTGAGCATACGCTGGGAGACCTTGAGTCTGCGGGAAACGCCAAGAGCCACCATCGAGGCGAAGGTCATGACTCCCAGACCGCCGAACTGGATGGAGAACAGGACGACGACCTGGCCGAACATCGACCAGTATTCGCCGGTGTTCACCACCGGAATGCCGCAGGTGGACAGGGCCGAGACGGCGGTGAAGAACGCGATCGGGAAATTGGTGAAGATGATGTCCGATGTGGAGATCGGCAGCAGCAGCAAACCGGTGACGATGATGATCAGTGCGCCGAAATACACCATGGACAGACGGCCCGGGTGCCTGAGCAGACGGTCGGTGATGCTGATACGTCGAATGCGCTTGGCGGTTTTATCGCTTTTGTCTCGGCTCAGTACATCGGCTGAATACCACCATGACAGTCCCTTCGAGGCCTCCTCATTGGCGGAGGATTCGTCGAAGTCATTGGCCATGGGTCCTCAAGCTCCTCAACTGATACTGCTGTACGGTCATACGGCATGCCATCGCGCTGCGCACGGCACGCGTACGGTGATTGCGCGGCTGTACGCCATTGTATGCCGAAGCCTTACGATAATCGACTCTGTGGAACGTTGCCGGCGACGCGCCACGAAGCAGCATTTTTCGAACACCTGTACGACTGATGACGGTGTCTGCGGTTAGAATAATGAGCAGTGCGACCGAATCGACAGGAGGATGCCATGGCCAAGCGCAACGCGGTGGTGGTGACGCATACCAGGCTCAGGCAGACCGGAACCGTAGTGGCCGAGGCGGTGAGCCAGCTGCGAGTGGCCGGTTTCGAAGTCGCCATCATCGACAACACCGAGGCCCCCGATTTCGGCGTGCAGCCGCCGTGCGTGTCGGACGACACCGAAATCGTCGTGGTCCTGGGCGGCGACGGCACGATACTGCGCGCCGCCGAACTCGTCCACTGCACCCAAGTGCCGATTCTCGGCGTGAACATGGGGCATGTCGGCTTCCTGGCCGAATTCGAAAGCTTCCAGATCGACGAGGCGATCCGCCGGGTCTCCACCCACGACTATTCGATCGACGAACGCATGATCGCCCATGTGGACGTCTGGCTGCCCGGCGCCACCAAGCCCATTGAGGATTGGGCGCTGAACGACATCACACTGGAACGCGCCGACCGGGGCAAGATGGTCGAACTGTCCATCCGCGTGGACGATGTGGAGATGAACTCGTTCGGCGCGGACGGCGTCATCGTCTCCACGCCCACCGGTTCCACCGCCTACGCCTTCTCCGCGGGCGGTCCGGTCATGTGGCCGAACGTCAAGGCCCTGCAGTTGATTCCGTTGGCCGCGCACGCCCTGTTCGCCAGGCCGCTGATCATCGGCTCCGGCTCGACCTTCACCATCGATATTCTGGACGATTCCATGTCCGAAGGCTGGATTTGCTGCGATGGACGCCGTCAGCGCGCCCTGCCGCAGGGTACGCGCGTCATGGTGCGCGAATCGCGCGATACCTTGCGCCTCGCCCGACTCTCCGGCGTGCCGTTCACCAACCGTCTGGTCTCCAAGTTCGATCTGCCCGTGGTCGGTTGGCGCGAGCACGCGCGCAACGAGGCCTCGAGCCAGTCGCTGCATCACGGGCACACGTTCCCGGCGGCCGCGTATGCGGCTGGCGTTGCCGTTGCCGGTGACGCTGGCGTCGCTGGTACCGAGCCCGACAAGCCGGGCGAACGTGACGGCAAGGCAGGATCCTGATGCTCGAAGAACTCGATATCCGCAATCTGGGGCCGATTCGAGAAGCCACCATTGCGCCGGCCGCAGGCATGACCGCCATCACCGGTGAGACCGGTGCCGGCAAATCCATGCTGCTCTCCGCGATCCGACTGGTCTCCGGCGGGGCCGCCGAATCCTCGCGCGTCTCGGCCGGGGCGGACGAGGCTTGGGCCCAGGCGATTTTCGCGCTCTCGGATGATGCCGTCGCATCTGAACATTCCGGCGACACCAACGATGCCGGTTCTGGCGATGCCGACAGTGGGTTCACCGGTGCTGCCGCGGCCGTGGCCAAGGCCCATGACGCGGGCGTCGACCCCGAAGACGGCGAACTGTTCCTTTCCCGCACCGTACGCGCTTCCGGACGTTCGCGGGCTGTGCTCGGCGGCAAGTCCGTACCGCGTTCGGTGCTGGGGGCCATCGCCGGCGAACTGGTTACCATTCATGGCCAGACCGATCAGCTGAAAATCGCGGCCTCCTCACGGCAACGCGAGTTTCTGGACCGGGTGGCCGGAGACGAAGCCGAACTGGCCGCCTACCGCAAGGCGTGGGATGCGCTGGCCGCCATGGATGAGCGGCTGGAACGCCTGCGCTCGCAGGAATCCTCTGCCCGCCAACAGGCCGACTACCTGCGCGAATCCATCGACCGCATCAACCGAATCGACCCGCAGCCGGGGGAGGATGAGGAGCTGAAGGCGCGCCGCGAACGCATCGAAAACGCGGCCGACATCGCCCAAGGCGTGGGTTCGGCGCTGGGCGCGCTGGATGCCTCGCAGGTGGATGTGGACGCCGCCGACGGCGCTTCGGCCGTGGAACTCATCAATCATGCGGTGACCTCGTTGCGCGCGATTCGCGTCGGCGGCACGTTCTCCGAGCAGGCCGATCGGCTTGAATCCATCAATGCCGATTTGGGCGACGTGGTGTTCGCCCTGAGCCAGGAGCTGGGCGACGAAGGTAGCGTGGAGGATCTGGACCAGATCAACGGCCGTATCCACGAGCTTGGCGACCTCGCCCGTCGGTGGGGCCCCACCTTGGCCGACGTGCTCGCTTGGCGGGACAAGGCGGCGTTCGATCTGGAGGATCTGGATGCCTCGCCGGAAAAGGTCGCCGAACTCGAATCCGAACGGCAGACGCTGTACGATGCGGCCCTCGCCGCCGCCGACGTGCTGAGCGCCGCGCGCGTGGCTGCCGCTGCCGACTTGGGCGCGCGCGTCACTGAAGAACTCGGCTCGCTCGCCATGCTGGGCGCCTCCTTGGAAGTGCGCGTCACGCCGCGAGACAAGGCCGATGATCCGCTCGGCCCGTATGGTCGCGACGATATCGCGTTCCTGTTTACGCCGTTCGAGGGGTCGCCGCAGTTGCCGATGGGCAAAAGCGCTTCGGGCGGTGAACTGAGCCGACTGATGCTGGCCTTGGAACTGGTGGCCGCCGACACGCGCGGCGGTGCCGACCAGACCTTCATCTTCGACGAGGTTGACGCCGGCGTGGGTGGCAAGGCCGCGGTCGAACTGGGCAAACGTCTGGCACGGCTGGCCCGCAGCGCGCAGGTCATCGTCGTCACCCACTTGGCGCAGGTCGCCTCGTGGGCGGACGCGCAGTTCGTGGTCACCAAGGAGCCGCCGGATGCCGATGACGACGATTTGGGCGTGGTCACCACCATCGCCGAGGTAAACGGCGAAACCCGCGTCCACGAAATCGCCCGCATGCTCTCAGGCAGCGAATCCGAAGCCTCCCTAGACCACGCCCGAGAACTCCTATCCGATTCTCGGCTTACGCTCCCGCTGGCGGGAGCTGGCGCCGCAGGCGACTGAGGGTGGTTGAAGAAGAAGGAGATTAGCAAATGGCCAAAGCCGCCATATTCGACCTCGACGGCACCCTCCTAGACTCCATGGGAGTCTGGGACCAAGTCGACATCGACTTCCTGAACAAGCGCGGAATCGAAGTGCCGCCCGACTACATGACCAAAGTCTCCGCCATGCAATTCCGCCAGATCGCCGAATACACCATCGCACGCTTCGGCCTTACAGACACGCCCGAAGAGCTCATGCAGGAATGGGACGACATGGCCAGCGTCGCCTATTCCACCACGGTCGAAGCCAAACCCGGCGCGCTTGACTATCTGCGCGATCTGAAAGCCTCCGGTGTCAAACTGGGTGTCGCCACCTCGCTGCCCCCGCATCTGCGTGAGCCGGCGCTACGCCACGTCGGCATGTTCGAACTGTTCAACGATATCGTCTCCGTCGATGATGCGAACGACGTCGGCAAGGACCAGCCCGACGTCTACCTGCTCGCCGCCAAGCGCCTGGGTGCTGCACCGGCCGACTGCACAGTGTTCGAAGACCTGCTGGTCGGCATGAAGTCGGCCAAATCGGTCGGCATGAAGGTCTGGGCCATGCACGACGACTCCTCCGCCTCCGATTGGCCCGAAATCTGCCACCTGGCCGACGGTGTCCTCTTCGACTTCCACGACGCTCCGCGCGTGCTGTGATAAAAAAAGTTACACCCCCGCTGGCGGGGCTGTCGGCGTAACGGCGTTGTTTGGCATAGGTGCCCCTTTCCGAGGCCATTGTAGGCGCGGCCCATGTTTCGACACTGTATGTTGGCGAGGTGTTTGTTCACCGTTTAACTGTTATGTAACACACCTTGACAGTTAAGCAGAACAGTTATACTGTGTTGTATAACAGCTAAACAGCTGGGGTGCTAGTCAACCACAATCGAAAGGGGCATAGATGAAACTGATCATCTCATCCGTGTCCGGTGAACCCATCTACGAGCAAATCAAAACCCAAATCCGTTCGGCGGTGCTCAGCGGCGAGTTGAAGGCGGGCGAGGCCCTGCCTTCCTTGAGGAAACTCGCCAAGGAGTTGCGCATCTCCGTGCTCACCGTCACCAGGGCGTACAACGAACTGGCCGATGAGGGCGTGGTGCAGAACATCCAAGGCAAAGGCACTTTCGTGATGGACAAGGGCAACGAACTGATGCAACGTCAGCTCAAAACCCAGATTCGCGAAAGCCTGGCCGAGGCAAGCCGGGGCGCCAAAGCCGCCGGCATTCCGCTGGACGCATTGGACCGCATGCTCGAAGAGGAATACCGCAAGAAATAACCTCAAGAAAGGACCATGGCCATGACCGCCATATCCGAATCCGACGCGATGGCGTTGCAGGTCACCGACGTCACCAAACACTATGATTCCGGCTTCACGCTGGACGACGTGACCTTCGACCTGCCCAAGGGCTACATCATGGGACTGATCGGCCCGAACGGCGCCGGCAAATCCACCCTCATCAAACTCATCCTCAACATGATCCACCGCGACGCCGGTTCGATTCACGTACTCGGCCTCGACAACGTCGCCGACGAGGAGCCCGTCAAAGAACAACTCGGCGTGGTGTTCGACTTCAGCTACATGCATGAACAGTGGCAAGTCAAGAACATTGAACGTATTGTCGCGCCACTGTATCCATCATGGGACGGTGGATGCTATCGCAAGTATCTGGATACTTTTGGCCTTGGTGACGCACAGAACGGCAAGAAACATATCAAGGATCTTTCCCGCGGCATGCAGATGAAGCTGATGCTGGCCATCGCATTGAGTCATGATGCCAAGCTGCTGATTCTCGACGAGCCGACCAGTGGACTCGATGTGCTTGCCCGCGACGAACTCATGGATATACTGCATGCCTACATTGAGGATGGCGAACATTCGGTACTGTTCAGCACCCATATCACTGCCGACCTCGAACGTGCTGCTGACTTCATTACCTACATCACCGATGGCCGTCTCTACTACACCGGTCCGAAAGACGAGTTTGAGGAATCGTTCCGCCTGATTAAGGGCGGTCCAGACGAACTGGCACAACTGCCTGCGGACGTAGTGCTGGGCTCACATACGTATGCCACCGGATTCGATGCGCTGGTCCGGTCAGACAGGCTTGATGCTGTTGCGTCGGTGGTTTCGGGGCTTGTCGTTGAATCGGCTTCCATTGATGACATCATTCGGCTGACCAATGCCCATGATTCCAATCGTGACTTGAGTGGGAGGTGAGCGGCCATGGGGGCAATACTGAGGGTGTCGCGGTCTCGGCAACATGCATTGACCACTGCATTGCGCGTCGATATGGCCTACCTGTGCGTCGGCGAACGGACTGTGTTCTCGTTGTTGTTGGCACCGTTGTTCTCCGTCATCTTTCAAGGTGAAGTTTATGGTGATGGCTTCGGCTATCGCATGGGTGTCATCATGACGGTATTCACCTGTGCCATGTGGGTGCTGACCATGGCGGTTGCTGACTTACAGAACGGATATCGACTTCGTGGCATTATTCCGGCTTCGAGGAAGAGTCAGGTGGCCGCGCGATATGTGGTTGGATTGGTGATTTCCGTATTGTCGATAGCGATGATTGTTCTGATTGACGGGTTGCAAGTGCTGGTCAATCCGGATTGGTCATTCGCGGGCAATCTGTGGGCGGCTCCGTTGGGAGGTTTCTGCACCGCGCTGATGGTCGCGCTTATCGTGCCCACGGGTTATCTGTGGACCAAACTAGGCGGTCTTCAAGTCACGATGATGGTGATTTATGTCGTTGTATTGGCTGGATCCATACTGCTATCTATTTTGCCTGTTTCGGTGACCAAAGGATTGGCCCATGCCGCGAATGCCATCATCGCGCAACGATTGTGGCTGGTTATTGCGGTATTGGCAACGACGGTTGTGGCATATGGAGTCTCGTATGTAATTGCCTCTCGCATATTTGCTTCAAGGGAATGGTGACGATGAGCTGGAAATCCGTAGTAAAGCAATGTCGATTCGATTGTGTCGGGACGGGTCTGTTTAGCGTGGCGAATATGGTGTTTCTGCTGGTTTTCCCGGTGCTGTCTATCGTGGTATCGCTGGTGATGATATCGACCCACGTCGATGAACACGTTGCCAGTGGTCTGATGGGCGGACTCGGAGGTTTGGCATCGGCAATGGCATGTATGAGTGCATTGGGGCCTGCGTCATCCGAGGAATCTGCAGGGCACAGTGCCATGCGAGGGCTGATTCCTGTTTCACGCACTGCACAAGTTGTAGGTCGGTACCTTTTTCTGTTGGTGGTTGGCCTGCTCTGGGCTTTGGACATGGTGATATGCGGCGGCGTCTTCATTGTCTTTGGCGATATAGCAGATATGGGGTGGATCGGTACCTTGGCAGCAGGTGCTTTCATCTTCGCTTTGGCTATCATTCTTGGGTCGGTGCTGCTGGCCTGTGCATACCGGTTCACCTTCCGCAAGATGATGGTGGCCTCTGGCGTGGTCCTGGTTGGCTTGTATGCCGTCATTGCGCTGCTGGCCCGATTGCCTGTTGACTGGCAATGGCTTTTGCTGAATATTACCGATTTCCTGACGATCTGGTGGCATACGGCGCTTGTTCTCGCCGTGTTGTGTCTGCTCGCATATTTTGGCTCCATGCTTATAGCCATCCGCATCTACCGAGCCAAAGAACTCTAGCCGCGCATTTGTCCGACCGCGAATGAAAAGAGACCGACAGGAATCTGTCGGTCTCTTTCCGTTATCGGTGTGTTATCAGTCCACCAGATCCAGAGCGATTGGCTGGTGCGGTTGCTGGGAATCGCTTTCATTGGCCGTGCGGCGCGCGCGGATGGCGGCGGCTGCGCGCTTGACGGTCTTGATAACTTCCTGCAGCACCACCACGCCGAAACCGACCGCGATGATTTTCAGCCACATGTCGATCGGCAGCGGCACGGTGCGGAACATCGCGCCGCCGAATTGCACCACTAGCACCTGAAGTGCGAACATCAGCGCGAACACGCCGATCATCACCTTATTGCGCAGCAGATTGGCGAACAGGCTGGCGTTGCCCAGCTCGCGGCTGTTGAAGGCGTTGAACAGCTGGAATACCACGAACAGCGTGAACAGAATGGTCGACTGCTGTTCGGCGGTGCCGCCCATGAAGTTCGTCCAGCTTTGCGCCATGAACACCACGGCGATGAACGCGCCGGAGACGATGATGCGCTCCAGCATGCCGCGCGAGACGATGCCGGCGTCACGGCGGGTGGGCCTGCGGTCCATAAGATTGTCGCGAATCGGCTCCATACCGAGCGTCAGCGCGGGCGGGCCATCCATGATGATGTTGACCCACAGCAGCTGCAATGCGGTGAACGGCGCGGCCAGACCACTGAACAGCGAGGCGAGTACCACGACCACCGAAGACAGGTTCACGGTGAGCTGGAACTGGATGAATCGCTGGAAATTCTCGTAAATGCCACGGCCCCAGTGCACGGCCTTGACAATGGTGGCAAAGGAATCGTCCAGCATCACGATATCGCTGGCTTCCTTGGACACCTCGGTGCCGGCGATGCCCATGGCGATGCCCACGTCCGCGTTCTTGATGGCGGGCGCGTCGTTGATGCCGTCGCCGGTCACCGCCACCACATTGCCCTGGGCTTTCAGAGCGTTTACCACGCGCATCTTGATAACCGGCGTGCTGCGGGCGATCACGCGGATGCGGCCGATTTCGCGGGACAGTTCCTCGTCGCTCATTTCCTCGATCTGGCGCGCCTCGACGGCGATATGCCGCTCGTCCAGAATGCCGAGTTCGTTGGCGATGGCCGTGGCGGTCACGATGTTGTCGCCGGTGAGCATCTTGAGCTCGATGCCCGCCTTGCGGCAGCGCTCCACGGCACCGGGCACATCCTCGCGCAGGGGATCCACGATGGCCACGAAGCCGTCGAACATCATGCCGGATTCCAAGCCGGCGCGGTCGGCAGCGTAATCGAGAGCCGCAGTGTCGGCGTCCTTATCGGAAATATGGCGGTGGGCGAAGCCGAGCACTCGGCAGGACTGCGCCTGGAACTTCGCGATCTCCCGTTCGATTTCGCCGCGCGTCTTGGCGTCGACGGCGCACAGGTCGAGCATCTTCTCCGGGCTGCCTTTGGCGAACACGGTAATGCCGTCGCCGTCACGCACCACAGTGGTCATGCTCTTGGTCTCCGACGAGAACGGATACGTGTGGAGCACCGTCGCGCGCTCGCGGCGAATCCGGTAGTCGAGTCCGGCCTTGTGCGCGGCGACCAACAGTGCGCATTCGGTGGGGTTGCCGATGAATTCCGGCATCGCGCCGGCCTCGGCTTCGGTGGCGCCCGGGAAGGTCACGTCGGCGGTGCCGTTGACGCAGAAGTTCTCCAGCAGCATGCGGTTCCTGATCTGCTCGGGCTTCTCCAAGGCGCGGCCCGGTGCATTGTACGCCTCGATCACGGTCATGCGGTTCTGGGTCAATGTGCCGGTTTTGTCCGAGCAGATCACGTTGATGCAGCCGATGGTCTCGCACGCCACCATCTTCTTGACCAGCGCGTTCTGCTTGGACATTTTGATGATGTTCACCGCGAGGCACGCGGCCACGATGGTCGGCAGGCCTTCGGGCACGGCGGCCACGATCAGCGTTATGGAGGTGATGAACGCCTCGGAAATCGTGTCGAACGAGGCGGTGCCGGAAGCCACGAACCGGGCCACCTGAAGCACGAACACCAGTGCGGCCACAATCGAGCCCACCACGGCGATCACCTTGCCGAGCTTCGCGAGCTTCTCCTGCAGCGGCGTCATACCGGTGTTGGCGGCGCGCAGTTCGCGGGCGATCTTGCCGAACTCGGTGTCGTCGCCCACGGCGGTGACCACGGCACGGCCATTGCCGGCGGTCACGAAGCAGCCGGAATAGAGCATGTTCGTGCGGTCGGCCACCGGGGTCTTCGGGTCGGTGAACACGGCGTCGGTGGCTTTGGCACTCGGCACGCTTTCGCCGGTGAGCGCGGATTCGTCGGCGGTCAGATCGTTCGATTCGATGAGGCGCGCATCGGCCGGCAGCTTGTCGCCGGTGCTGATCTGCAGCACATCGCCGATGGTGATGTCTCGCTGCGACACCAGCGTGACCTCGCCATCGCGCACCACGGTGACGGTCGTGTCGTCATTGATGTCGTTCAGCGCTTCGAATGCCTTGGCGCTGCGACCCTCCATCACCACGGTGATTGTCACGGACAGGGCGATGGCGAAGAAGATGCCCACGCATTCGAGAATGTCGGCGTGGCCGCCGGCCATGGCGCGGGTGATGTTGACGCCCAGGGTGATGGCCGCCGCGATCATAAGCATGATGAGCATCGGGTCGGCGGCCGTCTTGACGATGCGGGAAAGCATCGATTCCGGCTTCGGCTTGGTGAAGGCGTTGGGACCGTACTGGTTCAGGTTGTGCGCGGCCTGTTCGCTGGTCAGGCCTTGATGTGCATCGGTGCCCAGCGTGCTGATGACTGCTGGCGCATCCTGCATGAATGGTGCGGGCGTCTGCCCGTTGGCCGTGGTCATATGTTCCTCTCGTTTGGTTGACACACCGCACTGAAACCCGCGTAATATCACTCGCGTACCGCGCAACATGGCGGCACGCAGCCAAACGAATCGTTGACGACCATGTATCGCATACTCCGCGGTACATGAGTCTCGTCATTTAAGGCAAAGCCAGACCGTAACGGAACTGCCGACGGCCACGATGTTGACTTGCCACATTGCGGTTTGGGCCGAGCCCTTCGCCGCAATGCTGTCTACTCCCTCATGGGACTATTCAGTTGCAGAAACAGAACCTAACAAACCACATGGATTTTCCCGTTCGCCGGCAGCATGGCGATTCCCGCCTTCCTAGAAAAAACAAGCAACACGCCATTGGCTCGTTGCAGGTGAAAAGCCGCAAGAAAGCCGCGCGTGACAAGGCTCGGACATGCTTGAACATGCCGGGACCTTCGACTTGTGACATCAGAAAACAAAAAACCGATACATGCTGGTAAAGCATGTATCGGTTGGGAATTGTCAGTTAGTGCCGTCAGCGGACTATCACAGCGCCTGGGCGGCCTTCTCCACGTAGTCCTCCATGCCGTCGATGGCCACGACGTCCTTGAACCGCACGTCGGCGGTCTCAAGACCACGCAGGGCGGCCGGGGCGGTGGTGCCGGTCTCGTGGGCCAGCACATCCATGCACTCGAAGTCGGTGCCGGTGGCGTCGAAGCCCAATGCCTCGTTCACCACGCGCGGGAACTTGTAGGGGCTGGCGGTGGAGAGCAGCACGCGCGGGGTCAGCGGGTCGCGCGGCATCTGCTCAAGCAGGTAGTAGCCGCAGGCGGTGTGCGGGTCGATCACGTAGTGGTTCTCGTCCCAACAGTGCTTGATGGACTCGCGTACCTGATCCTCATCGGCCCAACCGGTGCCGAAGATCTGACGAATCTTGGCCAGCAGTTCTTCCGGGATCTCGTACGTGCCCCACTTGTTGAGGTCGTTCATCAGCATGGAGATCAGACGGGTGTCGCCCTCGGACAAGTAGTACAGCATGCGCTCCAGGTTGGAGGAGATGAGGATGTCCATCGAGGGGGAGATGGTCTGGAAGAACGGGCGCTGGCGGTTGTAGGTACCGGTGGTCAGGAAGTCGAACAGCACGTTGTTCTTGTCGGAAGCCACCACGAGGTGCTTGACCGGCAGACCGAGCAGCTTGGCATAGTAGCCGGCGAGGATATCGCCGAAGTTGCCGGTCGGGACCACAAACTCGACCTCATCGCCGACGTTGATCACCTGGTCGGCGAGCAGTTGGGCGTAAGCGGAGAAGTAGTAGACGACCTGCGGCACCAGACGGCCCACGTTGATGGAGTTGGCGGAGGAAAGCACCACGTGCGAATTGCCGGCGAGACGCTCGGCCAGGGCGCGGTCGCCGAAGATGCGCTTGACCGCGGACTGGGCGTCGTCGAAGTTGCCTTCCACGGCGGCCACCTGCACGTTGGAGCCGGCTTGCGTGGTCATCTGCAGCTCCTGGACCTGGGAGACCTTGCCTTCCGGGTAGAAGACGGTGATCGCGGTGCCCGGGGCGTCCGCGAAGCCGGCCAGCGCGGCCTTGCCGGTGTCGCCGGAGGTGGCGGTGAGGATCATGATCTTCTCGTCCGCGTCGCCATCGGCCGGCGTGGTGTGCGCCATGAAGCGCGGCAGGATCTGCAGCGCCACGTCCTTGAACGCGGAAGTCGGGCCGTTGAACAGTTCGAGCACGTAATCGTCGCCCAGGGGCTTGAGCGGGGTGATGCGCTCGTCGGACCACTGTTCGCCGTAGGCGTCGGCGATGCACTGGCCCAGCTCCTCGGCCGTGAAGTCCGGCAGCAGCGCGCCCAGCACCTCGGCGGCGATTTGCTGGTACGACTTGCCCGGCAGGGAGGCCACGTCCACCTTGGTCTTGCCCAACGCGTCCGAAACGAACAGGCCGCCGTCATCGGCGATGCCCTTACGAATCGCCTGCTTGGCGGTCAGCGAATCGGTGGTGCTACGGGTGGAATGGAAGGTGGTTGTCACGATGAATCCTTCTGCCTGAAAGGGATGATGAATCCACATCAGTCTAGCGTGGGCCGTGGGCAGAAGGGCCGTCCGTCTCGCATAACCGACCGGTCGCACCGGCGAAAATCACCATTGCCATCGAACGGGGACCGGCCATATCATGAAACAGGCCGGCTGCAAACGGGCCATACGGTAAGGCGACAACGGCGAATCAATTGTCGCTTATACCAAAGAGCACCCATGACCGCTTCACCCCTTGCGCAGAAGGCAACCGATGCTTTCAACGCGCCGATCTGCGAAACCGATCCTGAGATCGCCGAACTGCTGGACTCCGAACTGGGCCGCCAGCGCAGTGGCCTTGAGATGATCGCCTCTGAGAACTTCGTGCCGCGAGCGGTACTGCAATGCCAGGGCTCCGTGCTGACCAACAAATACGCCGAAGGCTACCCCGGCCGTTTCTACCACGCCGAGGCGTACGGCGTGAACCCCGAGACCTTCCGCACCGACCCGGAGATCATCCGCCAGCGCACGCTCGACGGTGCCAAGATCCTTGCCGAACGACTACTGGCCGACGACGTCAAGGCCAACGGCATCTCCGTGCTGACCGGCGGCACCGATGTGCATCTGGTGATGGTCGACCTGCGCAACAGCGAGATGGACGGCCAGCAGGGCGAGGATCTGCTCGCCGCCTGCGGCATCACCATCAACCGCAACACCGTGCCCTTCGACCCGCGCCCGGCCTCGGTGGCCTCGGGCCTGAGAATCGGCACGTCCGCCCTGGCCACCCGCGGCTTCGGACCGAAGGAATACGAGGAGGTGGCCGACATCATCGGCACCGCGCTCGCCGCCGGCCCGTCCGCCGACGTGACCGCGCTGAAGGCCCGCGTCGACAAGCTCGCCGAAGACTTCCCGCTCTACCCCGACCTGGACCAGATTCACTGATTTTTTGCGGATGTACGCAGCTCCCTCATCAGAGGGAGCCGCGCTTATATCCCCGGCTATCTTCGGTGCAATATGGGTCGAAACGGGCAATGCGGCCCATTGTGGGTTACTCTTGTTTTTTATGAGCGATGAATTGAGTCCTGAGGTGTTCGACGCGGTGTGCCGCCAGGCCGATCAGGCCGCACGCGCACAGGAGCGTCTTGCACAGGCAAATACCGAAGCCAAAAACGAACTGTTGCTTGCCATTGCGGACGCGTTGGACGAGCATGCTGCGGACATCGAAGCCGCCAACGCGCTGGACATGCTCGAATCCAAGGAAAACGGCATGGATGCGGGCAAGCTCGACCGCCTGCTGTTCGACGTGCCGCGCGTGGCCGCCGCCGCCCAAGGCGTGCGCCATGTGGCCACCCTGCCCGATCCGGTCGGCGAGATCGTGCGCGGATACAACCTGCCCAACGGTCTGCGCCTTACCCAGACGCGCGTGCCGATGGGCGTCATCGGCATGATCTACGAGGCCCGGCCGAACGTCACTGTGGACGTGGCCAGCCTGTGCCTCAAGTCCGGCAATGCCGCGTTGCTGCGAGGCGGCCACGCCGCCGAACGCACTAACGCCGCCACGTTGGGCGTCATCGCCCCGGTGCTTGAAGCCCACGGTTTCGAATCCGCACTGGTGCAATCCGTCGACCAGTACGGGCGCGCCGGCGCCACCGCCATGATGGAGGCGCGAGGCCATATCGACGTGCTCGTGCCGCGAGGAGGAGCGGGTCTGATCCAAGCCGTCGTGCGCAACTCCAAAGTGCCGGTCATCGAAACCGGTGCCGGCAACGTGCATATCTATATCGACAAGTCCGGTGATCTCGCCAAGGCCATCCCGATCATCATCAACGCCAAAACCCAGCGCGTGGGCGTGTGCAACGCCGCCGAAAAGCTATTGGTTCATAAGGATGTCGCCGCCGAATTCCTGCCGCAGATCGCCGCCGCTCTGGCCGAGGCGAACGTCGTGCTGCAGACCGACACCACGTCGTACGGCATCATCTCCGGCGCGGCAATCGAGGGCCTTGACCTCAACCACGCCGCCGAAGAGGATTGGGACACCGAATACCTGGCCCTCAAAATGGGCATCAAGGTGGTGTCGGACCTGGACGCGGCCATCGACCACATCAACACGCATTCCACAGGCCACACCGAATCCATCATCGCCGAGGATTATGCGGCCATCGAGGAATTCACCAAGCGCATCGACTCGGCCGTGGTCATGGTCAACGCCTCCACCCGCTTCACCGACGGCGGCGTGTTCGGCTTTGGTGCCGAGCTTGGCATCTCCACGCAGAAGATGCACGCACGCGGTCCCATGGGATTGCGGGAGATGACCACCACCAAGTGGATCGGTTACGGAACAGGACAGGTGCGCGCATGAACGAGGACGGCAACATGAACATTACGGCTGACACGGCAAACAAGGCAAGCGAACTGCGGCCCGACATCGACCTCAACGATCCCAAGCTCGGCCTGAAGATCGCGGCCGAACGGCTCAGCATCGTCCGCTACGTGTTCCTTGTGCAGATCGAGGACGGCATCGCCTCCGCCGCCCAGCGTGCGTCGCTCGAATACGCGGACGCCGTGCTCATCGGTTGGCCCGAGACCGATTCGCCCGAAGTCGCGGACCTCGACGATGCCCAGCTCAAGATCGTGCGCGAACACATGGAGCTCATGGAAGGCTACATCGGCAAATACAGCCAGATGGAGCACGACGGTGACCTTGACGGCATGACCGACACGCTCATCCGCATCACCGAGCGTGTGGCCGAGGTCCGCCGCCTCTACCAGCCGGACTTCCCGCTGCCCACCTTCGCCGAAATTCGTCGCGTGGTCCAGGACGAATGGGATGAAGACATGGGCAAGATCGATCCCAGGGAAGACAATCCCACCGCCGGCGAAATCGAAGAGGAAACCGAATCAGCCGATGACGCCGCCGGCGAGGGCGACCAGGCATGAGTGGTGTTACCGACAGCCACAAAACGGCTGCGTCAGTTCAGTCCGAAAAATCAGTGGAATCCGCCGAGCCCGCCGAAATCGTTGCCGTCACCCAAGGCGAAACCGAACGGCGCATGTCTGACCTGTCCGCGCCGGCCGGGGCCAGCAGCCATGGCAAAGGCAGGCTTTCCGCACGCGGCAACTGGCATACGCGCCTGCGCGTCGGCATCATGGGCGGCACGTTCGACCCGATTCACAACGGCCACTTGGTCGCCGCCTCCGAAGTAGCTTGGGTATACGACCTCGATGAGGTGATTTTCGTACCCACCGGCCGACCTGTGTTCAAGCTGGACAAGCACGTCACCAACGCCGAAGATCGGTATCTGATGACTGTGATCGCCACCGCATCCAACCCCAAATTCACCGTCTCGCGTGTCGACATCGACCGTCCGGGCGTCACCTACACCATCGACACCCTGCGCGATATCCGCGCCCAACATCCCGACGCCGAGCTGTTCTTCATCACCGGCGCAGACGCCGTGGCCGAAATTATGCAGTGGAAGGACGCCGACCTCATGTGGGACCTCGCCCACTTCGTGGCCGTCACGCGCCCCGGCTACTCCAGTCCGGACGGCGTGACCTTGCCCGAAGGAAAGGTCGATACGCTTGAGATCCCGGCCTTGGCCATCTCTTCGACCGATGTACGCCGCCGCGCCGAACACGACGAGCCGGTCTGGTATCTGGTGCCTGACGGCGTGGTGCAATACATCGGCAAGCATGGTCTGTATTCATACGAGGACTGACGATTCGTACGAGGACTAGTGTGCATTTGTACGAGGGCTGGTGAGGATTAGCGCGAATCAGTGCGCATCAATCCTCACCAGTGCAAAGGATAAGCAGTCAGGCCAGTCCCATCTTGATTTTCAATGCCATTACGCGAGTCGCCGCCGCCGTCACTTTCGAAGCGAAAGCCGGATCGGACTTCGCCCGTTCGTTGAGGCCGTCCACAATTGGCTTTACGTAATCCGTCTGACCGATGCAGGACATGTCGCCGCCCGCCTCGACAAGCTTTACTCCCAATTGGCTTACATCGTAGCTGCTTAACGCTTCGGCAGACATCGAATCCGAAATCACCACGCCCGTGTACTTCAGGGCGTTGCGAATATGACCGTCGATAATCGTAGAAGAAAACACCGCCGGATTATTCGGGTCGATGGATTGATACGTGGCCAACGACATCATCACCATCGCAGGATCGGTCTTGGTGATCGCCTGGTCAAAGGCACCTGCCTCGGCCCCGCCCAACGTGGTGGTCGTATCCAGAATGCCTTCGGTGGTGAAGTCGGTATTGCCGCTTACCGCGCCCAACCCAGGATAATGTTTGACCGCCGCGCCGACCTGAGCGTCTCGCAAACCTTCAATAACGGCGATGCCATGTTCGGCGTTGCCGGCCGCATCCAATCCGAAATCACGATCCAGCGCGCCAATCGGAGCATTTGAGGCACGATCGCCCACCACCGTGCCGAGCACCGGTGCCAAATCGACATTTATGCCAGCAGCAGCTAATTGCGAACCCCACGTGCCTGCCGATTGACGCAATGCGTCAGCGGACATTGTGCCCTGCTCAACGGCACTGGGCATTGTGTCGAAACCGGTACCAGTCAGATGCTGCACCTGACCACCCTCCTGATCGGTGGCGATGATGAGACGATTGCCGGCCGGCGCATATCCTTGGAGTTGCGCGGTCGCGGTCTTGACCGTATCGGCGCCGGTATTCCAATTGCCAATGAGAATGGCCGAGCCAATGTGCTCATCGGTGATTGTTGAAGCCAACGAGGAGGGATCGGAACCGGCAAGCAACGGCACCATCACTAACTGTCCCACACGTTCCTCAAGTGTCATGGCGGATACCGCACGTTGGGCTTGTGCGGCCGGTTCGTTCTTCTTCGGGGAAGGAACGTCGGCGCGTGGTAACGCACTTGTCTGGGAGGTCTGGGGAGTGGTGGTGTTGCCGTTTGATGTGGATTTGGCGAACCATCCGACATGCCATCCGTAGGCTGCCACGCCGGCCAACACCACTGCCAAAGCACATATTGTCGCCACGATTGGAGTGCTCCTGTGCCGAAGTTGGCGTGTGGCGTGTGCTGAGGGACGCATATGTTGTGGCCGTTGGCTGTTCATACCGGCAAGCGTAGAACGGAGCGTAGAACAGAACGCTGCCTCATTCTGTGCTCAGGGCATAACCTACCTCCCGCCCTTTCGATAGGCTTGAGTTATGTCTTTTAACGATCCTTTCTCAATACTGTTCGGCAATGGCGGCGATTCACGACGCAACAATGCGAACAATGACGATCCGATCATCCTCGATGTCGAGGCCGATGGGGACGGTCCGGCCCGCAACACCAACGCCGGCCCCTCCGGGTCATCCCGCCCTCCACGTGGCCCGGCCAATCCGCGTATCACCCGTAAGCCAGCGTCCGGTGGCTCAGGAGGCAGCCGTGGCAGCAAGATTCTGATCGGCGTGGTGCTGGCCTTGGCCATCATCGTCGGTCTGTTCTTCGGCCTGTCCCGATTCATCACCGATCTGATGTGGTACGGCCAGCTCGGCTTCCAGTCCGTGGTCTGGACCCAGCTCGGGGTGAAAATCGGTCTGTGGGTGGCCTACGCGCTGCTCATGGCCTTGACCGGCTTCGTTTCCGCCTGGCTGGCCATTCGAGCACGCCCTGATTCGGCCGACGGTTCCACCATTCGCATTAACGGCGATGTGGTCGAGGTCGGCAAATCCGTCAGCTCGAAAACCGCTCGCCGCGTGGCCGTGGTGATTTCGCTGATCGTCGGCGTCATCTTCGGCTCTCAGTTCAACGCGAACTGGAGCGAGATTCTGCTCATGTTCAACGCGCAGTCGTTCGGCACCACCGATCCGCAGTTCGGTCTGGACAACGGCTTCTACGTGTTCGTGCTGCCGGGCCTGAAGCTCGTGCTCGCCGCCGTGGCCATGCTGCTGGGCGTGGGCCTTGTGTTTTCCGTGGTCACTCATGTGCTGATGGGTGGTATCCGCATTACTATGCCGGTTAACGGACGCGGCCTGTTCTCCATCACCAAGCGTTGCCGTCGCCAGCTTGGCATCTGGCTGATGCTCAACATGTTCGCTTGGGCAGTGCGCCAGATGATCGGCGTCTTCGACCAGCTCACCGTGCAGGGTTCACGCATCACCGGTGCCTCCTACACCGCCGTGCATGCCAACATCCCCGTCACCTTCATCATGGCCGCGCTGACCGCCATCCTCGGCGTGGTGCTGGGCATCTGGCTCATGCGTTCCCACACGCTCGAAGGCCAGGCGTCCATCGGCGTGCGCGCCTCCGCCGCGCTCAAGGCCTGGCGTGTGCCGGTGACCTCCATTGCCGTCGTGGTCGTGGTGGGTCTTGTGCTCACCGTGGCATGGCCGGTGCTGTTGCAGCGCTTCCGCGTCAACCCGAACGCACAGGAGATGGAATCCACCTACATTCAGCGCAATATCGACGCCACCCGCGCCGCCTACGGTCTTGACAAGCTCAAGACCGAGCAATACAAGGTAACCGACAAGGGCGAGCAGGGCGCTCTGGCCAAGGAGGGCGACACCACCGCGCAGATTCGTCTGCTCGACCCGCAGGTCGTCAGCCCCACATTCAAACAGCTGCAGCAGTCCAAGCAGTACTACACCTTCGCCGACACTTTGGCAGTCGACAAGTACGAGATCGACGGCGTTTCCCAAGACACCGTGATTGCCGCCCGCGAGCTTGACCTGGCCGGCAACGACAACCGCAATTGGGTCAATGACCACACCGTGTACACCCACGGTTACGGCGTGGTGGCCGCTTACGGTAACAAGGTGACCGCCGACGGCCAGCCTGAATTCTTCGAATCCGGCATCCCCACTCAGGGCAAGCTCACTGAATCCGAAAAGTATGAGCCTCGCATCTACTTCTCGCCGAACACCACCGAATACTCGATCGTCGGCGCACCGGAGGGCACGCAGGCTTGGGAGTTCGACTACCCGACCGGTTCGGAAGGCGCCCTGACCACGTTCAAGGGCGACGGCGGCCCCTCGGTTGGCAACCTGTTCTCCCGTATTCTCTACGCAATCCGCTTCGGCTCCGATCAGATTCTCTTCTCCGACCGTGTGACCAGCGAATCGCAGATTCTTTACGATCGTTCCCCCAAGGAGCGCGTGGCCAAGGTGGCGCCGTACCTGACGCTTGACGGCCGTGTGTATCCGGCCGTGGTCGATGGCCGCGTCAAGTGGATCGTCGACGGCTACACCACCTCTGATGCCTACCCATACTCGCAGATGACCGACCTCGGCTCCGCCACCAAGGATTCCACCACCGTCTCTTCCGCAACGGTCTCATCCTTGGGCTCGCAGAAGGCCAACTACATCCGCAACTCGGTCAAGGCCACCGTGGACGCCTACGACGGTTCCGTGGATCTGTACGTATGGGATCAATCCGACCCGGTAATCAAGGCATGGGAGAAGATCTTCCCCGGCCAGTACCACCAGCTCTCCGATATCTCCGGCGACCTGATGAGCCACATGCGCTACCCGGAAAGCCTGTTCAAGGTGCAGCGCGAGCTGCTCTCCAAGTACCACGTGACCTCCGCCAACCAGTACTACTCCGGCGAGGACTTCTGGCAGACGCCGGTCGACCCGACCGAATCCCAGTCCCAGCAGGACCAGGACATCCTGCAGCCGCCGTACTACCTGACCTTGCAGACCGGTGGCACCAAGGAACCGGTGTTCTCGCTGAGCTCCACCTACATTCCGGCTGGCCAGTCCACCCGTGAGATCCTCACCGGCTTCCTGTCGGTCGACTCGGATGCCGGCAATGAGAAGGGCAAGATAGGCTCAAACTACGGCACCATCCGATTGCAGGAGCTGCCCAAGGATTCGAACGTACCGGGCCCCGGCCAGGCGCAGAACAACTTCAACGCCAACGCCGACGTGTCCAAGGAACTGAACCTGCTGCAATCCGGCGACACGCAAGTGGTGCGCGGCAACCTGCTCACCCTGCCGCTCGGTGGCGGACTGGTGTACGTGCAGCCCGTGTACGTCAAGTCTTCGGGTGCGACTTCATTCCCGCTGCTCAAGAAGACGCTGGTCGCGTTCGGTGATCAGGTAGGATTTGCGGATACGTTGGATGAGGCCTTGGATCAGGTGTTCGGTGGTGATTCCGGCGCGGCCGCAGGCGATGCCGAGAACGTGTCCGGTGACGGATCGTCTGGTGACCAGTCGTCCGGCATATCCGGTGACCAATCTGGTTCCGATACCAATGGTGGCCAGTCCGGCACCACGGACGGCAAGTCGGATTCCGGCTCGTCTTCCGACCGTAGCCCCGAACTCCAGCAGGCGCTGAACGATGCCGCCCAAGCCATGAAGGACAGCCAGTCCGCCATGAAGAACGGCGACTGGACCGCCTACGGCAAGGCGCAGAAGGAGCTTGAAGACGCCCTCAACAAGGCCATCGAGCTCGACAAGTAGTTCCGACAGGAATTGGCTCCCCTCAGGGTGAGGGGAGCCATCGCCGAAGGCGACTGAAGGGAGTCGGTTACCTCAACTGACATAGCCCGTCCTTATCATAAGGACGGGCTATTTGCGTATTCAAAGGAACCTCATGCCATACACCTTCCGTCCGGCCGTCGAATCCGACGTCCAAGCCATCGCCGACATCTACAACGCCTCAGTGATGGCCGGCGGTGCGACCGCCGACCTCACCCCGCGCACCTTCGACCAACGCCGCGCCTGGGTCGAATCCCATACGCCGCCCTACGGCGTTTTTGTTGTGGAATCGGAAGACGGTTCAATCATTGGCTTCGGTGCGCTCTCCGTGTTCTATGACCGCGCAGGATATGACGGTGTCACCGATTTGGCCTATTACATCGATCCGGCATGGCAAGGCAGGGGAGTAGGCACGTTCATGCTTGACAGGCTGCTCACCGAGGCGCTGGCCCGCCACATGCGCAAGGCCTGCGGCATCATTTTCGCCGATAACGCCGGCTCCATTGCCCTCATGCACCGCTTCGGCTTCACCCAATTCGGACTCATGCCCGCCGCTGCCACCGACTCCACCGGCACCATGCGGGACATGTCCTACTGGTATTTGGACCTGTAGCCTTGCAGTAAGTCATTTCAGTCAAGAAAAGTGTGAGGATGCCGGAGCAAACGAGCTTGACGGCGGCGTTGAGTACAATCTTGACGGTTGGATCCGGCCGGGCATGGGCCAGTGCGCGAGGCGAACGCGCGCATGACGTACGGAACGTACAGAACGTGCATACGGGAATAAAGGAAGACGGACGAGGAGCGGATTATGGCATCGGATTTCTGGCTGATTGCGGGACTGGGCAACCCCGGCAAAAAATATGAGGACACGCGGCACAACATGGGCTTCATGACCGCCGACGTGCTCGCCGAACGTTGGACGGTGAACTTCGCCGATCACAAGGGCTTGGCCATGCTCGGTAAAAGCGTGATGAACCTGGACGGCCGCACCGTCAAGTTCTTTCTGGCCAAGCCGCTGACTTATATGAATGATTCCGGCAATGCGGTGGCTTCCATTAGCGCCTATTACCAGATCGAGCCCGACCATATTGTGGTGATTCACGATGACATGGACTTGGAATTCGGCCGTATCAAGGTCAAGGCAGGCGGCTCCGCAGGCGGCCACAACGGCATCAAGTCGATTGACCGTTCCCTCGGCACGCCGAAATACGCGCGTGTGCGCATGGGCGTCGGTCACTCCAAGCGCGGTGCGAACGCGCATGACAACACGGTGAACTGGGTGCTGGGCGGATTCGGTCCGGACCAGCGCAAGCAGCTGCCCGAATTCCTGGCTGACGGCGCCGACGCCGCCGAGGACATCATCTTCCACGGTCTTGCCAAGACCCAGGAGAAGTTCAATGGCCGGTGAGGCGACGCACCCGGACCTGATCAACGGCTCACTGGTAGGCATCCTGTCTGAGCTGGAACAGGACAAGACCTTCCTGAAGCTCGCCGCCGGCGACATCGAGGCTTCGGACGACGTCGACAACTCCGTCCTGGCCGGCATCCCCGAAGGTTTGCGCCCGGCTTTGGCCGCCGCCATCGGGCAGGGTGTGGCCGGCAAACCCGGCAAGCCGGTCGTGCTGGTCGTGGCCTCCGGCCGCGAAGCCGAAGAGACCGTGGGCTCGCTGCGCTCCTGGTATGATGGCGACCCGAACGACATCGCCCAGCTCGAAGCCTGGGAAACCCTGCCGCACGAGCGTCTGAGCCCGCGCGCGGACACCGTGGCCAGCCGCATGGCCGTGTTCCGCAGACTCAAGCATCCGAGCGATACCGATTCGATGTTCGGCCCGATTCGCATTCTCGTCATGCCGATCCGCTCGCTCATCCAGCCAGTCGTCCAAGGACTGGGCGATGTCGAGCCGCTCGTGTTCACCGTGGGGGAGGACCTGCCCCTCGACGAAGCCGCCAAACGTCTGATCGAAAACGCCTACACGCGCGTGGACCTGGTCATGGACCGTGGCGAGTTCGCGGTGCGCGGAGGCATTCTTGACGTATTCCCGCCCACCGCACCGCACCCGGTGCGTATCGAATTCTTCGGCGACGAAATTGACACCATCAAGGAATTCCACGCCTCCGACCAGCGTACCTACGGCGACGGCCTCAAGACCATCTGGGCCACCGCATGCCGTGAACTGCAGCTGACCGACGCCGTGCGCACCCGCGCCAAAGCCTTGGTCGGTTCGATTCCCAATGCTGAGGACATGCTCGAATCCATCGCCAACGCCATTCCGGTCGAAGGCATGGAATCCCTGATGCCCGCACTCGTGGACCATCTGGAACCGGTGGGCTCCATGCTTCCCAAGCACGCCGTGATCCTCCTGAGCGACCCGGAGAAACTGCGCCGCTCCGCCGAAGACTTGGCAAAAACCGCGAACGAGTTCCTGGCCGCAAGCTGGCATGTGGCCGCCTCCGGCCACGGCGCCGGCGCGCCCATCAGCTTCGACGAAGCCAGCTTCCTCGACTATGCGGAAACCATCAGCTCCCTCGAATACTCCGAACATCCGGTGATTCGCCTCACCAGTTTCGGCGTGGACACCACGTTGACCGGCCATGTGCAGCTCGACGCCCAGAACCCGGCCGAATTCCGAGGGGATGAGGCCAAGGCCTCCCAAGGCATCGAAGGCCTGCTCGATGCCGGCTTCCACGTCACCATCACCGCCGCTGCGGCCGGCACCTTGGCCAGGCTCAAGCGTGCGATCAACACTACCGGCATCGCCAATTTCGACGTCATCCGCTCTCAGGCCATCGACGGCTTCGTGGACAAAGCCGCCAAAATCGCCCTGCTCACCGAACGCGACCTGACCGGCCGCACTTCAGCCGTGGCCGTGGCCAAAACGCCGAAACGCCGGCGCAAGGCCATCGACTTGGTGGAGCTCAAAAAAGGCGATTACGTGGTGCACGAGCAGCACGGCATTGGCCGGTTCATCGAAATGCGTCAGCGCATCATCGGCACCGGCGCCAACAAAACCACTCGCGAATACCTGGTCATCGAATATGCGCCTTCCAAGCGCGGCGCCCCGGCGGACAAACTGTTCATCCCCACCGACCAGCTCGACCAGGTCAGCAAATACATCGGCGCCGAAGCCCCCAAGCTCAACAAGCTCGGCGGCTCCGACTGGGCGGCCACCAAGGCCAAGGCCCGCAAGCACGTCCACGAGATCGCCGACGACCTGATCAAGCTGTACTCCGCCCGCCAGCGCGCCAAGGGCTTCGCGTTCAGCCCGGACACCCCATGGCAGAAAGAGCTGGAAGACGCCTTCCCCTATCAGGAAACCGCCGACCAGCTCACCACCATCGACGAAGTTAAATCCGACATGGAAAAGCCCGTGCCGATGGACCGCCTCATCTGCGGCGACGTGGGCTTCGGCAAAACCGAAATCGCACTGCGTGCCGCCTTCAAGGCCGTGCAGGACGGCAAGCAGGTGGCCGTGCTCGTGCCCACCACGCTGCTTGTCCAGCAGCATTACGAGACGTTCAGCGAACGATTCGAGGGTTTCCCGGTCAATGTGGCGGCCATGAGCCGATTCCAGACCACCAAAGAGATCAACGAGGCCATCGAGGGGCTGGAAACCGGCACGGTGGACGTGGTCATCGGCACGCACAAGCTGCTGAACCCGAAAATCAAGTTCAAGGATCTGGGACTCGTCATCATCGATGAGGAGCAGCGTTTCGGCGTGGAACACAAGGAGACGCTGAAAGCCCTGCGCACCAACGTGGACGTGCTGTCCCTGTCTGCCACGCCTATCCCGCGCACGCTGGAAATGGCCGTGACCGGCATTCGCGAGATGTCCACGCTCGCCACCCCGCCCGAAGACCGGTTGCCGGTGCTGACCTATGTGGGCGCCTACGAGGATGCGCAGGTCACCGCAGCCGTACGCCGCGAACTGCTGCGAGGCGGCCAGGTGTTCTATGTCCACAATCGTGTGCAGGACATCTCGTCCATCGCCGACAAGATTCACACGCTGGTGCCCGAGGCGCACGTCGGCATCGCCCACGGCAAGATGGGGGAGAAGCAGCTCGACCAGATCATCCGCGACTTCTGGCATCGCGACATAGACGTGCTCGTGTGTACCACAATCATCGAGACCGGTCTTGATATCTCCAATGCGAACACGCTGATCGTCGACCATGCCGACCGTTTCGGCTTGAGCCAGCTCCATCAGCTGCGTGGCCGCGTCGGCCGCGGCCGCGAGCGCGCGTACGCCTACTTCCTGTACGACCCGTCCAAGCCGATGACCGAGCAGTCCCATGACCGGCTCGCCACCATCGCGCAGAACACGGCGCTCGGCTCCGGTTTCGACGTGGCCATGAAGGACTTGGAATTGCGCGGCACCGGTAACCTTCTGGGCGACGAGCAGTCCGGCCATATCGAGGGCGTGGGCTTCGACCTGTACGTACGCATGGTGTCCGAAGCCGTGGAAAAGTACAAGGAGCCCGAAGAGAACGTCGAGCCGGTGGCCGTGTCCATCGACCTGCCCATCGAAGCGTCGATTCCGATCGAGTACATTGATTCGGACAAGCTGCGTCTGGAAGCGTACCGCAAGCTCGCCTCCGCCCGCAACGAGGCCGATCTGAAGGATTTGGAAGAGGAACTTACCGACCGTTACGGCAAGCCGCCGGTCGAATTCGAGACCCTGTTCGACGTGGCCCGTCTGAAGTTCAAGGCCCGCAAGCTCGGCATTTCGGAGATTCTCGCGCAATCCAACCGCGTGCGCATCGGTCGCATCGACCCGCCCGAATCCATCCAGATGCGTATGGGCCGTATTTACAAAGGCACCCAATACCGCCCGGTCACCCACCAACTCATCGTCCCCACCCCGTTCACCGGCTCCCTGGGCCAAGGTCCCATGAGCTCCGACCAGGTAGTCCTCTGGACCAACCAGTTACTTGATGATTTGGCATGGACCCCGTCGTCAAGCAAACGGCAGAGCCGTTTGTAGACGGGGTGCGAGGCGACAGTCGAGCCAGCTATGGCTCACCGGGCAACCTCCGGTGAGCCATATTCATATTCATGCCGTCGTTTGTGACGATGATTCACCCCAGACGGAATCGTTCCGACTGTCCAGCGAGCGAGATTAAGTGACTGCTATGAGCGAAACGACTACGAGCCGCACGAACCAGAGCGCGACCACGGCAACACTTGCCGGCTATGAGATTCCCCGCCTCGGCATGGGCACGATGGCGCTCGCCATCGAGGGGCGCCCCTCCAACCGTGATCAGGCAATCGAGACCATCCATGCCGCGCTCGATGCCGGAGTCCGTTATTTGGACACGGCTTGGTCCTATTATCTGCCCAGCGCACCCGGCACCGGCGAACCGGAGGATATGGGCTATGGTGAATATCTGGTCCGCGATGCTCTGCACTCGTGGCATGGCCCCAAAGATCAGGTGCTCGTAGCCACCAAAACCGGCTGGCTGCGCACGCTTGACGGCAACGGCAACTACGGCTGGCAGGCCGACGCCCGACCTGAAACCATGATCGCCAATGCCAAGGAATCAGCCCGCCGCCTCGGTGTCGATACGCTCGATCTGCTCTACTCGCACTGCAATGATCCGCAGGTGCCGTACGAAGACCAGATGGGCGCACTCAAGCAGCTCGTGGACGAAGGTGTGGCCAAAGCGGTTGGTATCTCCAGAATCGACAACACAGACATCGAAACCGCCCACAACATTTTGGGCGATCGTCTCGTGGCCGTCCAAAACCAGTTCTCCCCGGTTCACCGCGACCCCGAACACACGTTGGAAACCTGCGAAAAGCTCGGTTTGGCTTTCGTCTGCTGGTCGCCGCTCGGTGGATTCCTTGACCCGTTCAACGAGCATCTGTTCGACCGGTTCCGCGAAGTCGCGAAGTCCCGCGACTGCTCCTACCAGCGCGTCGCGCTCGCGTGGGAACTTGCGCAATACCAATATCTGTTCACGATTCCCTCGGCCAGAAACCCGCAGGAGATTCAGGACTCGTTCAAAGCCAGCGAACTGAAATTGTCCGACAGTGAAATCGACTACCTCAATGGCAAGGACGTCGACTGAGTAATTTCATCCATACGGCCTTGCAATCATGCGGCGCATCGGCATTGTGAGCGCTAACACTAAATTTTGGGCGTGTTGTTCACAACGTCCACAAATCGCACTACTCTTAAGAATGTCATTCAAGATACACAACCGTTTTAAGGAGTAGTTGTGGCAGTAATTGAAAGCGTGTACGCGCGTCAGATTCTCGATTCCCGTGGCAACCCGACCGTTGAGGTCTACTTGGAGACCGAAGACGGCGCTCAGGGCAAGGGTCTGGTTCCGTCCGGCGCCTCCACCGGTGAGGCTGAGGCTTGGGAGCGTCGCGATGGCGACAAGTCCGTCTACGGCGGCAAGGGTGTTCTTAACGCGGTCAAGGCCGTGAACGAGGTCATCGCTCCGAAGGTCATCGGCATGGACGCTGCTGACCAGCGCGCTCTGGACGACCTGATGATCGAGCTCGACGGCACCCCGAACAAGGGCAAGCTGGGCGCCAACGCCATCTTGGGCGTCTCCCTGGCTGCTCTGTACGCTTCCGCCGAGTCCGCCGGCCTGCCGCTGTACCGCTACATCGGCGGCACCAACGGCCACATCCTGCCGGTCCCGAACATGAACATCATGAACGGTGGCGCTCACGCTGACTTCGCCACCGACATTCAGGAGTACATGATCTCCCCGTACGGCTTCGACACCTACTCCGAGGCTCTGCGCGCTGGCGTTGAGGTCTACCACACCCTGAAGAACGTCCTGAAGAAGGAAGGCCTGAACACCGGCCTCGGCGACGAGGGCGGCTTCGCCCCGAAGATGAAGTCCAACGAGGACTCCCTCAAGTACATCATGGACGCTATCTCCGCCGCCGGCTACGAGCCTGGCAAGCAGATCGGCATCTGCCTGGATGTCGCCTCCTCCGAGTTCTACAACAAGGAGACCGGCAAGTACCGCTTCGACGGTGAAGAGCGTGACTCCGCCTACATGCTCGACTACTACGAGAACCTCATCAACGAGTACCCGATCGTCTCCATCGAGGACCCGTTCAACGAGGAAGGCTGGGAAGACTGGGCTGCCATCACCGCTCGCCTCGGCGATCGTCTGCAGTTCGTCGGCGACGACCTGCTGGTCACCAACCCGGCTCGTCTGCAGAAGGCCATCGACCTCGGCGCCGCCAACTCCCTGCTGGTCAAGCTGAACCAGATCGGTTCCGTCACCGAGACCCTCGACGCCATCGAGCTGGCCACCGCCAACGGCTACACATCCATGGTTTCCCACCGCTCCGGCGAGACCCCGGACACCACCATCTCCGACCTAGCTGTTGCTAAGAACACCCGCCAGATCAAGACCGGTGCCCCGGCCCGTGGCGAGCGCGTTGCCAAGTACAACCGCCTGCTCGAGATCGAGGAGGAGCTCGGCTCCACCGCTCAGTACGCCGGCTACAGCGCCTTCAAGGCCTGCAAGAAGTACCTGGCCAAGTGAGCTGAAACGCCCGTAAAGGCGTGAGTTTCCACTGAAGCTCGATACCCGTCGTATTCGTCAAGTCGAATGCGGCGGGTATTTTCGTGTGACATGAGCAAGTCGTCCCGTACCGGCAAACCTGGCAAAACCGGCAAAGCACAAGTTAGGAAAAAAGGGTCGGCGGGGCCTATAGCGTTCTTCGTCTCCCTGTTCATTATCGCCCTTGGCACCATCCAGCTGGTCTCCACCTTCCACACCTATGCCCTGAACCTGGCCGAACTCAATGGTCTCAAGCGTGAGGAGGCTTCGCTGATTGCCCAAAAGCAGGAGTTGGAAAACGACATCAAGCGTTGGGATGACAAGGCCTACATCACCGCCCAGGCCCGTGAACGCCTCGGCTTCGTATTCCCCGGCGAACAGGCCGTGCGTGTGCTTCATCCCGAAGCCGTGACCGGTTCCGATAGCGAATCCCAGAAAACGGAAGATTCCAGTAGCAGCAACAAAAAAGTTCTGCCATGGTACAGCGAACTGTCTTACTCGCTCAAAAAGGCCGATGAGCCTGTGACCGATAGCGAGTCCGGCAAATCCGATATTTCCGGTTCCTCTGACTCGTCATCCAACGACTCATCCAAGCGGTCCGATAAGTCAGACCAGAACACCCAACAGAACACCCAACAGAACACAGGGGAGGGAACCCAACAGTGACCATCGATATCGCCGCCAAGGCCAAGGCCCTTGTCGATACCGTGCTTGCCGAGCCCGCCAACGATCATGACATCGACCTGGTGCAGCGTCAGCTCGGCCGATACCCGCGCGGCATGGTCGCCGTGGGGGCGCGATGCGTCTGCGGTAGGCCACTTGCCGTAATCACCCGTCCGGTGTTGCCCGGCGGAATCCCTTTCCCCACCACGTGCTATCTGACCGGTCCGGAAGCCGTCAAGGCCGCCTCCCATGTCGAGGCCGCCGGCGTGATGCAGCAATACAACGACATGTTGGCCTCGGACGAGGAGCTCAAGGCCGCATATGAGCAGGCCCATAACCTGTATCTGGCATTCCGCCACGAACTGGCAGGACGTCTTGGCGACAGTGAGGAGCATATTGAAGGCACTTCGGCCGGCGGCATGCCGGTGCGCGTCAAGTGCCTGCATGCCCTGCTGGCCCAATCCCTGGTTATGGGACCGGGCGTCAACCCCATTGGCGATTTGGTACTGGAACGCGTCAAAGACGAATTCGATCCGACCGTCTGCCGCTGCACGCTGGACGATTGATCAACAGATGAGCCAGCGCGAACAGTCCATTCATACGCACTAAGGGATACGAGGAGAAGGCAATGAGCAAGGAATCCGTAACCGTCGCCGGCATTGATTGCGGCACGAACTCCATTCGACTGAAAATCGCACGTGTCGATGCCGATGGCATGCATGAGGTGGTGCCGCGCATCCTGCGTGTGATCCGTCTCGGCCAGGATGTGGACAAGACCCATCGTTTTGCCGACGAAGCGTTGGAACGCGCCTATGTGGCCGCTCGGGAATTCGCCGGTGTGATTGCCGAACATCCCATCGACGGCCTGCGTTTCGTTGCCACCTCTGCAACTCGTGACGCGGAAAACCGTGAGGAGTTCGAGGATGAGATCGAACGTATCCTCGGCGTGCGCCCCGAAGTCATTCCCGGCACCGAAGAAGCCGACCTGAGCTTCCTTGGTGCCACTTCCGTGGTCAATCGCGACGATCTGCCCGCCCCCTATCTGGTGGTTGATCTCGGCGGCGGGTCCACCGAGCTGGTCATCGGTGGCGACGGCGTCAGTGCGCCCACTACCCAGGTTCAGGGCGCGTTTTCCATGAACATCGGTTCCGTGCGCATGACCGAACGTCATCTGACCAATGATCCGCCGACCCAGACACAGATCGATGAGGCCGTTGCGGACGTCGATGAACATATCGATGAGGCCTTCCGCACCGTGGACGCAGGCAAGGCCCGTACCATCATTGGCGTGTCCGGCACGGTGACCACGATGACCGCCTTGGCCATGGGATTGAAGGAATACGACCACACCGTGGTCGACGGGCATCGGTTGAGCCTTGAAGACGCCTATGCCGTGGACGACAAGTTCCTTAGGATGACGCGCGCCGAGCGCCGCGAATACAAGACCATCCACCCCGGCCGTATCGATGTGGTCGGCGGCGGCGCTGTGGTCTGGAGCCGTGTGCTGGCGCGTGTCAGCGAAGCCGCCAAGGCCGATCATGGTGAAGCCATCGATTCGTTCGTTGCCAGCGAACACGGTCTGCTGGACGGCATTGTGCTCGATTATGGTCGCCGGTTGCTGGCTCAATAGCGTAAGTGGTAAGTGCCTCCAGCGGGCTGAGCCGTTAAGCAAACAGCCCGGTGGGCTGTTTGTAGGCGAGGGGAGCGGCTATGCCGCGACGGCTGCACGAAGTGCAGCAACCCGCAAGCAATGCTCAGGGCAGGAGATAGCTTATAATAGAAAAGTTGGCCTCCGTGGCGAAATGGTATACGCAGTCGACTTAAAATCGATCGCTTCGGCTTGTGGGTTCGAGTCCCACCGGAGGCACCTTGAAATCGGCCTGTGGCCGATGCCGTTTTTGCGGCTGTGCCGTGGTCTCTCCCCCAGTCGGCTTCGCCGACAGCCCCCCCTCGTCAGAGGGGGCTCGCAGCTCACTATGTGGAGAGCTTATAAGGCCGAAACAAAAGGCCGTTAGGCTATGTGGCGTTGTGACGATGTACCTGATGAAACGAGGAATCCACATGGCTTCACGCTGGACCGATGTCGAACGAGTCGAACAAGGCGCACTGCCCACCATGCTTGCCCAAGCCGTCATTGCGGGCACTGCACTCACCGTTGGTGCCATCGCCTGCTCGGGATTCTATCTGTCCATGATCGGCAATGTGGCCGCACTCCTGCCATGGGCGACTATCGTGATACTGATCGCCGTGGCGTTCACCTACATCGTCGGCTTCGCCCTGTTGTGGTGTGCCGAAGCCCTGACCCTGCGTGCCAACGACAAACTCAAGCCATGGCTGTACGGCGTCGTCGGATTAATCGGCTACGGCGTGTGGGGCATGTTCGTGATGAGCGCGATGATGAACACGCTGAACCAGCCGCTGAACGGCGTGGTGTTGTCGAACGGCGATGTGATGGCCCTGACCGTCAACTACGCGGTGTTCGGCTTCATCGCCTTCCTGTTGGCACAGGCGTACGCGCCCAAAATCGCCACCAAGAAGGGACTGACCATCGGGCTGATGGTGGTGCAGATCGTATTGGCCATCATCGGTATCATCGTACTGGTCATGATGTTCTCCGCACTGTCTCACTGACTGACTTATCGCTCGCCGGCATGACGCGCGCGGCCATCATCGCACAAGGCGAAAGCGATTCCGGGCGCTGGGCTGGGATACGATATCGTGATGGTATGACGCCTGGTAACACCGGCATGCCGAACCAGCAGGGGAGAAGGAGCCAAATGTTCAGTGTGCTTGACATGTTCACCATCGGCGTCGGACCTTCATCCTCGCACACCGTAGGCCCGATGGTCGCGGCACATGCTTTCGCCTCCTCGTTGCAGGCCGACCATTTGGTCGATCGCACCGCACGTGTCAAAATCACGCTTTATGGTTCTCTGGCGCTGACCGGTCTCGGCCACGGCACCGATCGTGCTGCGATGGCTGGGCTCGAAGGCAATCTGCCGGCCACCGTGGATACCGACCACATGGTGCACATCCGCGAGATCTGCGCGTTGGATGATACTCTGAACCTCGCCGGCCTCAAACGCATCCATTTCGACTACGACCGTGACGTGGTGTTCGAACAATGGAAGCGCATGGCCGCGCACCCCAATGGCATGCGATTCCAGGCGTTCGACGCCGCCGCAAGCTTGGTCGACGAACAGGTCTGGTATTCCATCGGCGGCGGATTCGTGCGCAAAGGCGCTCCCGAAGACCCGATGATCGGCATTCATGAACGCCCTCCGGAAGGCGCCTCCTTTGCCGATGCGGACGAGTCATCATCCACTGATTTCGGCGTCGAGGCACCCTACCCGTTCTCATCATGCACTGAACTGGTGTCGTTATGCCGGGAACATCATCTCAGCATCGCCGAACTTGTATGGGCCAACGAAACCGCTTCACGCTCGGGCATCCAGGTCCGATCCGATATTGATGCCATCTGGCGTGTTATGCGCGCCTGTGTGGACCACGGATGCACCTCGGCGGAACCCACATTGCCCGGTGGCCTTGACGTACCCCGCCGCGCGCCGAAAATGTATCGGCGTCTCGCCTCGAATTCCGATGTGCTGCGCCGCGACAGCCGGCGCAAAGACGCCGTGCTCGAGTCTTCCGACGCCGCATGGGTGGATCTCTTCGCCTTGGCCGTCTCTGAGGAGAATGCCGGAGGCGGGCGCATCGTAACCGCTCCGACCAACGGTTCCGCCGGCATCATTCCCGCCGTGCTTCACTATTACTGGCATTTCGTGGACAACGCCAATGAACAGGGCGTGGTCACGTTTCTGCTGACCGCCGGTGCCATCGGATACCTGTTCAAACGCAACGCCTCAATTTCCGGTGCGGAAGTCGGTTGCCAGGGCGAAGTCGGCTCGGCCTGTTCGATGGCGGCGGCCGGACTTGCCGCAGTCGTAGGCGGCACGCCGGAACAGGTGGAAAATGCTGCTGAGATCGGCATCGAACACAACTTGGGTCTGACTTGCGATCCGGTGGGCGGATTGGTGCAGATTCCATGCATCGAGCGCAATGCCATGGCCGCCAACACCGCCATCAACGCCGTGCGTATGGCCATGCTCGGCGACGGCTCACACATCGTGACCCTTGATCAGGCCATCGAAACCATGAAGCAGACCGGTGAAGACATGATGGCCAAATACAAGGAGACCTCCAAGGGTGGACTTGCCGTCAATGTCGTCGAATGCTGATTGACATGTCCGGTATTCACCAGCATGATGACCGGAATTGACGTATACGGCCAGCGTGTCGTATCGCACAGGGATGAAGGACTACCGCCGATTCGCCGATGGTGCTAAGGTAGGGCGCATTGTGTCTTTGAAGGAGGACTAATGACAGATCAGATGCCTCAGGTGAACGCCGAATTTGGCACCACGCCCGTTATCGAGTTCCCGACGCCCGAAGCCCCGAAGGGCCTCAAGGTTGTGGAGCTGACCGAGGGAGACGGCCCGATCGTGCGTCGCGGCGACACCGTCACCGTGAACTACCACGGCGTGGTGTGGGGTAAGGACACCCCATTCGACTCCAGCTTCGACCGTCATCAGCCCGCCAGTTTCGGCATCGGCGTGGGACAGGTCATCAAGGGCTGGGACCAGACTGTGCCGGGCCATAACGTGGGTTCGCGTCTGGTGGTTTCCATTCCGCCGGAATACGGCTACGGTTCCCGCGGCATCCCGCAGGCCGGCATCGGCGGCGAGGACACGCTGGTGTTCGTCATCGACATCATTTCCACCCGCTGACCATAGGTCAGCACATGACGAACGCCGGGGTCATAGCCGGCGTTTTGTCATAAATAACGAAGATTGTTTCAGCATCGACAACGGTTCAGGAGGACGATATGGCTGAGGACAAGGTCTACCTGCTGACGCAGGAAGCATACAACAAGATGAAGGAAGAGCTCGCCCATCGTGAAGGTGAGCTGCGTGAGGAAATCGCGCACAAGATCGCCGTGGCGCGTGCCGAGGGCGACTTGTCCGAGAACGGCGGCTACCAGGCCGCCCGTGAGGCGCAGAGCAAGAACGAGGGCCGCATCACCGAGCTCACCGTCAAGCTGCGCGATTCCAAGATCATCGAGAATGCTCCGGAAGGCACCGTGGGCGAGGGCTCTGTGGTGACCATCGAGCTCAACGGCAACGAGATGACCTACGTGCTCGGCAGCCGTGACATCGTGGCCGGCACCGACTACGACATCATGACCCCGGATTCCCCGATTGGCAAGGCCATCGAGGGCGCCAAGGTGGGCGACGTCGTTTCCTACACCGCACCGAACGGCCGCGAGCTGTCCGTGACTGTCAAGGCCGCCAAGCCGCTGGCCTGAGTTAAGTGACTGGTATGCCCCCGTAGGCGGGGGCATACTTATATGTCGTAGCGCTTATTGCCACAGCGAGACGATCACCATGTAGATGGCCACCATATGGCAGGCATATCCGGCCACCGTTCCGCAGTGGAAAATCTCATGGAATCCGAAGACGCGAGGCCAAGGGTCGGGCTTGCGCAAGGCGTAGACGATGGCGCCGAGGATGTAGCAGGCACCGCCGGCGCACAGCAGCACCACCACGGCTGGCCCCGCATACGGCGAATTCCAGAACATCACCATATAAGCCAGGCCGTAGATGCCGAAGATGATGTACACCACCGTATACAGCCAGCGTGGTGCATTGATCCAGATCACATGAATCACGATGGCGATGGCCGTGCACGCCCACATCGATATGATGATCACATTGCGCCAGAACGGTTCCAGCGCAAACGAAACCGGGGTATACGTGCCGGCAATGAGCAGGAAGATGTTGACATGATCGATACGCCGCAGCACATCGGTGACGCGCGGGCTCCAATCGCCCAGATGGTAGCAGGCCGAATTGGTGAACAGAATCAGCGACGCTGTCATGAACACGGCACACGCCCACTTCAGACTCGCGCCATGTGCCAAGCATATAAGCACGATGCCTGCCGCCAATGACAGGGGAGCGGCAATCGCGTGAATCCAGCCGCGCATCAACGGCTTTGGCCGTCCGTGCACGTCGAGACGAATCTTGCGTTCCACTTCCGCAGGGGCAATGCCCTCGATTTTCAGCGCACGGTTCTCCGCTTTGGCGAGCTTGTGCCGGGCCTTCTCCTCGGCTTTGGCTCGAATGGCCTCGGCCTTGAACTGGGCCTTGGCCCGTACGGCATCAGCCTTGGCCTGCAACGCCTGTTCGCGCGCCTCGATAGCCGCCTGACGCTTGGATGCGATGGTGGCATCCTCTGCAATCGTCGCGCTGTTATGAGCGTCGTGATGCATCGTCTTTTCCGAGTCGCCGGTTGTTGATGCCATGGTGATGCCCCCGTTTCACGAGTTGACGATACGCTTCTTACGCTGCCGTAACCTACGTTAGCGTAACTTTTATGCTTGTCAATACCGACTCGCACGAACACTATCACCCAATGGCGGCGATACTATGGAATCCGAAGATGAGAACGTCGCAGCAATAAAGGGCTCGGCGATGGTGTATTGCACGGAGTGTGGGTTTGCCAACGAGCAAGGAAATGCCTTCTGTTCGCAGTGCGGAAGCCCATTGGAGCAGCCCGAGGCCAATCCGGCGGCCCCTGCTTCTCCTGAACCTCCCGCCGGGCGTCCTGGCGTCGATCACACCAAAGCGCAGGCAAACGCGATGATGGGTTCCATGGACACAGCAATGCCGGCAATATGGTGGCGGCTTCGGATATCAAACTGTACGTGATGCTTGCCGTGTACGATAAGCAACATGCCGGCACCTTGGCCACGGGCGGGAAGCCGTGCAACGCGATTGGCGCGGTATTGAAGATGCGATGTCGTCATAGTCGTCGTACTTGCCCGTGTGACTTGCCGCGACGGCGGCGGTGCGTCTGCGTATGATAGGGATATGGCTGATTTTTCACATATCCTTGCAACGCGCCCCGACTTCGACGACGAGGACCGCGAGTGGCTGCATCATCTTGTCGCCGATTGGCAGGTGATCGCCGATTTGAGCTTTGCCGATCTGCTGCTGCTGGTACAGGATGGCGATGGCAAATACGTGGTGGCCGAGCAATGCCGTCCATCCACCGTTATGACGCTGCGGGCGGAAGACGTGGTGGGAAACGTCATGCCGGACGACATGGTCGGCGAATTGGACGCCGCCATGCTCTCCAGCGTGGTGTTCCGCTCCACGGTATTGAGAACCGTGGGCAAGGCGACCGTCTGCAACGTGTACGCGCCGGTTCGGCACAATGGCAAGACCTTGGGCTTGGTCGTGCGTGAGACCAATATGGCCACACGAGAATCCAACGGCCGATATGAGTCGGAAAGCATCAACGCCGGCAAGCATCTGTACGAGATGATTCCGCGAGGCCAATTCCCCTACAAGGATTCGGTGATGAGCCAACGCCATATCGCTCGCGTGGCGGACGGCTTCATCATCCTGACCATGGACGGCGTGGTTCGATACGCAGCCCCGAACGCCATCAGCTGCTTTAGGCGTCTCGGTCTGCTGACCACCATGCCTGGCCATTACCTCAGCGAACTCGGCACACAGCTATTGAAGGAGAACGACCCTGTTCCGGAAACCCTGCCGTTGGTGTTGACAGGCAAAGCCGCGGTCGACTCCGAACTCAACGCCAACCGTTCCGCCGTCTCGATGCGCTCGTTGCCCTTGTATGACAACAACGGCCGTATCGGAGCGATTCTGCTATGCCGTGACGTCACCGAGCTGCGCCGTCGTGAGCAGGAGCTGCAGACCAAGGACGCTACGATTTCCGAGATTCACCATCGTGTCAAGAACAACCTGCAGGCCGTCTCCGCATTGCTGAGGCTTCAGGCTCGTAAGACCAAGTCGGATGAGGTCAAGAAGGAATTGCAGGAGGCGCAACGCCGCGTGCAGACCATTGCCATGGTGCATGAGGGATTGAGCCAGACCGCCGACGAGGTCGTCGACTTCGACAAGGTGATCGCCAACCTGCTGCGCATGGCCGTGGACCTAGCCACGATGAAAGACCAGCACATCGATATCAACTACATGGGCAAGTTCGGCATGATGCCCGCTCAGGATGCCACGCCGCTGTCCCTCGTGCTGACCGAGCTCATCACCAATTCGGTGGAGCATGGGTTCGAAGGCCGCAAGGATGGCCATATCACGATTTCCGTGGGCCGCTCCGGCCCGAACCTCAATGTGGTGGTCGAGGATGACGGTTCCGGTCTCGGCTCCGAAGAACAGGGTGGATTGGCTCGTTCTTCCGGTTCCGGTTTGGGCACGCAGATCATCAACACCTTTGTGACCAATGATTTCGGTGGTTCCGTGCATTGGGAGCCGCGCCGCGAAGGCGGCACCCGCGTGGTGCTTGATATGAAGCTCAGGGCTGCTCAGGACGAGTGATGCGAAGCCCGAAATGAGGAAACCCTCCCAAGCGGGAGGGTTTCCTAGTATGACGAAGCGATAATCAAAACATCAGATTTGCATCTGCATGGCCTGAGAACGGCGGGCGCGCATGGCGCGGCGCTTCAGCGCACGACGCTCATCTTCGCTCAAGCCGCCCCACACGCCGTAATCCTGATTGGTGTCCAGTGCGCACTTCAGGCATGCGTCAATCACTTTGCAGGTGCGGCACACGGCCTTGGCCTCCTCAATCTGCTGATAGGCTGCACCGGTGTTGCCCACCGGGAAGAAGAGTTCCGGATCCTTGTCACGACATGCGGCCTTGGCTCGCCAATCAAAAGCGCTGCTCATTGCTTGCCTCCCTTAAAAGCCCCGTGGCTGGTGTTGTTCCTTAAGTCCAGTACCAAGGTAACCACGAACCGTGGTGATTTTCAAGAGGTTTTGCCGAGAAAAAACCGAAGTTTTCACGAAGCGCACTGCACCAGACATGCCGATGTGCCCTCGATGAGCACGGCCCGGCCCGCGTTGTCGGCATCGATATGACTCATCATATCCAATAGGCGAGCGGGGACTCCGGCCATAAGATCGGACGTTCTCTCCCCGCACGGGAACACGATTCTGGTATTGCAATGCTCCGGTATACGTATCGGGCGAATCGTGCTGACGGCGAATACCACGCTGACGGACTCATCGGCCAACGCATGTGTGAAAGACAGCGCCTGCTCGTCGGTGCGGAATGGGTCGAACAACTCATCGGCGTCGTCGACGAACCACACGATATGCGGAGGCGGTGGTGCATCCGAGCTGGCATACGGCGTGCAGCGGCCGCCATGAAGCCATTGCGAGCTCCATACCCGACGATGCGGGGAACTGACACGTACCGCCAAGCCATCAGCCATGCTGGCGTGTCGAGCCAATGTTTTCAGCAACGTGGTTTTGCCGCGCCCCTGCGGGCCGATGACACCGATATTGCCACCGGTGAGGGATACCGTCGCCTCTCGCAGGTTGATGCCATCGTCGGCAAGTCCAAATCGAATGCGTTGCGGTGCGTGGTCGGCCACAGTCCGGTCTTTTACGTGCCGGGGGAGTGGCGCGGTAAACAGGGACGGTTGCGGCGGGCTTCCGACGAACCGCGATGCGAACGCGATCTGGCGGCACACCGCATCGATATCGCGTGCCGTTGCACAGCGGAATGCCGTCACCTGTTCGGAATCGTTGCAGAACGCCGCACCGGGCATTGCCGGACTGAGGTCGGCGGCACGACCATCGCCAAGCAGCTCGCATGATTGCAGACGGTCCCGAACCCGTAAACAAATGCTGACGGACATATTCGCCTTCATATCGGCACTGACCTGACCCATGGGATTCTGCGTACAGGCGATCAGATACATGCCCAGTGACCTGCCGAGCGAGGCAATACGCACCAGACGATTCACATAATCCGGGAGCTGGTCCTTCAGGGCATGGAATTCGTCAATGACCACGATCAGGCGCGGTGGTGGATTGACCATATCGCGGATATCGGAAGCATGGACAGCGGCGGACAGCTGTTCACGGCGTGTCAGTTCGGCTTCCAGCGCACGCAACGCGCGTACGGCATGCGCCAGATCCAGATCGCATACGCTGCCCACGGTATGCGGCAACCGTTCGAGTTTGCGGAACGCGGAACCGCCTTTGAAATCCAAGAACACGAAATTCAGATGCTCAGGCCCGTTCATCGAGGCGAGCGCCAGACACCAGCTTTGCAGCAACACGGATTTTCCGGAACCAGTGGTGCCGGCCACCAGAGCATGCGGCCCCTGACGGTTCAGATCGAGCATCAGCGGCTCGCTTCCGGTCATGCCGATCGGCACCGCAAGGTCAAGGGGTTCAAGCCAGCGGCCCACAATGGCGCGCCATGGCAGGCGTGCGAAGTGCAGCAGCGATTCTATCGGCTGCGACGGCGCATGACGGAGGTCTGCGGCGCGGTCATCGGCGTCGCCCGTGATACCGACATCGATCGTTGCCTGTTGCGGATCGGGAGCCTTCTCCGGGCCTGGAGGCGAGGGGAGCGTCAGCAGCAGGGACACGAGACAGGCGAATATGCCCGGTGCGATCATGGCGGCGAACAGCCATTGCCCGTGCAACAGCAGTATGACCATCATCAATGCCTGCGCGATCATCGGACATGCCGCGGCAAACATGGTCAGGCGGGCGCGCAATGGCGGCGCGCCCAAACGGTGCTTCGCCCGGGATACGGCGGATGCCGTATGGACGGAATGTCGCTTCGAATCGTTCTGCTGTGATGTCATGCTTCCAGCGTGGGGGAACGCATGCCGAAAGCGCAAGCCGAATCAAGGTATGTGGTTCTAGCTTGCCGAGTTATCCACATGACATTTTGCCCGTGCATGATTGGCGGTGTAGGCAACGGTGACGATCATGCGCCGATGATGAAGCCGATGGGCTCCGGGAAAGCGTCGGTCAGCCTTCCGCCAGATTGCCCACGGTGCCGGCCTTATACGTGCCGTCGGCAAGTTGATTGAACAGTTCGGTGTTCTTGGCGTCGTCAAGCAGCACCGAGGAACCAACGCCATCAACGTAATAATCGGGGTCGGACCAGTACACGCTGCCGGAGATGCCATTCGAGCCGGTGGCGCTTTTGAACGCCAACGCCATGGTGAGCAACGTGTAAGGGTTGGTCTTCTCGTCCACGGTGAGTGCGCTCATCGCGGCATTGGACACTGCCACGATTTTGGACGGATTGGTCAGGGTCTCACTGCTGGAAGCCTTCTTGACGATGGCCGAGATGACCTGTCGCTGGCGTTCGTTGCGTCCGAAGTCTCCTCGCGCGTCGGCATATCGCATACGAGAGAAGGACAATGCGGTGGAACCATCCGCCGTATGGCATCCCGCCTTCCAGTTCAGTCCGGAATAGGAATCCTGAACATCCTCGTCATAGCACAGTTCGATACCGCCCAAGGCGTTCACCACGTTCTGCAGACCGCCGAACTTGATCTGTGCCACATGATCGATTTTCTGGCCGGTGATCTGCTCGACGTTGCTTACCAAAGCCTTCTTGCCCGCAATCAGCGCCACCGCATTGATTTTCATGTACTGGTTATCGACGTTCATGAGCGAATCGCGGGGAATGGAAACCAACGAACTCGGCCCGCTTTTGGGCTTGATCAGCACCAGAATCGTATCGGTCCTGAAGCCAGAGATATTGTCTACGCCGCCGTAATCGGTGGAACCGTCACGCTCATCGGAGCCAAGAATCAGCCAAGTCGAGGCCGGCGTGTTGGGGGTGTCGGTCAGCCAGTCGCTCCGATTCAGTTTGCTGTCCACCCATTGCCAGGCACCGAAAACGGAAAGAATCAACGCCGCCACCAGTACCGCGATTGCGCATAGGGTGATGCGTAAGGCTCGCGGACGGCGTGCCGTTACCGTTTTCGCCGTTGCCGCCGCCGGCCGGCCAAGATGGCTGAACTTCGTGGACACGTTTGCTGCTGGCGATGAGGGCCGGGAAACCGGCATATCCGACGGATTGCGCACGGCGTTGCGGGATGAGCCGGAAGACATCCGCGCTCGCGACGGCGGAATGCTGCGCGGTGCGGCGGCATCCGGAGCCGTGCTGCGAGTGGCGCGTCCGGTTTTCGGAGAAAAACTGGGCGGAGTCCGCCTGCCGTTGTCCGCGACGTTGGCGCTTGCCGTGGCGTTGGCGTTCAGTTGAGGCTCTTCGATGTCATTTCCCGTGACGGACGGACGGGCCGATGGAGCTTGACCTGACTGGCGCGAGGTTCGGGCGGGGGCGAAGGAGCGTGGCACCTGCCCGGAAGGCCGGGTGCGTCGATTTCCCGCAGGAATGAAGCTTGGCGGGTTGATATGCGGATCCGCCCCACCTGATTCCTGCGTCATAACCCCTCCTGAAACTGTCGATTGTCTGAATGACACTTTGACACAGCATCCGCCGGGTGTTCCTGCGCTATGGTGTTCCTGCGCAGGAACGGCACAATATCATGTGCAACGGCGTCAGGGCATCGCGTTCACGCCATAGCACACAGTTCCATAAAAATGATGTAATGACACGAGAAAGAATTTGACAAAACCGAAATTGCATGTGTGTAATTTAGTCCGTATGAAAAGCTCAATAGGCAAGGAGAATCGCATGTGGGGTGTGGTCGACGATTCAGCCGAAGAGCCATGGCACGAATTGTGGGGACTATTCCGACCTGATGGCGATGTATCTTGGCAGCACAAGGCGTTGTGCGCGCAAACCGATCCGGAGGCGTTCTTCCCGGAAAAGGGGGGCTCGACCCGTGATGCCAAACGTGTGTGCGCAAAATGCGAAGTGCGTGAGCAATGCCTGAAATGGGCCATCGACCATGATGAGCGATTCGGTATTTGGGGTGGCATGAGCGAGCGCGAACGCCGTCGATATAAGCGAGAGCACCGGGAGCGGGCGTAGCTCCACACACCCCCTTCAAGTCTGGTGCGTACACTGGGAGTTTATGAGTCCGACAGGTAATAGCGATATTCATGAGGCGTTGGCCGACGCCATGTCTTCTCGACCATATACGCATAGGCAGGATGTGGATACCGGCATTACGGCTGTGATCACCGTTGAGGAGGATATGCGTTTCCTCCGGTCTACATTGCGTTCGGTATTGACGCAGAATGTTCTTCCGGGGGTCGTCATCATCGCCGACGCGACCGGGCGCACCAGTTCGAGGATAACCACCTCGTTCGAGGTCATCCCCTCGCCATCGGGGCCGGTGATGGAGGTGCCGCAGTCCAAGCATGTGACCATTCACATCGTCTCGGCCAAGGGCGCACGCTCCTTCGGCGATGCGGTCAGCCGGGCATTGGATCGTGCCGATCTGGATGACGCTCCCCGCGCATTGTGGCTGCTCCATGATGATTCCCGCCCTTCGGATGACTCATGCCTTGAACGATTGCTTGAGGCGTGGCGCAATACGCCGGGCGCCAGTGTGCTCGGGTGCAAACAGTGCGATTGGGAAGGCTCCCATCTGCATGATGTCGGTATGTATGCGGGTCACCACGCCGTGCATTCCCTGGTGGTCGATGGAGAACCCGATCAGGAGCAGTATGACGGGCGGCAGGATGTGTTTGCGGTGTCGCTGGCAGGCGCGCTGGTGTCCATGTCGCAATTCACGCGACTGCGGGGCATCAATGCCTGGCTGACCACCTACAGCGAATCGGTTGATTTCTGCCGCCGTGTCTGCCTGAGCGGCGGACGCGTGGTGGTTGTCCCGCAAGCGGAGATATCACATCGTCGCGCACGGTATGAGGGCATTCGTACGCGAGGCGGGGAACCGCTTAAGGACGATCACACGGTCAATCATGCGATGACGGTGCATCGCTCCCAACAGCGGTATCTGTACACGGACCTGGCCATGTCGTCCTGGTTTATCGTCTGGCTGTGGAGGCTGCTCCGCAGTTTTGGCATGGCCATATCCATGATGTTCGGCAAGAAGCCGTATGAAGCATGGGTGCAATTGTGCCTGCCATGGCTGGCCTTGGCCGATATCGCGGGAAACATGAAATCACGCAGTCTGGTGGCCAGACAATCGAAGGTCGCCGCATCGTCCCTGCATGTCTTGTTCGCAGACAGCCAGCAGATCAAGCAGTTCCATGATCGTCGGGATGCATTCCAATCCCAGCAGGGCAGAGTGCTGCTCAGTCCGCTGGAACGTGCCCATCTGCGGACACGCACCATATATCGCTGGAGTGCGGCCGTGGTGATGGCGCTGGTGTGCTTTGCGGCCATCGCGGTGATGTATTGGCCGGTGTTCCGTTCGATATTCTCCGGCGGATCGTTGTATTCCGATGTGTTGCTTCCCACCGGTGCCAGCTTCACGCAACTGGTGCAGTCCGCCACCACGCCGTGGGTGTTTGGCAGCGGCACCGGCATTCCTGCGCCGCCCACGCCGTGGCTGCTGGTGCTGATGCTGGCCTCGTTGGTCACGCTCGGCCATGTGACCGCCGCTTTGGCGATGATACTGTTTGTGGCCGCGCCGCTGAGCGCATTGTCGTTCTGGGCGCTGGCGGGCGTATTCACCCGCTCGGACGTGGTTCGTGTGCTGGGAGGACTGCTGTGGGCATCCACCGGCATTATGTTCGGCTGGTATGCGCAGGCCAATATGCCGATGCTTACCGTAATGGTGTTCCTGCCGGCCGCGTTCGCATTCGTGTTCCGTGCCGTGGGCATGTACCATACCGAAGACCCGCTCAAGCCGCGCACATCCGTTCAGGCCGCGGCCATCGCCGCACTGTGCTTCATCCCTGTGGTGGCCGCTGAACCGCAGCTGCTGTTCGCGCTGATCGTCGTGTTCCTGATGTTCCTGCTATTCGTGCGTCGCAAGCGCGCCATGCTGTTGCTAATTCCGGTTCCTGCCGCCTTTGCGGTGGCTCCTACGCTCGTCAATGCGGTGCGTTACGCCGATTTGGGCATGTGGCGTCAACTGTTCGGCGACATCACGGTGCCAACGTCATCCGCCAACGGGTCGCCGGCGTCGCTGAGTCTGCTTGAGGCCGCACAGCGTGCGCTGGGATGGCGAATGAGGTCGACTGATTATGCCGATTTGGCGGTCACTGTGCTGTTTGGCGTCATCACGCTGCTTGCTCTTGCTTCGCTGGTGCTGCCGTTCGCGTTGCGGACCTCGCGACTGATGTGGGTGGTAATCGTCTGCGGAGGCGCGCTCGCCCTGGTCTCCAGCCGTGTGGCCATAACCGTGGATGCCGATGGTGTCGTGGCCGGTTCCGCGCAGCCGGGCATCGCGATGATGATATTGGGCTTCCTCGCCTGCGTGTGTCTCGTCGCTGGTGGGGCGGTGAAGCGATTCCAACCGTTGCATGCGTCTGGCAGTGATCCCGCATCGAAAAAGGACCGTCTGCATGTGCTCATCGTGTCTGGCCGTGTGGTGCTTGCTCTGATACTGGTGTGCTGCATTGGCATCCAATGCATGTATGGCATCGAACGTCATAAGGATGCGGGACTGGGCGTGTCTGAAAACGGCCTGCCCATGGTCACCACCGATTATCTGGAGGCCGGTGCCGATCATCGTGTGCTTGCCGTGAGCGCGGAGACCCGCAACATCGTCAACTATGCGGTGATGCGCACCTCGCGCGGCGATTTGATCGACAGCTCTCCGGTCCAGCGGGCGCGCCTGCTGTCCGGCAAGCATGATGCGGTTGACGAACAACTGGCCCAGTCCTGTGCCTCGCTGCTGTCCAATCCCGACGAAGAGGCCATCGCGGCCATCAGCGCGCTTGGATTCGGCGGCATCTACGTGGTTCCCGAGACCGGCGATTCCTTGAACGACATGCCGTATGAACAGTTGAGCGCGAATATCGCCGCATCGAACGGCACCCAGTCCCTGGTCTCCACGGATAGCGGCAGCTACTATCGTCTGACGCTGCGTAGCAGCGCCTCACAGCAGGTGGATGCCTCATGGCAGCAACGTGCACAGCATAGTGTCTGGAGGCACGCCTGGCTGATATGCCTAGGTGTGATCACGGCGTTGTACTGCTTGGTCGCCATGCCTCGCAGACGACCGTCCTACGGATTGGAGGAGCAGGCATGAGCAACAAAACTTCTGGTTTCAAACGTGCGATCGGCATCGTGCTCGGTGTGATCACCATGCTGGTGTTGATTGCGCTGTTCGTCGTTCTCGTCATGGCCCCCATCCCCAATATCTGGGTGGATAAGGTGGCCGCTTCCGATAATGCCATCGACCAGACCGTTAGTCCGACCCAGTCCGAAACCTACTGCCCGGCACCTATAGGATTGGCCGATACCGGCACGTACGGCGACAGCGCCTTCCAGGCCACTGTCGGCAATCTGAGCACACAAGCGCGCTATGCGGCGTTCGGCTCCGTCTACAGCGCCACTGTCTCGGCGATCGGGCAAAAGTCCAGTTCAGATGACGTAACTTTGAAAGACGCCGATTCGACCGACGATTCCTCGGTGAAAACCGGTGCTCAGAAGATCAATCAGGGAGCTCGTCTGATCAATACCCGTATGCTGCAGGCCGCAGCTGGCACCGGCACCGTCGGCACCATCGCATCATGGGCCGATGATGGCGATGTGAGAGGCATATCGGCGGCATCCTGCGTATCGACCTCGCTCAGCCAGTCGTTCCTGCTCTCCGACAGCACGACCGGTACCACACAGCAGCTCATCGTCTCGAATCTCTCCACCAAGCCGACCACCGTCGACATTGCCGTCTGGGGTTCCGAGACAGCCGGGAAAATGGCATTGTCCACCCAATCCACGCTGTCTGTGCCAGCCGAGGGGGAGTCCTCGATGGAACTGTCCGCCGCGGTCGATGGGCAGCATGGTCTGTTCGTGACCGTTTCCAGCAAGGAGACTCCTATCGCGTCCGTGGTGCGCACGGTGACCATGGATGGTCTGACACCGAAGGGTTCTGATTTCGCGCTGCCGCTGCCGACCGCATCCAATGCATCGGTGGCGCCGTCCATCACTGCCGGCGATGCGGTCACCGCTTATCTGTTCGCCAAGGCAGACACCAGCACCGGGCTGTCATGGATTACCGCCAAAGGCTTGGTTCCCGCCAAAGATGCCACCGTCACTGCTGATAAAGTGACGGCGATCGACTTGGGAGAAGCTCCTGATGGGGCGTTGGGCGTGATGTCCACCGCAGAGGACGCCGTGTCGTTCTCCGTCAAGGCCACACGCTCCGGTGACTCCGGCCAAGCCGATTTCGCATTGGTCAATGCCGGCGAGCCATCCGAATTCTCGGGGTTGGCCCTTCCCGACGGAGTAAAGGCCTCCATCACGCTGGCCAATACGTCCAATGCGCGCAGGACGGTCACCTTGCGCGCCTACGATGATGCCGGTGCTTCGGTAACCTCCAAGGAAATCACACTGGATGCGAACGCAGCACAAACGATTGAAGCCGGCAATCTTTCCGGCGATCATGGCACCGCGGTCGTGCTGATGTTGGAGGACTCATCCAAGAAAGTGAGCTGGGGAGCGCGGTTCAGTCACGATTCGTTGCAAGACAAGGACATCGCCGGATTGTCCGTCATCGACGCTTCAACGCTGATGCCCGCCACGGTTCATGTCTGGGCTCGGAACGATTCCTCCATCGTCAAGTAGAAGGGTATGCTCGCCGAAGCGTCAGTTTGATGATGTTTCGGCGGCGATATAGCTGCGGGCCGTGCCACTACCTTATTACAAGTGACACGGCCCGCAGTGTTGTCACAGGCCCCAGTCGGGGTCGATTTCCTCGGGCCTGCGCCCATACAATTCCGCTATGCGGGCCACCAGCTCATCCCTGACGGCCAATTGCAGTTCGAGCTTGGTAGGTGCCTCGGTCTGCAACGGCATGCGGTAGAGCACGACTCGTGCGGGAATGCCGTGGCTGGCGGGGAAGCACTGGGACGTCATATTCGGCTCGGTCTGCCAAGGCGTCGGATCCGAAGGCGGCACATCCTCCACCGCGAACTGGAGCGGACGTATCAGTTCCGGCCACGCTTGGCCGAGCCTGCGAACCTGGGCCGCCACCATATCGTCGAACATGCCGGTGCGAGTGCGGTAACGGGGCAGACGGGTGCCGAACATCGGGGTTCGTGTGCCGCGACCGTGGCGGTTGCGGTAGATTCGTGCGTTCCAAGGTGGCTGAAGCATGGTTCCCACCATAGGGCATGGCGGAGGCAACATGCGTTAGGATTGGTTCATTGGCTGTGAACATTCGTCAACGAGGGAGGCACGACAAATGGTGGTACGTTCGTGGTCCGAACTTGATTTCGATAATGTCTGCTCCAACGCCAAGGTGTTCGGTTTCGATTTGGACAACACACTGGCCAGCTCAAAACAGCCGATGAAGCCCGCGATGATCGAACGGTTCTGTGCGTTGCTCGACCATACGGTGGTGGCCCTGATCTCAGGGGGCGGCATGGCGGTGGTCACCTCGCAGGTGCTGGATGTACTCACCCCGAATGCCAGGCGCGGCAATCTGCATGTCATGCCTACCTCCGGCTCCCGGTATTACCGGTGGGATGGCACGCAATGGGCCTTGGTGTATGCGCATGATCTGTCCGAAGCCACCGTGGCCGCTGTCTCGGAAAGTCTTGAGCGACATGCCCGGGAACTGGGATTGTGGGAACAGCAGGTATGGGGGCCTCGAATCGAGAACAGGGGCAGCCAGATCACCTTCTCCGCTCTTGGGCAGTTCGCGCCCGTAGCGGCCAAGCAGGCATGGGATCGCGATAACACGAAGAAACAGGCGCTGGTCGAAGCGGTCAAGGCCGATCTGCCGCATATGCGGGTCAGGGCCGGCGGATACACCAGTGTGGATGTCAGCGAATGCGGCATCGATAAGGCCTATGCCGTGCGCAAGCTGACGCAGACACTTGGCATACGGGCCGATGAAATGGTGTTCGTGGGTGATCGCATGACGCCTACGGGTAATGACTATCCCGCGGTTGAGGCCGGTGCGATCGGTGTTCGTGTTGAGAATCCGCAAGATACGGTACAACTGCTGGATGCACTGCTTGCGCGATTCGATACTCCAGCTCGATAGTGACGCGTTATGGACGGGCCGAGCGTATACAAGTGGTGGCATGCGATGTGGGCACAGGTCTGCAATCTGCTGTTTCCACGCGGCTGCGCTGGGTGTGACGCGCCGGATGAGGTATTGTGTGCGGCATGCTGGGCCCTGTTCGCGCAATGCCGGGAACGGGATGCAGACAGTGGTGGCGGAGCCCGTATATGGTCCGCATCGATTTATCAGGGAGCGGTACGTCGTGCCATTCTCGACTGGAAGGACCACGACGATACCGAGCTTGACGGCCCGTTCGGCCGCATCATGGTGTCGCTGCTGAACAAGACGCCAATACCATCATCATGCTTGGGTCATCGCGTATTGGTGGTTCCGGTGCCATCATCGCGGGCGTCAATGCGCCGAAGAGGACGTGCCCATACGGCACCGTTGGCCAAATCGGTGGCAGGGGCATTGCGTGGGTACGGCGTCGATGCGCGACCATGCAATGCCCTGAGCTCCTCCACCAAGGCACGCTCCGTGCAGCAGGTCTCTTCGGCACAGCGTGCCCGTCGTATCACCGGTCATGTCAGGGTGAAGCGTGATCTCATCGGCAATGGCGACGCGGTGCTTCTCGTTGATGATATCGTCACCACAGGTGCCACTGTGCGGCAATGCGTTCAGGCGTTTCAGCAGGCCGGCACCAAGGTGGTGGGCGTGCTGGTATTGGCGGATGCCGTGGTGCGACGGTCCGATGACGATATCAACGGGTGAATGACATCGGTGACGATGCCCCAGATAGCAGGCGAAGCGCCGTTGCTCGGCATGTAATCGGGGTATCGCGGATTCTCGGCGTGCAATATGGTGATGCCGGCCCGTGAAAACCAGCCGCTTGATGGCGATTTCGTCGTCCATGACAGCCGCAACCACATCTCCGGGGACTGGTGCCAACGAACGATCGACAATCAGCAGATCGCCGTTGTGAATACCCGCATTGATCATGGAATCGCCGGCCATCTGCATAACAAACAGCGTGGCCTCGTGCGCCATGGCCTGTGACTCGGATTGCTGTGTCATGCTGCGCCTCCCACCCTGTATTCGAACATCTGTTCGAATACAGTATACGGTAGGACGTCGGACAATATCAGCGTTCGGCGATGTGATATTTAGGCAGGATGATTTCGAAATCGGCACCTCGCGTGTCGTCGACCACTTTGACGGTGCCACCGTGCAATTGGGCCGCCCAGCGCGCGATGGACAGGCCAAGACCGGTGCCGCCCGACTCGGTGCCGGGACCCGTCTTGCCTTTGACAAAGCGCCGGAAGATGTCCAAACGGTCGGAAGGCGCAATCTGGGAGCCGAAATTCACCACATTGGTCACGATGGTGCCTTGGTTTTCGTCCTCGTGGGCGTCGACCAGCACGGTGGTGCCGTCGGCCGAATGTTTCAGCGCGTTGGCGATGATGTTGGTGAATAGCTGGCGCAGGCGGTCCTGATCGCCTTCCATCGTGATGTCGGCCGGCACGGTGACGCGGATGTCGTGGGCGTGGCCACCATCGGCGATTTCCAACGGCTCGATGGTCTCGTCAAGAAAGTCGGCGAAGTTGAACTTTTCGATATTCAGACTCGCCGCACCGGCCTCCATACGGCTCAGGTCCAGTAGGAAGGCGATGAGATCGGAGAGACGCTGCGTTTGGGTGAGGATGCTCTCCAGATTGGTGGGAGTGGGCTCGGTGACGCCGTCGGCCATGTTCTCGACCATCGCCTGCAAAGCGGAAACGGGCGTGCGCAGCTCATGGCTCACATTGGCGATCATGTCGCGGCGCATTTTATCGGCATGCTCGAGTTCGCCGGCCATCTCGTTGAACGAGCGAGCCAGCTTGCCGACCTCGTCATGACGATCCTGATCGATATCCACGCGGACCGTGTAATCGCCATCCGCCATGGCTTCGGCCACATCGCGCATCTGGCGTAGGGGAGCGGTGATGCCGCGAGAGAAGAAATAGGTGATGCCCAAGGCCACCACCAAAGTCAGCGGCATGGCGATCCAACCGGACCAGCCGAATTTCAGGAGGAACCAGCACATGGCAAACGCGATGGCAGTGGCGATAACGATCAGTGCGCTGAGTTCCAGCTTCAGAGATGAGAACAAATCAACCGGCTTGACGCGAGGTTTCATCGCATCAAGCCGGGATTGCTGTTGTTTTTTGGATGCCATCACGCGGTCGGCGGCTCGAAAGCGTAGCCCACGCCATGCACGGTGCGGATGGTATCGGCACCGAGCTTATGGCGCAGCGCCTTGACGTGGCTGTCGACGGTGCGGGTGCCGGATGCGTCGACCCAGTCCCAGACCTCTTCGAGCAGCTTTTCGCGGGTGAGCACCGACTTCGGGCGGCGGGCCAGCGTGGCCAGCAGATCGAACTCGGTGGGGGTCAGATGCACCTGTTCGCCGTTCACGGTGACGATGCGCTGGGCCGGGTCGATGACCATCGAACCGAAGTCGAGCAGCTTCTCGTTCTCCGAGTTCTTGGCGATGACCTTCGCACGCTCCACGCGGCGCAGCAGCGCCTTGCAGCGGGCGATAAGCTCGCGCATGGAGAACGGCTTGGTCATGTAATCATCGGCACCCGCTCCCAGACCGATGACCTTGTCGGCCTCGTCATCACGTGCGGTGAGGATCAGCACCGGCACCGGACGTTCGGCGACGATGCGTTTGGTGGCCTCTAGACCATCCATAACCGGCAGCATGATGTCCATGATCACCAGATCGGGGCGTAGCTGGGACGCGGCCTGGACGGCGGAAGCGCCGTCCCCGGCCACGCGAGCGGTCCATCCTTCAGCGGTGATGCGTTGGGCGATGGCCGTGGCGAGCGTGGGCTCGTCCTCGACCACCAGCACCGTGCGCGGTGTCGTATTCTGACGCGCTGTGGTATTGAGCATAAATAAACCGGTTACCTTTCAGCCTGTTGACCAGTTCAGTCTTTCGGCTTCAAGAATACAACTCCCAGAGCCGGAACGGTGATCTTCGCCGAGAACGGACGTGAATGATATTCGCCCTCGACCGCTTCGAAGGTGCCGTTGTGGATGTCGGAGCCGCCGTACTTGGCGTCATCGGTGGTGAACACTTCGGTCCACTTGCCGCCGGTGGGCAGCGCCACCTGGTAATCGGACCAGGCCTCACCGGAGAAGTTGACCACCACAGCCAAGGTCTCGCCCTTGGTACCGATGCGCAGGAAGCTCAGCGTGTTGTGGTCGGCATCGTCGCTGGTCAGCCACTGGAAGCCGGCCGGGTCGAAGTCCTGGCTCCATAGTGCCGGATGCGCCTTGTAGAAGGCGTTAAGGTCGGCGACCATGGTCTGGACCTGACGGTGCTCCTGCCAGTTCAGGCAATCCCAATCGATGGAGGCGTCGTGATCCCACTCGCCCCACTGGGCCAGCTCGTTGCCCATGAAGGAGAGCTTCTTGCCTGGGTGAGCCCACTGATAGGCGAACATCGAACGCACGCCGGCCAGCTTCTGCCAGTCATCGCCCGGCATCTTGCCGTACAGGGAACCCTTGCCGTACACGACTTCGTCGTGGCTGATGGGCAATACGTAGTGTTCGGAGTAGGCGTACACCATGGAGAAGGTGATCTCGTTGTGGTGCCACTTGCGGTTGATGGGCTCCTCGTGCAGATACTCGAGGGTGTCGTGCATCCAGCCCATGTTCCACTTCATGCCGAAGCCGATGCCGCCGGCGGAAGTGGGGGCGGTGATGCCCGGCCATGCGGTGGACTCCTCGGCGATCACCATGACGCCGGGGTTGTTCTTGTACGCGGTGGCGGTGGCCTCCTTGAGGAAGTCGATGGCCTCCAGGTTCTCGCGTCCGCCGTAGATGTTCGGGCGCCAATGGCCGGGTTCGCGGCTGTAGTCGAGGTAGAGCATGGAGCTGACGGCATCCACGCGCAGTGCATCGACGTGCAGGTCCTCAAGCCAGAACAGGGCGTTGGCCACCAGGAAGTTGCGTACTTCGCGGCGTCCGAAGTTGAACACATAGGTGCCCCATTCAGGGTGTTCGCCGCGCAGCGGGTCCGGGTCCTCGTACAGCGGGGTGCCGTCGAAGCGGCCGAGCGCGAAGGCATCCTTCGGGAAGTGGGCGGGCACCCAGTCCATGATCACGCCGATGCCGGCCTGATGGAGCTGGTCGACCAGGTAACGGAAGTCGTCGGGGGAACCGAGACGGGAGTCGACCGCATAGTAGCCGGTGACCTGATAGCCCCAGGAGCCGGAGAACGGGTGCTGGGCCAGTGGCATGAACTCCACGTGGGTGAAGCCTTCCTGCTTGACGTAGTCCACGAGCTGCTTGGCCAGGTCGCGGTAGGTCAGTCCCTGCCTCCAGCTGCCGGCGTGCACCTCATAGATGGAGACCGGGCCATCATGCGGGTTGGTGGTGCGGCGGTGCTGCATCCAGACGTCATCGTTCCACTTGTAGGTGGATTCGGTGACGATGGAGGCGGTGTTCGGCGGAACTTCGTGCTGACGCTCCATCGGGTCAGCCTTCATCTCCCACGTGTAATTGGCGTTCAGGATCTGGAACTTGTAGGTCTCGCCCGCGCCGATTCCGGGGATGAAGATCTCCCACACGCCGGAGGAGCCGAGCTCGCGCATGGCATGACGGCGGCCATCCCAAGCGTTGAAGTTACCGACTACGCGCACGGCATGGGCGTTCGGGGCCCACACGGAGAATGCGGTGCCTACCACCTGTTCGCCGGGCGTGCCGTCTGCGCCGCCCATCGGATCGTCATAGCGCAGCACATGCGCGCCAAGCGTCTCCCAGAGCTTCTCGTGACGGCCCTCGCCGAACAGATAGGTGTCCATGTCGCCGACTGTGGGCATATAGCGATATGGGTCGTCCTCAATGAGCACTGCGCCGCTTTCCCACTCGGTCCTGACACGGTAGTCGGGAATCGTGGGCTGCTTCTTAGTGCCGGAAGCCGGCACGGTAACCACGAACACGCCGTTGTATTCGTGGGTCATCGGGTATTCGCCATCCTGGGTGAGGATGGTCACGGACTTGGCAAGCGGACGCAGCACGCGGATTGTGGCGGTGTCGGCATGCTTGCCGATGCCGAGATGCCCGCCGAGAACTCCGTGGGGGTTGTAGAATTCAGCATTGCTCGTCGCATCGAGGTCGCCTTGGGCGACAGGCACGGTGACGGTATCTTCCTTGATCTTCGTTTCTTTAGCCATGTCCCAAAGTCTACGTGCGTTGAAGTCGAAAACGCTACATTGGCGCGTCGAAAATGGCGAATTCTTGCCCTTTTCGTTGTGTTTCCGTGGTTGTGAGCGCTCTTATAGGGGTGGTCCAGACCGCATGGCATAATTATTCGAGTTTTCGTGTGTAAGCCGTCAGTTCTCGGAGGGTACATGTCTTACAAAGTCGGCGATATGGTCGTCTATCCGCGTCATGGTGCAGCGAAGGTGGAGGCCATTACCGAGCGGACGGTCAAGGGAGTGACGCGCGAATATCTGCAGTTGTCCGTACTCTCTTCCGATGGTTTGGTCATCAACGTTCCCGTGGACAATGCCAAGAAGGTCGGTGTGCGTGACATCGTCTCCGCATCCGAAGTGGCCAAGGTGTTCGGCATCCTGCGGACCCCGATCATCGAGAAAGAGATGAACTGGTCTCGCCGTTACAAGCTGAACGTCGAAAAGATCGCCACCGGCGATGTCAACAAGATCGCCGAAGTGGTTCGCGATCTCGCCCAGCGCGATGTCGACGAGCACGGCCTGTCCGCGGGCGAGAAGCGCATGCTCACCAAGGCCCGTGCCATTCTGACTTCTGAGATCGCCTTGTCCGAGAAGATCGACGAGGCGGAAGCCCAGCGTCTGCTCGACGTGAATCTGGGCTACGAGCCCGCTCAGCCCGGTGACGACAAGCATCACACCGCCGAGCCCGAAGAGGCCGCGGCCGATACTTTGGCTCGTGTTGAAGCCGAGAAGAAGTCCAAGAAGAAGTGATTTGATTGTTTTGAGGCCCCGGTCGTGTCCTTATGCGATGCGCCGGGGCTTCGTGATTCATAATCGTTTGCTGCCGTTCGTCTGGGCAACGCCATCGAAGGGGACTGCATGGGGTCTGTAGGAGTGCTGATAGGGCAAGGTTTTGACGCTCACCGTTTTGCGCCTGCTGGCTCAGGCCGTGAACTGTGGATTGCCGGGCTCTACTGGCCGGTGCCTGATTCATGCAGCGAGGCCGATGCCGCCAAATACGAGGGGATCGAAGGCGATTCCGATGGCGATGTGGCCGCGCACGCTCTGATTGACGCGTTGCTTGCCGCCGCCCGATTGGGAGACATTGGTTCACTGTTCGGTGTCGGTGCGGACGCGCATGGTGCCGGAATGCATGGCATCGATATGTTGCAAGAAGTTGTGGCGCATCTGGCATCCAACGGGTATACGCCGGCATCGGCCTCGGTGGCGATCATCGGCAACCGCCCGAAAATCGGCACACGCCGTGCTGAAGCCGAAGCCGCCCTGTCTGCGGCGGTTGGTTGCCCGGTATCGGTTACTGCCACCACCACCGACCATATGGGATTCACTGGCCGCGGCGAAGGCATCGCCGCCATCGCCAATGCCTTGGTGGAGAAGATATAACAAAGCCCCCGCTATGAATTCGCCAGCGGGGGCAAGAAAAAATGGATGAGATTACTTCCGCATCGTCTCCACGGCTTTGGCGATAGCCCAGAACAGGGTGGAAAGCGTCACGATGATGAAGCTCGGGGGAGCGGGGAACATCGCCGACAGCACGAGTCCGGCCCAAATCGACACCAAGCACAGCACGCTGGCGATCACCATTGCCTTGAATGGGGAGCCGGCCAGAATATTGGCGGTGGCCGCGGGCGTAATCACCAGTGCGAAAATCAGCAAGGTGCCCACTGCCGGCACGGCGATGGTGATCACACCGGCCATAATCGCCATAAACGCCACGTTCATCAGCCCGATCGGCACACCCTTGGCCTGTGCCACCTGCTCATCCAGCGAGCTGAACAGCAGCGGGCGGTAGATGATGGCCAACAATGCCAGCAGCAGTACGTCGAACACGGCGAAGCCGATGATCTGGCCGGTGGTGATGGTCAGGATCGAGCCGAAGAGGATCGACTGCATCTGCTGGGAGGCGGAACTCGACAATCGCGCGAAGAACAGACCCAAGCCGGTGGCGAAGGCCAGCACGGTGCCGGTGGCGATTTCACGCTCGGAAACGCGCTTGCCCAAAGCACCGATCACCAGTGCGCCGCCCAGTGCGAACACGCCCATGCCCAGTGACACGGGCAGGCCGAGCAACACCGCGCCGGTCGCGCCCGGCAGACCGATATGGGCCAGCGCATGGGCCGCGAAGGTGGAACGACGGGCGATGGTGAAGTATCCCATGACACCGGCGGCTAGGGCAATGCACAGGCCGGCGATGAAGGCGTTGGTCATGAATGGAGCGGACAGTGTATCCAGCCATTCGGGATCATACGAAAAGTTGATGGTGCTCATGTCTCTGTATTTTCTCCATGCCTGAGCTGCAGTCCGTTGATGGGCTGTGGGTCGGCTCGCTTGATGTTATCGATTCTCGGCGCTGATGGCGGCACTGCCATTGGTGGCATTGCCGTGCTCGTGATGGTGCAATTGCGCCACTTCGGCTGCCGTGTGCATATCCTGCGGCTGGTCCTGGAGCTCATCCGGCGTCGGGGTCACGAACATGTCTCCCTGCGGAGTGGTGACCACCTGCACCTGTGTGCCGTAGAGGTGGGTGAGTAGGTCGGAGTCGAGCACTTTGTGCATATCGGCGTAGTGCGGGTGACCGTCGAGCAAGTAGACGGCACCGGTCAGAATCGGCAAGAGCATATTGAGATCGTGCGCAACCACCTGGATGGTCATGTTCAGTTCGCGGTTCAGCTTGGCCAGCACGTGTACGGTGGCGCGCTGACTGGCCAGATCGAGGTTGGCCAACGGCTCGTCAAGCATCAGCAGTTGTGGGTCGCACACCAACGCCTGGGCGATGGCCACACGCTGGCGCAAACCGCCGGACAGTTCGGACAGACGGTACCGCGCCTTGTCGGCGATGCCGGTGAACTCCATCGCCTCGAGCGCTTTGGCTTTCTGGGCCTTGGTGATGGGGTGGATGCCGAATCGGGTGCCGGTCAGGCCCAGCAACACGGATTGTTCGGCGGTGAGATTGGAATCGACATTCGCCACATAGCTCTGCGGCACATATCCGATGCGTTTGTTCATCTCGCCTGCGGGCTTGCCCAGCACGGTCAGGCTGCCATGACAGAGCGGCAAAAGGCCCAGCTCGGCCCTCATCATCGTGGTTTTGCCGGTGCCGTTGGTGCCGACGATGGCCGTGACCGAACCGGTGGGAATGGCGAAGGTGCCATGCTGCCAGATGATATGGTCGCCACGCTTGATGGCGGCATCGCTGAACACGATGCAATCGGAAGTTTCACTCATAACGCCCGATTGTGGCAAACGATGCTGACAATCGTTCTCAATATCGTGTACGGATGGTGATAACCAAAGAGAAGGGTTGTGCGGCCATCTCGACAATGGTCGCACAACCCTTCTCATGCAAGGCGTCTATCGGCATTGGCACGAATCCGATGCCGGTGTCCTTTGCTTCTAACTATTTGCCGGAGTCGGTCTGGTCGTTGCCGGAGGCATCGCCGGAATCGCCATTGGCGGCATCGGCCTTTGCCGAATCCTGAGATGAGTCACTGGATGCGGCCGCCTTGCACTGACGGATGTACTTGGGGTCCGTGCTGGAACCGGTGCTGGCCTTGGAGTCTTGCGCATTGGCATCATCCGTGGCGGAGCCTTCGGCGCTGGAATCATCGGAATTCGCGTTGCTGTCCGCGGTATCGCCGTCCGTGGCGTCTTCGCAGCCATAGCTTGGATCCACCGCGTCGATGATGGTGTTGATGAGCTGGTTGATCCAGGCGTTCAGCGTGTCGGCGTCCTTGGGCATTTGTTCGGAGACGTCGACTACCGGCACATCGGCGCGACCGGCAGCGCCAGTGATCATATTGGTCGCGTCACTGGCTTCCTGCGTGTTGTTGACCAGCACATCCACGCCCTTGTCTTCGATGAGTTTCTGGAAAGACTGCAGGTCCGCGGGTGCCGGTTCGCCGCCGGAAGCGGTCGATTGCGTATACCCCTTGGGCGTCTGATCTTTGAACCCAAGATCGGCCATCAGATAATAGACCACGGGTTCGGTGGCTGCATAGGTGAGGTTGGAGTGGGACTTGGTGAACTCGGACGCCCATGTTTCCAACGATTTCTCGTCCGCCTGCCATGCCTTGAGCCGCTTCTGGAAGGCTTTCTTCTTGCTGGGGAGTGCCTTTATATATGCATCGGTGATGGCCGTGGCCATGCTGGATCGAGCGTCTTTGGAGAACCACAGATGCGGGTTATCGCCCTCGACGGCACCCATGACGGAAGCGGCGGATACGATATTCGTGGTCTTGGTCATCGATTTGGTGGCCCAGGAATCGTAGCCCGCACCGTTGGCCACGATGATTTGGGCCTTGGACAGCTTGGCGACATCCGAGGTCTTTGGCTCGAAATCGTGGGCATCCACATTGGTGGAGTTCACGATGGACGTGACTTCCACATCATCGCCGCCCAGCTCGGCGGCCAGCGAGCCCCATTGATTGAGGGAGGCCACCACATTGATCGGCCCGGTCGGTGCGGGAACGCTGGTCTTGTTGTCCGGCTCGGTTTCAGCGGGGGAGGTGGCTGCGCATGCGGTGGTCGCGAACAACAGGACGGCGCTCAGGCCGGCTGCGGCGAGTCGCGTAAGTCGTGTGATTTGAGTCCCCATGGCACGCCTTCTTCGTGAGAGCGAACGATATATAATCCTGACTTGTTCCAACGATAGCCTATCGTTTCGATAGAATGCACCGAAACTACAGGGGAGGGCGTTGATGTCCACAAAAATCGACGGTAAGCAGATTGCGGCCGAAATCAAGACCAACCTTGCCGAGCGAGTGAACAAGCTCAAGGCGCAGGGCATCCAACCGGGGCTGGGCACGCTGCTGGTGGGCGAGGACCCCGGGTCGATGAAGTACGTGGCCGGCAAGCACGCCGATTGCCAGGAAGTGGGCATTACCTCAGTCAAGAAGGAACTGCCGGCGGACGCCAGCTTCGACGACATCGCCGCTGCCGTACGCGAACTCAACGAAGATCCGGCTTGCACCGGGTTCATCGTCCAGCTGCCGTTGCCCAAGGGCATCAACGAGAACGCGATCATCGACATGATCGACCCGGCCAAGGATGCCGACGGTATGCACCCGTACAACCTCGGCGAACTGGTGCTGCATGTGCGCGGCGACATTTCGACGCCGCTGCCTTGCACTCCGCGCGGTGTGCTCGAGCTACTCGACGCCTATGACATTGATCTGAACGGCAAGGAAGTGTGCGTGCTTGGCCGCGGCATCACCATTGGCCGCACGATTGGCCTAATGCTCACGCGCAACGCCGTCAACGCCACCGTCACCCTGTGCCACACCGGTACCCGGGATGTGGCCGACCACATGCGCCGCGCCGACGTGATCGTTGCCGCAATGGGTTCGGCTGGATTCGTGACGCCCGACAAAATCAAGGACGGCGCCGTGCTGGTCGACGTGGGCGTCAGCCGCGTCTACGACGAAGAAGCCGGTCGCTACCGCATCAAGGGCGACGTGGACAAGGCCTGCTACGACAAGGCCTCCGCCTACACCCCCAACCCCGGAGGCGTGGGCCCCATGACCCGAGCCATGCTCCTAGCCAACGTCGTGGAAATGGCCGAACGACACGCCTAGAGTTTCCTAGGAAATTTGGGCAGAGTTGCTTGTATTGTGAGTATCTGTATGCCTGTAGGGTGTGCGTATAACTGAATATCGAGAAATTATCCATCCACTATTAGAAACCATATATTTACATGGCAGAGAACAACACTGAAGTCACCAAGGTTGCCATCAACGACATCGGCACCGAAGAGGACTTCATCAAGGCAGTCGATTCCACCATCAAGAACTTCGATGATGGTGATCTGGTTGAGGGCACCGTCGTCAAGATCGATCACGACGAAGTCCTCCTGGACATCGGCTACAAGACCGAGGGTGTCATCCCCTCCCGCGAGCTTTCCATCAAGAAGGACGTTGATCCTGACGAAGTCGTCGAGGTCGGCGACACCATCGAGGCCCTTGTCGTCACCAAGGAAGACAAGGAAGGCCGTCTGATTCTGTCCAAGAAGCGTGCCCAGTACGAGCGCGCCTGGGGCGACATCGAGAAGATCAAGGAAGCTGACGGCGTCGTTGAGGGCACCGTCATCGAAGCCGTCAAGGGCGGCCTCATCGTCGACATCGGTCTGCGTGGCTTCCTGCCTGCCTCCCTCGTTGAGATGCGTCGCGTCCGCGACCTCTCCCCGTACATCGGCCAGAAGATCAAGGCCAAGATCCTTGAGCTCGACAAGAACCGCAACAACGTGGTCCTGTCCCGTCGCCAGTACCTCGAGGAGACCCAGTCCGAGGTCCGCGAGACCTTCCTGTCCCAGCTCAAGAAGGGCCAGATCCGTGAGGGCGTGGTGTCCTCCATCGTTAACTTCGGCGCTTTCGTCGATCTCGGCGGTGTTGACGGCCTGATCCACGTTTCCGAGCTGTCCTGGAAGCACATCGACCACCCGTCTGAGGTCGTCAAGGTCGGCGACAAGGTCACCGTCGAGGTGCTCGACGTCGATCTCGACCGTGAGCGTATCTCCCTGTCCCTGAAGGCGACTCAGGAGGATCCGTGGCAGCGCTTCGCTCGCACCCACGTTCCCGGCCAGATCGTCAAGGGCAAGGTTACCAAGATCGTCCAGTTCGGTGTCTTCATCTCCGTCGAGGACGGCATCGAGGGCCTGGTGCACATCTCCGAGCTCGCCAACCGTCACGTCGAGAACCCGGAGACCGTGGTCAAGCCGGGCGAGACCGTGTTCGTCAAGGTGATCGACGTCGACCTCGATCGTCGCCGCATCTCCCTGTCCCTCAAGCAGGCCAACGACTCCGTTGACCCGGCTTCCGAGGACTTCGATCCGGCCATCTACGGCATGCCGGCCGAGTACGACGAGCAGGGCAACTACAAGTACCCCGAAGGCTTCGACCCGAACACCAACGAGTGGATCGCTGGTTACGAGAAGCAGCGCGAGGAGTGGGAGTCTCAGTACGCCGCCGCTCACGAGCTGTGGGAGGAGCACAAGGAGTTCGTGGCCAAGGAGCTGGAGAACGCTGCCGAATCCGCAGCCGCCGACGGCCAGGGCCCGAAGGAAGAGAAGCCGGTCGAGGAGACCTCCAACTACTCTTCCGCTGCTCCGGCTACCGGTACCCTCGCCGACTCCGATCAGCTCGCCGCCCTGCGCGACCAGCTGCTCGGCAAGTGAGTTTGCCGCGAAGCTAGCGCTTAGCGTGTAAAGAAACCCGGTCCGATTGGGCCGGGTTTCTTGTGTTTTTGGAGTTATCCGCCAATGACTCCCCTCAGTCTCGCTACGCGAGCCGGCTCCCCTCCCTGAGGGGAGCTGTCGGCGATAGCCGGCCGAGGGGAGCGCCAGCTATCATGGGCACCATGATGCGAATAGGACTGACCGGCGGCATCGCCGCGGGCAAAAGTACGGTGGCGGCGCGACTCAAGCAACTCGGCGCGTTGCATATCGACTACGATGCGCTGGCGCATCAGATCGTCGAACCCGGGGGAGTGGCGCTGCCACAGATCGTCGCCGAGTTCGGTCCTGATGCATTGCTCGCCGATGGCACTATGAACCGGCCATGGATTGCCGATCATGTCTTCGGCGCGAACGCCGCGCCGGGCGCACGTGAACGGCTCGACGCCATCGAGCACCCATTGATCTATGCCGAGGCGGCGCGACTGGAGCATGAGCACCCCGAGGCAGCCATCATCATTCACGACATTCCACTGCTCGCCGAGGTCATTGACGATATTCCATTCGCCTTTGACCATATCGTCACGGTCGAAGCTCCCGTGTGCATGCGGCTCGACCGTATGGTCGAGGAACGCGGCATGAGCCTGGAACAGGCCGAGGCCCGCATCCGCCACCAATCCAGTGAGGAGGAGCGGCGGGCCATAGCCGATATCGTCATCGACTCCACCCATCCATTGCCCGAGATGCTGGCCCAAGTGGGTGAGATATACGCAGGATGGTGCGCAGGTCGCTAAGATGAGGCCCTATGGGATTCAATATCGAGCGCGCGGACAAGCCTTTCGTCGTCAAATCGCCATATAAGCCATCCGGCGACCAGCCGCAGGCCATCGCCGAACTGGCCGAACGCATCGAAAACGGCGAGAATGATGTGGTTCTTATGGGTGCCACCGGTACCGGCAAAACCGCAACCACCGCCTGGCTGATCGAAAAGCTGCAGCGACCGACCCTGATTATCGAGCCCAACAAGACGCTCGCTGCGCAGCTATGCGCCGAATTCCGCGAACTCATGCCGGACAACGCCGTGAGCTACTTCGTGAGCTACTACGACTACTACCAGCCCGAGGCATACATCCCGCAGACCGACACCTATATAGAAAAGGACTCCAACATCAACGACGATGTGGAGCGCCTGCGCCACCAAGCCACCGCAAACCTGCTGACCCGCCGCGACTGCGTGGTTGTGGCCACCGTCTCCTGCATCTACGGCTTGGGCACGCCGGAAGAATACGCCGGTCGCATGCTCTTCCTCAAAGTCGGGCAGGAAATCAACCGCGACGACCTGCTGCGCCAATTCGTGGCCATGCAGTACAAGCGCAACGACATCGCCTTCACGCGCGGCACCTTCCGCGTGCGCGGCGATACGGTCGAAATCATCCCCGTCTACGAGGAACTGGCCGTGCGCATCGAATTCTTCGGCGACGAGATTGACCGCATCTCCACGCTGCACCCGCTGACCGGCGACGAGATCGACGAGGAAAACGAAGTCCACATCTTCCCGGCCTCCCATTATGTGGCCGGCCCCGAACGCATGGAACGGGCGCTCAAAACCATTCGCGAGGAACTCGACGAACGCCTGGCAGAACTGCGCAAACAAGGCAAGGAGCTGGAAGCGCAGCGCCTCAACATGCGCACCACCTACGATCTGGAAATGCTCACCCAAGTTGGCGTGTGCTCAGGCGTCGAAAACTATTCGCGCCACTTTGACGGCCGCGCCGCTGGCACCCCGCCGCACACGCTGCTCGACTTCTTCCCTGACGACTTCCTGCTGGTCATCGACGAATCACACGTCACTGTGCCGCAGATCGGTGCCATGTACGAGGGCGATGCCTCCCGCAAGCGCACGCTGGTCGAACACGGCTTCCGCCTGCCCTCCGCGATGGACAACCGACCACTCAAATGGCCGGAATTCCTGCAGCGCGTCGGCCAGACCGTGTACCTGTCCGCCACGCCAGGCGACTATGAGATGGGACTGTCCGATGGGGTGGTCGAACAGATTATCCGCCCAACCGGTCTGCTGGACCCGAAGATCGACGTACGCCCGGTCAAGGGGCAGATCGACGATCTGCTCGCCGAGATCAAGGCCCGTGTGGCCAAGAACGAGCGCGCGCTGGTCACCACTCTGACCAAGAAGATGGCCGAGGACTTGACCGACTATCTGCTGGAACGCGGCATCAAGGTCGAATACCTGCATTCTGATGTGGATACGTTGCGCCGCGTCGAACTGCTGCGCATGTTGCGCGAAGGCAAGATCGATGTGATTGTCGGTATCAACCTGCTGCGTGAGGGCCTCGATTTGCCGGAAGTATCGCTGGTGGCGATTCTTGACGCCGACAAGGAAGGATTCCTGCGCTCCTATCGTTCGCTCATCCAGACCATCGGCCGTGCGGCCCGAAACGTGTCCGGCACGGTGATCATGTACGCCGACGAGACCACCGAAGCCATGCGGCAAGCCATCGACGAGACTGACCGTCGCCGCGCCAAGCAGATTGCCTACAACCAGGAGCATGGCATCGATCCCAAGCCCCTGATCAAGAAGATCAGCGACGTCAACGACATGCTCGCCAAGGAGGATGTGGACACCCAGACCTTGCTTGAAGGTGGCTACCGCAACGCGGGCAAGGCCGGCAACACGCACCTGGGCGTGCCGGTACTCGATCCCAACGAGGCAGACAAACGCCACGAGGAGATCCTGAAGGCCGGCCTGCCCGCGCAGGACCTCGCCGACCTGATTCGCCAACTGAGCGAACAGATGCACACCGCCGCCGAACAACTCCAGTTCGAACTTGCGGCCCGTCTGCGCGACGAGATCCGAGACCTCAAAAAAGAACTCCGTCAAATGACGGAAGCCAACAAGTAACCAAATTCCCATACCCGAGGCGGGCAGTCAGGGGATGCGTTGTCGACCGTAAAGACTTGGCCTGAGCGGCCCGGAGCGTGTCGAACAACACATCCCCTGACTGCCTGGCGATCAGCGCTACCGGAACGGCCCCAAAACCGTCACATACATAAGTTAGTGTAGGGAATCATGGCAGAAACCCCACTCGCATTTGAAATCATCACCTTCGTGGTGCTCGCGTTGTTCTTTATCGTCGACCTGTTCGTCATCGGGCGTCGACCGCATGTGCCCTCCACCAAGGAATGCGTGCAGCATATCGCCTTCTTCGTGGTTATGGCGCTGATCTTCGGCGGATGCATCTGGTTCTTCGCCGGCTCCAAGCCCGCCATCGAGTTCTATTCCGGCTGGCTCACCGAATACTCGTTGTCCATCGACAACCTATTCGTGTTCGTCATTATCATGTCGAACTTCGCGGTGCCCAAGCAGATTCAGAAGTATGTGCTGTCCATCGGCATCACCATTGCTTTGATTTTCCGTGGCATTTTCATTCTGATCGGCGCGGCCCTGATCTCCCGCTTCACGTGGGTGTTCTTCCTGTTCGGTGCCTTCCTGATCTACACCGCCGTCAAACTGGTGCTCGGCGGCGATGAAGATGAGGAATATCACGAGAACGGCATCATCCGTAATCTGCGCAAGATCATCAAGATTACCGACGACTACGACGGCGAGAAGCTGCGCACCACCAAGAACGGCGTGCGTTACTGGACCCCGATGCTCATCGTGTTCCTGACCATCGGCACCACCGACGTCATGTTCGCTTTCGACTCGATTCCCGCGATCTTCGGCCTGACCAAGGATCCGTTCCTGGTGTTCACCTCCAACGTGTTCGCACTGCTCGGCCTGCAGCAGCTGTACTTCCTGCTGGGTGCTCTGCTCGACAAGCTCGTCTACCTGCCTGCCGGCCTGTCCGTGGTGCTGGGCTTCATCGGCGTCAAGCTCATCATGGAGGCCCTGCACGGCAATACCTTGCCGTTCATCAACGGCGGCGAAGGCGTCCATTGGGTGCCGGAGGTGCCCACATGGCTGTCGCTGGCTGTGATTGTGCTCGCAATTGGCAGCGCATCCGTGGCTTCCGTGATCAAGATGAAGAGCATGGAAAGCGCCGAAAAGGCCTGAAATCGTTAGAGAATACAACCCTTAAACCCAGTCAACACAACAATGTGAGCGCTCACAACACACCGTGAAGAAAACTTGTCATGAGTCGGCTCGCGCTAGTAGACTGGGTTTCGGCAAATGGGGCAATCGCGCCTCGAACCAAATTGAACAAGAATAGGCAGGCATTCATGCGTAAAGCCAAGATCGTAGACACCATCGGTCCTTCCACCGAGGATTACGACAACCTCCTGAAGCTCGTTGAAGCTGGTATGGACGTTGCTCGTCTGAACCGCTCCCACGGCACCCCCGAGGATCACCTCAAGGTCTACAACAACGTGCGCAAGGCCAGCGAAGCCACTGGTCGCAACGTTGCCGCGCTCGTTGATTTGCAGGGCCCGAAGATTCGCTGCGGTTGGTTCAAGAAGAACGCCGATGGCGAAGACAAGGTTCAGCTGCAGCTCGGCCAGGAATTCGTCATCACCACTGATGACGTCGAGGGCGACGAGCACATCACCTCCACCACCTTCAAGGGCCTGCCGGGCGATTGCCACCCGGGCGACCCGATCCTGATCGATGACGGCAAGGTCCGTCTTGAGGTCACCAAGGTCGAGGGCAACAACGTGTACACCAAGGTCGTCGTGGCCGGTCCTGTGTCCTCCCACAAGGGCATCAACCTGCCGGGCGTCGCCGTCTCCCTGCCGGCTCTGACCGAGAAGGATGAGGCCGACCTGCGTTGGGCCATCCGCACCGGTGCCGACATCATCGCCATGTCCTTCGTGCGTTTCGCCACCGACATCGACCGCGCCCACGAGATCATGGACGAGGAAGGCCGTCGCATCCCGATCATTGCCAAGATCGAGAAGCCGCAGGCTCTGGAGAACCTCGAAGAGATCGTCAAGACCTTCGACGGCGTCATGGCCGCCCGTGGCGACATGGCCGTTGAGTGCCCGCTGGAAGAGGTCCCGCTGGCCACTAAGCGCATCATCGAGCTGGCTCGCCAGTACGCCAAGCCGGTCATCGTGGCTACCGAAGTCCTCGGCTCCATGGTGAACTCCCCGGTTCCGACTCGTGCAGAGGCTTCCGACTGCGCCAACGCCATCCTCGACGGCTCCGACGCCACCATGACCTCCAACGAGACCGCCGTTGGTAAGTACCCGGATGTGACCGTGGCCACCATGGCCCGTATCTCCGGCTACGCCACCGACCACGGCTTCGACCGTATCCCGGAGCTCAAGAACCTTGACATGTCCTCCACCGGCGCTGTCTCCTCCGCCGCTGTGGACCTGGCCGACAAGCTCAACGCCAAGGCCATCGTTGCTTACACCCAGACCGGTGCCACCGTGCACCGCGTCTCCCGTGAGCGTCCGGCCGCCCCGATCTACGGCCTGACCAGCAACGAGCACACCTACCACTGGCTGGCTCTGTCCTGGGGCACCGAAGCCTTCCTGCTCAAGGAGGACTACCACGACAAGTCCCGCAAGGATCTCATGGTCTACACGGACAAGGTCCTCAAGGATGCTGGCAAGGTTGCTGACGGCGACAAGATCGTCATCCTGAGCTCTGCTCAGGGCGATCACCAGCCGGGCCGCACTGACTCCATCTACGTGCACACCGTTGGCGCTTGCGACTGATTTCAGGCTTCTGGTAGCTGCTGACAGCTAGCATATAGCACACGAAAGCCCCCATCCAAAGTGGATGGGGGCTTTCGTTATCTGTTATGTTGCGATTGTGTGGTGATTGCAATGGCCCACAGTCACCGCGGTGATCGAGCGTGGCGATCAGTCGTTGAGATGATCGAGCGTGCCGCTCTTCAGGCGCAAAATGGCGACCATGGTCTTGGCATCCACAATCGTGCCATTGACCACCATCTCATAGGCATCGTCCACCGACACCATACGCACGTCGGAACGCGGAGTCTCCGGGCCGATTTCCTGACGGGAAGCCGGGGTAAGACCGGTGGCGAAGAAGATTGCGGTGTGCTGGGTGGAATAGCTCGGCGTGTTCATAAAACGGGTGAACTGCGTAAGCTTGGTGGCGTCGAAACCGGCCTCTTCGGCCAGCTTGCGCTTAGCTACATCGGTCGGGCGTTCGGACGGGTTGTTGGCGTGACCGGCCGGAATCTCCAACGTCCAACGATGGTTGGCGATGCGATACTGCTCGACCAGCGGAATCATGCCATCATCGGTGACGGCCAGCACAGCCACAGTGTCGCCATTGTTCTCCTGAACAAAGTAGCGTTCAAACGAACCGATTTGATTCGACTCATAGGAGACGTGATCGACATTGAAATAATGCGTCTCCACAATCTGTCTACGGGAAATCTCCTTGACCGGAGAGGGGCGCCAGGGATCGAACTGACGGTAAGTTTCGTTGCTCATAAGCCCTCCTAACAAAAGCGATACATCGAAACTACAGCCCATTGTAAGCGGTGAAACCACGCAGGAGAACGGGCAACACACGGGTGCGCCGTCCGCGATATCGACGTGTTTCGCCTGTTTCACCGGGGGGAATGGAGGATTGGCGCGTGTCTTGTGTCGCAAGAGTCGAATTGGTATGCTACTCTCTTCAGAGTGCTTTGGCACGCCCTCGTATCCCAATTGGTAGAGGAAGCAGCCTCAAAATCTGCGCAGTGTGGGTTCGAGTCCCACCGAGGGCACTTTAGTTAGGAGTTCGCTGAAATTATTGTGAACCCCATTGTTGGGTAATTCAAGAAAGAGGTTGGCATGGCTGCAAGGAAGAAGTCCGAAGAACCGAGTATCAACATCGATGAGGTGCTGACCGACGAAGAGCTCAAGGCCGTGGCCAATGAAAGCGAACCTGCTGAGCGCAAGGCCAAGCCCGAGGACGGTCCGCGTACCGTTGTCGTGGCCGAGGACGAAGCCGTGAACCGCATGGATCTGGTCGCCATGCTGGAAGACAACGGTTATGAGGTCGTTGGTCAGGCCGCCAACGGCGAGGAAGCCGTGGAACTGACCCGCAAGTACCGCCCTGATGTGGTGTGCATGGATGTCAAGATGCCGCGTATGGACGGCATCACCGCTGCCGGCATTATCTGCGATGAAAACATCGCCCCCGTCGTCATGCTCACCGCATTCTCCCAGACCGATCTGGTGAAGAAGGCCACCGGCGCTGGCGCCATGGCATACGTCACCAAGCCGTACGAGGAATCCAAGCTGCTGCCGACCCTCGAGGTGGCCATGGGCCGTTTCGCCGAGATCAACGATTTGCTGGACAGCGTGGAGCGCAGCGAACGTAAGCTCAAGGAAACCACCGATCAGCTCAAGGAAACCGAAGAGAAGCTCAAGAAGGCCGAAGACACGCTTGAGGAGCGCAAGCTCGTCGACCGCGCCAAGGGTCTGCTGATGGACAAGGCGGACTTCTCCGAGCAGGGTGCCTTCCGTTGGATTCAGAAGACCTCCATGGACCAGCGCATCCCCAAGAAGCGCCTGGCTCAGGCCATCATCGCCAAGTACGGCGATCCGAAGCCTTCTGATTCGGGCGAACGCTGATTATCGGCGTCGCCGTACTGAGTCGTAAAGCAACACAAACACACTATGGGAGAGGCCAGCGTGACCGTACCCACCAATGAAACATTGCTGGTGGTGGACGGCCACTCGCTGGCCTTCCGTGCATTTTTCGCCCTGCCGGTCGACAACTTCAGCACCTCCAGCGGCCAGGCCACCAACGCCGTCTGGGGTTTTGCCACCATGCTCGCGCAGGTGATCGATGCGGAGAAGCCCGACCATCTGGGCGTCGCCTTCGATGTGAAGGGCGGCACATTCCGCAATGAGATGCTTCCGCAATACAAAGGCACCCGTGAGGCGGCTCCCGAAGAGCTGCTCACCCAGCTGCCATTGATTCAACGCATGCTCACGGCCCTCGGCGTCACCTACATCGAGAAGCCGGGATTCGAAGGCGACGACGTGATCGCCACCCTCGCCACCATGGGAGACAAGGCCGGTTACCACACACTGGTATTGTCCGGTGACCGAGACGCTTTCCAGCTGGTGGATGACAACGTCACCGTGTTGTACCCGGGCCATCACTTCAAAGACCTGAAGCATATGACGCCGCAGTCCATCATCGACAAATACAAAGTCACTCCCGCACAATATCCGGATCTGGCGGCACTCCGAGGCGAAACCGCCGACAATATTCCCGGTGTGCCCGGCGTAGGCGACGGCTTTGCGGCCAAGTGGATCAACCAATTCGGTTCCCTCGACGGCATTTGCGAGCACGCCGATGAAATCGGCGGCAAAAAAGGCGAATCACTGCGGGCCAATATCGACCAGGTCAAACTCAATCGCAAAGTCAACGCACTGGTACGAGACGTCGATCTAGGCGTCGATATCGAGGATCTGACATTCGGCACCGTGGACGTGGCACAGATCGACGCCCTGTTCAAGGAGCTTGAATTCGGACCTCGCACCAAGAGTCGTGTACTGAAAACCTTCAATACCGGGGCCAAGGCATCCAACACATCCGGAGCTGGCGAGTCTACGAATAATGAGCAGAACGAGCAGGATAGCAGCCTCGATCTGAACCTGCCGGAACCCACGAGCATCACTGCTCCGGAGCAGTTCGACGAATGGGTCAAGGCCCATCGCGTCGAAGTCAAGGTTCCCGGTGAAATCGCCGATTTCACGGTTTCCGACTATGGCGATGGCTCGCAGCGGCATGCCATCTGCGGCGACGCGGTCGGCCACGCTTGGACCGTGGCCGCATGGGGCGACGAAAGGCCGGGGCGTGCCACGGCACAAGCCATTGCCGTGGCCACGGCAACATCAGCGGCCATAGTGCCCCTTCCAATCACCGATACCCTGCGAGCACAGCTTGCGCGGTTCCTGAAAAGCGAACACTCCCGCACCATCGTGCATGGGTATAAAGAATTGCTGCATCTTTTGGGCGCGGTCGATCTTGACATGGACCTGCCGATGTTCGACACCAAGCTTGCCGGGTATCTGGCCCAACCGGATTTCCATGCCGATAGCCTCAAGCAGGCGGCCGAGCACTTCCTCGACATCCACTTCACCGAAACCGAACAGCCTTCGCAAGGCACGTTGGACTTCGACGACGATCAGGTCGAAGAAGATCCGAACGAACATCGTCTGCGTGATTTGGCCATTATCCGCAGCCTCGCCGTCACGCTCGGGCCGATTATCGACGAGCGTGAACAATGCTGGCTGATGCGCGCGATTGAACTTCCTGTTTCCCGCGTGCTGCACGGCATGGAGCACACAGGAGCCAAAGTCGATAGCGTTCGACTCGTCTCCATGCGTGACCAGTTTGCCGCCGAGGCTCGCCAAGCGCAGGAAATGGCTTGGGAGTATGCCGGCACCGAAATCAACCTGCAAAGCCCCAAGCAGCTGCAGAAGGTGCTGTTCGAAGATATGGGTTTGAAACCCACCAAACGCACCAAGTCCGGCTCATACACCACGAATGCGGCCGCATTGCAGGATCTGTATGTCAAATCAGTGGACAATGAGCGGGCCAACGGTTTCCTCGGAGCGTTGCTGCGCCATCGCGAGATCAACAAGCTCAAGCAGATCGTCCAAACGCTGATCGATGCCACCAACACATCAGATGAGCGCATCCACACCACTTTCGAGCAAACCGTTGCCGCCACCGGCCGATTGAGCTCCGTGGATCCGAACCTGCAGAACATCCCCAATCGGAACGCCGCCGGCCGTGAGATTCGTGGCGTGTTCGTGCCGGGGGAGGGGTACGAGGCCCTGATGAGCTGCGATTACTCACAGGTCGAGCTGCGCATTATGGCTGATCTGTCCGATGATGAGGCGCTGATCGAAGCGTTCCGCTCCGGAGCCGACTTCCACAAATACGTGGCCTCGATGGTCTACAAGCTGCCGGTCGACCAGATCACCGGCGACCAGCGCAGCCACGTAAAAGCCATGAGCTACGGATTGGCCTATGGTCTGAGCACGTATGGTCTTGCCCAGCAACTCAAGATCGCGCCACGTGAAGCGGAAGCGTTGAAAAACCGGTATTTCGATACCTTTGGCAAGGTGCACGATTACCTTGAATCGCTGGTGGCCAATGCCCGAGAGAAGGGGTATACGGAAACCATTTTCGGACGACGTCGCTACTTCCCGGCCCTGCATTCGACCAATCGTGTTGCGCGTGAGGCCGCTGAACGTGCGGCACTCAACGCACCGATTCAGGGATCCGCCGCCGACATCATGAAGATTGCGATGATTCGCGCCGAGCAGACCTTGGCCGAGGCTCACGTCAAGAGCCGTATCATTCTGCAGATTCACGATGAACTGGTAGTGGAAATCGCGCCGGGAGAAGGCGACCAGGTCACCGAACTGGTGCGCAACGCCATGGAACACGCCGTCGACCTTGCCGTGCCGCTGGACGTATCGTGCGGCATCGGTTCCGACTGGCAACTCGCTGCACACTGACAATTTCTAGCTCCCCTCGGGTGAGGGGGCTGAGCCGTTGAGCAAACAGTCCAGTGGATTGTTTGTAGGCGAAGGCGAGCCGATAGTCGAGCAATGAAGAGCACGAGCATGGCTTGTCCGCAATTGCAGAATGAGTCCCTTGCCGCAATAGCCCACTACAATGGGACATATGCCGAATCTCAAGCAAGTCATCGACGTTCTCGAGACCCTGTACCCATTGCGCTACGCCGAAGAATGGGATGAGCCGGGCCTCATTGTCGGAGATCTGAGCCACGACGTGCACCGCATCGTGTTCGCCGCCGACCCGACCTCCGCCATCATTGACAAGGCCATCGCTACTGGCGCGGACCTGCTCATCACCCATCACCCGTTGTTCTTCCGTTCCGTACACGAGACGAGCGGACTCGGTTTCCGGGGCGACATCGTCCGCAGACTCTACCAGCACGGCTGCGGGCTGTGGGTAGGGCACACTAATGCCGACGCTGCGTATCGCGGCGTGGGACAGGCGGCGGCCGACTACTTCGGACTCATCGACCAGAAACCACTCGTGCCGATTGACGATGCAAACGCCTCTCATCCGGTCGGCTTGGGGCGTGTGGGTCGTTTGCCGAAGCCTGTTGCCCTGAAGGATTTCGCTCAGCGTGTATTCGACGAAGTGTCCGATCATGGCATGACCACCGCGCTCGGCATCCAGGTATGCGGCGATTCGGACACTTTTGTTCAGTATGTGGCCATTCTGCCTGGCTCTGGGGACTCCCTGTTCAACGAGGTGCGTGCCACCGGTGCGGACGTGTACGTAACCAGCGATTTGCGTCACCACCCGGTGACCGACGCCATCGAACAAGCCCGGTATGAAGCCCGTATGAGGTCCCAAGGCATCATGCTCGGCCATGGAATGGCGGGGGAGAGCCATGTGCGTCCCTGCTTCATCAACACCCCTCATGCCGCCATCGAATCCATGTGGTTCAACTACGCGATCGATGACGTGCCAGCCGCCATCGAACAAGCGACCGGAGCAAGGCCTGAAGTCGAGTGGTTCCACGACACGACCGATCCATGGACGCTGTCCATTACCGCGCATCGAGATTAAGACGCTATAGTAACGTGGCAAAAACGTTTTTTCCGAGGAGATGACATGTCTGGCGGAAGCAAGCAGGAACAACTGGAGCATCGGCTCGACCATAAGCTGAACGCCTCCTCGGACGGCATCGACATGGACGTGCCCGCCAAAGTGATCAGTAGCGAAACCGTTTATACCGGGCGCATCTTCCACGTGGACGACATGCGCATCGCTCTGACCGACAAGCAGGGCAAGGAACACGAGATCGGTCGCCAGGTGCTGCGTCACGCCCCCTGTGTGGTCATGCTCGTGCACGACATGTCCACCGACCGCTACCTCATCGAACGCGAATACCGCGCCGGATCGGACATGTTCGCCTACGGGCTTCCCGCCGGACTGATGGACGAGGGCGAGGACATCATGGACGCGGCCCTGAGGGAACTGGCCGAGGAAACCGGCGTGGTGCCGGACCGTGACACCATGGGCGTTGACTTCGTAGGTGATTTCTACTCGTCCGAAGGCATGACCGACGAACTGGCCCACATCATGGTGTTGCATTTGGGCCCGTTCAGGCGGGAGCAGCGCCATTTCGATGCGGACGAGCATGTGGAATCCGCGTGGATTCCGTGGAGCGACCTTGCCGCCACGCGCATCACCTCATCCAATTCGATGATCGCCATCCAGCATGAGGCGTTACGCAGACTCATCGTCAGGAACTCCGACAAGGATAAGCCGTCGCTGTTCTCCTGACGTTCAACTCCCCGGCACATCACTGACACAAAAAAAGTGGGATACTGAAAACTATGCAGATCAGACCTGGATCAATGTATCCGTTGGGCGCCAGCTATGACGGCGCCGGTGTGAACTTCGCGCTGTACTCACAGGTTGCGCAGAAAGTCGAGCTATGCCTGTTCGACGAGCACGATGTGGAAACACGCATCGAAATGACCGAACGGAACTCGTACGTATGGCATAACTACATTCCCGGCCTCCATCCTGGCCAGCGTTACGGCTACCGCGTCTACGGTCCCTATGACCCGGTGCACGGCCTCAGATGCAACCCCAACAAACTGCTGCTTGACCCGTATGCCAAGGCCATTGAAGGTAATATCGACGGCGACGAAAGCCTGTTCTCATACTGGTTCAAGAGCCCGGACGACAACTCGGCGATGAACGACCTTGACTCGGCCGCCCACACCATGAAGTCGGCCGTCATCAACCCCTACTTCGATTGGGGCAACGACCAGCATCCGTACATCTCGTACCACGATTCGGTGATCTACGAGGCGCACGTGCGCGGCATGACCAACCTCAACATGGACGTGCCGCCGGACATCCGCGGCACCTACGCCGGCCTGGCCTATCCGAGCGTCATCGAATACCTGAAGAAGCTCGGCATCACCGCCATCGAACTCATGCCGATCCACCAGTTCGTCAACGACTCCTTCCTGCAGGAGAAGGGCCTGTCGAACTACTGGGGCTACAACACCATCGGCTTCTTCGCGCCGCACAACGCCTACTCCTCCTCCGGGGAACGCGGCGAGCAGGTCAACGAATTCAAGTCCATGGTCAAGGCCTACCATCGCGCCGGCATGGAAGTCATCCTCGACGTGGTGTACAACCACACCGCCGAAGGCAACCATATGGGCCCCACCCTGAGCTTCAAGGGCATCGACAACGCCTCCTACTACCGACTGGTGGAAGGCGACCAGCAGCACTACTTCGACACCACCGGCACTGGCAACTCGCTGCTCATGCGCTCGCCGCACGCGCTGCAGTTGATTACCGATTCGCTGCGCTACTGGGTTACTGAAATGCACGTCGACGGCTTCCGCTTCGATCTGGCCGCCACGCTGGCACGCCAGTTCCAGGAGGTCGACAAGCTGTCCGCGTTCTTCGACATCGTGGAGCAGGACCCGATCATCTCGCGCGTCAAGCTCATCGCCGAACCGTGGGATCTGGGCTCCGGCGGCTATCAGGTGGGCGGCTTCCCGTCCAGCTGGTCCGAATGGAATGGCCGCTACCGCGACACCGTGCGCGACTTCTGGCGCTCGCAGCCCTCCACGTTGCCCGAATTCGCCTCGCGCTTGATGGGCAGCTCCGACCTGTATCAGGTCAACGGCCGCCGACCGGTGGCGTCCGTGAACTTCATCACCGCGCATGATGGTTTCACAATGAACGACCTGGTCAGCTACAACGAAAAGCACAACGAAGCCAATGGCGAGGGCAATCGCGACGGCGAGAGCAACAATCGCTCTTGGAATTGCGGCGTTGAAGGCCCGACCAATATTCCGGACGTCAACGACTTGCGTCAGCGTCAGATGCGCAACATGTTCGCCACGTTGCTGTTCAGCCAGGGTATCCCGATGATTTGCGGTGGCGACGAAGTGGCCCGTACCCAGCAGGGCAACAACAACGCCTACTGTCAGGACAACGAGATCTCCTGGACCAACTGGCATCTTGACAAAGGACGCAAGGAACTGCTCGCCTTCGTTTCCAAACTCATTCATCTGCGTTTGGATCATCCGGTGTTGCACCGCCGTCGCTTCTTCACCGGCCGTGAGCCCGGCGACGATTCGAACACGATTCCGCAGGTCGAATGGTTCGACCACACCGGCTCGATCATGGATATGGACGACTGGCAGAACACGCATGCGTTCTCCATGATGATCTATCTGAACGGTTCGGATATCCCGGAGGTCGACTGGTACGGCAACCGGATGGTCGACAATGACTTCATCCTGATCTTCAACGCGCATTACGAGCCGATTATGTTCACCCTGCCGGATGAGCGATACGGCCGCAAATGGCAGCTGGTCGTGGATACGCACAACCCGAATGAGCCGGCGCTGAGCTATGAGGCGGGCTTCATGATCACCGCCCAGTCCCGCAGCTTCCTCATGCTCATGAGCGCCAAAAAGCCCAAGAAGCCCATGGGCCTATAACCAGACCGAATTTAAGCTCCCTCTGACGAGGGAGCTCCCGGTGTAGCCGGGTGAGGGAGAGACCGCAGCAAAGCCGCGAACTCCTACTCGCGCCCCTTACGCTCCTCCACGAGCCGAGCATCGACATGATGCCGAGGACTGCATGTCGGCGCTGTTGCCAAACCTCAAGCGGTGGCGGCGTCAGGATGAGATCGATGCGGTGGCGGAGGGGAAATGACCCAAATGAGCGATGGCATTCGACTATAAAAAGGAATAAAAAAGCCCTACATTCCAGTCGGGAGTAGGGCTTGTGGTCGGGCTAGCCGGATTTGAACCGGCGACATCCTGCTCCCAAAGCAGGCGCGCTACCAAACTGCGCTATAGCCCGATACGCCATTAAGGCACAAGAAATCATTATAAACGACGCTGGATACATTGCGTGTCGAGCATATGAATTCAAAAAGGTTCTGGATTCTCTTGATAGCATATGAGCGACATCTTTATTCAATGATGCTCTACAACGACTAGGTTTGAATCTGCATCTGCTATTTCAGTTTAATTCAGTAACAACATTCATGAGGATGTTGCGAGTCATCACGTTTTTTGGCATAACAAGCAGTGCTTTGGCCCGCAAGGGCGAGGCTCCAAGTCGCCGGGGGGTATTCCCCGGCATTCCTTTTCCTCCAACGTTGCCAGGAGCCCATTTGAGCAAATTGAGCATCTTCGTGGACGAATCTGGCGAGTGGGGTAAGCTGTCCGAATACTATCTCATCACATTGGTACTTCACGTCCAGTCCGATTCTGTAGCGGAACATATTGATAAGTATGAACGCCATCTGGCTGATTCCGGCTTGCCTGATATTCCATTCCATGTTTCAGATTTTCAGTAGAATGGCGACAGACAAATCCCGCTGGCTTGCTAGTAAAGCGTTGTCCTCGGGGAGGGTTTTGTTTGTTATTGAAAGATAACGCGGCATCGAATAGATAGGGGAGGTCCGGCATGGGACGTCATCAGCGCGCAGAAGCCTCCGGCCTCATCTCCTTCTTGATTTGCGCCGTCGTCGGCGCGGTATCGATGAACCTGTACATGGAATACGCGCCGGCCATCTGGCAGCTGACGCAACGCCGATTCATGGTATGTTCGGGCATCGTGGCGGCATGCGGTGTCATTTCCTTCATTATCGGCTATGCGCGTAAATCACGTTCATTGAACCTCAAACATGGTTGGTTTGCACCGATTCGTCGCATTTTCGAAATCGTCGCCCTTTCGGTGGTGTATGCCTCGACCATCTTCCTGTCGTCCTTCGCCCTCATCGGTGCGGCCAACGATATGATGGGCAATGCCATTTTCTCCGGCTATATTTCCAGCGTCTGCGCCGCCTTTGCCGGCGTGGTGGGGTACATGACCTTTGTACAGGCGGAGATGATGAACGCCAAAACCATTGCCAGCCTGTTGCCGTTCTTCGTCATCTCCGGCGTGGTCACCGCCGGCATGACCACCGACGACCCATACTGGTATCACAACAACTTTTCGCAGCTTGGTGACAGAACCACGTTCGCGGCCCGTATGTTCAACTCCACGCTGATTCTTGCCGGCACGTGCATCATCATCGTCAGCTACTTCGCCATCTCCGAATTGGTGACCACCGAACGGCTACAGCGCCTCTGGCACGACCGCACCAACAGAGATCCGAATCGCGGCTACGAAATCCCACATTTCATGCTGCGCATCTCCATTCTGTCCTTCCTGCTGATGGTGGCCGGCCTGGCATTCATCGGCATCGGCGTGTTCCGGTACACGCCACACAATCTCTTGCACAATATATGCGCCAAAGGCCTGCCGTTCGTCATGCTGCTGCTGTTCGTGCTCCTGCCATGGCTTGCGCCACGCCTGTCCAAAACAGTGATGGTGGCCTCCGACCTGACCGCGCTCGTATGCGCTGCATTCTGGGTCAATATGATGATGGGTCACAACACCCTCACCAATGTGGAGGCGTTGGCTGGTCTGGCGTTCCTAGGCTGGTTCATCGTGTTCTCGCGCCAGATCGCCGCCATCGAGGCCGACCGCGTGGCCGCCCAGCTGCTGCACGCGCAGGCCATCGAAGGCGGACTGGAGGAAGCATCCACCGAGCCCGCACAGCAGATTGAATCCCGCATCGCCGCCGACCGTTGATAGATATCTCGTTCATTAGGTCGATTTGTCGTTCATTTGGTAGGTTCGGTGTCCTACGCCATGTTGGGATCGCGCCATTTCAAAGGTGGGTGCGGAGGCTGACCTACCAAATGAACGACAAATCGACCAAATGAATGACAGCGGACGCTCTGAAGCCTCCAAATACTGATAGATTTGGCCTTATGACTGAACAACTCACGAATCTCTGGCCTGCCCCGCTCGCCACACAGCCGTTGAACGCTACGGTAACGGTGCCGGGCAGCAAGTCCCTATCCAACCGCTACCTGATTCTCGCCGCCCTCGGCAGCAAGCCCGTTACTCTGATTGGCCTGCTGCGTTCGCGCGACACGGACCTTATGATGGGCGCCCTCGAAGCCCTCGGTGTCCGCTGCGACGTGGATTCCGCAACCGACACCACCGTAACGGTTACTCCTCCCGTATCCGGCCGATTCCATGGCAACGTCAATGTGTTCTGCGGACTGGCCGGCACGGTGATGCGTTTCGTGCCTGGCCTTGCCCTGTTTGCAGATGGCCCAGTGAATTTTGATGGCGACGAACAGGCTTATGCACGCCCGATGAAGCCGGTGCTTGACGGTTTGGAACAGCTGGGTGCAACGGTTGATTACCACGGCGAGGTTGGCCGTCTGCCGTTCACTATTACGCCGCCTGCAACCTTGCCGGCTGCCCAGGCGCAGGTCAGCATCGATTCGTCCGGTTCTTCCCAGTTCATCTCCGGCCTGTTGCTGATTAGTTCCAAACTGCCTGGCGGTCTGCACCTCGCGCACACGGGGGAGAAGACCCCGAGCCTGCCGCACATTCGCATGACTGTGGCTGATGTGACCGGTGCCGGCGGTGCGGTTGAGGCCGACGAATCCGCCCGCACATGGACGGTTGAACCGCGCGCAATGCAACTGCCGAGCAAGGTGACCGTTGAGCCCGACCTGTCGAACGCGGCGCCATTCCTCGGCGCGGCATTGATCGCCGGCGGCACGGTCCGGGTGCCTCATTGGCCTGAGACCACCACCCAGCCGGGTGGTTTGTTGCCGGGCTATCTGGAACAGATGGGTGCCAAAGTATCGTTCCCGACAATCGATGGCGTGCGCTATTGCGAAGTGACCGGTGACGGCACCGTGCGTGGGCTGGGTACGTTCGATTTGACGGCGGCCGGGGAGATTGCGCCCTCGTTGGCGGCGATTCTGGTGTTTGCTGATAAGTCGACAGACATGGTTGGTATTGGTCACTTGCGCGGCCACGAAACGAATCGTCTGGAGGCATTGGTCAACGAGATTCGTCGTGTTGGGGGAGCGGCTGAGGAATTGCCTGATGGATTGCGTATCGAACCGGTGCCGGCGGAGACGTTGCACGGTGCTGTGATGGAAACCTATGCTGATCACCGTATGGCCACGTTCGCCGCGATGCTGGGGCTGCGTATTCCCGATATCGAGGTCATCAACGTGGCCACCACGCGCAAGACCTTGCCTGATTTCGTCGGTATGTGGAGCGGCATGCTGAGGCAGTAAGGGGTCCTGTGTTCTGGTGGACCCCCTCAGTCCGCCGGAGGCGACTGAGGGGGAGTATGACGCAGGGGTAGGGGTCTCATGACCATATACGAATGGGGCTGATTCCAATCGGAATCAGCCCCCATAGTGTTGCAACTAGAGATTGGTGAGATGCCTAACGGCGGTTACTTACTTGGCGAAGGTGTTGCCGTAGGTGTCGGTGCCGGCTTCGGCGATTGCGGCGGACTTGCGGGCGATGGCCAGCTCTTCGTTCGTCGGAATCACGGCGATGATCACGGAGGAGTCCGGAGTGGAGATGATGCGCGGTTCCTTGGAGCGGGTGGCGTTCTTCTCCTCGTCCAGCTTGACGCCGAACGGAGCGAGCTTGTCGCACACCATCTTGCGGACCACGTCGTCGTTCTCGCCCACGCCAGCGGTGAAGGTGATCACGTCGCAGCCACCCATCTGGTAGGTGTAGTTGCCGATGTAGCTGACGATGCGGTGCACGTAGACATCCAGAGCCAGCTTGGCGTCCTCATTGCCCTCGGACACCAGACGGTGAACCTCACGCAAATCGCCATAGCCGGTCATGCCCATCATGCCGGAACGCTTGTTGAACAGGGCGTCAAGCTCGTCCACGTTCATGTGGGCGTTGCGAATCAGGTGGAAGACCACAGCCGGGTCGATGTCACCGGTACGGCCACCCATCATCAGGCCCTCAAGCGGGGTCAGACCCATGGAGGTCTCAACCGGCTTGCCGGAGACCTCAGCGGAAGCGGAAGCGCCGTTGCCGATGTGCAAAACGATCTGCTTCAGGCCTTCAGCCGGCTTGCCGACGACGTCCGGCACCACGGAGGAGATGTACTCGTGGGAGGTGCCGTGGGCGCCGTAGCGGCGGATGTGGTACTGATCGGCGATTTCCTTGTTCAGCGCGTAGGTGCTGGCGGCCTTCGGCAGCTGGAAGAAGAAGGAGGAATCGAAGACGAAGATCTGCGGAACGTCCGGCAGCAGGGAGCGCATGACTTCGGCGCCCTTGGCCTCCGGGCCGTTGTGCAGCGGGGCGAGCACAGCCAGATCCTTGACCTGGTTGATGGTCTTGTTGGTCACGAGGGCCGGCTTCGGGAAGATGGAGCCACCCTGCACCACACGGTGGCCGACGGCGACAATGCCAGCCTCAGACAGGTTCGGGCCGTACTCCTCGAAGAAGCCGAGCACGCGCTTCAGACCCTGCTCGTGGTCGTGAATCGGCTCTTCAAGCTCGTGCTTTTCGCCGTTGTACTCGTGCTTGTAGTGGCCGTCGACCGGCTCACCGATCTTCTCGACGAGGCCGGAAGCGAGGCCTTCGCCGGATTCGAGATCAACCAGCTGGTACTTGATCGAGCTGGAGCCGGAATTGATGACAAGGACGGTTTTCGCCATTATGGGCATCCTCCATTGTGATTGAATGTTCCCGTGAGACACGGGTTACCGTTGATTAGATTACTCGTTGCTTGCTACAAAATAAGCATTACGGTGGCTCCCGCTGGCGGGAGCCACCGGGAGCTAAGCCGGGCTCACTGCGCTTCGATGGCGGTGAGGGCGATGGTGTTGATGATGTCCTGCACCAGAGCACCACGGGACAGGTCGTTTACCGGCTTGTTGAGACCCTGCAGCACCGGGCCGATGGCCAAGGCGCCGGAGGAGCGCTGCACGGCTTTGTAGCCGATGTTGCCGGCGCACAGGTCCGGGAAGACGAACACGTTGACGTGTCCGGCCACATCGTTGCCCTTGGCCTTGGTGGCGGCCACGGTGGGGGACCAGGCGGCGTCGAACTGGATGGAACCGACCACCGGCAGATCCGGAGCCTTCTCCTTGAGCAGCTTGGTGGCTTCCTCGACCATGTCCACGTCCGGTCCCTTGCCGGAGCCGAGGGTGGAGTAGGAGAGCATACCGACCTTCGGGTCGATGCCGAAGGCACGTGCGGTCTCGGCGGACTGCAACGCGATTTCGGAAAGCTGCTCGGCATCCGGGTTGAGGTTGATGGCGCAGTCGGAGAACACGGCCACATGGTCCTTGAAGCACATGAGAAATGCGCCGGAGACCAGCTTCTGGCCGGGCTTGGTCTTGATGACCTGCAGGGCCGGGCGCACGGTGTTGGCGGTGGAGTTCACGGAGCCGGAGACCAGGCCGTCGGCGTAGCCGAGCACCACGAGCATGGTGCCGAAGTAGCTGGCGTCGGCCAGCTGCTTGCGGGCCTGCTCCTCGGTCATGCCCTTCTTGGCACGCAACTCGCACAGCTTGGCGACCATGGGCTTCAACACGTTCTCGTCGTCCATAGCCTGGAAGCGGGCGCGCTCCAAGTAGTTCAGGCCCAGTTCCTTGCCGCGAGCCAGAATGGCGTCCTTGTTGCCCACGATGATGAGGTTCACGATCTCGCGCTCAAGCAGGTAGTCGGCCGCCTTGATGATGCGGTCCTCCTCGCCTTCGGGCAGCACGATGGTCTTCTTGTTGCTCTTGGCCTTGCCGAGCAGGCCGAACTGGAAGGCGTACGGGGTGATGGGCGCGGTGACGTCCACATCGAGCGCGGCGAGCACTTCATCGGTGGGAGCGTTCTTACGGAAGGTCTCCAGCGCCAGATCCTTGGTGGATTCATCGGTGAACGGCACCTGCGGCAGAGTCCAGACCGGCAGGCCGTACTTGGCGAGGGTCTCCTTAACGGAGAAAGCGTGGCGCGGCTCGCATCCGGTCACGAAGATGCCGAGCACCTTGTTGCCAGCGGCCTCCATGCCCTCGATGGACAGCTTGACGGTCTCGTCGAGCTCGTGCGGCCAACGGTCGATGGTGCACACGGCTAGGAACACGCCGGCCTTCAGATCAGCGGCGACATTCGCGTCGAATTCATAGCTGGTCGGATCGTTGACGTGGGACTTGTCGGTGCCCACGATCAGGGCGGCGTCCGCGCGGGAAACGTCCATGGCATCGTTGAACGCGCCGACGATATCGCCACGGGCGGTGTCCTTATCCTCGCGCACCTTGTGCACATCGAGGCCGGTGGACAGGGCCACGCCGAGTCCGGCATTGGAGGCGGCGAGCAGGATCGGGGTGAATTCGTCATGGTTGGACACAGCAGGGCGGAACACCATGGTCTTGTACTTGGAAGTCAATGCGTTGAGCATGCCGTAAGCGACGACGTTGCGGCCATTGGCGCCTTCAGGGCTGGCGATATATACACGGGTGACGGTCACGATGTTTTTGTCTCCTTTGATAATCAACACGATAGGGACCACACCTCATTGTAGTGGCGATTACTGTTATCGCTCACGCCGGTGTCGCGCCAATCGGAAGAGCGTCCCCTTGGCGACGCTTTCCGGGGAATGTTGCGCAAAAGTCGGCCGATAGGCCAGAAAACGAGAAAGGCCGGTGCATGAAGCACCGGCCTTGATTGTGGAGCTAGGGGGATTCGAACCCCCGACCCTCTCCATGCCATGGAGATGCGCTACCAGCTGCGCTATAGCCCCGAGTGAAGCTATCCGATTCATGGGAGTCACAAGACCCGCCACAAACCAGCGGAGAAACCACCATATCACCCGATTTGATGGCTTCGTCGTGGAGCTAGGGGGATTCGAACCCCCGACCCTCTCCATGCCATGGAGATGCGCTACCAGCTGCGCTATAGCCCCGTTTTCAATTGTTGGCCCGTTGTTTGGACCTCGTATACATTACGACGAGATGTCGATTCTGGCAAAAGCCGGCGTGTCGCCAAATGGCAAAAGTGTGATTTGGCGACACTTTTTGGCTTGTTTCCGCCATTATTCAGGCATTGAGTCATTCAGTTATTGCTTGAACGGTTCCGAATGCACCGGACCTATTGGATTAGCAGGGGAGTCGGGAACATGATCAGCGTTCGCGTTCCCATTCGTCGGTGTCGGCGATGGCCGGACCGTGATTGTAGTCCAGCAGACGCCAGCGCACAGTGCCATCGGGATTGTCCATCGGCACCAAGCGCACCCAGTGCGCATTGCGCAATGAGACCACCGTGGAGAAGGTCGGATCGATCGCGGAAATGCCCAACAGGGTCTGCAATGTCTGCGCGATCCATGCGCCGTGCGAGAACACGAACAGGTCCGTGTCGTCTCCGGCACGCGTGGACCAGTCCTCAAGAGCCTCCACACCGCGTTTGCCTACGGCTTCCTTGGGTTCGGCACCATACTTCAGTTCACCGCCCCGAGACTCCATCCAGGAACGGAAGTCCTCAGGGTAGCGTTCGGCCAGTTCAGCCACGGCATGGCCATCCCAGTCGCCGAAGCTGCGTTCACGGACGCGATGATCATCGACGGGCTCGATTCCACCCAATACGTCGGCGAAAGCCTGCGCGGTGGCGTGCGCACGCTTCAAATCGGAGCAGACAATGAACCGGTGGTTGATTTCCGGCCGACGATCGACGTACAGGCTTTTCAAGGCCGCGGCGGTCTGCTTGACCTGCCATTCACCCACGGCGTCCAGCGGAATGTCGACCTGGCCTTGGAGCTTGTGAGCGGCGTTATAGGAAGTGCGTCCATGACGGATAAGGAAAATGGAACGAACATGATTGGCCATAGTGACGATCCTTTCGATTCCAGTGAGGAAACAGGGAAAAGGGAGGGCTGCCTGGTGCCGTCAATGACGTTCGGCAACAGGCAGCCCGACACACGAATATCAGCGAGTATCAGCGAATATCAGCGAATATCAGCGTTACGTGATTCGCACGTTACGCGGTGGTGACGGCAGCAGCGTCCGCATGCTCCGCCGTTTCCGGGTGTGCGAGTTCAAGATCGATGGCCGGGCAGTCGCGCCAGAGTCGTTCGAGCCCGTAGAATTCGCGCGATTCCTCGTGCATGACATGAATCACGAAATCACCGTAGTCAAGCAGCACCCACTGGCCCTCGGTCAGGCCCTCGCGAGAGCGCGGCTGACGGCCGGAGCACTTAAGGAACAGGTCCTTTTCGATTTCCTCGGCCACGGCCAGTACCTGACGCTCGTTGGAGGCGCCGGCGATCATCATGATGTCGGTGATGCCGAGCAGGTCGGCTACGTCGAAGGCCACGATGTCGGTGGCTTTGATACGGTCCGCGGCCTCGGCGGCCACGCGGACGGCGTTGATGGAATCCTGAAGTGCGGGCATGGTTCAGCGCTCCCAGGCGGGCTTCCAGCCCTCGACGTTGTGTTGCGTATTCTCGGAGTAGACCATCGTGTCGCTCGGCACGGCGTGGCGCACCACGGAACCGGCGCCGGTGGTCACGTTGTCGCCCACTTCAACCGGGGCCACGAACAGGTTGCCGGCACCCACGTGGCAGCCGGAGCCGATGGTGGTGCGGTTCTTGTGCACGCCGTCATAGTTGGCGGTAATGGTGCCGCCGCCGATGTTGGTGTGGTCGCCAAGCTGGGCGTCGCCCACGTAGCTCAGGTGCGGCACCTTGGTGCCGTTGCCGATGTGCGCCTTCTTCATTTCGACGAACGCGCCGGCCTTGGCATCCTCGCCGAACTCGTTGCCCGGGCGCAGGTAGGTCCACGGGCCGATGTTCGTGCGTGCGCCGATGTGCGATTCCTGTACGCGGGAACGCTCGACCACGGCACCTTCGTCCACGGTTGCGTCGATCAGGGTGGTGTACGGGCCGACGATGGCGTCCTCGCCGACCACCGTGTGGCCTTGCAGGAAGGAGCCGGGCAGGATGGTGGCGTCGCGGCCGATTTGGACATCGTCCTCGATCCAGGTGGTTTCCGGGTCAAGAATGGTCACGCCGTCGCGCATCCAGCGCTCGCAGACGCGGCGGTTGTAGGTCTTGGACAGCGCGGCCAGCTGCACGCGGTCGTTCACGCCTTCGACGGTGAGCGGATCCGGAGCGGCGAACGCGCCGACCTTGCCAGCGGCCTTGGCGGTTTCCAGCGCGTCGGTCAGATAGAACTCACCCTGCGCGTTGTTCGACTTCAGTCCGGCGATTGCCTCGGTAAGCACGGAAGCCTCGAACACGTAGACTGAGGTGTTCACTTCCTGCACGGCGAGTTCGCTGCGGTTGGCGTCTTTCTGTTCAACGATGCGCAGCACGTTGCCTTCGCGATCGCGGATGATGCGGCCGTAGCCGGTCGGGTCATCGAGGATGGTGGTGAGCACAGTGGCGCCGTTGCCGGAGGCGGTGTGGAATTCGACCAGACGGTGCAGCGTCTCGCTGTCGAGCAGCGGCATGTCGGAGGCGGCGATCAGCACCGGGCCATCGACCTTGCCAGCCTCGGTGAGCTGCGCCATTGCGCACTGCACGGCGCGGCCGGTACCGGGAATGTCGTCCTGGTTCACAATGGTGACCTGCTCGTCATAGGAGCGGGCGGCTTCGGCGACGCGCTCGGCCTGGAAGTGCACGACCACGGCCAACGTGTCGGGATTCAGGGCGGCCACCGAATCCATGACCCTGTTCAGGAAGGTCTTGCCTGCAAAAGCATGCAGCACCTTCGGCTTGTTGGAACGCATGCGGGTACCCTCGCCGGCGGCGAGGACGATGGCTGCGGATAATGCCATAACTGACGTATTCCCTTCGATCGGAATGTCTATTGAGGGTGGAAACACCTCAAAACAATAGACGGCGGGTTAAGGGTCAAAAAGTGTGTCCGGAATCGCGGATTTTCACGGATTGACCTGT